>ERZ1034361.607-NODE-607-length-22251-cov-5.321548_pt1 | contig 22251 bp, 35 predicted proteins | sample MGYA00520617_ERZ1034361 | MGnify/ENA primary metagenome ERZ1034361 (study PRJEB33736, sample SAMEA104284507) | Azolla filiculoides | biome: Urban; feature: Water surface; material: Ditch water | place: Netherlands | collected 2015-10-28 | depth 0-0.1 m ...
CATGAACATAGAACTAGCACCAATAGAATACATGAAAGCAATGACTTGGGATGAAGCCAAGTTATATTGCTTTCTATTGAATATAGAGGGCAAAGTCGGATGGAGATTACCAACCATGCGAGAGTTGCATTGGCTTCGTTCAATGGAGTTGATAACTTCCAAACAACATATATATCCTAGAAAATATCCAAGATATTGGTCGAGTGAAGAACATGACGACTATCTAGCCATGATATGGGTAGCCTTAGCAACAACATGCGATATGCATACCACTTGGGGCAGTAAAGACGACGATACCACGATGGTTAGACCAGTGCGAGATCGCTAAAAGATAATGGTTCGACTGTAGTTTCGAACCATATTTCAATTAGACCATGCGTTCTACTGCAACATAAGCACCGGTAATACCATGACAATGAATTGCCGTAACTCGGTAAATTCTACTATTGGTTGTATCAATAACATGCATGGTTAGTGTATCACCACCACCTGTTATGTCGTAGGTAGAATTAATAGCAGTCCAACTACCAGTAGCAATATTGAGAGTTACTGCACTTGAATCACCGGTTACTGCATGACCATTAACATTACCAATAACATTAACATACGCGGCGAATGAACCAGCAACTGCGGATAATTCAACTCGTCCGGTGTTACCAGTTACCACGTGTATTCTAACAGATAAGTTATCCATTGTGGTAACAGTATCAAATGCTACGTTAAATCCACTTTGAACTTTTGGAAAAAAACTACTCCCAACGCCACTAGCTGCGGTTACAAAATTTCCATTAGTAGTCACACCATTTGCAAGTAAATCGGTTTTAAGCAAATACTGTGGATGATCATCGTCAGACAATCCACTAAGTGCACCGTGGTCAGTATAGGTTGCCATTGCCGATGTGGTAGAATCAAAACTTCTTAAATCAAATATAGAAACTAGTCTAGCATGTACCGCATTGGTGTAACTAGTTTTGCATTGAAATACCAGTTTGTATAGGGTGCGGAATTCAACAATTGGGAATCCGGGTAGTGACAAATCTGTAAAATCAACAGCCTCCGCATCGCCTTGATTTGCATGGGCGGATTGACCAATAATACCAACAATCGGATAATTGATATTGTTTGTGGCTAATATAAATGAAACCCCAAATTTATTATTGTCAATATCTGGGGTAGTCCAACCACCACCGTTAAGCAAATTGTATTTTGGAAGTAACCCTTGTTTGACTGGGAATGTAGTCGCTGGATCCATTACCCATCCACCACCACTGTTAATATAAAACATGGGTATATGAGATGGTCCTGTTAGATTTTGCTGCCAGGTGTTTGGTAATGGTGTAGCTGTACTTACGATATCAACTTGCAAGTCTTCATCAAAAAACGTACCGGATGCAATATCTAATTGAAGATGTGAATTTAGTGAACCATCACCACCTACTATATAATTACTAGCAGCAAAACCATTAGCAATAGCAGCGCCTCTGGTACGATGTAAGTATTCATGGGTTTGCCAATCTAATGTGATTCCGTGACGTTCATCGGCAACAAATGGTGCTTTACCGGTTAATGCGTTCCAGTAAACATACGACGTCATACAATCGTTTTGCCAATCGTAGAAGGTTGTTTTAGAATGAAGCGTTCCTGTAGAATCAAAATAGATATAATATAACCCATTGTTATTCGGGATGGTAACTGACTTGGCGGTGGATATTACAATCTTTGTACCCTTAACCCAGATATTATACGAACCATTTACCGGTGTTATAGTAAACGTTCTATCCGCATCACTAAAAGATATTGCAGATTTGGTATTATCTTCATGACCCATTGGTTCACTGGTTGCTGCGAATACTTCTTCAATATTGGTGATGTCTGGGATCGTTGGTTTGTTTAATATCTCAGCAACACCACTGGTAGCATTCCAATCACTATTGACTTGTGCAGTTGGGATTGATGGTTTGTTACTTAAGTCATTATAGTTACCACTAAACAACACTGGTTTGTTACTTAACGAATTATAATCACCATTAAACCCACTGATAACTTCATTGTCTATTGTAATAGAAGTACCGTCGATTTTAATCCCACCTTTTACTGTGGTACTAGCAGTTGGTAGAACATAGCTACTTCCACCGCCACCACCGCTGACAATAATACCACCGGGAGTGACATTATCACCGATGCGAATCGTGTTATCTATGCTACTATACCATAGACGATCATGCTCACCGATTCTGGTGGAACCGTCATCGATGTTACGTCTACTGGTAAGAAAATCTTGAGTGAATCCCATGATTATCCTTCGAATGGTTCGTCTTCTTCAGCCGTGATTGTATTGAAGTTCAATCCATTCGATGGTTTTTCATCAGCCATTTTTTTTAGTAGTTCTATCTTTTGTTGTAATGGTGGTACCATCACATCACCAGAATCCATTGGTGTTTCGGCTTCAGGTGATTTTGTATCATCGGTTTTGTTTTCTAACTGGTCGATTAAATCCGCCAGGGTACGCATAAACTCTGCTGCTCTCATGTTTGGTTTCCTTTGTGGTAAGATTAGTTATATTTAGGTGGCATTTATGGTTGACAATGGGTCTATTATCTTTTAGAATAGCACTTTCTAATTTACTAAGGAGACCACTATGGCATTAAAAGAATCTAACAAAAACCGAGTTAAACCTGACGTTCACCATGAAGAACCAGTTGTTGATAGTGAAACGTGTGGTTACGTCACCAGATTGGTATTCGGGCCATTGTTAATCATTGCAGGTATTTTGCTAATAATCAATAACTGGATTCTACCTAACCTTTAATAACGCGGTGGCTTGTTAAACGGTAGCAAGCCACCCTTGGAACTAACATGATTGAAATTCTACCTTTCGAACAACGTCCAATCGATGACCTATCACATGGCGATGTGAAGTTATTTTTATTTGCACTTGGCAATGGTTGGAGATTACCATCCTTTACTGAGTTGCGAACGTTATATCGTGATGGTATAATTGGTGACTCGTACAAACATGCTTGGATAAAGGAGGATGGCTATCTTAAATATTCGCATCCATTACTTCCAGTGAGAGATTTAGAAGATGATTGAAATCGGAACTAGAACGCCGCAGGGATTCACATATGACGATGCGGTACTATACTGTTTTTGTTTGGGTAATGGTTGGCGATTACCAACAACTAACGAAGTTGACAGGCTAACTGGTAACGAGCATCTATTCCTTGCATGCTGGGCAATAGATAGACGACCACCATCTGATGATTTAAAACGATATGTGCTACCAGTAAGGGAGGTAAACGATGCTTGAAATAGGACCAAGACTTGCAGTGGGGATTACCTACGATGAAGCAGTTATGCTTGCCTTTTGCAAAGGAGAAGGTTGGAGATTACCAACTTGGAACGAATGGTTCGACGATGACATGTTAAAACATTGTTGGTTTGTAGGCGGAATAGACGAGTATGAGAAACTAAACGTAAGACTTGTTAGAGACCTAAAAGATGATTGAAACAGCACCTAAAGAATATTGGAAAAATCTAACCCTCGGTGAAGCAAGACTCTATTGCTTCGCATTAACCATAGATGGTAAGATAGGCTGGCGGTTTCCAACCGCAACTGAAGCAAAGGAACAATACGAATTTGTACCTAACGACGTAGGTCTTTGGTCCACCTACGATTTAGATCACCAATGGGACAACATGACTTTTACTATTATACCAGTACGAGATATTGACAAGTAAGACAAATTGGTTTATTATCTTTTAGAAATCAACAAATAGGAAAATCAAATGGCAGACAATAAATGGCATTATCACGATTGGTATACCGTAGCACGAACTCATGTAGAATTCGAAACCGTAAAACTATTAACCCTAGAAACCAACAAAGGTCAGATTCATAAACTCGTACCAAACAAGATCATTGGTAAACTCGAGTACGAGTTTGGTAATAACTGCTTACGTTATTTGATTCATACTGGTACACTAGAGAAACTTCAAGATGCTGATATATTTTACGAGTGCGAAGATAAGTTGTTTAAGTTTGTTTCTTGTAATGACGATTTGGCAATTATATCAGCAAAAGCTGTGAGGTATGAAATCCCATTTGCTGACATTGCTTACAAAGAATTTGAATTGAAAACTGCGCTGAAGTGGTGAAACTATGATATTAGAAGAATTTGGAATCGAACTAGCACCAGAGTCAGAACCGATGACATACGATGAAGCTAGAATGTATTGCTTCACGTTAACCCATGATAACAAAATCGGTTGGCGAATGCCATTATATGAAGAGTGGTGCTGCATAAAGGAACCGGAACTCGTCGGCTGGTACGAGAAATCGGTATTAAGTACGTGCGTTGACAAACGTCGAGTAAGACCAGTGAGAGATTTACGATGACATACGATATTGAAGTCGGTCAGAAAACTGAACGTAAGATGACATACGATGATGCAGTCTTGTATATATTTTGCCTAGGTGATGGTTGGAGATTACCAACAATGAGCGAATATTCACATGACAATATCAACAACTCTTGGATGCTAAACGACAACCGCCGCAATCGGGAATGGTTGTGGTATGCCACACCAGTGCGGGATCTACAATAAACAATTTGGAGTTAAATTATGATTGAAAACTTATCACACATCGGTACCGACCATATTTGTACGGTTTGTTCTTGTGAATTTTCAGATGAAGAAGGAGGCGTTATAGGATACTTTGGTATACTTCCAGTGGCATTTTGCCCAACATGCTATAGTAGCATGTACGATATGGTTCAACAGGATATGGGGTACCTAGAAGATCTTGACGAGTAAGTGGGTCAATTATCTTTTAGGAAAATATTTCTTGACAACCTATATCCCGAGTATTATACTAGGTTATAGTTTATTTCAAAGCTAAATAAACTTAACTCGGGTCTAACGGGCGTTGGGCTCGATTCATTTCCCTTGATAGGAGAGTATTATGTCAGCTACAATCGAAGCAGTAAAAGCCGAAGTTGCAAACACAGCTTCACTTTTAAACAAAAAAGCTATGCTTGCAGGCGCAGCGTTATACGTTGTGTTCTACGGCTGGGTTCGTTGGTACGAAGGCGTGTATGGTTGGTCAGCCGGTTTAGATTCATTCGCTCCAGAGTTTGAAACTTACTGGATGAACTTCCTGTATATTGAAATGATCGCAGAGATCGTAACCGCATCAGTTTTGTGGGGTTACCTTTGGAAATCTCGTGATCGTAAAGTTATGTCGATTACCCCTCGTGAAGAATTGCGTCGTCATTTCACACACTGGGTGTGGTTGATAATGTATGGTATTGCAATCTACTACGGTGCGTCTTACTTTACAGAACAAGATGGTACATGGCATCAAACTATTGTTCGTGATACTGACTTCACACCAAGTCACATTATCGAATTCTACTTGAGCTACCCAATCTATATCATTACTGGTGTTGCGTCTTTCTTATACGCAAAAACAAGATTACCAACCTACCAAAATGGGTTGCCATTACAGTACATGGTATCAGTAATTGGTCCTTTTATGATTCTGCCCAATGTGGGTTTGAATGAATGGGGACATACTTTCAAAACAGGAAGCTCATTATAGTAATATAATGATGAAAACTCTGTGAAAACGGTGAACATCCAGACCGGACAATACCGTGCCAAGTCTCAGAAATGAGAAAGGTGTAACGACTATCCCGAGAGGGAGTACACTCAAGTGAGTGGAAGCGCAGAGCAACCAATTTGGTTGATGAGATAGTCTGCTCTAACTGGGAACAGTTAGCAGTTCGTAAGAGAACGGTATAAGAGTAACGAACTTATATGAACATAATGCTGGTTTATGGAAGAGTTATTTGTCGCTTAATTGATGGGGCGCGTACTGTGGCAACGCAGTAATGAAAACTTTGTGAAAACGGTGAACATCCAGAACGGACAATACCGTGCCAAGTCTCAGTGGTAACGAGAAAGGTGTAACGACTAGATCGAAAGATCGTACACTCAAGTGAGTGGAAGCGCAAAGCAACCTACATGGTTGAAGAGATAGTCTAATCTAGCTGGGAACAGTTAGCAGTTCATAAGAGAACGATGCAAGAGTAACGAACTTGTATGAATGAAAAAGCCATTACATTACGGATTCGTTTTTTTTGGTTGGGCTGCACTTGGAGTTTTAGGTGTGGTTAATATCGAAGTAAAAGCAATTTCAAAATTGCTAAAAAGCGAACTAGCGTAACACGCTATTAGTTGATTAAAGAACAGGGGACCTAGGTCCCCTGTTCGTGTTTACAATTATCAAAATGATACCTAGTCATGTTCCCGCCACTGCCTTCTATTCCACAATTCGGGCATGTTTTTGTTTTCATATTTCGAGATTTTGATAATCTGCCTCTTGGAAGATCATTAATATTGTTATCTGGATGTATGAAATACTCACTAACGCCGTCAGTAAACCATTGTTTTCCAGTTGATCTACCTGTGGCATTTCGACTCATGGTTTCTAACTGTGCAGTAGAATATACACCAGTTTTTCCTTTATTCCATGCTGTTTGCAATCCAGTTTTTCCTTTATTCCACGGTATATTACCCTTCTTTGATATACTTATTTTACGCCGAGATGCAATAGACTTTGCAGGTTTTGATTTTCCTTTAGTTTTTCCTATTAGGGATTTACTAATATTATTTCTTGTTTCCATGGTGTGTTTGTAACCGATGGTACCTTCACCACCAAGTGTCATGTTATATCCTGTGCTATTTTCAAAATGAATATAACTGTTATATTGCATAATGAAATAGTTTTCCATCACGGATAATGTATGATCTGCATCCTGAGATTGATAAAGAACGCTCCATTCAAAATTATCCCAACCGTGTTTACGTATAGCGTTATAGAAAACCTGATTCGATGTAGTGGTTGTGCTATTATAATGATGTTCGTATTTTCGTTTAGGCCATTTTGAATCAAATCCAATATATGATTTTCCATTTATTGTATTTCTGGCCATATAAATTGTATAAATATTCATACTGACATTCCTCTTTAATGTTAGAGTAGCTGGGACGGCAATCCGCGAGCTACATTCTTATTTATCTATCATCGCTAAAAGATCATTGATTACGGTGAATCTTTTCCTGTCCGTGATACCAAAAACACTTGACATCCATTCACCTTCAGGTATAATACTCTTAACTTAACTTGATATAGGAATTACAAAATGCGAGAATTGATGATTGAAAAAATAATGAGTTCTGCCTGGTATAAACACTTAGAAGAACGTAACGAACTTGGCGATTTAATTGACATGCACGATTTTAGTGACGAAAAACTGTTAAATGCGTTCGTGTTTTCTATAGCCACTGTTCAAGTATTTTGAGATGTAAGAACTTGGTGACTAGGAGTTGACACCCATCATCTTTTAGTTATAATACTCTTAAATTAACAGAGAGGTATATCATGGCAAAACTACACAAAGACTTTAAACGCTGGTTGAAATCAAATGGTTTACAACCAACAGGTAATCGAAAATCACGATCATGGAGGCAGGTATTTTCAATATGCCCACCCTATTTCATTGGCAACGATCGTGTATGGCGATATGCAATAGACGAAAACATAAACACCTACTGGTTTCAAGTATCCTGCCCATTAGAACATTTTGATCGTTGGGCGAATAGTGCTGGTGAAACTATTCCATTGCCAAAAACCAAACAAGAGTTTGACAAAGCAATCCAATCTCTGTTATTATCATCGAAGGATTTGACATGATCAAAACTGTTTTTATTTCCACAGTAGTATTCATCGCCTTTTTCTTAGGTACATTACTCGTAAGAAAAATGGACGAGGAGCAAGTCAAACTTGCAAAGTATATTTTTGCATTGGTAGCACAATGCGCAATTTTAACCATCACAGTCCTAATGACTGTAGTCTTTTTATTTTAGGAAACAACATGAACAAGCTATTATTAGTAGTATTCGCAGCACTATTAGCAACCGGTGGGTGTACTCGTATCGAAACAGGTCACCGTGGTGTGAGAGTGAACGTAAGTAAACAAGTTGAATTGGAAGAGTTGCAACCAGGATCATTCAATCAAGTGCTACTCGGTGATGTGATTACAATCCCAGTTAAGGACGTTGGTGTACAAATCGACGACTTAACACCAATTGCAAAAGATAACTCGACAATGAAAGACTTTGATCTTGTTGTTATCTACAACGTTAATCCAGAGTCAGTTGCTGAACTGTATTCAACTAAGAACCGTTCATTTAATACAACAGATTCGCATGGCGATACTTATCTTATGTACAACTATATTGCGGCGGCAGCACGAAACGCAGTTTACAAAGCATCTCGTAAGTACGATGCACTTGACATGAATGATGCAAGACAAGCCATTGAACAAGAAGTCAAAGATATCTTAGTTCAAACATTACAGGAAGAAAACTTAGATACTTCACTAACTATTAGCCAAGTCCTAGTTCGTAGTATGACCCCAGCTGATACTATTGTCGATTCTGCTAACTTGTTGGTTCGTGCTAAGAACACGTACAAACAAAAAGAGATCGAAGTTCAAACGGCTAAACAAGAAGCTGAACGAATTGCCGTGCTAAATTCTAACAAAGGTGCTATTGACTATATGCTTGCATCTGCTCAGGTGACAATTGCTGAAGCGATTGCGAATGGGAAGGTCAATAGTACGATCATTTTACCACATGGTATGAATATGTTCTCTATGCCAAATAAGTAGTCCAACCTAAAAGATAATGTCCTCGCTAAATATTCACATATTAACGAGGACATTATCCAATGCGAATACACGAATTACTTGAACCCAAGAAACCACTAAACAAGGTTAAGAGTTCCACACTTTCAAAATCTGGGATGCAAGGTTCTACCAACAAAATAGCACAGCGCACCTTTACTACCATCAAAGGTAATCAAGTAGATATCCAATTCAAAACAACTACAGAGGATAACGAGAAAGCAACTGATGTTGTTTTCTATGTTAATGGTACAATGTATGACAACTCGTCAACCGAAGGAAAAGATATAGACAATGATTTCGACATTCTATCTGGTGTTGGTTACATTGTTAAAACCTATCTTGACAAAGCTAAAATCGACAGGTGCACTTTCTCGGCACATTCAACTTCGAGTGATACAAAACACAAATTCAATATACCAGTAGAAAGACCTAAAAGAGAATTGCTAACATCATTACAAGGGTTGAGTTCAGTAACTAATGAGTTACTAAAAACTGAAGAGGATGAGATTAGAAAGAAAAAGTACAATATTGTATTAGAAACAATTTGGGCAATCAAGCAATATCTCACCCAACCAGATGAAAACTATAGTTCACGTGACTTTGATAAACTATACTGGCAAATGCGTAATGCAGTTGATATGAAACTCAGCAAGTATCCAGAAATGAATGAAGTCTTCAAACAACTAGAACGATTTACGTCAGTGATCGCAAGTTACTCACCGGAAGGTGTGCACGTTAGACAAAATCGTAGATTCCAAGTCTACTCTAAAATCCTTAATAAGTTTTTCGCTGGTACTTGGGATATCGAAACATATGGTGATAACTTTATTCTTACTAGAAAAACAGGTGGAGTATAATGAGAATTGCAGAAATATTAAGTGAACGTATATCACTATCCACGTACACACCAACAGTTAACAAAGCATTACTAAATGCGGTAACACCAATATTCAAAAAGCCAACACAACCACCGGCTAAGATGGATATGCAATTTATGGTCAAATACAACACTGCGTTTGTAAATGCTATAAAACCAATTCTAACTGACTACGCAAAGCAGATAACCAATACTGATGTTACTATCCAGTTTAAATCTTTGCCACAAGGTACTGGTCAGTATATCGAAGATACTAACACGATAACTATATCACCAAAAGTACTATCGAAGTTAATCACGCTCTTGTACAAGCATTTCACGGATAAGATTGATACAACTGAAATCGCCACGATCATTGGTTACTTGACATCCGTGTTCTTACACGAAGTTACGCATGCTACACAAGTAAGTCATGGTCAACGATATGAATATAAGCATGGTTATATCGAAAAGGATAAGATCAAATTCTTCACCGCATTAGTTCAAGGTGAGTTCAATTCAGAAGAAGAGAAAATCAGAGCACATGAAATCTACAAATCACAGCCTGATGAGATCTCAGCATATGCACAAGAAGCAGCATCGGATCTAATTAACAAGATTCATAATCTACCTGCGTCTGAACAAGCCACTGCGATTGCGGTCTTCCTAAAAGAATTACCAAAGCAATCAACCTATTCTGATTTTAAGAATCGCACTGAACCTGGCTATGAGAAAGTATATCGCAGATACTTGAAATCAATCTATCAACATTTGACTGACTATAAGTCTAGTCTAAGTTAATAGCCACGCCATAAATATTGATACCAAGCTACGAGGACATTATCCAATGAGAATCACGGAATTACTAAACGAATCAGCTACCCAAAGACTAGATCCAAAATGTTGGAAAGGTAAGCACAAAGAAGGTACCAAAATGAAAGGTGGTATCCGAGTCAACAACTGCGTACCCAATGAAGGATTTGAACCTGAATACGACGACGAAGCAGGTATGGCACACGGCAACTTACATACAATTGCACGGGCAGCACAAGGACTACTTGATACTATCGACGATAACGAAAACCTACCTGAGTGGGTACAAGCAAAACTAGCAAAAGCAGAAGGTATGCTAGTTTCTGTTTGGGATTACTTACAAAGTCAAGAAGACCAAGGCATCAACCCAACAGTGGACGAGATGTTTGACATGATTGAGGAGATGGTAGAAAACCTAGCGCATCATCATGGCGTTGATAGCGAACTTATCTGGGAAGATTTCGAATCAGTCAGTGACAGAGAACTTTTTGAAACTGCTGCATGGCAACGCAAAGAAGGCAAGAACAAAAAGGGTGGCTTGAACAAGAAAGGCGTGGCAAGTTATCGTCGTGAACATCCAGGCAGTAAACTTCAAACAGCCGTCACTACAAAACCAGACAAATTGAAACCTGGCAGCAAAGCAGCCAAACGTCGTAAAAGTTTCTGTGCTAGAATGAGCGGAATGCCAGGTCCAATGAAGGATGACAATGGTAAACCAACACGCAAAGCTCTATCACTAAGAAAGTGGAATTGCTAATCTAGTTGACAATCCCTAAAAGATAAGGTAGACTGTGCATTCATTATCTTTTAGAGGTTACCCATGAATTTTGAATTATCACCAGAAGAGTATTGGAAAAGCCTCACCCAAACCGAAGCACGATTCTATTGTTTTACATTAAACGTCGATGGTAAGATTGGTTGGAGATTGCCTACCAGACACGAATTGAACAAGTTACTAGGTAAAAGCTATGTCAGTGTAGGTGTTGCTGGTTGGGATCAAAGCGATATTGACGATAAACGATACTCGCCAAGTGACGAATTTTATTGCTATCCAGTACGAGACTTGTCATGAACTTTGAAATAGCACCAAAATCAACCGAGATAGAAGCCAACTGGGATGATGCAAGACTCTATTGCTTTAGTCTCAATATCGATAGTAAAGTTGGTTGGAGATTACCAACTATTGAGGAATTGATTACAATATACCAATCCAAAAATGATTTACAAAAAGATGGTTGCTATTGGTCCTCTACGGAGTGCAATAATAGAAACTATGCCTTGGTTCAGAACATGAATAGTGGCAGACAGTACGGTAATAATAAGAGTTTCGGCGGCTATCAAGTTAGAGCTATCAGATCAACCCTTTAACCTTTAGATATTTGCGAGGCGCGATAGCGGCCGAGCCATGCGGAATCCCATGAACTTTGAACTAGCACCAGAAGAGTACTGGAAAAAACTTACACTATCAGACTCACAATTATATTGTTTTGCATTAAACATCGATGGTAAAACTGGTTGGCGTTTACCCACTAATGACGAATACGAAGATATCCTAACCGACTACTGTTATGCAGCTGGTTGGGATCAAGACGATCTTTCAGATGATACGTATCCGCATGATAGACGACTAAACTGCTACCCAGTACGAGACCTGTTATGAACTTTGAAATTTCACCAAAAGAAACAGAGATAGAAGCTACTTGGGGTGAAGCAAGACTGTACTGTTTTGCTTTAAACATCGATGGTAAAACTGGTTGGAGATTACCTACCAAGGACGAGTTGGATCTTATCCACCGAAAGTATCAACACGATCACGAGTATGAACATACATGGTACTGGACTTCGCAGAATAGCCCACACCTACCAACTGAATATTACATCCAATATATGGGTAGTGGATACTTAGCATCATCCCCAAGCAAGTTTGAATACCTAGTTAGAGCAATTAGAGACATAGACGAAAACAGTTGACATCAATTATCTTTTAGCTTATAGTAAGCCATCTTTAACCAATCGCACGATTAACTATGATTTCACTAAACTTAGATCATCTACCAAAATTTGAAATAGCACCAGACGAACTACATCAAACGTCTATGACCTATGTAGAGGCAGTGCTGTATGTATTTTGCCTAGGAGATGGCTGGCGTTTACCAACCAAAAAAGAAGCTGAAGTTAGTAATCACCTATGGGACTGCTGGGATACTGATGACCACGAGTATAGTAAAAGTCATAGACAATTCGCTTGTATTCCAGTAAGAGACTTAATATGAAAATAGAATTCGCACCTAAAGAATATTGGAAACAAATGTCAGCAGATGAAGCAATCCTGTATTGCTTTTCGCTTACTATCAATGGTAAGATAGGTTGGCGGTTACCAACAGAACAGGAATGGGGTCGATATCCGCGTAAACTTAGAGCGGCTTGGGACCAATCTGATGTAACCAGTCCACTTTTAAAAAACGCACTGTTTGATTGCAGACCAGTAAGAGACCTAAAAGATGATTGAAATAGCACCTGAAGAATATTGGAAACCACTAACAATGCAAGAAGCTAAACTCTATTGCTTTTCACTTAACATAGATGATAAGATAGGTTGGCGTTTACCAACCAAGGATGAATACTATAACGAATGGAAGATTCCAATGCTTTGCTGGAATCAAAGTTCCAACATCGCTCCTGGAATGTCAAGAGAAACCGTCCCAGTAAGAGACTTACAATGACCATAGAATTCGAACCTAACAACAACCCAAAAGTATTAAACTACGATGACGCAAAACTATACTGCTTTGCACTTACTATTGATGGCAAAACAGGTTGGCGTCTACCTACAATCGATGAACTAAGAAAAATCTATACAGAGAAAAATGTCTATAGAACTTACTATTGGTCATCAACGTCATCAATCGAACATGCGGGATACCAACAAATTATGTTTTTCCATGACGGTACAATACTACCCGATCATAAATCGAGTATCAATTTTGTGTTACCAGTAAGAGACCTAAAAGATGATTGAAGTAGCACCAATCGAATACCACCCACTGCTAAACCGCGACGAAGCAATCATGTATTGTTTCTCACTTAATATCGATGGCAAGACTGGATGGCGATTACCAACATTCGAAGAATACAGCACCGATGCGTTGACAGGGCATAATGGCGGTTGGTCTACGGATGATGCACAAAATCCTAGTTTTGTGTTAAAATGGTTTTGCTACCCAGTAAGAGATATAAAAGATGATTGAAGTAGCACCAATTACCGAATCAAGGTTTACCTATAACGATGCAGTCTTGTATTGCTTTGCTCTTAATATAGATGGAAAAATTGGTTGGAGATTGCCAACATCAGAAGAACTTTACAAGATATACAAAACGACCACAGAACCAAATAACGATGTAAATCATATGATATTGGTATGGTCATCGACTGCCGCTGATAATCCATTGCATCCAAATCTATATCAAATCGCAATAAGAATGACAAGTAGATATAGACTGGCTTATCATGAAGCAGTTTGGGAGTTGTGCAATGATGGTAGAGGTAGTGCTTGGATTATACCAGTCCGAGATATACAATGACAATAGAAATCTCCAAACAAGAATTACATCTGAAATGGATTACCTATACGGAAGCAAAACTATACTGCTTCACGCTAGGTAACGGTTGGCGATTACCTATCCATCCAGAACTCGTGTACAACAAACAACTTTGGGGTTCTTGGTATACGGACGCAACAACTGAGGAAGATTTCGTAGGACCAACCGAAACGAGAAACTGTATACCAGTAAGAAACCTAGACTAATCCATGCGAGCTCCGCTAGGAGCGAGCCAACAAGAGAATAAACACTTGACATCCAATATCGAATCACCTACAATTACCAAAAATCAACAAAGGAATCCATTATGACACAGTATATAGAACTAACCATTTTACACGATAACTTTGTGGCCTCAAGTAAGATACTGGAGGCTGTCTACAGTAAACTGCATACAAAGTTCTCGTCACTAAGAACAGATGACAACACACAACCAGTCGGTGTTTCATTCCCGCGATATGATATTAGCAGAGGGTTGGGTGATAAGATACGGTTATTCGCATCTGATGATATTCTTATCAGTTTGAACTTAGCAACGGCGCTTGAAGAATTGGAAAAATACGTTCACATTTCTGATGTACTACCGGTGCCAGCGAAAGTTTCGCATGGGCATTACCGTAGAGTTCAAGTTCAGAGTAATATGGAACGTGTTGCTAGACGCAAAGCTAAACGTGCAGGTATTTCAATTGAGGATGCTATGGATTACCTAAGATCATTTGAAGAAACCCACACTTCACTGCCGTTCGTATATATGGGTAGTAAGAGTACTTCACAAAGTTTTAAACTATTTGTTTATTGTGAACGAGTAAAAGATAAAGCAGTTGGTGCGTTTTCAACTTATGGTTTGAGTGCTTCTTCAACCGTTCCTATTTTTTGATGTACTACCGAGAAGGTAGATTTGAAACCCACATTTTGCAGGGTTAGGGTCTTGTGATTTGTAGACTGTAGACTACACAGCTTTGAAGAACGGTACAATCTGCGCTAAAAGAGAATTGCCGTAGACTGCAGCGCACGCAGCTTTGAAGTCGTGACAGTGCCGTCCTAAATTACCTACTTTGTAGACTGCCGCGTACGCAGCTTTAAAGGCCTTATTTTTTAAGATGGTTCGGAATGCACTGTAGACTGCCGCACACGCAGATTAGAAGACAACCTGGACGACCATGGATAAAAATATTGAGTAGACTGCCGCATAAGCAGAAAAATAAAAAGATTGACATCTTACAAAACCATGATATACTTTAATCATCATTAACCCAACAGGATTTAAAATATGATCACATCAACGAGTAAAATTACAGGCATCAAAAGCGTAGACTTTAAAATCAAAGCATACGGTCATGGAGTAGTAAACTGGAATGGACCAACTGCATTAGCTGGAGATGACCAAAAGGAAGTGAATAATCATTCATTACCAAAACTTCGTGGCTACAGCAATTTAAACGGCAAAGTAAAAGATGAAAAAGGTTATAAGTACAAAAAACAAGCCGCTGATATCAACTTCAAAGAAACACCACTTTACATCAGCCAGAATTGCGTCAGACATCATTTGTTCAAAGATCAGGCATATGACCTGCATTTTGCAAAGCATGACTTACTACCAGTACTCGCATCAATCACTGGATTAATCAGAGGTTATGTAGTACCATCCAATCAATGCAAACGTAGCAGTCCGCTATTCTTAGAAGACTTTGTTGACCAACTTGGTAATGGTAACTTTGAACAAATGGGTAAGTGTGGTTCAAAAGAACGCAGTAAAAATGATAAAGGTGAAGAGGTAAAAAGTAATAGCTTCTTCTCCAAAACAACATTCGGTGATACCGAATACTTAGCATATGGTTCGATCAATATCGAAAATCTACAGTTCATCTCTCTTGACAAAAAGTTCGATAGAGCAGCAATGGTTATCACTGACACGGAAGGTGCTAGTATCGCTCAATGCGTACAAGACTTTATCAAAGGCATTGACCCAACTAGAAATCCAGTAGCAACATTTCATGAAAACTACGTGCGACAAGGTACCATTTTCCAACAAGGGGAAGCTGGTATCTTACTAGATGACGAAGCCATCGATATTCTAGTACAAGAAACGCTAAGAATGATTAGCGAGTTAAACTTCAGTCAAGCAAAAGGCAGAATGTATGTTGACGAAGTATTAATTGATTATAATGATAGTTCGAAGATGATGAGAATCAAACGCAACGAAGGGAATATCTCTGAAGTAAAACATACCAATTATGCCATCTACTTCGGCGCAAGCTAAAAGATAATATCAACACCCGATAGAATTAACTATCGGGTTTTATCAACCTTACAAGAAGAACAAGCATTATGAAAATAAAAATAAAGTACGATTCAGCGTGGCAGAACTCTTTCTTAGATGGATCGAACAATGAACCAGTACCAAAAGGTGGTCGTAAATATGTTGGTTCAATGGAATCATTGAAAGATAAAAAAACGAATAACTACATCAAACGCGAAATAACGCATGATACAGTCATGGGTCTATTAAACAGATTAATCGGTGATCAACGTAAACTTTATCAATCAAGAGAAAGTGAACACTACTGGTTCAAAGAGTTAGAACATAAAATCACATTCACCGATACCAAACAAATAAGCAACGAAGTAGTATTCTTGCGTAACATGTCAGGTAGTACCGATAAAAATTCATTCGCTGGTATGGTAAAAAGCCAAGGCCCAGTATTCAACTCAGTATTTTCAGACGAACTATGGAGTGTACTATCTTTGAGTTTTGCGGAACTATGTGATTTTATATTAGATAGTTCATACCAAGTACCGGCCAAAAACTATAATCCACTAAAAGTGGTAAACCAATTTAATTCTATAGCATCACTGAAAGATGTTGCAATCGACACTACAATACAAGATGTACTTGATTCATTAAAAGTATCATTTCCGACTTGCGAGTATGTATTATCCAACGGCAAAGTAAAACCCGTAATGGTATTCTGTGCCGGGTTGTACATCCAACTTGATCGTTTACGCAAGATACACGACGTTACCTGTATATTATCACCGAAGGGTGGTTTGACAGGTATATCTAAGCGTTCATTTACTCAGAAAGATTTCATGAAACCACTTGCGACCAGTGGTAATAAGATGGTTTATGGCAATCCATATTTTTGCGAACGTAAACTTAAAGGTCTTGGTTCTATTACCGATATGCTTGACAAAGCATCTGGTGTACTTGAAATTGACTTAGACCTACCGGAAGACAAAGCCAATGAACTACAAGATCTAATCGACAATGCCGGTGTTTCTGCATTCTATGTTGGAAAGAAAGGGTTGGCTTATGTTGATAGTATTAGATGATAATTTTGACCCTTTATTTTGGTGTGAGAGTTTGGTGTAATAAAATCAATGAGTTACCAGAAGGTGAAAAACTTTGGTGTTTTTACTAAAATCGATGCATGTAATTGATTTAACTGGGTTATTTCGAAAAATCAATCAGTAGACTGCCGCATACGCAGCTTTAAAGATACGAGTCTTTGCTTAAGATACATTCAAATCGTAGACTGCCGCATACGCAGCTTTAAAGATAACAGAAATAGATGAACTTGGGAGAATATGGTAGACTGCCGCATACGCAGCTTTGAAGTTTGCGTTCAATCAGCAAAGTGGGTTCAGTGAGTAGACTGCCGCACAAGCAGCTTTGAATATCTGATATTCTGATCTTTTAGAATCCAACCAGTGGACTGCTGCATGCGCAGCTTTGTAGGTTCAGTAACGCAGCAGGTAGTTGACATTTAGGTAGACTGCCGGATACGCAGATTTGTAGTTTGTAAATACTGCTGCGACTCAATTGTGTTAAGTAGACTGCCGGATACGCAGATTTGTAGCATGAATTGGGCAAACCATTCCTCTCCACTAAGTACACTGCAGAATACGCAGCTTTAAAGTAAATTGTATTGATGAAACTGCAAGTGCACAAGTAAACTACTGAATAAGTAGAAAGCAGTTGACATATCCCAACCAAATAAGTATACTTGTCTTTTATTAACTATAACCACAAAAGACCATGACACTATTAGCTAACACCAAACAACAACCCTTAGCCGATCATCTTTTCGCAGTTGGCTTCTTGGCAGAACAACTACACAAAAAACTCTTCCCAAACCAACCACACCAATCAAAAGCAGCATTCATCGCTGGGTGTACCCATGACCTTGGTAAAGCAGACCCACACTTCCAAACCTGGGTTAACAATCCAAAAAGCCAACCAACCGATGACGGTTACCATATCCAATCAACCAAATTTAGTTTTGAGAAATACCCACGCCATAACGAAATCTCTACCCTAGTCTATAAACTACTAGAATCAAATACCAAAACTATCAACCAACAAACCAAAAACTACATCAAACACACCGTCTTTTGGCATCACGCAAAACCAATCCGTGATACTGACCTAAAAACATATAATGACGTCTATGATCTGCTAGTAAATCACACCGATGTCAATGATCTTTTAGATACTACACTCGACCTAATTAATAACATCCAAAAACTGGAAATCGACTATCGTAACGAAAATAACCTTGATGGTCTTTTCATCAAACAAACCACCGAACTCGATGATGATATCCTATTACCAGCCTTCAAGGATTATAATCAAAATAAATACCAATCGCAAATCAATGCTAACGCAGATAAAAGTATCCTACGTGCTACTATTATCACCGCAGATCACACAGTCTCTAAATTAACCAAACAAGAACTACAAGACCATATCACCAATAAAACACTAAGCACACTCTTAGATCACCTAGATGCAAAATCAACTCTAAACTGCCAAGAGTACCTAGACCAATTCCAACCATCAACAAGAACCACTACCCAATCCACTATCGCAGCCGAACTAATCTCAAAAAGAATCCTAGCCGGTCCAGCTGGTTGCGGCAAAACAAAAATTTCAATTGAATGGGCTAAACTAACTAATGCATCCCAAATCATCTGGGTATGCCCTAGAGTACAAGTCGCACAAGGTATCTTCAATGACCTACAAAACCTTAATACAACGGTTGAAATCTACACCGGTGAACTTCAATTCACCAATAACTACCAACCCACTAACCCCTTCCAATCTAATATTATTATTACCACTATCGACCAAATCTTTAGTACCATCATAACTCACCGAAACGCAGCTAACCTTATTACCTTTCTTAATGCACACGTAGTATTCGATGAATTCCACGAATATATCCCTATGCCCGCGTTTAATCTTCTTTTCGCCGAACTAGTCCAATGCAAAAAACTTCAAGAGAAAAACAATTATCTTTTAGTATCCGCTACTCCACACTATACCTTCCTTAATCATATCCTCGATTTTGATAAACACCATATCGCTAAAATGCCTAGCTTTAACAAAAGCAATTATACCATCCAGTTTAACCAATTCTCGGATAACCAACCCAATCACCCACTATTCGAAACCCATAACCAAAACACGATCGTCATCTCCAATACCGCCCTAACAGCACAACAGGCCTTTATCCAAAATAATGAAAACTCAATTCTCTACCACTCTAAGTTTAATAAAACTGATAAACTTAACCTGTTCAACCAAGTCTTCAACTCATTCAAAGAATCAGGTACCAAACAATTTACTATCCTAAGATCAGGTCCAATCGTACAAGCATCCCTTAATATTACCACCGACTACATGGTATCAGAAATCTCTACAGCAGAAAATACCCTACAAAGATTGGGTAGACTAGATAGATTTGGTAAAAATAATCACAACATTCTCACCCTAGCAATACCCAACTCATTTGATACCAATAAAAGCAAAACCGCCCAGTTCCTAGCTAAACTCTATTCACTTAAATCCACTAATGACTGGTACAATTTTCTAAAAGATAATTTACCCAATACTTTCACCCTACCAGTTATCTATAACCTCTATGAAACTTTTCATGAGAATAACCAAGAAGTACTCGATGACCTTAAACTTGCACTTAAAGCAAGTGTAGAGCTAATCAATAAGAAAGTTATCGACCCAATTGCCTTTACTAAGAAAGATACTAATAATACCATATCAGTTAATTCCCTTAGAGGTAATAATAGACATGTCCAATTGGCAGTCTGCGATATATCCAATAATCAACCAAACTTCCCAGATCAATACATTACCGATATCACCGCATCTACCGATAAAATCCTAGGCTATGATGATAGTAACAAAAACCTTCTAGCACATATGCAAAAGAAACACAAAAGAATAGCAGGTGGGAAAAAACTAAAAGATTCTCAAAGACTAAACCTTGCTAGAAATCCAGATCATCCAATCTTTCTTAGCTATACTACAAATGATCTACACAAAGTAGAAGGGGAATCAGCAAGACACTCACATGCAATCTATTATGTTCTTAATGATAAACAACCCATAGGTGCAATGTCTATTAATCATATAGAAGAATCTCTATAGGGAGAAGTTTGAGAGGGGGAATATAAGGTCGCGACGAGCGATAGCGAGGAGCATAATAGTCGATTATAACCCGATTATAACCCGATTACACACTTCATTATAAGGTTGCGAGCTCCGCTAGGAGCGAGCATAATAGTCAATTATAACCCGATTATAACCCGATTATAACTATTGCGAGCTCCGCTAGGAGCGAGCATAATAGTCAATTATAACCCGATTATAACCCGATTATAACCCGATTATAACTATTGCGAGCTCCGCTAGGAGCGAGCCCAAAACAAGTATTTATCACTGTTATTGACAAAATAATCGATATTTTCACCCCTTATAAATCAATAACTTGCAAACTTAAGAAAATCTCAAGTGAACTATTTACAAAAGGTATTTTGACCATCACAACTAGGCGCGAAAAGTATACGCGATTTGTTTCTAAAAGTCAAGAAAAGTTTTCTAAAAGATGATAAAATACCACTTGACAGCACCTTCAAAACGGCCTATACTGGCAATCATATAGGAGGAATTATGATAATCATTGACAGAAACGCTGAGATACTAGGGGAATGGTACGAAAGTCATTTGATAGTGAGCCGAATGACCGTGGACAACTACAATACGTGGAGATTGCCGACTATCGAAGAACTTATCAGCATATCACAGCAAGATAACGACTTTACGTTATCTAACTATTGGACATCTGATGAAGATGATGAGTATGCAATCCAGTATTCGTTTGCTGATGGTACAACTTCTCGTAGGATGAAAACCAGAGTGGCGTTTGTGCGTGCGGTGCGAGATGAGTGACGATGGCTCGCACCTATCGGTGCTCGCACAATTAGAGAAACTCTACGGTATAGAACTGCGTATCTCAGATACACCATTGACATACGATGAGGCAAGGTTGTACTATTTCACATTATCAGATAAATGGAGGATGCCAACTCCAGTAGATAGTAAACGTATCCATGAGTTAGATGCTTGTTATAATACATGGGTAGAAGGGGATATGGTACAGTTGGCATTGTCTATTACTAGGCCGCATATAAAGAGGATGTTGGTATTGATAAAGCGATAAGTGACTTTCTCCCCTGTAGAAAGTTGAAGGCCATTTGGACAGGCTGCAGGCCGCATTATTAGTGTACCTAAAAGATGATTTACCCTACTGTTTTTCTCCCTGTAGAAAGTTGAAAAAGTTCACAGTACAGACAAAACAGAGAACCCAATAGAATCAAGGCCTGTGGGGGGTCTGCCCAAGATTGGAGTGGTGAGGAAGTTATCTTTTAGGAGATTTTGAACTTTCTACAGGGGAGAAAATCGCAAAATAGTAGTTGACAACCAGTAACAAACCAGATAGAATACAATCTTTCTTAACCACAACGGAGATAATCCATGAGCAGTTCAGTTCAAGTATCAAAGCACACTATTACAGTAGAGACCTATAATTGGAAAGCGGGAGTAAATGCTACAAGAGAAGAAGCGGAGAAGTTTCTAAAAGACTTCACGGTGGCGTTGACTGGTACTAAGTTACCAGTGGCGGAGTTGAAGGCAAGTGCTGAGGTAGTAGACCCAGTAGTACAACCGGATGTTAAGAAAGTAGTGGCTAAGTCAACACCATCTGGTAGTGACATTAAGTTGGCTAAACTGGCATTGGGTGAACTTTATGTAGGGACGCGATATACCCCGGAAGAAAGTGACTTGGCTGGTCGTATAGCTGCGGCTGGTTATACCGGTGAAGAGTTAACAGTGGCGAAGAATGTAGTAACGATGTTATCTAC
>ERZ1034361.608-NODE-608-length-22237-cov-7.586688_pt1 | contig 22237 bp, 20 predicted proteins | sample MGYA00520617_ERZ1034361 | MGnify/ENA primary metagenome ERZ1034361 (study PRJEB33736, sample SAMEA104284507) | Azolla filiculoides | biome: Urban; feature: Water surface; material: Ditch water | place: Netherlands | collected 2015-10-28 | depth 0-0.1 m ...
GCGTTGCTTTTTGGACCATGACGACATTTGGAACACAGACCTCTATCTGGTTTGTGTTTGGTAGTTATTCATTGCTGAGCGTGGGATTGGCGTTCTTATTCACTCCCCTCTTCGCACTGTCGCTGAGTTCGGTTCCACCCCAGCTCTACAGTTACGCAAGCGCCACTATTGGAACTTTGCAACAGCTTGCTGGTGCTGCTGGCACAGCGTTGTTCGTCACGGTGATGACCATCATCTCTGCCGGACTAAGGGACGGTGGAGCCAGTGATGTCGAAGCTCTCGCAGGCGGTATGCGATCAGCATTCTTGATTGGTGCTATTGCTTCACTTGGGCTCATTGCTATTGCCGTCATCCTCAAGCGTCCAGCCAGTACCGAAGAAATGGCACGTGAACTTCAGCACTAGAAGAAGTCCTTAAATCAAAGAAGCCCCTGCTTGAGCAGGGGCTTCTTCTGTAAGTGCTGTGTTTAGTTAAACCACAGAGCCAGTTCACGTACAGCTGATTCTGGAGAATCAGAACCGTGCACCAGGTTCTGCTGAACTGCAAGACCCCAGTCCCGACCTAGGTCACCACGAATGGTGCCAGGTGCAGCAGTAGTCGGATCCGTTGTGCCTGCAAGGCTTCGGAAACCCTCGATCACACGGTTACCTGCAAGGCGAATTGCCACGACTGGACCCGATTCCATGAAGCTCACGAGAGGTTCATAAAAAGGCTTTCCAACGTGCTCTTCGTAGTGCTTCCCCAGAAGTTCGCGATCTGCCTGCACGAGACGAATATCTACGAGGGCATAACCTTTTGCCTCGATACGGCGAAGAATTTCACCGGTGAGCCCGCGGGCAACACCATCAGGCTTTACCAGGACAAGAGTTTCTTCAATAGTTGTCATCAGTTTTCTTTCTTTTGAGAGTCAAGTTTGGCGCCCGATGTCATTGCAAAGGCCCAAATTCCAGCAAATACAGCACCAATCAAAAACAACATGGTGACGGCAAAGCCCGAGATCACGATGATGGCTTGAATAGCCCACCCCAGGATGAAGGCCCATTTGTACTTCATCATGAGAGCGATAGTGGCAAGCATCAATAAGCACACAGCTGCTCCACCACCGAGCGCTAGTGCTGGCGGCAAAGCACCCAAACCAAAAATGGTCAGAGCTGCAAGTCCCACAACAATGAGCTCAAACCCAAGGACGACCTGCCCGAGGGACGTTTGAGCTGATCGCTGGCGGGGTGCTCGAGATGTGCTCACAAAGTCCATCCTTGCGTCTCAGCGGCAAGACCGACTGTTAGACCCACCAAAGTGATGGATCCTGTCACGACGACCGCTCCCTTTTCTGAGTTAGCCGCATAGCCACGAGCCATTGCTAAAGCAACAACAGGATCAGGCTCGACAAGCACCTTGTTGTCTCCAACCTTGTCAGCGACCAAGAAACCAAGTTCACGAGCAGGACGAGAACGCTCAGAGGGTGCAGTGGTCACAATGAAACGAGTAGCGAGAGGCGCCAATGCGTCAATGATGCCCTGAGCATCCTTATCTTCGAAGATGGCTAACACCACGGTGATGTCATCAAATGTGAAGTACGACTCCAGCGCTTTGGCTAGAGAAGCAGCACCGTGTGGATTGTGAGCAGCATCGACCAAAACCGTCGGATCAGCAGCTACAAGCTGCAGACGACCTGGAGATGACACTGTGGCAAAGGCCTCATCCAGAACTGCTTGTTCTAATGACTGGGAAGCTCCACCAAGGAATGCTTCAACTGCAGCAATTGCTAATGCTGCATTCTCTGCTTGATGATCGCCATACAAAGCTAGGAACAGATCGTCATAACGTCCCGCAGCACCTTGGATAGAGATGAGCTGTCCGCCAACGGCAACGGCGCGTGAAACCACCGCTATGGGATTACCCACTTCAGGGTTCTCGGTGGCGGAAACGAAGGTCAGCGTGGATTCAGTGAGATCGACGGCTTCTTCAAGAACAGCCCGAACAATAGGATCCTGAGCAGCTGAGACCACCATGGCAGAGGGCTTAATAATCCCTGACTTCGTGCGAGCAATAGCGTCAAGATCCATGCCCAAACGATCGGTGTGATCGAGAGCAATGGGCGTAAACACAGCAACGACACCATCAGCGACGTTGGTGGAATCCCACTCTCCACCCAAACCAGCTTCAACAATGGCAACATCAACTGGTGCATCCGCAAAAGTGCCATAGGCCAGGATGGTCATCACTTCGAAGAACGTCAGACGTGGTTCGCCTTTGGCCTCAAGTTCTGCATCTACGAGCTCAACATAAGGCTTTACATCAAGCCAGTTGGTTACCAATACGTCGTCTCGAACAGGAACGCCATCGAGCAGAATACGTTCGTTGAACGAAACCAGATGTGGCGAGGTGAATACACCTGTGGCGAGACCGTAGGAACGAAGAATTCCTTCAATAAGTCTTGCCGTGGTGGTTTTTCCGTTAGTTCCGGCAATGTGAATTACCGGATAAGCGCGGTGGACATCACCAAGAAGCTCAACAACACGACGAGTGGGCTCTAAACGTGGTTGAGGATTTCCTTCGCCTAGACGAACTGAAAGTTCTTGGAACACCAACTGGGCTGCACGTGAATATTCATCCATCTCTGCAGGGTCGATTCCTTCGTAATCATCATCAGAAGAGAAATCGCCATTGGCAAAACCACCTGGTGTCAGATCATCACTAGACATTGACAACTCGATTCACGCGAGAAACGGCTACGACAAAGTTTCCCTCGTTGGCATACTGACCTGCTGGAATCACTGCGAAGTGCTCGGGTGCTGTTGTCAGCATTCCTGGCAACCATTCCGCTGGTGATGCCTCGATCAAGCTTGCAAGTTCAGAATGGAACGCAGGGTCATGCACACCAAACTCTGTAGCTAACGTGTCAGCGGCAATATCCGCAGCTGTATTCAACTTGAGCGCTGCAGCATCTACCTGGGAGAAACAGAACACGTTGAGATGAATACGGTCCGAGACATCAAAGCCTGCAGCTTTTCGTGTGTCCTGAACAGCACGGATCACATCGCGAGCAAGGCCCTCAGCTTCAAGTTCGGGCGTGGTGACCGTATCCAGCAATACAAAACCACCCGCTGGGAGAAGTGCCAGAGCGCGGGAACTTTCACCACCTTCTCCAGTCTCGAGAGTGAGTTCGTACTCCCCCTCCACCAGGTCAACACCTCCGGCAGTCACAATTCCATTGTTCTCAGACCAGTCCCCAGCCTTAGCAGCCTGAATAATCTGCTGTACTTGCTTGCCTAAACGTGGACCTGCAGCACGAGCGTTGACGGTCAATTTGGAAGTGATGCCGTATTCGGAAGCAGAACCATCGGTGAGCTGCACCAAGGTGACCTGCTTGACGTTGAGTTCATCACGAAGGATGTCACTGAAAGAACTCAACGAATCAGAGAGTGCAGAAACAACGGTGAGGTCTGCCAATGGCAGACGAACACGCAATCCAACCTTCTTTCGCAAGGCAAGCGAAGAAGAAGTGATTTCACGAACAGCATCCATTGATGCAACGAGCTCGGGGTCTGCCGGGAAGGTTTCTGCTAATGGCCAGTCTTCGAGATGAACGGAACGCCCACCGGTAAGACCTTGCCAGATGTTTTCCGTCACGAGAGGCAACAAAGGTGCTGCAACACGACAGAGGGTTTCCAGAACGGTATAGAGGGTGTCGAAAGCTTCCTGAGCTTCAGCCCCACCTGTCCAGAAACGATCACGAGAACGACGGACATACCAATTAGTCAACACGTCTGCAAAGTTGCGCAGAGACTCAGCAGCATTGGTGGAGTCCAACGCATCCAGATGTCCTTGGACTTCAAGAATAAGGTCGCGAGTTTTCGCCAGGAGGTAGCGATCTAACACATTGGTACTGTCTGTGCGCCAGGTGGCTTCGTAGCCGTCAGCATTGGCATAGAGAGAGAAGAAGTAATAGCTGTTCCACAGAGGAAGAAGAAGCTGACGCACACCTTCACGGATGCCTTCCTCCGTCACAACGAGGTTTCCACCTCGAAGTACAGGTGAACTCATCAAGAACCAGCGCATGGCATCTGAGCCATCACGGTTAAAGACTTCGGAAACATCCGGGTAATTGCGCAATGACTTAGACATCTTCTGTCCGTCATTACCAAGCACAATTCCGTGCGAGACCACGTTCTTGAAAGCAGGGCGATCGAACAACGCGGTTGCCAGAATGTGGAGGGTATAGAACCACCCACGTGTCTGCCCGATGTACTCCACGATGAAGTCTGCGGGGTTGTGGCTATCGAACCAGTCAGCATTCTCAAAGGGATAGTGAACTTGGGCAAAGGGCATCGAACCCGAATCGAACCACACATCGAGCACGTCCTCGATGCGGCGCATCGTGGACTGACCGGTGGGGTCATCGGGGTTTGGGCGAGTCAGCTCATCGATGAAAGGGCGGTGTAAATCGGTTGGGCGAACACCAAAGTCCGCTTCTAATTCATCGAGGGAACCATAGACGTCAATGCGTGGGTACTCAGGGTTGTCCGACTTCCACACTGGAATGGGTGAACCCCAGTAACGGTTACGTGAGATAGACCAGTCGCGAGCATTAGCCACCCATTTGCCAAACTGACCGTCCTTGACGTTCTCAGGAACCCAATTAATCTGCTGGTTGAGCTCTTCCATGCGGTCACGGAATGTGGTGACCGAAACAAACCAGGATGAAACCGCACGATAGATCAAGGGCTGACGGCAACGCCAGCAGTGTGGGTAACTGTGCTCGTAGGAAGCAACACGAATCAGACGGCCTTGTTCACGAAGCAGATTGGTCAGAGGCTTGTTGGCTTCGAAAACCTGCATTCCAGCGACTTCGGGGAAACGAGAAAGGAACTTTCCGCCGTCATCGACTGAAACGCGAACACCGATTCCGGCGGTTTCGCAGACCTTCTGGTCCTCTTCACCGTATGCAGGCGCCTGGTGAACAACACCGGTACCGTCAGCGGTGGTGACGTAGTCAGCGACAAGAATCTGCCAGGCGTTTTCTTGATATTCCTCGTCATCGGCGTAGTAATCCCACAGACGGTCATAAGTAACACCGTCTAGGTCTTTGCCAATAACCGTCTTTTTTACTTCTGCCTTTGCTGCGGCAGCGTCTTCATACCCGAGGTCCTTGGCATAGTTGCCAAGGAGGTCAACAGCAATCAAGTAGTCGGCTTCACAGCAAGCTGCACCATCTGCAGCACCATTGGGGCCTGCAGGAACAACGGCGTAGTGAATGTCTGGACCAACTGCCAGAGCAGCGTTGGTAGGAAGAGTCCACGGAGTTGTAGTCCAGGCAAGGGCACGAACCCCAGAAATACCAAGTTCAGATGCCATATCCCCTGTTAACGGGAATGTCACGGTTACGGACTGGTCCTGACGCATCTTATAAACGTCATCATCCATACGAAGTTCGTGGTTGGACAAAGGTGTTTCATCGTTCCAGCAATAAGGCAAAACTCGGAAGCCTTCGTAGGCCAAGCCCTTGTCATAAAGACGCTTGAAAGCCCAGATGACCGACTCCATAAATGAAATGTCGAGGGTCTTGTAATCGTTCTCGAAGTCGACCCAACGTGCCTGACGGGTGACGTATTGTTCCCATTCGCCGGTGTAGCGAAGAACGGAAGAACGAGCTTCTGCGTTGAACGCAGCAATGCCCATCTCCTCAATTTCTTCTTTCTTAGTAATACCCAGCTGACGCATTGCTTCCAGCTCCGCAGGAAGACCGTGAGTGTCCCACCCGAATCGGCGATCAACTTTCTTGCCACGCATAGTTTGGTAGCGAGGGAACAGGTCCTTGGCATATCCCGTGAGCAGGTGCCCGTAGTGAGGAAGTCCGTTAGCAAAGGGAGGGCCGTCATAGAAAACCCACTCGTCACCGTCTGCACGCTGCTCGATAGAGGCCTTGAACGTGTTGTCCTTTTCCCAGAAAGCAAGGATCTGCTCTTCAATGGCGGGGAACGACGGCGAAGGAACGATCTCGGTTTGCTGTCCGAATGCGTTACGGCGGGGATACGTCACTTAGGGCTCCAGTTGTTGAGTAAAACACTGTGCCAGGACGAAATTTCTTCCGCGGTACCACCTGAGCTTGTGAGAGTTACCTCACCGCTTATTCATGAGCAATAACGGGCTCGTCCCGTTCGGTTCTACTAAGCCCGAAGGCTGTTCTTCCGAAAACTCCCCGGTGATAGCCGGATCGGTGTTGTTACTCATCATTCTATGGGCTTTAGTACAGTAGATACATCACCATTTGAGGCATCAAGTAGGTAAACAACCCGTTTTCTTACAATGACGCGATGCCGCCCATAGAGAGCGAGAAATACCCATGACCATTACGCCCGCGAACGTTCCTGATAAGCCGGCTCTTGAAGGTCTCGAAACTCTCTGGGATACCAAATGGGAAGAGTCAGGTCTCTACCGCTTCCGCAAAGATGGACAGACTCGTGCGTCTGTTTACTCCATTGACACGCCTCCCCCAACCGCCTCTGGTTCTCTCCACATCGGCCACGTATTCAGCTACACCCACACCGATGTCATCGCTCGTTTCCAGCGCATGCGCGGCAAAGAGGTTTTCTACCCCGCTGGATGGGATGACAATGGTCTTCCTACCGAGCGCCGTGTGCAGAACTACTACGGGGTTCGTTGCGATCCCACACTCCCCTATGTTGAGAACTTTGTCCCACCTTTCGAAGGTGGGGATAACAAGAGCTCAAAGGCTGCAGATCAACTTCCCATTAGCCGCAAGAACTTTATTGAACTCTGCGAGAAGCTCACCGTCGAAGATGAGAAGCAGTTCGAAGATGTGTGGCGTCAATTAGGCCTTTCAGTTGACTGGACTCAGACCTACCGCACCATTTCTGACGAGACCATCACAACTAGCCAACTTGCCTTCATCAACAACCATGCTCGCGGCGAGGCATACCAGGCCATGGCACCTACTTTGTGGGATGTCACTTTCCGCACAGCAGTGGCACAGGCAGAACTTGAAGACAAGGAAATGCCCGGTGCATACCACCGCCTGACATTCCACAAGCCTGATGGCGGTCACATTGAGATCATGACCAGCCGCCCTGAACTCCTTCCTGCGTGCGTAGCCCTCGTCGCTCATCCAGATGATGAGCGTTACAAGCCCTACTTCGGCAAGACCGTGAAGACTCCTGTCTTTGGTGTTGAAGTTCCTGTCCTTGCACACCACCTTGCCCAGCCCGACAAGGGCACAGGTATAGCCATGATTTGTACGTTCGGTGATGTCACCGACGTGATCTGGTGGCGTGAGTTGAATCTGATGACACGTGCGGTAATCGGTTTTGACGGACGCTTCATTTCTGAAGCTCCCGAAGGTCTCGAATCGCCCCAGGCGCAGGCTGCATACGCTGAACTCGCAGGCAAGACAGCTTTCAGCGCAAAGACGGCAATGGTCGAGATGCTTCAAGCATCTGGTGAAATGCTGGGAGAACCAGAACCCATCATGCACCCCGTGAAATTCTTCGAAAAGGGTGACAAGCCTCTTGAAATCGTGTCTACCCGCCAGTGGTACTTAGTCAACGGTGCTAAGGATGACGAACTTAAGAAAAAGCTCATCGATTTGGGTCAGGAAATGTCCTGGCACCCTGATTTCATGCGCGTGCGCTATGAAAACTGGGTCAATGGTTTGAACGGTGACTGGCTGGTTTCGCGTCAACGTTTCTTTGGCGTACCAATTCCTGTGTGGTACCCACTTGATGGTGATGGAAACCCCGTATTCGACGAGCCCATCATTGCTACTCGCAACCAGCTACCCGCAGATCCTTCAACCGACGTACCTGCCGGTTACACCGAAGCACAACGCGGCATCCCCGGTGGTTTCCAGGGTGAAGTTGATGTCATGGACACCTGGGCAACCTCGAGCCTCACCCCACAACTTGCTGGTGGTTGGGAGCGTGATGAGGACCTGTGGAATCTAGTCTTCCCCTTCGACCTGCGTCCCCAGGGACAAGACATCATTCGCACCTGGCTCTTCTCGACCATGTTGCGTTCTGCACTGCAGAACGGCGGCAAGCCTTGGACCAACGCAGCCATCTCTGGCTTCATTGTGGACCCAGACCGTAAGAAGATGTCCAAGTCAAAGGGCAATGTGGTCACTCCTGCGGACATGCTGGACCAGCACGGTTCTGATGCCGTTCGTTATTGGGCAGCAAGCAGTCGCCTCGGAACTGACGCAGCTTTTGATCCTCAGAACCCCACTCAGATCAAAATCGGGCGACGTTTAGCGATCAAGCTCTTGAACGCATCTAAGTTCATTCTGGGATTCAACGCTCCAGCTGACACAGTGATCACAAACCCGCTTGATCTCAGCATGCTTGAATCGCTGCACGATGTCATCCGCGAGGCTACTGAAGCGCTCGAGAACTATGACCACGCAAAAGCGCTCGAAGTTACCGAGCACTTCTTCTGGACTTTCACAGACGATTATCTTGAACTCGTCAAGGAACGCGCCTATAACGAAGAGCACCCTGAGCAGGCATCTGCAGCTGCAGCGTTGAACAAGGCACTGACAGTGTTCTTGCGACTCTTCGCTCCTGTGCTTCCTTTTGCAGCTGAAGAGGCATGGTCATGGTTCCACGATGACAGTGTTCACCGTGCATCGTGGCCTGCTCCTGGAAATGACAAGATCGGGAACCCCGACATTCTCAAGGCAGCTTCTGAAGCTCTCATTGGTATTCGACGCGCAAAGACAGACGCCAAAGCTTCTCAGAAGACCGAGGTTCTGACCGCGACGATTGCGGCACCAGAGGCTCTCATTTCTTTACTTGAGGCAGCTCAGGGTGACTTGATGGCAACCGGACGCATCGCGAAGCTGAACTTCACCGAAGCAGCTGAGCTTTCAGTTACGAACATTGAGCTGGCACCTGTGCCTGAAACCCCTGCCGAGTAATCATGCAGCTCGGCACACGCTGGCCATCTCATTCGGAACCACCGCAGTCACTTGATGTTGTTGTCCGTGAAGCTGTTAGTGAAGTGGAACGAGAACTTACTGCACTCAAGCAAGACACAACAGGTTGGTATTGGACGTTGACCTATCTAGAAAATAGGCCGGTTGTTCAACTCGACGATGGAACCACTATCCGCGTTCTGCACAACGGTCAGATATCTATCGAAATAGAGGAGTAGCGTTTAATCATGGCTACAGAAACTGAAACAGCTCCACGCGACTGGACAATCACCCTCATCCTTTCCATCTTCGTCGGCACCCTCGGTATCGACCGTATGTTCATCGGAAAATGGGGAACTGGATTCCTCAAGTTGATTACCGGTGGCGGACTCGGCGTGTGGTGGATCATTGACATCATCATCATTGCTACCGGCGGTATGCGCGACAAGTGGGGTCGCGAACTCGTCAAGTAATTTTTACTCTGAGCAACCAAAGAACCCCTCCACAATGTGGAGGGGTTCTTTGTCTTGGAAGGTCTACTTATGACTGTGCAGCTGCCTGCTGCTTGGCAATCTCAGCGTGCACCTCTGTCATGTCAATTGCCTTGACCTGAGTAATCAGATCGTCAAGTGCTGCTGGAGGTAGAGCGCCTGCCTGTGAGAACAGCAAGATACTGTCTCGGAAAATCATCAACGTAGGAATGGACTGAATACCGGCTGCTGCGGCAAGAGACTGCTGAGCTTCGGTATCTACTTTTCCAAACACGACTTCAGGGTTCTTTTCTGAAGCTGCCTCGAAGGTGGGTGCAAACATTTTGCACGGACCACACCAGTCAGCCCAGAAATCAACGACAACGATGTCGTTGCCAGTGATGGTGTTATCAAAATTTTCAGCGGTGAGTTCTACAGAAGCCATGAAAAAAGCTTACACTAAATACGGATACCCCCTGGGGTATATTTAAATAGTTACTTCTTGAGTCTTCCCACTAAAGGAATGATGCGACCAACCCGTGCCGCATATGCCCTGTAGGTAGGAAACTTCTCTAACAGCAAACGTTCTTCAAACCGAGCTTTGTAAGACAGCAAAACAATCAACAGAACATAAGCAAAAACTGTGAACAATGAACCAGCTGGAACTGTGAGGCCAAGTCCAATCAGTAACAAGCCAAGGTAAATGGGGTGGCGGACAATGGCATACATTCCAGTAGTTCTGAGAACGGCAGTTGCTTTGGGAACGGGAGTCGCTGTCAAGGAATTACCCAAACTGACTATTCCAAAAAGAGTAATTGCTAGTCCCGCAATCAACAAAAGCACGGCGATGTTTCCTACAAGCTCAGTAACAGCCCATACGTCTCCATGGGGTAATCCAATGATGGCAATCAGCAATCCGAACTGGATAAGTACCAGGATGATCCCTTTAGTTTTATCGCTCATCTCTTCATCATGCCTCAGAGGAACTCAATGACAACTACGAACGGCAACACGGCACCGAATCCTGAACGCTCGTGGGGAGAATTTGGTGAAATCGTTACCGGTTATGACATACCGGTATTCAACGAAAGAGAAGTGCGAGCTAGCGCAGGGATTCTCTTTCTTATTGGCTTCACCGGGTATGTCATTGCCTGGACTACAGGTTTTGTTATTCCACTAAGGGGCTTTGCAGTTCTTTTCCTGTTCGACATGCTCATCCGATTGTTCGTCTCCCCTCGGTTCTCACCCACATTGGCTTTAGGACGAGTGATTGTGTATCGCCAGCGCCCAGAATTTGTTGGAGCTCCTCAAAAGAGATTTGCGTGGAGTCTGGGGTTAGGAATAGCACTCACAAGTTGCTTCACAATGGGCTGGCTCGCCGCACCATTGTGGGTGGTCTTGATTCTCTGTGGAATCTGCATGAGTGTTCTATTTCTAGAAACGGCTTTTGGAATCTGCGTTGGTTGCGAACTACAGAAACGTTTCTCTCGAACCGCTCCTCAGTATTGCCCTGGTGATAGCTGCAATTACGATCCACGATCCAACCGACTTTCATAGAGAACTCATAGTTTCTACATAGTCGCTTCATATACCCCCTGGGGTATCTTGAAGGTATCCCAACAGAAAGTTGTTCGCCATGAAGAAATCAACCATCATCACAGCTTCAGTGCTCGCTGTCGTTATCGGCGCAGCTGGAGTTACAGCAGCCGTTGTCACGAGCGCTCCCCCTGCACCAGTTGCATCGTCTGAGGCCCCTCAACCCATGACCAGCCAGGACGAAGCTCAAGAAATTGAGCAGGAAACTGAAATTTCAACAAGCGCAACAAGCACCGAAGACTTACTTCTGTATTTGATTGAAGAAGAAAAATTAGCGCACGATGTCTACACGGTCCTTGGAGAAACCTGGGGCGGAAACACATTCAGTAACATCTTGGCCAGTGAAAGCACTCACCAAGACCAGGTACTGAATTTACTCAACACGTATGGACTCACAGATCCACGATCTTCAGAGATTGGCGTGTTCACTAACCCAGATCTTCAAACTCTCTATGACCAGCTCATCGCTCAGGGCATGACTAGCCAAACCGAGGCTTACAAGGTTGGGGTGCTGATCGAAGAAACAGACATCACTGATCTGACGTCAGCAATTAACTCAACTACTGACTCTGCTGTTGTAGCCACTCTTGAAAAGCTACGTTCCGCTAGTGAGAGCCACTTGGCTGCTTTCAGCAAGAAACTTTAGTTCACTCCAATTTGGTGGGTGTGCCCTTCGGGGTACACCCACCTTGTTGTTTTCCTGATTCGTAGCCACAGAGAACAAAACCACTACAGTGCACTTCCAAGCCGGCTACTACTACTCATTTACCAGAAGGCGCAAGGCATAAAAATGTGCGGATTTCGTTGCGAAAATGAACAATATATGAGGTCATCCGTATTCAAATCAGGACTAGAGTAAGTAATCGCACACAGGTTTCATCACCCGTGTTGTTTCATGGCCTCAAAGAAGAGAGAAGTACATGCCTGAATCCTTTGTCCCCGGAGCTGACTCAAAAATCGCTCTGAAACGCAACCTAGGAATGTGGGCAATTGTTGCTCTAGGCCTGGGTTACATGACACCTACTGTCGTATTTGACACCTTTGGTCTCGTTGCTGAAGGAACCAACAACGTTGTGCCACTTGCCTACGTATTTGCTCTGATCGTGATGGTCTTCACCGCAATCAGCTACGGCAAGATGACCTCTCAGTTCCCTTCCGCTGGTTCGGCATACACCTATGCCAAGAACGCGATCCACCCCAACGTCGGCTTTGTCGTGGGTTGGACCTCGATGTTGGACTACATGCTGCTCCCACTGGTGAACATCATCATCGTGCGCAGCTACATGGAGTCGTTCTTCCCCGACATTGATGGCGCTGTTTGGGTCATCCTCTTCACCGTTCTTTGCACGGGAATCATTTACTTCACCATGCGTGGAACCTCCAACGTCAACACCATCCTCTTGGTCATCGCTGTTGTGGCAATGATCGGCTTTGTCTCTGTCGTTATTGGCCAGCTGCTTGGTGGCGCTGGTGAGGGAACCCTCATCACCCCAACACCATTCATGCACGAGGGTGTTGACCTCTCTGCAGTTCTCCTCGGAGCAACCATTGTCTGCTTCAGCTTCATCGGTTTCGACGCGGTCACAATGTATGTCGAAGAGGCACGCACCCCACGTGTTGTTCCTCGCGCGATCATGCTCACCGTTCTCATCGGTGGCGGTATCTTCATCGTTACCTCGTACTTCACTCAGGCACTCTTCCCCGACTGGAACGTATTCGCTCCAGGTGGAGACCGTCAGTACGTTGATGACTCAACACTGCCCATCATCGGTGAGCTTGTTGGCGGACAGACCATGAAGGTCATCCTGACCGCTGCTGGCTTCGCTGCAACTATTGCGTCGCTGCTTGCGTCACAGGCATCTGTGGCTCGTATGTTGCTGGTCATGGGTCGTAACAACGTTCTCCCCAACAAGTTGTTTGGATTCGTGAACAAGAAGACTCAGACCCCAACCTTCAACGTCATCTTTGCAGGCCTTGTCTGCTTGACCGGCGTGGTTCTGACTCTTGCTGACATCGTCCACTTCATCAACTTCGGTGCTCTCGTAGCGTTCAGCTTCGTGAACATCTCTGTTGTTGCGTGGTTCGCAATCCGTCAGGGACGTCGTCACACTGCTGGAGATATCTTCAAGTTCATCGTGATGCCCGTTCTTGGTCTTGCGTTGACCGTCATCCTGTGGGTCAACCTCTCCCCTGAGGCTCTCACCGGTGGTCTGATCTGGGCTGGTATCGGAATCGTTTACCTGGCAATCCTGACCAAGGGATTCCGCAAGCAGGTTGCTGGCTTCGATGAAGCTCAGCCTGTTACCGGCTTCAACAAGGTCGTCAAGTAACACAGGGTCCAACAACTGTGGCCTCCACCGAAAGGTGGAGGCCACAGTTAGTTAAGTCGAATGAAAAGAGTGACTACGACTTCTTAAGTTCTTCAGCAATCAAGAAGCTCAGCTCCAACGACTGCATGTGGTTCAGACGTGGATCACACAGGGATTCGTAGCGAGTGGCAAGATCGTTCTCATCAATCTGCTCAGAACCACCAAGGCACTCAGTGACGTCGTCACCAGTGAGCTCAACGTGAACACCACCGGGGAAAGTTCCCACTGCACGGTGAGCTTCAAAGAAGCCCTTGACCTCGTCGACAACGTCATCAAAACGACGTGACTTGTAACCGTTAGGAGTGGTGATGCCATTACCGTGCATGGGGTCAGTAATCCACAGTGGATTTGCATCGCTCGCCTTGACCGCTTCAAGAAGTGGTGGCAGTGCCTCACGAATCTTGCCCGCACCCATACGAGTAATAAAAGTCAAACGACCTGGTTCACGGTTGGGATCGAGCTTTTCAATGAGTTGCTTGACCGTGTCCACATCAGTGGTGGGGCCGAGCTTCACACCAATGGGGTTACGCACACGAGACAAGAAGTCCACGTGAGCACCATCGAGCTCACGTGTTCGCTCACCGATCCACACGAAGTGTGCACTGGTGTTGTAGGGAGTTCCAGTACGTGAGTCAATGCGGGTCATTGGTCGCTCGTAGTCCATCAACAGTGCTTCGTGGGAAACGAAGAACTCAGTGGTCTTGAGCGCATCAAAATCTGCGCCACATGCGGCCATGAACTTAATCGCACGATCAATCTCACTGGCCAAAGCCTCATATTGAGCGTTTGCTGGGTTCTTGGCAAAGCCCTTGTTCCAAGAATGCACTTCGCGAAGGTCAGCGAAACCACCTGTGGTGAATGCGCGAATCAGGTTCAGAGTTGAGACAGCCGTGTTGTAACCCTGAACGAGACGCTCGGGATTAGCCTCACGGCTTTCAGGAGTGAAATCATAACCGTTGACGATATCTCCACGGTAGGCAGGAAGTGTGATGTCACCACGAGTTTCCGTGTCGCTAGAACGAGGCTTAGCAAACTGGCCAGCCATACGCCCCATCTTGATAACGGGCATTTCAGCGGCATAGGTCAACACCACAGCCATCTGCAGGACGGTCTTGATGCGGTTGCGAATCTTGTCCGCTGTCGCACCAGCAAAAGTCTCAGCACAGTCACCACCTTGCAGCAGGAATGCCTTGCCCTGAGCTGCTTGTGCAAGGCGATCACGGAGAGTATCTACCTCTCCAGCAAAGACGAGGGGTGGGTAGCTTGCAAGGCGCTCAGAGGCAGACTTAACTGCTTCTACACTGGGCCACTGAGGTTGCTGCTTGATAGGGAGCGAACGCCAATAATCCAGACCCTCGATGACGGACTTGTCAGCGACGATATTGGGCTCATTTTGGCTAGCCACGGAGGTACTCCCCTAGATGGTGATGAATGTTGTCTCAAAGTGCTCTTTTCGAAGAAAAGGCAACTTACCAAGCTTATCTTGCGTTGGCGGGGCGCTTTTCGCGCACGGAAGATGCATAAACATCCTCATATTGCTGGCCAGAGAGGCCTGCCAATTCATAGACAATTTCGTCCGTAACCGCACGCAGAATGAAACGGTCACCCTCCATGCCTTGAAAGCGAGAGAAATCTAGAGGTTTACCAATGATGATTCCGGGACGGCGCATCTTGGGCCATTTAGCACCAATCGGCATGACTTTCTCGGTGTCAATCATGGCCACAGGCACTACAGGCACTCCAGACTCGAGCACCATGCGTGCGATACCAGTACGACCACGGTAGAGCTTGGCATCAGGAGAACGGGTGCCTTCAGGATAAATACCTAGTACACGGCCTTCAGCGAGCACACGAAGACCAGTGTTTAAGCTCGCCTCTGAAGCTTTACCGCCCGAGCGGTCAATAGGCAACATTCCCGTGCCCTTCATGAACCAGCGAGTAGCCCAGCCCTTGAGACCTCGGCCTGTGAAGTATTCGCTCTTAGCCAAGAAAACCATGTCGCGATCAATACAAATAGGCAGAAAAACAGAATCAACAACACTGAGGTGGTTGCTAGCCAGAATGACTGCACCCGTCTTGGGGATGTTGTCAGCACCAGTGACCCACGGACGGAAGATGCCCTTGAGCAACGGTCCGGCGATGATGTTCTTCATCAGCCAATAAAACATGTCTCCAGCTTACCGTGAGAGCTTTTCAGCATGCTTGCGAGCAAGATCAGCAGCGCCTACAACGCCAGCATCATTGACGAGTTCAGCTATTCGAAACTCTGGCTCTGGGTGATATCCCTGAGCAGAGAGGTTCGATGTGAATGATTCACGAATGGGTTTGAGGAGGAATTCGCCCGCAGCCGCGACGCCGCCGCCAATGACATACACCTGGGGATCAAGAACTGCAGAAAGGCTTGCACAAGCAATACCCATCCAGCTGCCTAATGTTCCGACTGCGCGCCAAGCTGCTTCGTCCCCATCTTCGAGAAGCTTTTTCCCGGCAAGTGCATCAAGGGTGGCATTACCGGTTTCTTCTCGGAGATAACGCAAGAGTGCGCGGCCTGAAGCATATTGCTCAATACAGCCGCGTTGACCACAACCACATTCCAAACCGTTCGGTTCTACGCGAAGGTGGCCAAGCTCAGCACCAGCACCAAACCCGCCAGTAAATAACTCACCGTTGGCAATGATGGCGCCGCCGACGCCAGTGCCAATTGTGAGCATCGTCATGTGGGTGAAGGATTTTCCCGCACCAAAGCGATACTCGGCCCAGCCTGCAGCGTTAGCGTCATTTTCAATAACTATGGGCAGATCGATTCGTGCTTCGAGCTTGTCCTTGAGGGGCTCGTTTCGCCACGCAATATTCGGGGCGTAATAGACAGTTGACTGTGCAGCATCAATGAAGCCTGCGGCTGCCACACCAGCGGCTTGAACAGGGTTACCTGCGCTGAGTTCCTTGATCAACTCAACAATGGCATCTTCCATCTCCAGTGCACTGTGTGCTGGGGAAGGAACCTGGGTTTGGCTAATGATTGTTCCTTGGTCATTGACCAATGCTCCGGCGATTTTGGTCCCCCCAATATCGATACCGATGGAATACACAGGAAACTCCTAGAAAAGGGTAGACGGAGGGAATGATGGGACTACTAAAGTGTAGTTAACACCGAAGGAGTTGCCATGGTTTCCAGTGTCGTTCAATTCGATACCCCAGCTTTAGTCCCCGCTGAGCCATCGGCAAATACAACTCAGGTATTACTTGATCGTGTGCGAGAAACACCTGACGGTGCACTCTTCTCACTTCCCGTTGATGGCGGCTGGAAAGATGTCACCTCAACCGAATTCCTAGAACAAGTAATTGCACTCGCTAAGGGTTTCATTTCACAGGGCATCAAGCCAGGTGACCGCGTTGGCCTGATGTGTAAGACACGTTATGAGTGGACTCTCATTGACTTTGCCATGTGGTTTGCTGGCGCAGCACTCGTGCCCATTTATGAAACAAGCGCCTCGAGCCAGATCCAGTGGATTCTGGAAGATTCAGAGGCTGTCGCTCTGATCGTAGAAACCCCTGAACACCTCAAGCGTTTCGAAGAAATCCGTTCAGATGCCCCTTACGTTCAATCGGTTTGGCAGATTGATGCCGGAGACCTCGATGCGTTGGTCATCTCCGGTACCAAGATCTCTGACGAAGAGGTAGAAGAACGCCGTTCCTCTCTTCACGGCAGCGACCTCGCCACTTTGATTTACACCTCGGGTTCGACCGGCAAGCCCAAGGGCTGCGTGTTGACTCACTCCAACTTCTTGGAGCTTTCACGCAATGCTCGGGCTGCCGTCCCCGAGGTGGTTAACGCTCAGGCGTCGACCCTGTTGTTCATTACGACAGCACACATTTTTGCTCGTTTCATCTCCATTCTTGCAATTGAAGGTGGCGTAAAGGTAGGCCACCAGGGAGACACCACTCAGCTGCTCCCTGCAATGCAGTCGTTCAAGCCTTCCTTCCTCCTTGCAGTTCCTCGCGTATTTGAGAAGGTCTACAACTCAGCTGAGCAAAAGGCTGAAGCAGGCGGTAAGGGAAACATTTTCCGCGCTGCAGCGAAGACAGCTATTGAATACTCGAAGGCTGAAATGGCCGGTCACATTCCACTTGGGCTCAAGCTGAAGTTTGCTGTGATGGATAAGTTGGTGCTTTCCAAGCTCCGCACAGCATTAGGCGGACGCTGCACCTACGCCATCAGTGGCTCTGCTCCTCTGGGCGACAGATTGGGTCACTTCTACCACGCTCTTGGTCTTGTGGTTCTGGAAGGCTATGGCCTCACTGAAACCACGGCACCCATATCTATAAACCTTCCTTCCAAGTTTGTTATCGGCACAGTTGGACCTGCTCTTCCTGGGTGCTCAGTTCGTATCGGTGAAGACGGAGAGATTGAAGCTGCTGGCATCAACGTTTTCAAGGAATATTGGAAGAACCCTCAAGCAACTGCTGACACATTCCACGATGGCTGGTTCAAGACCGGCGATATCGGAGAAATTGATAAGGACGGCTACATCACCATCACCGGTCGCAAGAAGGAAATTCTTGTCACCGCTGGTGGAAAGAACGTTGCGCCTGCTTACTTGGAAGACCCCATTCGCGCTAACCCTGTGATCAGCCAGGTAGTCGCTGTGGGAGATGCCAAACCATTTATTTCTGCATTGATTACTCTGGATTCTGAAATGCTGCCCATGTGGCTGACGAACAACAAGATGGATCCCAGCATGAGCATTGCTGAAGCGGCTAAAAACCCCGCCATCATTGCTGAAGTTCAAGCAGCAGTGGACCGTGCTAACGCTCGAGTTTCCCGAGCAGAATCCATTCGCAAGTTTGTGATTTTGCCCATTCAATTCACTGAAGAATCAGGTCACCTGACTCCGAAGATGAGCATCAAGCGCAATGTCATCGTGAAAGATTTCGCCGGTGAAATTGAAGGAATGTATGCCGGTGCATCAGGAGCGGTTGACTAAAACCACTCGCTTTCGCGAACCTGGCGCATCGCTTCCTTGCGTGTGGGCTGATCTAAACGATCTAGATACACAAGACCATCTAGGTGGTCGCATTCATGTTGCAGTGCCTGCGCCATAAGGCCTTCACCTTCAAGAACAACAACGTTGCCATCAAGGTCAATTCCCTCAACCTTGGCGTAAGGGTAACGAGGGGTCTTGAACCACAGGTTGGGAACACTCAAGCAGCCCTCCTCGACGAGCTCGAGCTCCCCGCTGGTCTCAACGACATGAGGGTTCAAGATGTAGCCAATGTCACCATGAACGTTGTAGCTGAAAGCCCGAAGTCCCACACCAATTTGTGTTGCAGCTACTCCTGCACGCCCAGGAATTTTGACTGAATCAATCAGATCTTCAACGAGAGCACGAATCTTCTCGTCGATAACCAGAATCTCTTCCGTGGGAGTCTTCAGGACGGGATCCCCAAAGATCCGAATGGGACGTTCGGTCATGATGGTGAATGCTTAGAGGCCGTCAACAACCAAAGAAGCGAGCTGACGGGCTGCTTCCTGTGTTTCAGGCTTGAGCTTCTTGAAGTCAATGTAAGAACCAGCAGCAAGCATGGCGTCATAAGGAATGCGAACTGTCTCGCGCACACGTGACTTGAAGTGATCTTCAATTTCACGAAGCTTGATCAAGTTAGTTCCTTGAGTCGCCGTGTTGATGGCCACAATCGAGTTCTTGACCAGGTCACCATAACCGTTGGATTCAAGCCAGGTCAGTGTCTCAGAAGCCAAACGAGCTTCATCGAAAGAACCACCAGAGACGATGACCAAGCCATCAGCACGCTTGAGTGTTGCGCCCATTACCGAGTGGATAATTCCAGTGCCACAGTCAGTCAAGGCAATCGAGTAATAGCGGCTAGCAAGGTCAGAGACGATGTTGTAGTCGTTTGCACCGAAAGCTTCAGACAAGAATGGGTCAGTGTCCGAGGCGAGAACATCGAGACGAGTCTTGTCACGGTTAACGAACTCTGAGAAGTCGTTGAAGGTCAATACCTTCGCTGCATCATTGACCAAGTCACGGACTGTCTTCTCCGTGGTCTTGTTGAAACGCTCTGCAAGAGTTCCACGGTCAGGATTAGCGTCGATGGCGAGAACACGGTCTTCACGAACAAGTGCCATAGCCATACCCAGCAGGGTGGTGGTCGTAGTTTTACCCACTCCACCCTTACGTGTCAGCACGGGAACGAATTTGGTTCCACCGCTCAGTGGGCGTCCAATGCTTGCATCGAGAGCCTTGCGGTGTCGCGTAACCGGTGAATCACCAAGGTTCACGGCATGGAAAGTGATGTCGTAGACGAACTTGTTCCAACCTTCGGTTGGCTTGTCGCGCTTCTTCTTTGCGTCCAGCACACGCTCAGGAGTGAGCATAGAAACGGGCTCAGGCTTAGTTGCAGGCTCGCCAGAAAGACGATCACGACGAGTGGGAAGAGAGCCGGTATCAACAGACTCAACTTCAACTACTACTTCGTCAACCTCAGCAATGACAACGGTTTCTTCAGGAACAGAAACGGTGGGGTTTTCACCACTGAACACAGCACGCAATGATGCTTCCATGTCGGCTTCAGTTGAGCTGGTGAGCGAAACCGGAATAGCAGGAAGGCTGATGGTCGAAACCTCTGGTGCCTGCTCAACATCTCGTGGAGCAGCTGCTGTTACGTCTGAAATGCGCTCAGGAGATACTTTCTTTACTCCTGTGGACTTCTTACCAGCAGGCTTTTTTACTGCTTTCTGTGGTTCTTCCGTGCTCACTCAATAATCCTTCAGTCGTGGTGTAACTGTGTGAGTCTACCGAATTCTCCCTCCCCTGTTCGGGGAATAGGAACCTTCGTTGACTAGGGCGACTAGTTCGCAGGAGTAATCGGAGTGATGACCACGATGAGGTCACCAGCTTCAACCTGCTGAGACTTCTGGAAAGACACTCGCTCCACACGACCAGTGATGGTTGCAGTGATCGCCGCTTCCATCTTCATGGCTTCGATGGATGCGACAGGGTCTCCTGCAGCTACGGTCTGTCCTGCTTCAACCTTGACCGTGACAACCCCAGCGAATGGTGCTGCGACGTGTCCGGCTTCAGTGAGATCTGCCTTCTCTGCACTCTTGGTGCTGATTTCGACAGAGCGGTCACGAACAAAGACAGGACGGAGCTGACCGTTGAGAGTCGTCATGACCGTGCGCATACCCTTGGGGTCTACTCCACCAATGGCTTCGAGACCTACATAGAGACGAACACCACGGCCGAGATCAACAACGTGCTCGCTGCCAGATTCCAAACCGTAGAGGTAGTCCACTGTGTCGAGAACAGAAACATCACCATAGGTCTCACGAACCTGTTCGAATGCCTTGGTGGGAACGGGGAAGAGCAAACGGTTCAGAGTGGAACGACGCGAAGCCGATCCGCCAGCCAGGCCAGCGTGGTCTTCTTCTGTGAGCGGAGCAACCTGGATATTGATGGTCTTTCCCTCAAGTACCTTGGTGCGGAAGGGTTCTGGCCATCCACCGGGGAGGTCCCCGAGCTCACCGGCCATGAAGCCAATGACCCAGGCGAACATCGTCGCCGCAATGAGGGCATTGAGCCCCACCTGAGTGAAATCGGCATTCTGCGTGCCCCAGGGCACGAGCTTGGAGCCGATCATGTAGGTGATCGTGGCCAACACGATGCCACCGGCGAGGCCGGTGAAGATGTTCGTGTGGCGCAGGAAGCCGCCTGCCTTGCCATGCTGCTTCGGCTGGAGTACCGCCGGCTGCTCGAATACTTGAGTAGTCACGCTCATGCCGTCTTCATCCCGCCCTTGTCACGAACCCAGGCATCGAATTCCTCCTGGGTCACCACCTGAATTGACGTCTCCATGTACGCGTGATGCAGTCCGCAAAGCTCCGCGCACCGAATATTGAAGGTGCCGAGCTTGTTCGGGGTAACGCCGGTGTTGGTGATGGCACCGGGGTTCGCATCGATCTTGATGCCCATCTCGACGACCCAGAAGTCGTGGATCACGTCGACTGATGTCACGTTGAAGTACAGCGGGGTGCCAATCGGGACAACCAGCTTCTCACTCGTGATGCCCTCTTGATCGGGGTATTCGAAGGACCAGGTCCACTGCTGACCGGTGACATTGATGTCGATGGCCTTCTTGTCATTGGGCTGCTGGTTCGCTGAAGTGGAGCCGTATGACGACGACGTGATGGTCGCCAGCTCGATGAGGCCCCAGACCACGAGGAAACCGGCCAGCAGGCTGGTCGCGGTGATCCAGGCGATGACCGCCACAGAGTTCGTGCGGATGGCAGGGGAGTCCTGCATCGGCGGCTCGTCGCCACTCGAATGCTTCCAGCCGGTGAGGCTGTAGAAGATCGTCGAGAGCGTGATCGCAATGAGAGGCGCTGAGGCGATCGTGAAGACCAGGACGGTCTGCTCAAGGGCTTCCATGATGTCGGAGGCAGGGCCGCCCGACATGTTCATGAAGCCGACCACAACCCAGCCCATGGCCATGGTGATCGCCATGATGATCACGGCCATGATCAAGATGGTGCGGACATACGGCCGGGAGAAGTACTCCTTCAGGCGGTGCGAGGGCAACGGACGAGCCGTGGGCTCCTCAGGCTGATCGGTCTCGGGGGGAGTAATGATTGACATGTCAGACCACCGTCACCGTTCCGGACATCCAGCCGCGCTCGCTCATCACGCCGCCGAAGTCCTGATAGCCCTGTCCGCAGGGATCCTCGCAATTCCAGATGTACTCGCCCGGGCCCGGGGTGATGAACGAGAAGGTGATCTCGTTCGCCTTGGGGTAGCCATTCGCCTCGTTCTTGGCGTTGTTGCCGACAGCAAGCATCGGAACGCTGACGAAGA
>ERZ1034361.609-NODE-609-length-22229-cov-5.293472_pt1 | contig 22229 bp, 15 predicted proteins | sample MGYA00520617_ERZ1034361 | MGnify/ENA primary metagenome ERZ1034361 (study PRJEB33736, sample SAMEA104284507) | Azolla filiculoides | biome: Urban; feature: Water surface; material: Ditch water | place: Netherlands | collected 2015-10-28 | depth 0-0.1 m ...
CGGCAGTAGCTCAGTTGGTAGAGCGATACCTTGCCAAGGTATAGGTCGAGAGTTCGAGACTCTTCTGCCGCTCCAAAATGAAAGGCCAGTACTTCGGTACTGGCCTTTTTCTTTGGTGTCGCGATTTGCGAGCGGTGAAGCACCCCGGGTTTGCTATTCGTTTCATTCGAGCCTGGCGGGGTGGAGCCCCAATATGAACCTTCTATCACTCATATCTGTTACTTTACATAATATAAATTATGCGCAACATAGGTTGGGGTTCAGGCTTAGAACGGAACTGCCGAATCAAACACCAGCTTATCCCCAGTCAACGGATGATCCAGGTCAAGGTGTTTGGCATGCAGCAGCATGCGCGGTGCTTTAGCGAGTGTTTCAGGGTCTGCGTATAACGGGTCGCCCAGGATGGCATGACCCAGTGCCATCAGATGCATTCTTAACTGGTGTGAACGTCCGGTATAGGGTTCCAGATCAACTCGGGTCCAGTTCTCTTTGGTGTTTCGTTCGAGCACCTGAAAATGCGTCAGTGAGGGTCTACCATTCTCGAAGTCAATTTTCTGCCTCGGCCGATTAGGCCAATCTGCCATTAATGGAAAATCAATGCTGCCTTCGTCCTTTTCCAGGATGCCGGTAACGATTGCCTCATACCTTTTGTTAACCAGTCGTTCCCGAAACGATTTGCTCAGTCCGCTCGCCATGGCTTTGGTTATTGGCACCATCATAAGCCCTGAGGTCGGTTCATCCAGTCGATGTACAGCCACGGCTTCGGGATAATGCGGTTTTATGCGTGTAATGACACTGTCCCATTTTTCGGCACGTCGGCCCGGCTGAGACAACAATCCGGCTGGCTTGTTGATTACGATCATCGTCGTATCTTTATGCAGGATATCCAGGTCCGGTATGCTCACGCTGTTTGATCTCTATATACTGACAAAATATGTCGGGTTTAAACCTGAATCCATGTAATATCTGTGCGGAATCTAATGAGAATAGCCATTAAAAACAGCAGGATAAGCGAGTCGATTTGTTACTTGCTGGTGCTTGCAGCCGCAACTGTCTCTGTCGCTGCCGCACTATACATGCAGCACGTAGAGGGATTGCAACCTTGCACGATGTGCATTATCCAACGCTATGCTTTTGTAGTGCTCGCTTTGTGTGCCCTGCTGGGCTTAATAATGCCGTTTCGTCCCATTCGGGTACTGCTAAGCGCGCTGGGCATACTCGCTGCCGTAGGCGGTATGGTTGCTGCTATTCGTAATCTATGGGTTATGGCGCATCCTGAGATTCTTTGTGGACGCGATCCAATTGAGATCTTTTTAAATACATTGCCAACAGCGCAGTGGTTTCCCAAAGTCTTTCTCTCCCTGGGGCTTTGCTCTGATCCGATTCCACCCTTATTCGGTCTAGCCCTGCCTGCCTGGTCGCTGATTGGCTTGATTGTTCTGGCTGCTTTGCTGGGGTTTACCCTCCGGCGTCGCTGATGCTGGCTTATCAACGGCCTTATTCGCGGTGTTCCAGCTACCACCCAGGGCCTTAATCAAAAGCACACTGGCATTGAGCCGTTGCTGGGCGATCAAAATGGATTTCTGCTGATTACTCAGCGCACTGTTCTTGGCGACCACGACATTGGTGTAATTATCGATCCCCGCCTGATACCGATTCAGCGCGATAACGACACCACGTTCAGCCAGTTCAGCTGCTTCATCCTGGATATCGGCTTCCTGTTCGTAGATACGGAGTGCCGCAAGCTGGTTTTCGACTTCCTGCATGGCAGTCAGTACAGATTGTCGGTAGAGCGCCACGTTTTCATCATAAACACCGCGTGCTTCTTCAACTTTAGCGGCGCGCGCTCCAAAATCGAGCAAGGTAAAGGCGATGCTTGGTCCTATACCCCAGTAAAGAAACGGGGTGGTCAGCAACTGGTTGAAGGAAGACCCGAGAAAGCCCAGGTTATTCTGGCCTGCGTTTAAGGTCAGACTCGGGAAATACGCCGCCTTCTGAAAACCGATCTGGGCATTAGCCGCCGCCATACGACGTTCTGCCGCAGCGACATCCGGTCTCCGCTCAAGCAATTCTGAAGGTAAGCCCGCAGGCACAACTGGAACTACTAGGTTAGCTCTTGTTGGTAACGGATTGAAATCTAATGAAAAATCAGATGGCGGTTTGCCGATGAGGACTGCAATCAGATTCTCCTGGGCTGCACGATTGACGCCCACCTCAATCAGTTGCGCCTGAACGCTGCGGTACTGCGAGCCAGCATTGATTAGATCTTGGCGCGCCTTCACACCCACATCATATTGGTTTTTGGTTAGCCGGACAGCCTCCAAATTGGACGCGGTTGTATCACTCAGGAGGTGCTTCTGAGAATCAAGGGAACGGACCAGAAAGTAAGCCTGGGCCAGCTGGGTCTGCATAGATAGCTTGGCGTTTTCCAGATCGGCCACCGTGGCCACCAGCGTCGCATTCTTGGATTCGACATTGCGCCGCAGTTTGCCCCAGAGATCACTATCCCAGGTCAAGCCGCCATAAAGATTGACGTTGTTAAAGATGGCCCCATCATTGATCGACCCGTCTGGATTAACAACATTGTTCTTATTGCCCGTTCCAGAAGCAATACGCCCGCCGTCGGCATTAAGGCCGAAACTCGGATAACGTGCGGCATTGGCGCCACTGGCAAGTGCCTCAACCTGCCGAACGCGTGCCACGTAGACAGCGATGTTCTGGTTGTTTGGTGCTACTTGAGCCATCAGCTCATCAAGCACTGGGTCTTTATAGATCTTCCACCAGTCACCCTTGCTTACATCATCCTCAGGTGCAGCGATTTTCCAGCCCGGTGCGGCTTTGAACTCAGCCGCCAATGGGGCCTCAGGGCGTTCGTAATCAGGCCCAACGGCACAGCCAGCCATCAGGCAGGTGCCTAAAATCGCAAGCCAGAGCTTGTTAGGGATGGGTTTGGAATTCATGATCGTTATCGGGACGCCACAGACCCTATTCTATCGGTTTGTGCGCCCTCTTCCCGTGGTTTTCTGGTAAATCGATCCAGCGCCAGAAAAACCACCGGTGTTGTGTAAAGCGTCAGAATCTGACTCAGAATCAGGCCACCTACGATAGCCACACCAAGGGGAACGCGGAGCTCCGCGCCGTCACCATGGCCTATCGCCAAGGGAATCGCAGCAAACAGCGCGGCAAAGGTGGTCATCATGATCGGGCGAAAGCGCAACAGGCAGGCCTGATGAATGGCGTCGCGGGCTGCCACACCGGCACGCTGGGCAGATATGGCAAAGTCAATCATCATGATGGCGTTCTTCTTGACGATACCAATGAGCAGAATCACGCCAATCAGCGAAATGATATTAAAGTCCGTGCCAGTGACCAGAATGGCCAGTAAGGCGCCAACGCCAGCTGATGGCAAGGTGGATAAGATAGTCAGTGGATGAATCAGACTTTCGTAAAGCATCCCCAATACGATATAAACCGCGAGAATCGCTGCAAGAATCAGCAGTGGCTGCGATTTAAGAGAGGCCTGAAAGGCTTTTGCGCTGCCTGAAAATGTCCCGCGGATCGAATCGGGAACGCCCATCTCGTAAAGGGTGCTCTGTATGGCTTCGGTCGCCTGCGACAGCGAAACGCCCAAGGGTAGATTGAAAGACAGGGTTGATACAACAAAGGCCCCTTCGTGATTGACCGCCAGCGGTGTTTTGTCTGGGAGGATGCGGGCAATGCTGCTCAGCGCAACCTGTCGAGCGGGTGTCGTAGCGGTAGCCGGTACGGTAATGGTGAGTCGATCGAGCGTATCGGGGCTCTGGGTGTATTCCGGTGCTGCTTCAAGAACAACGCGGTACTGATTCAGCGGGCGGTATATGACGGAAATCTGCCGTTGCCCGAATAGATTGTTCAGTGCGGCATCAATCATTTTGGGGGTAATGCCAAGGCGGAATGCCGCATCACGGTCAATTTCGACCCGGGTTTGCAAGCCCAGGTCTTGCTGATCGGTATTCACATCGGCAAGTACGGGTAGTTTGCTCAGTGCTGCGCGGATTTTAGGTTCCCATTCACGGAGCTCTTCGAGATCGTCGCTTTGCAGTGCAAACTGATACTGCGCGTTGGATGGTCGGCCGCCAATCCGTATATCCTGCATCGGCACCATAAACAGCCCGGCACCAGGCTCGCGGCCCAGTTTGGGTCGCAGACGGTTCACCACCTCATCCGCAGAAACATCCCGCTCGCTTAAGGGCTTTAGGGAAATAAAGACGATCCCGCTGTTGCGCTGTGACCCACCGGTGAACCCGGAAACTCTATAAACAGCAGGATCGGCCTGGATGATACTGATAAATTTGGTGAGTTTTTCCTTCATTGTGCCAAAGGAAACAGACTGGTCAGCCTGTATAAACCCCATGATTCTCCCGGTGTCTTGCTGCGGAAAAAATCCTTTAGGAACAATCTTATAAAGCTGAAAGTTAAGAACAATTGTTATAAGCAAACCTGTAAGCATCAGTTTGCGATGATCCAGCGCCCAGCCAATCGTATTGGCATATCCGGTTTGTACCCGATCGAAAACATGCGTAAACCCGGACTGTAACCAATACAGCGCCTGAGAAAGCATGCCGAAAAGTTTCTGCAAACGATTGGGCCCGGAGGTTCTGGGAAGACGTACTCGCGGCGTGCGATCACGCAGCAGGATATCCGTCATCATGGGTGTGACGGTTAATGAAATCACCATCGAAATCAGAATGGCGATCGATAACACAACCGCGAATTCCCGGAAAAGCCGGCCAATAATGCCCCCCATCAGCAGAATCGGCAGAAAGACGGCAATCAGTGAGAGGCTGATTGAAATAACGGTAAAACTAACCTCTTTCGTGCCCTGCAGCACAGCTTGCCTCAATGGCATGCCCGCCTCGTGATGTCGGGTAATGTTCTCCAGAACCACAATGGCGTCATCAACTACAAAACCCGTTGCAATCGTCAGTGCCATCAGGCTCAGGTTATCCAGGCTGTAATTGCACAGATACATGATGCCGAAGGTGCCGATCAGTGACACGGGAACGACAATGCCCGGGATGAGCGTTGCCCGTCCATTCTTCAGAAACAGAAACACCGCCAGAATAACGAGGGCCACCGATAAGACGAGCGTGCGTTCCACTTCTTTCAAAGAAGCCAGAATGGTTGGTGTGCGATCCATGACCGTATCAATACGGATTCCGGCCGGAATAGATGCCTCCAGTTGCGGCAAGACTTCCCTCACCCGCCCTACCGTCTCGATGATGTTGGCACCCGGTTGACGGTAGAGAATCAGCATCACGGAACGTTGTCCATTCGTCAGGCCAATGTTGCGGATATCCTGTACCGAATCACTTACCGTTGCCACGTCTTCGAGGCGGACCGGCGCACCATTGCGCCAGACTACAATCACCGGCTTATAGTCATCCGCGGTTCTGGCCTGATCATTGGCCCGCACAATCCACTGCCGGTGTTCATTTTCCAGCGTACCTTTAGGCAGGTTCTGGTTGGCCTTAAGAACCGCGTTACGGATATCCTCACTGCTGATCCCCATAGCCTGTATCAGCGAGGGAATCACCGTTACCCGGACAGCAGGCTGGGCACTCCCCCCGATGGTCACTTGGCCGATGCCGCTGATCTGCGCCAGCTTCTGAGCAAGCACCGAGTCTGCCGCGTCATACATCTGGGAGACATCAAGCGTATCGGACGTGAGCGCTAACACCATAATCGGTGAGTCAGCCGGATTAACTTTGCGGTAAGTCGGATTGGAAGGCAAACCGGTTGGCAGCAGTGCGCGGGCGGCAACAATCGCGGCCTGCACATCGCGTGCGGCCCCATCGATATTGCGGTCGAGGTCGAATTGCAAGGTGATATTGGCCGACCCCTGGGTGCTGATTGAGGTCATTTCCGTAATGCCGGCAATACGACTCAATGATCGCTCTAAGGGTGTAGCAATGCTCGATGCCACAGTTTCCGGACTGGCGCCGGCAAGAGACGCACGGACGGAAATTGTCGGAAAATCGACCTGGGGTAACGGCGCTACCGGCAATTGCAGGAAGCCAATAATCCCGGATATCGTTACCGCCACGACCAGCAGTGTGGTGGCAATAGGACGCTCAACAAAAAGCCTGAGCCAGTTCACGATTCCCGACCGTTTCCTGCGTCCGCTGTTGGTGCTGCATTAAGGTCCCAGCCGGTACGGTCCTTGATCTTGCGTGCCAGTCGATCAAAGTAGAGGTAGATCACCGGTGTGGTGAATAGTGTTAGCAGCTGACTCAATATCAGCCCGCCCACCATGGCAATACCGAGGGGCTGGCGAAGCTCGCTGCCGATACCGCCACCTAGCATCAGGGGCAAGGCACCCAGCAATGCAGCCATCGTGGTCATCAGGATCGGCCGGAATCGCAACAGACAGGCCTGATGGATGGCGTCACGCGGCGAGAGCCCTTCCCTGCGCTCTGCATCCAGGGCAAAGTCGATCATCATGATGGCGTTCTTCTTGACGATGCCGATCAGCAGAATGATACCGATAATGCCGATGATGCCCAGATCGTTTCCGGTAAGCATCAGAGAGAGCAAGGCGCCAACACCAGCTGATGGCAGTGTCGACAGAATGGTAATCGGGTGGATATAACTCTCGTAAAGTACGCCGAGCACGATGTACATGGTGACGATCGCTGCCAGAATCAGTAGCACTGTGCTATCCAGGGATGATTCGAAGGCATTGGCTGCACCCTGCAGATGGCTACGCACACCCGTAGGCAAACCGATTGCCGCTTCGGCCGAACGAACCGCATCAACGGCAGCACCTAATGAAACACCATCCGCTAAATTGAACGAGATCGTTGCCGCAGGAAACTGGCTGTAACGATTGATGGCCAATGGCGTTTCGGCCTCACGCATTTGGGCTAGAACATTTAAGGAAACCTGTTGGCCACTCATCGAGGGCACATAGAGCTGACCAAGAGACTTCGGATCAAGCTTGAAGTTAGGTTCTGCTTCAAGTACCACGCGGTATTGATTGGACTGCGTGTAAATCGTTGAAATAAGCCGCTGACCATAGGCACTGTAGAGCGCATTGTCGATGGCGTCGACGGTAACACCCATACGACCCGCCGCATCACGGTCGATGTCGATATAAACCTGTAGGCCACGGGTTTGCAGATCGGAACTCACATCAGCCAGTTTCCTGGATTGACGGAGTCGCTCTACGAGCTTTTCGGTTGTTTTAACGACCTGCTGGTCGTCAGGGCCTTCCAGCGTAAATTGATAGCGACCTTTGCTCACCCGGTCTTCGATGGTCAGATCCTGGATCGGCTGCATAAAGAGACTGATGCCGGGAATATCGCGGACGCGCTGTTGCAGACGATGCATGATCGCTTCGACACGATCATCCCGGACAGTAATCGGTTTGAGGTTAATCTGGATACGCCCCGTATTGAGCGTCGGATTCGCGCCATCAATACCGATAAAGGACGATAGGCTTTCAACATCCGGGTCCTGTAGCAGCGCATCGGCTACCGCCTGTTGGCGCAGAGACATGGCCTGGAATGACACGCTCTGATCAGCTTCGGTAATTCCCTGGATGACGCCGGTGTCTTCCACGGGGAAGAAACCTTTGGGAATCACCACATAAAGCAGAACCGTCAGCAACAGTGTACCGACAGCGACTTGTAGTGTGAGTCGCTGACGACTAAGCACCCAGTTCAGGGCCACTTCATAACGCGCAAGTAGCCGGTCAAAAGACTCACCGACCCAACGCATAAAGGCACCGTGCTTGACCAGATGATCATCCGGCTTAAGCAACCTGGCGCACATCATGGGGGTGAGTGTTAGCGAAACAAAGGCCGAAATCAGAATGGCGACAGAGAGCGTGATAGCGAATTCGCGAAACAGACGGCCGACGACATCACTCATGAACAGCAATGGGATCAGTACGGCAATCAGTGAAATGGTGAGTGAAATAATCGTAAAGCCGATTTCACGAGCCCCCTTGAGGGCTGCCTGCATCGGTGATTCGCCAAGTTCCAGATGGCGGGCAATGTTTTCGATCATGACAATCGCGTCATCAACCACAAAGCCGGTGGCAATTGTCAGGGCCATCAGGCTTAGATTGTTAATCGAAAACCCTGCCAGGTACATCACGGCAAAGGTGCCTACCAGAGATAGGGGGACGGCCACTGAAGGAATAATCGTTGCAGGAATGCTGCGCAGGAACAGATAAATCACCATGACCACCAGGGCAATGGCGATCATCAGTTCGGATCGGACATCATCGATAGACTCACGGATGGTAATCGTGCGATCCGTGAGGACCTTGAGTTCCGCTGCAGCCGGCAGGCTCGCCTGGAGTTGCGGCATGAGCGCATTGATGCGGTCTACCACTTCGATAACATTGGCGCCGGGTTGACGTTGTACGTTCACAATAACAGCGGGTTGACGGTTCACCCAGGCCGACAGATAAGCGTTCTCGGCGCCCTCCCCGATCTGGGCGATCTGACTTAAGCGGACGGGCGCACCATTACGCCAGGCAATGATCACATTGCGATACTCTTCGGCGGACTTTAACTGGTCATTGGCATCGATCGTAACGGCCCGCAGATCCCCGTCAAAACTTCCTTTGGGATCATTAACATTGGTATTGCCAATCGCGGTGCGCAGATCTTCGAAACTGAGATTCATGGCCGCCAGCGCGGTTGGGTTCACCTGAACACGGACCGCGGGACGTCGACCACCACTGAGTGAGACTAGGCCGACACCGCTCACTTGAGAAATTTTCTGGGCCAGGCGCGTCTCTACCAGATCATGTAAGCGCGTCACCGGCAGGGTTGGCGAGGTAATTGCCAGCGTCAGGATGGGTGCATCGGCAGGATTGACTTTGCTGTAAACCGGCGGGGTTGGCAAATCCTTAGGCAACAGATTGGTGGCTGCATTGATCGCTGCCTGCACCTGCTGTTCGGCAACATCCAGCGCCATCTCCAGCGTAAAGCGCAGCACGATCACCGAGCTACCTGTCGAGCTGGTTGACGTCATCTGCTCGAGTCCGGGCATCTGGCCGAATTGACGTTCCAGCGGCGCCGTCACCGAACCCGTCATGACTTCGGGGCTGCCGCCCGGATAAAAGGTAGAAACCTGAATCGTCGGATAATCGACTTCAGGCAGAGCCGAGGTCGGCAACAGACGATACGCAATCAATCCGACCAGCAGGATTGCCACCATCAACAGCGAGGTGGCTACCGGCCGGAGGATAAAGAGGCGGGAGGGATTCACCGGGTCGGGCGTGAAACGACGTTGACCTTGGCGCCCGGCTTGAGCTTGTCGAAGCCGTCAATCACAACAGAGGCACCCGGCGTCAATCCTTCAAGAATTTCTGCCTGGGCACCTTGCACGCCGCCCAGTTTGATCGGTGTTGCCGTGACCGTGCCCTCCTCGCCTACTACGTAGACATAGGTTCCCTGGCTGCCGCGCAGGATGGCATTGCTCGGTGCGATGATGGCGTTGGTACGGGACTCGACTTCAAGTCGGGCATTCACAAACTGGTTGGGAAAGAGAACGTTGTTGTCGTTACTGTATTCGGCTTTGAGTTTGATCATGCCGGTCGTTGGATCAATCACGTTGTCGATCGATTTCAAGATACCCGTGGCCAGCACAGTTTTGAAATTACGGTCATAGGCTTCAACCGGCATCGGGTCTCCGGCATTGAAGCGCGCCAGAATACGGGGCAGCTGTTCCGAAGGGATAGTAAACAGCACGTCAATAGGCTGAATCTGGGTCAGGGTTGCAATGCCCATGGCGTCACTGGTTTTAACAATATTGCCGGCGTCGACTTTACGCAAGCCGAGACGCCCATCAAATGGTGCCTTAATCTGCGTATAGGATAGCTGCGTCAGGGCATCATCCAGCGCGCCCTGATCAGCGTCCGTTGCGCCTTCATATTGTTGAACCAGCGCCGCTTGTGAATCCAGGTCCTGGCGTGCGATCGAATCCTGTTTGAAAAGCGTCTGATAGCGCTTCAACTTGATTTTATGGTCACGCAACAAAGCCTGATCCTGCTCGAGTTTGCCGCGGGCCTGCATAACTTTGGCCTCGTAAATACGGGGGTCAACGACGGCGATAAGATCACCGGCTTTAACCATCTGGCCTTCCTGGAACAGGACTTTATCGAGTTGACCATCGATACGGGTACGGATCACCACTTCGCGACGGGCCGTTACCGTGCCCAGACCATCCACCAGAACCGGAAACGCGCCTTCTACGACCGCTTGCACGGCAACTGGCACCGGGGGCTTCCCGCGCTTCAATGGGCTGCCATCTCCGTTGAGATAGCTGATCAACGCAATCGCTGTAACGAGCAGCGCCAGGGCGCCACTTCCGATGAGCCATTGTTCCCTTTTCCGTCGTGCTTTAAAGGCAGCCAGCTGGGCTTGTCCAGCTGCTTTAAGGCGGCCAGGGGCAGATAGGGCAAGGTTGCGCCAATAGGTGTGCTTAAGATGGTGGGTCCATTTGGCCGGCAATTGGCTCAATGAACGCCGCAAGGCGGCTATACGGTCACGATTGATCAGAGGCATCCCGCCATTCTAACGGTAGACCCCTGAGTTTTCACTTGTTATAGCGCACAGGTCTTGCTATTCTTGTTAGCGTTACGAATTCAAATGCGCAATGAAAAACCAATCAATTAAAAAGCATGGCGGTGCCCGTGTGGGTGCCGGACGAAAAGCGGCCTTTATGGAGCCGACCAAACCTGTGCGCATCCCTTTAAGCCAGGTTGAATCCGTACGGGCTTTTCTGCACCAACAGCTGTTTGCCGAAGCCCGGATCCAGCCAGTTGCCGTGAGTTCAAACCCGACGCCAGCCACCCTGCCCGTTTTTGCATCCGGTGTCCGTGCCGGCTTTCCCAGCCCCGCAGACGACCATGCCGAGCAGAGTCTGGATCTGAATCAACTCATCGAAAACCGGGCCAGCACATTTTGCGCCTGGGCCGAAGGCGACAGCATGCAGGACCTGGGCATTCTTGATGGCGACCTGATGATCATTGACCGATCTCTGACTGCCCGCCACGACGATGTCGTGGTTGCCGACCTGAATGGCGCCTTCACCGTTAAACGACTCATTCAGAAGCCTAATGGCAGTTTTCTGATGCCGGCCAACCCGGACTACCCGCCCATCCCTATCAGACCGGATGATGAAGTGCGGATCTGGGGGGTGGTTGTGCGGGTGATTCACGACTTGCGCGCCACGGGACGCCGGAAGCGCTCTACAACCAACACCCGCAAAAAATGAATCACCATCGGCAGTTGGCCCTGGTCGACTGTAATAACTTCTACGTGAGCTGCGAACAAGCCTTTAATCCCGGCTTGCGTCATCGGCCGGTCGTCGTGCTGTCGAATAACGATGGGTGTGTCGTCTCCCGATCGGCTGAAGCCAAACAGGCTGGCATCAAGATGGGTGTGCCTTATTTCAAGATACGCCAGCAACTGGACTATCTGGGCGGTGCTGCACTCTCATCGAACTATGCGCTTTATGCCGATATGAGCCACCGGGCGATGACGCTGATGCGGGATATGGCTGATGCACAGGAAATCTATTCCATTGATGAGTGTTTTCTCGATTTCTCCGGGTTCAAGCCGGATCAGGCAATCAGTCAGGCAGCCAAGATTCGCCAGATGCTGTGGCAACAGCTCAGTCTCTGGGTCTGTGTGGGCCTGGGCCCGACCAAGACGCTAGCCAAACTGGCCAACCAGATGGCTAAAACGCACAAGGAAGCCTCGGGCATTTGCAATCTGGGTGATCCAGCATCCATCTGGCGGCAAAGTCAGATGGAAGAAATGCCCATCGATAGCGTCTGGGGGATCGGTCGTCAGACGGCCCGATCCCTTGAAGGGCTGGGCATTAAAACAGTGGGCGATTTATTGCGTACACCACCACAGCGGCTACGCAAACATTATTCCATCAACCTCTTTAGAACCCTGGCCGAACTGAATGGCCAGTCCTGTATCGGCTTCGAGCAGACAGCCCCGGCCCGTCAGCAGATTATTGCCTCCCGCTCCTTTGGGCATGAGGTAGATAAGGCAGAAGACCTTACGGAAGCGTTGTCTACCTTCGCCTCCCGGGCGGCAGAACGCCTACGTGCTGATGGCTCGCTAGCCTCCAGCTTGCAAATCTATGTCCGTGGCAATCCCTTTGTCGAACAGCAATCCTGCCCTGATGCAGCCATTACCGTTGATCTGACGGCGCCAACCGATGACACCAGGCGCCTGGTCGATGCCACGCTCTGGGGGCTCAAACACATTTACCGATCAGGCCATCGCTATAAGAAAGCGGGTGTTGTTCTAGGGGGGATCGTCTCTAGCAGCCATTATCAGCCCGATCTGCTTAATGTTCAGCAGCGCCATGATTCGGTAACGGTGATGCGCGTCATGGACCAGGTGAATGACCGCTATGGCCGTGATGCACTCCGCGTTGCCAGCATGGGCTTCAGCAATGATGCGGCCTGGCACATGAGTTGTTCACGGCGTTCAAGGCGTTACACCACAGCGCTGGAAGATCTGCCGGTATTCTCTTCATCAGGTATGTCCTAGAAAAAAGGCTTGCCAAGGATGAGTGTCTCCCCTATAATTCGCTCCGCAATTCCTCGATAGCTCAGTTGGTAGAGCGCCGGACTGTTAATCCGTAGGTCCCTGGTTCGAGCCCAGGTCGAGGAGCCAAAATTCGAAGCCCCAGAGCTAACCCTCTGGGGCTTTTTATTTCCTGGCGCGCATACCTCCTGGTGCTGTATCCCCTATTTGGTGCGCCGCAGGTAGACCTTAAGGGAAGCTTAAGGCATCATGAGCGACTCATGTTGCCCCTGCTCCGCCACCCCCTTTCTAGATCATTTCGGCTCGCCTACGCAATGCCGCTCTGCGCCCTGTTTTTTGCAGGTGCGGCACTGGCATCATCATTGGCACCCGTGGTGGGTATTGGTTATCTGGAAGCGGAAAATATTGCCGTCAAACATAACGCCCAGATACAGAATGCCCGTGCAGCACTGGAAGGTGCCCAGGCAGATCTGATTACAGCCGGTGCACGGCCTAATGCGGTGATGTCTGTAAATACCTCCGGGGTGGATAAAACGCAGTATCAATTTGGTAACCGCCTCAATGCGCTCGATACCATCGTTAGAATCGACCAGCCTTTCGAGCGCGGTAACAAACGTGATTTGCGTATTGCCAAAGCCACGGATCTTGGCCAGGCAACGGTATGGGACATGCATGACACCATCCGTCAGGAACGACTCCGTGTGGTTTCTGCCTGGCTGGATTTGCGGGTTGCCGAACAGACTTATCAGATTGCTGAATCTAATCTGGTCCAGGCCAATCAGGTTCTGGAAAAAGCCCGCCTACGCTTTAAAACGGGTGATTTATCCGGAGCAGATCTGGGCCGAATTGAATCAGAACATGGCCGGCTTCTGGCGGAGTCACAGTCAGCACAGCGCAACCGGTCGCGTGCCGGTGCCAATCTGGCCAACCTACTCGGGTCCGAGATGCAGCGTGATCGCATAGGTACCCGTGGCGAATGGCCGAGCATCATGTCGCACAAAGATGCCGAAAGGATGATCGATACACTGGCCGACAAACGACCGGATGTGCAGGCAGCCCGCGCTAGACTCGCTGCAGCCAAACAGAGTATCGAACTGGCCAGAGCACAACGTACCCGAGACTTCTCGGTTGGATTGCAATACGAACGTAACAACCCGACGGTGGTTAACTCGGTTGGTGCCGGGATTGCCATACCGCTATTCACTGGTAATGACTTCGAGGGTGATATCCGTAAGAGCATGGCAGAAATGACCCAGGCCGAAATTGCCATGCTGCAGGCCGAGCGTACGGCACGTTCTGAATCCATCCTTTATCTGCATGAACTCGACCAGGCGAATGCACGACTGAAAAGCTTGCAGGATCAGACCTTACAGTCAGCACGTCGGACCGATAAAGCCGCCGATGTTGCCTATAGTCGTGGCGCCATGAGCACTTTCGAATACCTGGATGCCAAACGAGCCTTAAGGCAGGCCGAATTCGAGGCGTTGGTTGCCCGTGCGGAAGCTGCAAAAGCGGCCAGCGCCATCCGCATCCTGGCCAGTGTTTCCGAATCCGCTATTGCAAACAAACCAGCTCACTACGATTCACCCGTGGAATCCATGACACCGGTTAATCTGCCCGACAATGCTCGACTCCTACCGGATTTACCCGGAAGCCGCCCATGAAAAAGACTTCCCGTAATAAATTAGAACGCGCCTGGCATCTGCTGCTCTCCGGTAGCCTGGACTGGATCAAGTCTGATGCCGTCACCGGACGCTTTAAACGCCTCGTCGAACGTGTCCGACGCGATCCTGCGCTGGTACGTACCGAGACCTACCTGAAAACCAATATTCCGCTGTGGAAGAATCGATATCAGGAATCCCGACAGTTCAGGGACCAGGTCTGGTACTCCGGTGGCTTTGCATTGTTTCTCGGCATAGTGCTCTGGTTGTCGATTGGTGGCGCTCCGGACGTGCCCAATGTCCGCATCAATCAGAATGAAATCCAGTTCAAGGCCGGCTCGCCGCAGCTGTCGTTTATCCGTTCAGAAGCTGTTGTGCCATCGCCCTTGCCTATCAGCGCACCAGTACCAGCCCGGGTCGTTATGGACGATACCCGGACTGCCCCTGTGAGCCCCTCTTTGAATGGACGGGTTGTGCAGCTGCATGCGCAATTAGGTGACAAGGTCGAGGCCGGTGCCCCTTTGGTCACCATTGACTCTCCCGATTACGGTACAGCGTTAACCGATTGGCAAAAGGCGGAAGCTGACGCCAAACGTAAACGCGCTGCATTTAACCGTTCTAAAGAACTTCTGGCGGGTGAAGCGATTGCCCGTCGTGATTATGAGGTTGCCGAGAGCGACTTCCGGATTGCCGATGCCGAGGCACGACGCGCCTATTTACGTATCGCTAATCTGGTGCCCTACGGCAAGCCAGATCCGGAAAGCGAACGTCTAACCCTGCGTGCCCCTATTGCAGGCGTTGTCGCTTCAGCGACGGTGAACCCCGGCAAGGAAATTCGTGCCGATCAGTCAGACGCCCTGTTTGTGATTACTGATCTGGGGCACCTCTGGATTGTGGTTGATGCACCGGAACAATCCGCCAATGGCATTCGTGTCGGTGATGTGCTGCTGGTTTCCTTTGATAGCCTCCCCGGTAAAGTCTTTAACGCGAACGTCACCCGTGTATCACCCGTACTGGATTCACAATTGCGTCGTGTCCAGATCCGTGCCGAGTTAGACAATAGTGATCTGAGCCTAAGACCAGAAATGTATGGACGTGCACAAGTCGCCGATCCTAATGCCACCATAGCGCTGCGGGTACCGCTCACTGCGCTGAGCACGGATGGCATATACACCACCGTTTTTGTTGAGGCAGAACCCGGATTGTTTCGTCGGCAACGGGTTGTTGTGGCATTCCAGGACAACCAGTGGGCATGGATCATGCCGGATGAGCATCTGAAAGCCACTGATCGCGTCGTGACAACCGGCGCCCTGCTTCTGGCTTCCGAATTCACACAGAGTGCCCGTTAATGCTGCGTCAGCTTGTTAACTTTGCCGTCAGCCAGCGGGCATTCATCCTGCTGGCGTTTGCCATTATGGCGGTCGTTGGTTTGCGGGCACTTAAAGATTTGCCGATTGAGGCATTTCCCGATGTGCAGGATGTACAGGTTCAGGTGATCACCCAGGTGCCGGGCAAGGCGCCTGAAGAAGTCGAACGTAGCGTGACCCTCCCGATCGAACGGGAAATGAGCGGTGTGCCCCGCGTGACACAACAACGCTCCGTGTCTATTACAGGTTTATCCGTTGTCACCCTGATCTTTAGTGATGGCACTCAGGATCGATTTGCGCGCAGCCAGGTTCTGGAAAAACTGCAGGGTATTACCTTGCCACCCGGTGTCACACCCACGCTGGCGCCACTGACCACGGCCGTGGGTGAAATCTTCCGATACATCATCGAAGCACCACCGCAAACCCCGCTCAATGAAATACGCGCCATACAGGATTGGGTCGTACGCCCTGCTTTACGCCGTGTGCCTGGCGTTGCGGATGTCACCAGTTTTGGTGGGACGGTGAAGGAAATTCAGGTCAATGCCGATCCGATTCTGATGCGTCGTCATGGGGTTACCCTGAATCAGTTGTCAGAAGCCCTCAGTGCAAATAACGAGAGCACAGGCGGCGGCATTTTACGGCGCGGTAATGAGGGATTGGTACTGCGAAGTACCGGTCTGTACCGCAATATCGAAGACATCCAGAGCACGGTGATTCGCTCGGTCAATGGCCGAGCCATATTGGTGGGCGACGTAGCGCAAGTGGGTGTGGGCGATCGCCCCCCAGCCGGCAGTGTCTCTGTAGCGCTGCGCACCGATGATGGTCAAGTCGTCCAGAAGGAAGGCGTGGTCGAAGGCATCGTCATGATGACGAAGGCGGAAAATCCTGCCATCGTGATCGAGGCACTCCGCGAAAAGATTGACTGGTTAAATGGACAGGAGCATTTGCCGGCAGGCGTTGTACTCAAACCCTTATATGACCGTACCGAACTGATTAATCATACGGTCGATACCGTAACGCATAACCTGATTATCGGTGCGCTCCTTGTGGTCGGCGTGTTGATCGTTTTCCTGCGCAACTGGAAAGTCTCCCTGATCGTCGCCAGCCTGATTCCACTGACCCTGCTCTTTGTTTTCATCATGATGGATCTGTTCAAGGTATCGGCGAACCTGATCTCTCTGGGTGCAGTCGACTTCGGCATCATTATTGATAGTGCGGTGGTGGTTGTAGAAGCGCTGATGGTCAAGATGACCATGCAAACGGGCCCGGAATATGAGCACCTTGGACATAACCGCCCCGTCTGGCGTCTTAACGCCCTCAAAAACACGGTTTCAACGCTGGCATCGCCTATCCTATATTCGAAGGCAATCATCATCCTTGCCTTTATTCCGATCTTTACCTTTCAACGGGTTGAAGGAAAAATTTTCTCCCCGGTGGCATTAACGCTGTCTTGTGCTTTGCTCGGGGCCATACTGCTGACGCTGACCTATGTGCCCACCCTCCTCGCCTATATGGCTGATAAGGGCCCGCTGCTCGAACCCCATCTTGAGTGGATGGTACGCATGCAACACCGCTATCGAGAGAAGCTCGAAACGATGCTGGCCACACCGCGCAAGGTATACATCAGAACGATCGGCGCCCTGCTCGCTTCCTTATGCCTAATCCCGGTTGTTGGTACCGAATTTCTACCTAAACTCGATGAGGGCAATATCTGGCTGACGATCATGATGCCGCCGTCAACGCATTTAGAACAGACGCGCGAGGTAGAGCGATCGGTCCGTGAATATGTTGCCAGCTACCCGGAAACAACCAAAGTCATCACCCACGTTGGACGTCCGGACGAAGGGACTGATCCCAAAGGCCCTAACAATATTGAGGTCCTGATTGATCTGGCGCCGAGTGATGGATGGCGTTTCTCGAACAAAGAGGAACTCGTTCGCCATATGAGTGAAGGTCTGAATTCGATGCCTGGCGTGCCCACCAACTTTTCTCAAGTCATCCAGGATAGTGTTGAAGAATCTCTATCTGGGGTTAAAGGGGAAATTGCCGTCAAGATTTATGGCCCGGATCTCAATATCCTGCAGGAGAAGGCCAACCACGTTGCCGGCATTCTGGCCGGCATCAAAGGTGCCATTGAAGTTGCCGCTATCCAGGCTGGCGGCCAGACCGAAGTCACCGTTATTCCTGATCGTCAGCGCATGGCGCGATTAGGCATTTCGATTGCCGATGTGAACCGCACCTTCGAAACGGCCATGGGCGGCTACGAAACCACCGGCTTCTTCGAGGGGGATCGGCGCTACGACGTAACACTGCGTATGGGACCCGAGTACCGTGGCTCGGTTAATGACATTTCAAACCTTGCTATTCAACTCCCTGGCACTGATGGTGGTTTCATACCTTTAGGAGAAATCGCCACTATCGAGCTCAAGCAAGGTGCGTCGCGAATTGCCCGTGAAGCCGGTATGCGCTCGGTTGCAATCAAGGCCAATCTTTCCGGGCGAGATCAGGGTGGCTTTGTAAAAGAGGCACAGCGCAAAGTAAAGCGGGATGTGAGTTTGCCACCCGGCTACACCATGACCTGGGGTGGTCAGTTCGAAAACCAGCAGCGCGCCATGGCAAGGCTTAAGTTAATTGTTCCGGCCAGTCTGCTCGCCATTTTCGGTTTGTTGTTCTGGATGTTCCGCTCATACAAGATTGCCGCAGTCATTCTGGCCATTGCACCAACAACATTGATCGGTGGACTGATTGGTCTAGCAGTAAGCGGTATGCACCTGTCGATCTCTGCCGCGGTTGGATTCATTGCGGTGTCAGGCATCGCCATTCAGAACGGCGTGATTATGGTCGAAGAGATTGTTGAAATGTTACGTAACGGCAAACCTTTCCAGCAGGCAGTACGGGAAGGTGCCGTCCTACGCATGCGACCTATTATCATGACTGCACTGATGGCCGGTTTGGGTTTGTTACCGGCAGCGCTATCGCATGGTATTGGTTCAGAAACTCAGCGGCCTTTTGCCGTGGTGATTGTCGGCGGCATTATCTCCGCCACAATCTGCACGCTCTTCCTGTTGCCGGTTCTCTTCTCAAGACTGGTCAAGCAGGATAAAGCTTTATAAGCGGGAGTCGATCAACCGAGTGCGCTACGGGATTTGATGAGTAGATTCAGGTAAAACGAAGCCACTTCTTCACCGCGCTGATTGATCGATTTGAATTTCAGTTTAGCAATACCGCGGTCCGGCTTGGAGCGGGAAGGATTAACGGATTCGACGATCACTTCGGTATGCAAGGTATCACCAGGGCGTACCGGCATACTCCAGCGGACTTCATCAATGCCTGGCGAGCCCATGCTGGAAGACTGAAAAACGCCCAATTGCATGAAGAGCCGGAAACTCAAAGCGATCACATGAAAGCCACTGGCAATCAGACCCCCATAGATGGAATCAGATGCGGCTAGAGTATTGACGTGAAATGGTTGCGGATCATAGGTCAACGCAAAACCGATAATTTCACTTTCAGTAATTGTCACGCCCGGGCAAATAAACACATCACCCATTTTAAGGTCTTCAAGATAGCGAGAATTCATAACGTCTCCTGTTTTGAAGAGCCTAACCAATCTGCCGCCAATGCACAAGCACTCGGCATGATCAGGCCTTGAGCTAGGATAGAATGCGCAAGATCAGACACCGACATCAGAGAAACCATGGCTTGCAGAATCAGACCAGAACCCGAATCACCTTGCGTCAACATATGCCGTATGGATTCAAACAACCATTACTGCATCGGGTGTTGGCGTACGTTAGACGAAATCCGGTTGTGGTCAACTATGAGTGCAGAAGACCGCACGCGCGTTATATCCGAGCTCTCTGAAAGAATGCCGGTCTAGACCTTACGCAACTGAACGCGAGCTGTCCGACTGACGTATGTCTCGCCAACTCTTGATGAGTTGTTGTACGTCTTCCAGATCAGATACAACTCGGATACCCGGGAGCTGTCGCTGCTTTTTATAGACAGCCTGGCCACCAGCCCATAGCTCAATGCGGGAGTCCAGTCGTTCGCGGAATTGTTTCAGATCGCGAATAGCGGCCTGGGTTGGATAGGCGCCGCTAAATGACAGCGCAACGACATCAAACCCACCCTCTTGGGCATATTTTGCAATATCGGCAATCGGTAGACTGGTACCAAGCGAAAGGCACTGTGCACCTTCGGCCAGACATAGCGCTTCAACCATCAGCAAACCCAGCAAGTGGGACTCGTCTGGAAACGTGGTCAACAGCACCTTAGGGCGATCATCGACACCCTGCTGATTCTGAATGGCATGTCTGAGGACATTCTGTACCTGTTCGGTATAAAGGTGTTCTTCAGGTACGGTCACCTCACCACGAACCCAGGCGTCTCCTACAGCCAGATTCAGAGGCGCAATGGTCTCGGTAATAAAACGTTTGAGACCCTCTCTGGCCAGAACATGATTGAGTGCCTGCCTGAGCTCCGAGCTCCGGTGCAGTCGCAGGAGTTTGAGCATCGACGCACAGCGTAGTGCCTGTTCCTGCGTCAGTGCATTCTGCGTGATTGAATCGAGCATCTCGTGCAATTGCCCGAGATTCTTCCCCAGGACCTTACTCGGTCTGAAGCCATGATCCAGTAAACGACGGATGATTCTAAGCTGCTCTACCTGGGTAAACGGATAGATACGCTCACCAAGTTCATCCCGTTCCGGCTTTGGAAACTGATAGCGACGCTCCCAGACACGCAGCGTCTCTTTAGCCAACCCTGTATCTCTTTCTACTTCAGCGATACGCATGGGCAGCTGAGAATCTTCGAAATCGATCATCATTTTGTTTAGGACAGTCGGTTGACAGATTGTTAAGATATGTCTATCTTACCGATAAATTACATATCTGTCCAGGACAACGTGGCATGAATCCAACCCAAATCAAGAAGGCTCCAAAGCGCTCTGCAGGCATCTCCGGCAGCCTGGCATATTACACGCTGCTTGCTGGTATGCCCTTCACCCGCGTGACACATCCGGTTGATCAATATATGGGTCGCGATGGATCTAGCAAGCAAACTGGTGGACAGTATACGAACGATTCTTCTGATCAGAATTCCAGCACGCTATAAGCTTCACGTATGATCGACCCCCATGGTCGATCGTCCACCTCACCCCTTGCGTTGGGACATATTTTGCCGGGTTATTGATAACTACGGGGATGCCGGTGTCTGCTGGCGACTCGCCGCTGATCTGGCAGCACGTTCGGAAACGGTTTGTCTCTATATTGATGCCCCTGATGTTCTGCACGGGCTTATAGGTAAATCGGATAAGGCGACAACGGTACACATTCGCACGTGGCCAGAACCAGACCAGACATTTGAACCCCAAGCAGTTGCTGATGTCGTTATAGAAGCATTTGCCTGCGATCCCCCCGACGCCTATATAGACGCCATGAGCCGTGCCACCAAAAATGTGGCGTGGATTAATCTGGAATACCTGTCAGCCGAAGACTGGGTAGCGTCTAGCCATCGCCTCCCCTCGCCGCATCCCCGCTATGCCTTAACCAAGTATTTCTATTTTCCGGGATTTACAGATGCCACCGGTGGTTTAATTCGTGAACCGGGTCTGATTGGGCATTTGCCAACCCCTCCACGAATCTCGGTTACAGAGGATCAGGCCTTAGGCATATTCTTGTTTTCCTACGCGCAGCCCCAGATTGCGAACTGGCTCGATGCCCTGGCTCATGCAGACATGCCTACGTATCTCGGTGTGACTGGCTGTCCAGCAACGAAATCTATTACTGAATGGCAACAACGCCATGGCGAATCCGAAAATCTGACGATTGAATACCTGGACTTCGTTGCTCAATCTGAGTTCGATAGCCTCCTTGCCGGTTACGATATCCTCTTAGTTCGTGGAGAGGATTCCTTTGTCCGCGCCCAATGGGCTGCCAAACCCCTTATATGGCACATCTACCCGCAGGCTGAAGACGCTCATCTCGTTAAACTCAATGCCTTTTACGACCGCTATCTCGGCCTGGGCATCCTTTCGCAAGCAGAACAGGATCTTTATCGTGAGGTCGTTGCCTGTTGGAACAACGCGCAGTCGGATAGGGGTATAGAGTTACTTGCGCACCTTTGGCCAGACTTCGTCAAAATGTATCCACAACTACTCGAAAATGCGCTGGCCTGGCGCAACCAACTCCTTAAGCAACAAGACCTGGTAACCCAACTCAGAGATTTCGTGGGCCATCTGGTAAAATACTAGGTTTCGCGAGTTGGGCACTTCGGCCGGCACGCCACCCGGTTTAACTTAAAGAAAGCACGAATAGCATGAAGACAGCACAGGATTTACGCGTTGGTAACGTAATCATGGTCGGCACCGAGCCGCAGGTCATCCTGAAGGCCGAATACAACAAGTCGGGTCGTAATGCCGCTGTTGTCAAAATGAAAATGAAGAATCTGCTCACCGGTAGCGGTAGCGAATCTGTTTATAAAGCCGACGAAAAGTTTGAAGTCGTTGTGCTGGATCGCAAAGAAGTGACCTACTCCTACTTTGCTGACCCGATGTATGTCTTCATGGATGCCGAGTACAACCAGTACGAAGTTGAAGGCGAAAACATGACCGAGGCACTCAACTACCT
>ERZ1034361.611-NODE-611-length-22186-cov-5.399566_pt1 | contig 22186 bp, 17 predicted proteins | sample MGYA00520617_ERZ1034361 | MGnify/ENA primary metagenome ERZ1034361 (study PRJEB33736, sample SAMEA104284507) | Azolla filiculoides | biome: Urban; feature: Water surface; material: Ditch water | place: Netherlands | collected 2015-10-28 | depth 0-0.1 m ...
GCGTGGTGGATGCGATAGGCAGTAAGGGGGCCAAGGCGCAGGGCTCGTTCAGGTATTTGCCCCGCCCGCATTGAAGCCAACGGATCGCGCACACAAGGACAAACATGAGTCATCTCCATGAACCACAAGCCCTTTTGCCGCGCAACGCGGTGATGGTCTTGCTCGACGAGGCCATGGTTGAGGTGGCGCTGGCTAAGGTCAATGCGGGCCGCGATGTGGATCGCGAGGTGGTCGCGGTTGACATGCACCTGTCGTTCATGAAAAGCGCGCAAGGGCCGCTGGTGGCCACGGCACAGGTGGTCGGTGGCGGCAAGACCATGTGCTTTTGCGAAGCGCAGCTGCGCAACGCCCAAGCCGAGTTGGTGGCCCAGGCCATTGGCACTTACCGTGCCCTGGTGCGTTAACGGTTCAATTTCACCTCCACCCGCACGCACGCTGATGGTGGGCGACTCTAGCAACGATGCGCCCGTTGGCAAGCGTGCGTTCAGCGCCACCCCCAGCGCTGCATTTCTCGTTTGTCTTGCGCCGCTTCTGCTTCTATGCTGTCTTTGGGCAGTTGCCGCAAGCACGCGTCGAGTTCTTCAGGTGTGAGTTTTTGCGCCGCTGCGGGTGTGGCCACTGTTTGCGGTGATTTGCCATCCCACACAAAGGGGTTGCGAAACACAGGCGGGTCTGGCAAACAATCGTCTTTGTAAATGGGTGGCCCATCGTCTGCAAACGGCGTGAAGGAAATGGTTTTTTCAAAAATCAGGGGCTGACCGGTGGGTGTGGGCGGCAGCGGGGGCAAGGCTTGGATGGCCTTGCGCGCCAGTTGCTCTGCGGCAGCGGAGGGTGACCACATTGTGTCGAATTGGGCCAGCTGTCCGCTGGGTGCAATCACCACCCTGAAACGCACCACGCCCTGTTGTGGGCCCTCAACGGCGGTACCCATCATGCTGCGCACTTGTTGCCCCCAGCTGTATCGATAGCCTTTGCTGTTTTTCTGGGTGTATTGCGCCGCAAATGCCCACTCTTCGGCCGTGGGCGGCGGCGGTGCAGCCAGGGTGGCCAAGGGCTTGTCGGGAGCTACTGCCGTCAAGGGTGTTTGCGCTGGCGGTGGCGGCAAAGGTTTTGGCAAGGCCGGCTCTGGCAACGTGGGCACGATGGCCACCAGCACAACAGGGCTTGTCTTTTGGAAAAGGCGGCTTTGAACCGACAAAGCTGCGTGACTGGCCATCCAAAATGCCAATGCATGCAACGCCAGCACCCCAAGCCCCGTCAGCAGTTTGACTGGCGTGCGCATGGTCATAGGAGCGTCGACCTGCAAAGGCTCAAGGACGCATCAATGCTGAGGCACCACACCTGCCGCCTTGGCGTTGGCATCGACACCGCCCTTGGCTTGCCACTCCGCATAACCGCCCTGCAGAATGCGAACGTTTTCCCAGCCCGAGACGCGCAGGGCAAAGCCGGCTTGGGCCGACAAGGTACCGGTATTGCAATAGATCAGGACCATTTTGTTTTTGGGAATGTCGTTGCGCTTGGCCAAAACTTGACGCCATTCAATGTTGACTGCGCCAGGCAGGTGCGCTTTGGAAAATTGCGCGGCATCGCGCACATCAATGATCATCATCTTGGCGTATTCGCTCTTGGGAATTTGTTCGGCAAAGATGGTGCCGCCGCCATAGTCCACAAACTCCAAGTAACCGGCCAACTCGTCAATCACTTTGGCTTTGTCGTTGGCCCAAACAGGGAAGGCCGATGTCAGCACCAACAGGGCTGTGCAGAGTGATTTTTTCATGGTGTCTCGATGTATTAGTTGCCTCTAATATTATGGCATTGATCGCGAAATTGTCGACAATACCGCCATACTCCAGTCTTTGGTACAACTTCCTTTTTCATGAGATCTCCCATCAGCATTGTCGACGTCGATCGCACCGACAGTTGGACCCGATACAAAGCCGGCATGTGCGACTCCTGTGCGGCCAATTGCTGCACCATGCCGGTTGAGGTCAAAATGGCCGATTTGATTCGCTTGAATTTGGTCGATCCCTTTGAAGCAGCGCACGAAGAGCCCAAGCAAATTGCCAAACGCCTGAGCAAAGCCGGGTTGATTGATCACTTCAATTTCAAAAACAGCATCTTCACACTGGCGCGGCGCAGCAGTGGTGATTGTCAATTTTTAGATGCCAAAGAACGGCACTGTACGGTGTATGCCAATCGGCCCAACACTTGCCGCACCCATCCGCAAGTAGGGCCTAAACCTGGGTTTTGTCCTTACGGTGCATTGGCGCAAAGTCGCGCCAAATAAGCCTCAAGGTTTGGCGGGTGCAGGTGCTGTTTGGGCCAGCGCACTGGGTACGGCTTTGATGGCCACATCGGCCGACAAGCCCAAGCGCGTGATGGTGTTTTTGGCACGGTCTTTGGATTTGAAGGGCCCTGTGACCACCGCAAAGCGCGCTTCATCTTTGCCATCGGCATAGACCGGCACCACGCGGGCATTGGCCAACCACTCTTTGCCCTTGATGGCTGTTTGTGCTTCTTTGAGGCTGGCCAAAATTTGGTGTTCTAAAACAAAGCTGTCCTCGGGCAAGCTCTTTAACCACGCACGCCCCTGCACCGCGGGCTCTGGCAATTCTGTGATCACTTTGACCGGTGCCGGCTCTTTCACGGGCGGCGCAATGGGGGCGACTGGCTGGGCAACTGGCTGGGCACTGGATGCGGGCGCTGGCATGGGGTTGTTGGCCTCGTCTTTGGCACCGTCTTTGACCACGTCAATTTTTTCTGGCGCGCCTGGTGGCGGTGGCTCGATTGCAGGCTCGGTTGCGGTCTTGTTTTCGGCCTTGGCTGCAGGTGGCGTCTGGCCCAGCAGCTTGCTGCTTTGCGTCCACACCGTGTCGGCCACGTCTGGATGGAGCCAAGACGCAACACCCACGGACAAGCCCAGCAGGGCCACCACAATCATGGCCCACAACAAGGCTTGGCCCGATTTTTTCTGAGGGACCGGTTTGTGGGGCATTGCCGGTTTGCTGGGGGCGCTGGGCGCACGCACGGCCGCATCGCGCGCAAGTGTGGACTCTTGCTTGGCCGCACGTTTGGCCAGTCGAGTGAAGAACTGCACAACAGCTTCTTCATTGCCTTGTTTGCGGGCCTGCTGAATGGTGCTGAGTTTTTGTTCGGCGGTGGGCATTTCCAAAGCCCACGACACAAATTGTTTGTTTTGCCTTGTGAGCGAGTCGCTGGGTGAGGTCTCGGATGCAAACATCAACACCGCACTGACACCCGAGCCGGGAAACTGCTGAATGAGACGCGCCAACAATTCAAGCTCGTGTGCGCCAAGGGCGCTGGCATCATGCACCACCCACACTTTTTCGGGGGCCTGACCTGTGCGGGCTTTGGTGGCCACGTTCAGCGACAGGTCACTCAGCAACTGATTGAAGCGTTGCAACATGGCCTCGGTGTCCGCCGGCATGAAGACTTCAATCAAACTGTCGGTGAGTTCGTTTTTCAGACGCCGCAAAAAAGCCGCACCGTAGTGGTCCAACAACTCGTTGGACCGGCTGTAAATCACAACACTCTTGCCCTCTTTGCCAAGGGCCGTGAGGCAACTGTCCATTTGCAATCGGTCTGCTGTCCTGAAGAAAATTTCAGGATTGGAAACATTGCTTTGCTCACCCATATCAGTCATTTCACAGAGGCGTCCGTCGTTGTCAGGTCGATCAAGGCCCCATGATAAGCACTTCGTTGCAGCATGGCGGCATTTTCTGACAATGGACCGTTTATTGACCGCTCAAAATGGGCTTTCAGCAACAAAATGCCTCACATGCTGCGAAACAATTGCGACGCACTGCGGCTGACAGCAAGCCGCTCTGACCGGCCTTTGACCCACACCTCTTGCCTGCCACGCGCATCGCGTTGCACGCTGGCAATGGCATTCACATTCACCAAGGTGCTTCGGTGAATTTGCCAAAAGACTTGCGGGTCGAGCGCCTCCACCAATTCTTTGATGGGTTTGCGAATGAGGAATTCTTGCTTCAAGGTTTGCACTCGGGTGTATTTTTCGTCGCTGACGCAAAACAGCACCTCGTCAACGGCCACCATTTGAATGCTTTGACCTACGGAGGCTTGAAGCCAAGAAAGGTAGGGCGTCGGTTGCCCTTTGATTTGGGCCGACAGCGCATGCAAGCGTTGTTGCACGGAGCGCGTTGGGTTTGGGGCAGCCAGGGCCACCACCTCCGCGCCATCGCTTGCGCGTTGCATCAATCGTTTTTGCAAGCGCTCGGTGGTCACGCGCAAGCGTTCTGCTTCGGCCGGCTTGAGCACGTAGTCCACTGCACCTTGCTCAAACGCATCCAAAGCATATTGATCGTAAGCGGTGATGAACACCATCTCGGGCAACAACGCGTCTTCGCCCACATCAAGTTGTGCAATTTCTTTGGCGGCCTCTACACCCGTCAACCCTGGCATGCGGATGTCTAAAAATATGACGTCGGGCAAATAGGTTCTGACCGCTTCGATGGCCTCTATGCCGTTTTTGGCTTCGGCCACGATTTCTAAGTTGGGCCAGACCTGCGCCAAACGTGCACGCAGCTGGTCGCGCATCAAGCGCTCATCGTCTGCAATCACTGCGCGAGGATGGGAAGCGGTGGTCAAGCGCATGGCAAGGTTCACTCTGCAACTTCTGGCGCGGCAAGCGGCACCACGCGGTAGGGCACGGTCAATTTGGCCAAGGTGCCAAAGCCTTCGTAGGGCTCCATGGCACGAATGCTGAATTGGGCTTTGTCGCCATACAAAAGTGACAAGCGGTCGCGAATGTTTTGAAGACCAAAGCCATGGCCTGTGGGCTCTGACCAAGCGTCCAGTTGCGCGGGGAAATAACCCACACCGGTGTCTCTGACCGAGACTTCCAGTTGGCCGTGCGAGACTTCCGCGCGCAGGCTCAACGTTCCGCCTTCGGCCTTGGGCTCAAGACCATGCTTGAAGGCATTCTCGACCAAGCTCAGCACCATCATGTGCGGCATTTCTGCAGAGTTCAGGCCTTCTGGAATGTCCCACTGAATTTGCAAGCGGTCTTCCATGCGCATTTTTTGAATGTCCAAATAGGGACGAATCACAGCCAGCTCTTGCCCCAAGTTGCGCGACTTGACGGCACTGGTTTCTCGCATGGCAGGCAAGGTGGCGCGCAGCAATGCAATCAAACTCTTTTGCATCAAGCTGGCGCGCGGTGGATCGGTTTCAATCAGGTGGTCAATGGAGGCCAAGGTGTTGAACAAAAAGTGGGGCTCTACTTGCGCCTGCATGGCGGCCAAACGCGCCTCGACCAATTGGCGTTTGAGTTGTTCTGTTTCTGCCAAGTAGGTGGCCGCTGTGGCTTTTTCTTCAGCTTGGGTTTGGTACTTGAACGTGACCTTGATGACAATGGACGTCAAGATGATCAGGAGCGCAACTTGCGGGATGGTCAAAATGCTGCACGCCATCATGAGCAAAAACGACACGCCCATGAAAAGTTTCCAGCTGATGCTCAGCAGCCATTTGGCGTAGCCATGGAATGCGTCCTTGAACGGCTGCCACGCAGAAGGCGCAGTCGCATAAGCGGCGGTGTGTTGCTTGGTATTTGAAGAAGTCATAAGGCCTCGCTGTTTGGAATGGGCCTAATGTAGAAACATTGAAGGGGGCATGCACGCGGTTTGCGACGAAACGTCAAGACCGAGGCATGAACTGCACAAAACCCAATTTGAATGGTGGCGCGTGCCAGCTTAAGTGCCCGCTTAAGTGCCCGCTTAAGCGCCCGATCGCTTGCCCTTGGTGAGGTCGACGCCCAATTGTTTGAGCTTGCGATACAGATGCGTGCGCTCCAAACCGGTTTTGTCGGCCACACGGGTCATGGAGCCGCCTTCATGGGTGAGGTGAAATTCGAAGTAGGCTTTTTCGAAAGCGTCGCGCGCATCACGCAAAGGCAAATCGAGGTTGAAGCTTTGCATGCCTTGCAGTGCATTGTCTTGCGGCGTTGCCAGATTGCCTGGCGCCACGGGCGCGGCACCTGCACCCGCTTGCGCTGCTTGGTAAGCCGCGGCCGCCATGCGCACTTGCTCGCGCGCCAAGCCTTGCTCCACTGTTTTCAGCAGCTTTTGCAGCGTGATGGGTTTTTCTAAAAAGGCTTGGGCACCAATGCGGATGGCGTCGACGGCGGTGTCGATGGTGGCATGGCCACTCATCATGATGACCGGCATGTTCAAGAGACCACCCGTGGCCCACTCTTTGAGCAAGGTGACGCCATCGGTGTCGGGCATCCAAATGTCCAGCAAGACCAAGTCGGGGCGCATGCGTATGCGAGCGTCACGTGCTTGTGCAGCATTCTCGGCCAGCTCGACGTTGTGCCCTTCGTCGTTCAGGATTTCCGAGAGCAAATCGCGAATGCCAAGCTCGTCATCAACCACCAAAATGTTTGCCATGTTGCTTTTCGTTGCCTCAAATTTGCGCCAATTTTTCTACACTGAATGATAACGACACTTGGGCGCCTTTGACCACCCCTTCTTCAACTCGATTTGCAATGTCCAAACGGGCACCATGCTCATCGGCAATTTTCTTCACAACCGCCAGCCCCAAACCGGTGCCTTTGGACTTGGTGGTGACATAAGGCTCGAAGGCGCGTTGCAAAATATTCGGTGAAAACCCAGGACCTTCGTCCAGCACCGTCAGTTTGACCCGCTTGCGCGCAGGGCTCCAGCGGGTGACCAGCATCACATGCGATTGCACGTCGCTGGCGTCTTGGGCATTTTGCAAAAGGTTGTGCACCACTTGCCGCAATTGCTGCGCGTCGCCCTCAATCATGGGCAAAGTGGGGTCTAAGTCAGTGAAGATCTGGGCGCGTGTGGCGGCTTCGGAAGGCTCTTGGGCATACAGGCCCATCACGTCCAAGATCAAATTGTTCAAATCGAGCGGCTTCAGGTCGGCAGAAGGCAAGCGGGCGTAGTCGCGAAATTCGTTGACCAAGCGCTTCATGGCGGCAACCTGCTCCACAATGGTTTTGACCGATTTGGACAGCACCGTCTGATCGGACTCTTCGAGCTTGCCATCGAGCTTGCGCTCTAGCCTTTCAGCCGACAACTGAATGGGCGTTAAGGGGTTTTTGATTTCATGGGCCAGCCGGCGCGCCACTTCGCCCCAAGCCTGCGAGCGCTGGGCCGAGACAATTTCAGAAATGTCGTCAAACACCAGCAAACGCATGCCGTCGGGCAAAATAGCGCCGCGCGCCACCAGGGTGACCGAGGTGGCCTCCAAACCCTGGCCCGATGCATGAATTTCAAACGACTTTTGCCAGTGGTCCAGTTCGTGGCGGTCTTTGTCGGCGCTGAGCAGTTCAAACTGTTCTTGCACACCTGCCGCAAAGTTTTGCAAATTGGGCAAACTTAAAAAGGCTGCTTTTTCGTGTGCGGCCAGCGGCACTTTCAAAATGCGTGTGGCGCCAGGGTTAGACGACTGAATGATGCCGCGGGCGTTGAGCACAATGACGCCCGCCGTGAGGTTGTCCAAGATGGTTTGCAAATTGCCACGCGCGGCATCGAGTTGCATCAAACTGCGCTCGACGGCGCTGCGTGCATCGGACAACTGCTGGGTCATTTCGGCAAACGAGCGCGTTAAGCCGCCCAATTCATCTTTGCCCTGCAGGGTGTATTTGGGCGTGAGGTCGCCCGCGGCAACTTGCCGCATGCCATGCGCCAGCAGCAACAAAGGCCTGGCCAATTGATTGCCCAACAAGACGGCCAGCAACACCGCCGCCAACACCGCCATGATGAGGCTCAAGGTGAGTGTGCCGATGTACATGCGGCGCAAACCATCTCGGGCCAATGCGCGCTCTTGGTATTCGCGGTTGGCAATTTGCACGTCCAACGCATTGGCCACCAAGGTGGCCGGTAACTCTTGTGAAATTTGCAAGACCCAGGGATCGTCGCGCAAGCTCAAACTGTTTTGCGGCACCAGCGTGAGCACCTTGATGCGGCCCGTGGGAGCGCCAGAAGTTTCGTCAAGTCCTTCCACAATTTCCAAGCTTAGCTTGCTGCGCACCTGTTTGAATTGTGCTGCCGTAGGGCGTTCGGGGCGAATGGAAAACCGTGATTGCCCCGCCGTGGCAATCATGCGGCCATCCAGTGCCCACAACACCGCATCGTTGGCGCCCATTTGCTCGCGCACCCGATCGAGCATGAGCGAGGCGCTGGTTTCAGGGACATCCACCAGTTGCTGCGCCGCCACGCGTGATTGTTTGGCCAAGTCGCCAGTCAGGGTGTCCAGAGTGGCACGGCCCAAATTCAAACCGGCCACCAAGGCGCCCTCCACCTTCACATCAAACCAGCTTTCGATGGAGCGCGACACAAACTGATAAGACACCACGTAAATCAGCACGCCAGGCACCACACCCACCAAGGCAAAAATAGCGGCCAGCTTGACCAACAAACGAGAGCCAAATTGACCTTGCCTGACGCGAATGACCAGCCGTGTCAGGCCCCACAACAGGCCCAACAACAACAGGCCTGCCACCACGGTGTTGACCATGTACAGGCGGTCGTAATTGCGATCGTAGAGGGCGCGGTTGCTGGTGGCTTGTGTGAGCAACACCAACAAACCCAAACCAATGATCAACAACACGCTGACGCCCAGGCCCACCAACCAGCGAACCGTTTTAGACGGCTGCGCACCTGTGGCAATTCGATCTTGTTTGTTCCGACTCATGGCTCAATTGTCGCTGACAAGAAGCCTCAACGGCCCAGGTCAGCGCTCAGGCGCAACGTCTTTTGCGTGCTCAAGTTCCACTCGGCCTGGCTGCCAGCAGTCATTTGAAATGGCCTTGGCAATTGCGAGACATCCAAACGGAACTTGAAACTGAGGGTGTACTTGTTGTCAACTTCGATCTCTGACAAATCGGCCAACTTCCAGTTCACCGTCCGGCGAATGGCAGACAGCGCCTCGGGCAGCGTTTCAAAAGTTTGTGACAAGCTGCTGGCCAAGCCCACTGCACCGATCGGGTCACGCGAGACATTCAGGCGCCATTTGCGCGTGAGCGGCTGATAGGCCAAACGGTAATGGCGGGTGGCCGCCCCTACTTTTTTGTCGTACCAGTACCAACGATCGCGCATCAGCTCGACCTCGGTGACGAAATAAATGGGCATGCCTTTTTGCAAGGCATCTTCGACGGTGCTGCTGAGGTCGAGTCGCAAACTGCTTTGCAGCAGCAAGGCGCCTTCGGCGCGCTCCAAGCGCAACTCGATAACCTCCGCCGCAGACGGGGTGGGCGATTGGGCGGCTGCTGGCAAGATGCCGGCAACACCCAAGCATGAACACAACAAAAGCGCACGAAGCCAAAAGCCTGTGCGCCACGTGCCATTCAACTTAGATTGAACGCTTTTCCAGCAGTGCGTAATAGAAACCGTCATGTTCACCCATGCCATTGTCGCGGAGACTGGCATCAGATGTGTCATTTGAAGGTGTTAAATGGCCTGGAGAGGGCAAGATCAGGGCATCAGTGTTGTGCTGAACAAACGTTTGGATTTGAGTTTCACCTTCGGCCTTGAAAACCGAACAGGTGCAATACAGCAAGCGTCCTCCCGGTTTGACCAACGGCCAAAGGGCCTTGAGCAGTTTGGCCTGAATGGCGGCCAATTGCGGCACATCGGTTTCACGCCGCAGCCACCGCACATCGGGATGGCGGCGACCAATGCCAGATGCGGTACAAGGTGCATCCAACAAAATGCCATCAAAACACTGGCCATCCCACCACTTGGCAGTGTCGGCGGCATCGGCCGCCACAATTTGCGCACGCACTTGCAAGCGGTCCACATTTTGTTGGATGCGCTCGCAGCGCTGGGGGTCGACATCCAAGGCCAATACGTGGGCAGTGGGTTCACACTCCAGCAGGTGTCCGGTCTTGCCGCCAGGTGCTGCGCACGCATCGAGCAAACGCAATGGCGCGCCAGAAGCTTGCAAGCCCTTCAACAACAAAGGGGCCGCCCATTGCGCGGCGGCGTCTTGCACAGACACATGCCCTTGCGCAAACCCAGGCAACAGGTGCACAGGCACGGCCTTCTCCAACTGGACCCCGGACGCTTGGCCGGCAATGACGATGGCTTTGCCTGCAATGCCTTGCGCTTGCAGGGCATCTAAATAACGGGCCACCGTGTGATGCTGGGCATTGACGCGCAAGCTCATGGGTGCGGCCGATTGCGCGGCCTCCAAAATGGCCGTCCACTGTTGAGGATGATCGTGTTGCACACGCTTGACCCACCAAAGCGGATGGTTCCACTTGGCGGTGACATCGGCATCGGTGGCGCTTAACAAACTGTCGCGCTCTCGCAAGAAACGCCGCAAGCAAGCGTTCACAAACGGGGCTTGGGCACGCATTTCTTTGTGACGACGGGCCGCTTCCACCGCTTGGTTGACCAAGGTGTGAACGGCATAAGGCGACAAGTCATCGCGCCAAGACAAGGCCAAGGCTGTGCACAGCAAAGCGTCTGCCGCTGCTGGCGGCGCTTTGCGTGCCAACAATTTGCGAATGGCCTGCGCACGGCCCCACCACCGCATGGTTTGAAAGGACAGGGCTTGCACACCGGGCCGAAGTTCTTTGGGAACCTGTTCAATGGCGGCGGTCATGGAGCGGCCATGGTGCACGGCTTGCGCTACACCCGCCGTGGCTTGTAACAACTGCCACAAGGGGGCTTGCAAATGAGAGGAGACTGGGGGGGTGGCCATGCAACTTAGGCCAACAAGTCGGCGTTGTCCAGCATTTGTGCGGGCAAGAAATTCACTTGCTTGGCCAACAAGCTGGCGGGGAATTGGGTGACCGCTTCGTTGTACTTGTACGCGGCTTGGTTGTAAGCGTCCATCAAGGGCCAGGCTTGGGCCTTGAGTCGGTCAAATTTATAAGGCAGGGGTTCAATGAACCAAGTGGCCTCGCCACTTTGGCCAGCGCGTACTTCGGCTTTGGCCCACGCAGCCAAAGACAAACGGTCTGCGTTGACTTTTTGCATGGCACTGATGGACAAGGGTTGCGTGCGCGCCAAGTCCAAACTGTCGGACAGCTCTTCCAAAATTTTGAGCAAGTTCAAATCACGCTCATTTTTCAAAAGCGCCTCCGGCAAAGCCGCCTCTTCCATTTCGCTCAGCATGTCGCGCATGGAGGCTGGCAAATTGCCTTGCAGCCAGACCAGCACTCGCAAGAGTTGTGCATCGACGGCGGCAAATTGTTTGGCCACGCTGGCGCGCAAGACCACCAAGCGGTTGTAAGCACCCACCGCCCAAAAAAACAAGATGGCCAAAACGGCACTGAAAATCAGAAGAGACATGTTGGCTTCATTGTGAATGAAAACTTCTGCAAAAAGTCAAACGCCCCTGGCCGTACAGACGGTTCAGAGGCGTTCTTCAATTCATCCGGCCGAAGCCGGCGCTTGATCAGGCGTTCGAATCGGCAGCGTTGTTGGCTGCGTCTTCGGTCAACTGTTGGGCTTCGGCCAATTCCACGGCTTCGGCTTCTGTGATGGCGCGGCGTTCTGCCTCGTCCATCGCATCTTTGGTGGCACGTGCTTTGTGATAAGCCAAGCCCGTACCGGCAGGGATCAAACGACCCACAATGACGTTCTCTTTCAAGCCACGCAACTCGTCGCGCTTGCCCATGATGGCAGCTTCGGTGAGCACGCGGGTGGTTTCCTGGAAGGAAGCCGCAGAGATGAACGAATCGGTAGACAAGGATGCCTTGGTAATACCCAACAACAAGTTGCTGAAGGTTGCAGGAATTTTGCCTTCGGCGCGCAAGGCGTCGTTGGTGTTCAAAATCTCTGAACGCTCCACTTGTTCGCCAGCGATGTAAGTGGAGTCACCAATGTTCTCAACCACCACGCGACGCAACATCTGACGCACGATCACTTCAATGTGCTTGTCATTGATCTTCACGCCTTGCAAGCGGTAAACGTCTTGCACTTCGTCAACGATGTAGCGAGCCAACTCTTCCATGCCGAGCAAGCGCAAGATGTCTTGTGGGTCGGCTGGACCGTCCACAATGCTCTCGCCCTTGTTGACCACCTGGCCTTCGTGGACCACGATGTTTTTCTCTTTGGGAATGAGTTCGTCCCACACTTTGCCTTCTGGGTCGGTGATCTGCAAACGAACCTTGCCTTTGGTCTCTTTACCAAACGACACCGTACCGGTCATCTCGGCCAACATGCCCTTGTCTTTGGGGCTGCGTGCTTCGAACAGTTCGGCCACACGTGGCAAACCGCCGGTAATGTCTCGGGTCTTTTGACCTTCCACAGGGATACGTGCCAAGACTTCGCCTGGGCCCACATCTTGACCGTCGCGCACTTGGATCAAAGCGCCGATTTGGAAACCGATGGTCACAGAGTGATCGGTGCCTGGAATCTTCACTTCTTTGCCAGAGGCGTCGATCAATTTCACTTGAGGACGAACCACTTTGGTCGAACCACGGCGCTTCGGATCGATCACCACCAAGGTGGACAAACCGGTCACTTCATCGACCTGCTTGGCCACTGTCAAACCTTCTTCGACGTTCTCGAACTTGGTCTGACCGGCAAACTCGGTAATGATAGGTCGTGTGAGTGGGTCCCAGTTGGCCAAAATAGCACCGGCCTTGATGGCTTGGTCAATTTTGACGGTGAGCACTGCGCCATAAGGCACTTTGTGACGCTCACGCTCGCGGCCATGTTCGTCGTGAATGACGATTTCGCCAGAGCGAGAAATCACCACCAACTCGCCTTTGGAGTTGGTCACATAACGCATGGTGGCATTAAAGCCAATCAAACCGTTGGACTTGGCTTCAACGCTGGATGCGACCGCTGCACGTGAGGCCGCACCACCGATGTGGAACGTACGCATGGTCAGCTGTGTACCAGGTTCGCCAATGGACTGCGCAGCGATCACACCGACGGCTTCGCCGTTGTTGATCAAGCCACCGCGGCCCAAGTCACGGCCATAACACTTGGCGCACAAGCCAAAGCGTGTGGCGCAGGTGAGGGCTGTGCGAACTTTAACTTCGTCCACGCCTTCAGCTTCAAAGACTTCAATCATGTCTTCGTCGAGCAAGGTGCCGGCAGGTGCCACCACTTCGCGTGACTCTGGGTGCAACACGTCGTCGGCCAAAGTGCGACCCAAGACGCGATCGCGCAAGGATTCAATCACTTCACCGCCTTCAACGATGGCGCGCATTTGCGAGCCCTCGGTGGTGCCGCAATCGAGCTCAGTCACCACCAAGTCTTGTGTCACGTCAACCAAACGACGTGTCAAGTAACCGGAGTTGGCTGTCTTCAAGGCCGTATCGGCCAAGCCTTTACGTGCACCGTGTGTGGAGATGAAGTACTGCAACACATTCAGACCTTCACGGAAGTTGGCCGTGATCGGTGTCTCAATGATGGAGCCGTCAGGCTTGGCCATCAGGCCACGCATACCGGCCAGCTGACGAATCTGCGCTGCAGAACCACGGGCACCCGAGTCGGCCATCATGTAGATGGAGTTGAATGACTCTTGGTCCACCACGTTGCCGTGACGGTCGGTGGTTTTCTCTTTACGGAGTTGGTCCATCATCACCTTGGACACAGCGTCACCCGCTTTGCCCCAGATGTCAACGACCTTGTTGTAACGCTCGCCAGAAGTGACCAGACCCGACACATATTGCTGCTCGATGTCTTTGACTTCTTTCTCGGCTTCACCAATGATGGCGCCCTTCTCTGGCGGCACCAACATGTCGTCGATGCCAATCGAGATGCCAGAACGTGTGGCCAAACGGAAACCGTTTTGCAGCAACTTGTCGGCAAACACCACCGTGTCTTTCAAACCGCACTTGCGGAAAGACGTGTTGATGAGCTTGGAAATTTCTTTCTTCTTGAGTGCTTTGTTGATGTTCTCGAAAGCCAAGCCCTTGGGCAAGATTTCGGACAACAAGGCACGACCCACGGTGGTGTACACCATGTTGGTAGAGGGCGTGAACTCTTTGGTTTCTTTGTTTTGAATCCAATCGGTAATGCGCACGCTGATCTTGGTGGTCAATTCAACCACTTTTGCGTCCAAAGCAGATTGAACTTCTGCGATGTTGGCAAAGATCATGCCTTCGCCTTTGGCGTTGATGCGTTCGCGGGTTGTGTAGTACAAGCCCAGCACCACGTCTTGTGACGGCACGATAGAAGGTTCACCGTTGGCTGGGAACAGCACGTTGTTGGAGGCCAGCATGAGTGTGCGGGCTTCCATTTGTGCTTCCACAGACAAAGGCACGTGAACGGCCATTTGGTCACCGTCGAAGTCGGCGTTGAAGGCCGCGCAAACGAGGGGGTGCAACTGAATGGCTTTGCCTTCAATCAGCAAAGGCTCGAACGCTTGAATGCCCAAGCGGTGCAAAGTAGGCGCACGGTTCAACATCACGGGGTGCTCTTTGATCACCTCTTCCAAGATGTCCCACACCACGGGTGTACCGGCTTCAACTTCTTTCTTTGCGGCCTTGATGGTGGTCGCGATGCCCATGGCTTCGAGACGTGCAAAGATGAAAGGCTTGAACAACTCGATGGCCATCAACTTGGGCAAACCGCACTGGTGCAGTTTGAGCGTTGGGCCGACGGTAATCACAGAACGACCAGAGTAGTCGACGCGCTTACCCAACAAGTTTTGACGGAAACGACCGCTCTTACCTTTGATCATGTCGGCCAAAGATTTGAGGGCACGCTTGTTGGCGCCGGTCATGGCTTTACCGCGGCGACCGTTGTCGAGCAATGAGTCAACCGCTTCTTGCAACATGCGCTTTTCGTTGCGCGCAATGATCTCGGGTGCTTTCAACTCGAGCAAGCGGCGCAGACGGCTGTTGCGGTTAATGACGCGACGGTACAAATCGTTCAGGTCGGAAGTGGCAAAACGGCCACCGTCCAGTGGCACCAAAGGACGCAGGTCCGGTGGCAACACGGGCAAGACTTCCAAGACCATCCACTCAGGCTTGATGCCTGATTTCTTGAAGGCTTCGAGCACTTTCAAACGCTTGGCGTTTTTCTTGACCTTGACTTCAGAGCCAGTGAGGTCGCCGCGCAGGCGTTCGATTTCGGATTCGATTTCGATGCTGTTGAGCAAGTCTTTGATGCCTTCCGCGCCCATCTTGGCTTGGAACTCATCACCGTACTCTTGCACTTTGGCATCGTAGTCGTCTTCGGACATGATGCTGTACTTCTTCAAAGGTGTCATGCCGGGATCGGTCACAACGTAGGCTTCAAAGTACAACACGCGTTCGATGTCGCGCAGGGTCATGTCGAGCACCAAGCCCAAACGGCTAGGCAAAGATTTCAAGAACCAGATGTGTGCGCAAGGTGCTGCCAAGTCGATGTGACCCATGCGTTCGCGACGCACTTTGGTTTGTGTCACTTCAACGCCGCACTTCTCGCAGATCACGCCGCGGTGCTTCAAGCGCTTGTATTTACCGCACAAGCATTCGTAGTCTTTGATAGGGCCAAAAATTTTGGCGCAGAACAAACCATCACGCTCAGGCTTGAACGTGCGGTAGTTGATGGTTTCAGGCTTTTTAACTTCGCCGAAAGACCAAGAACGGATTTTTTCGGGTGAAGCCAATCCAATGCGGATGGCATCAAAATGCTCGTCCGGTGTGAACTGCTTGAACAGGTCCAGAAGTGATTTCATGAGACTCTTCCTTTTATTAATCTAGCAGGGGTTCAAGAACGCTCGAGTTCAATGTCGAGACCAAGGGAACGAATTTCCTTGACCAACACGTTGAACGATTCGGGCATGCCGGCACTGATGGTGTGTTCGCCTTTGACGATGCTTTCGTACACTTTGGTACGGCCTTGCACGTCGTCGGACTTGACCGTGAGCATCTCTTGCAACACATAGGAGGCACCGTAAGCTTCCAAAGCCCACACCTCCATCTCGCCGAAACGCTGGCCACCAAACTGGGCCTTGCCGCCCAAAGGCTGCTGCGTGACCAGTGAGTAAGGGCCTGTGGAACGGGCGTGCATTTTGTCGTCGACCAAGTGGTGCAACTTCAAGAAGTGCATGTAGCCGATGGTGGTGGGACGCTCGAAAGCTTCGCCCGTACGACCATCAAACAAATGCGCTTGTGTGCGTGTCGCAGTCAGACCTTTGCGTGCGGCCAAGTCGTCTGGGTAAGCCAGTTTCAACATGGTGCGAATTTCTTCTTCCGCAGCGCCGTCGAACACTGGCGTGGCGAATGGCAAACCACCTTTGAGGTTTTCTGCCATGGCCAAGACGTCTTGGTCAGACAACTGCGACAAGTCTTCTTTGCGGCCAATGCCGTTGTAGAGTTCTTCGAACAGTGTGCGGAACTCGGCCACGCGGGCTTCGGCTTGGAGCATGTCACCAATGCGGTGACCAATGCCCTTGGCAGCCCAACCCAAGTGAACTTCCAGCACCTGACCCACGTTCATACGTGAAGGAACGCCCAAGGGGTTCAACACGATGTCGGCAGGGGTACCGTCGGCCATGTAAGGCATGTCTTCCACGGGCACGATCTTGGAGACCACACCCTTGTTACCGTGACGGCCGGCCATCTTGTCACCCGGCTGCAAGCGACGCTTGACGGCCAAGTAGACCTTGACCATTTTGAGCACGCCTGCTGGCAACTCGTCGCCTTGCGTGAGCTTCTTGCGCTTCTCTTCGAAGGCCAAGTCAAAGCTGTGACGTGTTTGCTCAAGTGAGTTCTTGATGGACTCGAGTTGGCTGGCAATGTCTTCGTCTGCAGGACGAATGTCAAACCAGTGGAACTTCTCGATGGACTCGAGGTAAGCCTTGTCGAGCTTGGTGCCTTTGGCCAGCTTTTGTGGGCCGCCGTTGGCAACTTTGCCGATCAAGAGTTTTTCGATACGGTCGAAGGCGTCGGCTTCAACGATGCGCAACTGATCGTTCAAATCCAAGCGGAAACGCTTGAGTTCGTCGTCAATAATTTGTTGCGCACGCTTGTCGCGCACAATGCCTTCGCGTGTGAACACTTGAACGTCGATCACGGTGCCTTGCGAGCCCTGATCCACGCGCAATGAGGTGTCTTTCACATCGCTGGCTTTTTCACCGAAGATGGCGCGGAGCAGCTTCTCTTCTGGTGTGAGTGTGGTTTCACCTTTAGGTGTGACCTTGCCCACCAACACATCGCCAGGTTGCACTTCTGCGCCCACGTAGATGATGCCGGACTCGTCCAAGCGGCCCAATTGCTGCTCTGACAAGTTAGGGATGTCGCGTGTGATTTCTTCGGCACCCAACTTGGTGTCGCGTGCCATCACCACCAACTCTTCGATGTGAATCGAGGTGTAGCGGTCTTCAGACACCACGCGCTCGGAGATCAAAATCGAGTCTTCGAAGTTGTAACCGTTCCAAGGCATGAAAGCGATCAGCATGTTTTGACCGATGGCGATTTCGCCCAGGTCTGTGGATGCGCCGTCGGCAATCACGTCACCTTTGGCCAACTTGTCACCACGCTTCACAATGGCGCGTTGGTGAATGTTGGTGTTCTGGTTAGAACGTTGGTATTTGATGAGGTTGTAAATGTCGACGCCCACTTCACCCGCTTGGGTTTCGTTGTCGTTGACACGAATCACGATGCGGGTGGCATCGACATAGTCGACCACACCACCACGAGTGGCCGTGACCACGGTGCCAGAGTCGACCGCGGCAACGCGCTCGATACCGGTACCCACCAGTGGTTTTTCAGGACGGAGCACAGGCACGGCTTGACGTGACATGTTGGCACCCATCAACGCGCGGTTGGCGTCATCGTGCTCAAGGAACGGCACCAAAGAGGCCGCCACTGACACGATCTGTGCAGGTGACACGTCCATGTACTGAATGCGATCTGCACCGCACAAAATGGATTCACCTTTTTCACGCGCTGACACCAAACCGTCGGTGAGGCGACCTTCTTTGTCCAAAGTGGCATTGGCCTGAGCGATGACGTATTTGCCTTCTTCGATGGCAGACAGGTAATCGATGTCCATGGTGACTTTGGCGTCCACCACACGGCGGTACGGTGTTTCAATGAAACCGTATTCGTTCAAACGCGCATACAAAGCCAGTGAGTTGATCAAACCAATGTTTGGACCTTCAGGCGTTTCAATTGGGCACACACGACCGTAGTGGGTCACGTGCACGTCACGCACTTCAAAGCCTGCACGCTCGCGGGTCAAACCACCTGGGCCAAGGGCAGACACACGACGCTTGTGCGTGATCTCTGCCAAAGGATTGGTTTGGTCCATGAACTGCGACAACTGCGACGCACCAAAGAACTCTTTGAGCGCTGCAGAAATAGGCTTGGAGTTGATCAGATCGTGCGGCATCAGAGGCTCTTGCTCTGCCTGGCCCAAACGCTCTTTCACAGCTTTTTCGATACGTGCCAAACCGGTGCGGTATTGGTTCTCGGCCAACTCGCCCACGCAACGTACGCGGCGATTGCCCAAGTGATCGATGTCATCGACTTCGCCGCGGCCATTGCGCAAGTCCACCAAGATCTTGACCACAGCCAAGATGTCTTCGTTGGTGAGGACCATGGGGCCGGTCGACTCGTCGCGGCCCATGCGGGCGTTGAACTTCATGCGACCCACGCGCGACAAATCGTACGTGTCGGGGTTGTAGAACAAGCGCTGGAACAAGGCTTGCACGGCGTCTTCTGTGGGTGGCTCACCAGGGCGCATCATGCGGTAGATGGCCACACGTGCGGCGAATTCGTCAACGGTTTCGTCCACACGCAATGTTTGCGAAATGTACGCACCTTGGTCGAGTTCGTTGGTGTAGATACATTGGATGTCTTGCACGCCAGCAGAGCGCAATTTTTTGAGCAAGGCTTCTGTGAGTTCTTCGTTGGCCTTGGCAATGATTTCGCCAGTGTCGGTGTCGACAATGTTGCGAGCCACCACGCGGCCAATGAGGAAGTCTTCTGGCACGCTGATGTGCGTAGTGGCAGACTGCTCGAGTTCACGGGTGTGACGCACGGTAATGCGCTTGTCTTTGGCGACAACCACTTTGCCCGATTTGTCGGTGATGTCGAAACGAGCCACTTCGCCGCGCAGACGCTCGGACACAAACTCCATTTGTGCGCCACTGTCCATCAAACGGAAGTTGTCGTTCACAAAGAAGTTGGCCAGAATGGATTCTGGGTTCAAGCCAATGGCTTTGAGCAAAATGGTGACGGGCATCTTGCGACGGCGGTCAACACGGAAGTACAGCAAGTCTTTGGGATCGAATTCGTAGTCGAGCCAAGAACCGCGGTAAGGGATGATGCGCGCGCTGAACAACAATTTGCCAGAGCTGTGTGTCTTGCCCTTGTCGTGTTCGAAGAACACACCAGGCGAACGGTGCAACTGAGACACGATCACGCGCTCGGTACCGTTGATGATGAAGGAGCCTTTGTCGGTCATCAGGGGCACTTCGCCCATGTAGACTTCTTGCTCTTTGACTTCTTTCACAACCTTAGACTGTGATGTAGAAGAGTCACGATCGTAGATGATCAGCTGAACGCGAGCGCGCACAGCGGATGCAAATGTGAGGCCACGTGTTTGGCATTCGCGTACATCAAAGGCTGGTTTGGCCAAGTTGTACTCGAGAAATTTCATCTCGACAAAACCGTTGTGTGACACGATAGGGAAAGCTGATTCAAATGCAGCTTGCAAACCTTCGTGAGCACGTTTGTTGGAGGCAACACCTGCTTGCAAAAATGACGTGTACGCGTCTTTTTGCATTTGCAGCAAGTAAGGGACTTCGAGCACGCTTTCGCGGCTTCCGAAACTTTTGCGAATGCGTTTGCGTTCGGTAAATGTATAGGCCATGAGATCTCCGGGGCTTGATCTTTCGGCGACTGTGTACCTTCTAGAACAACGCATTGTTCTGAAGGCGGGCTTGGCCGCTGGCCTCTACCAGCGTTGGCGGACGGCTGCGCATTGCACGCAGCCCGAACCAAGGCGTCTCTGCAGTCGGGTCAGAGAACACTCAAAAAATGGCTTTGAAGCTATTTTTTGGCTGTGCTCTGTAAGCACCAAAGGCTGGAGGCCCTTGTGGGACTCTCCAGCCTTGGACAAAAGTCGAATTACTTGAGTTCGACTTTGGCGCCGGCTTCTTCCAGCTTTTTCTTAGCAGCTTCAGCGTCAGCTTTAGAAGCGCCTTCTTTAACAGCCTTAGGTGCGCCGTCAACCATGTCTTTGGCTTCTTTCAAGCCCAAGCCAGTGATTTCGCGAACAGCTTTAATGACGGACACTTTGTTAGCGCCGGCTTCAACCAACATCACGTTGAATTCTGTTTGCTCTTCAGCAGCAGCAGCGCCGCCAGCTGCGCCACCAGCAGCAGGTGCTGCCATGGCTGCGGCGCTCACGCCAAATTTCTCTTCGATGGCTTTCACCAATTCGTTGAGTTCCAAGACCGTCATGCTGTCAAGCGCGGTCAAAAATGCGTCTTTATCAAATGCCATTTTTATTTCCTAACAATTTTTTAAAAAAAGGACTGCGCAATTACGCGGCAGCCGTTTCGCCTTTTTTGGCCGCCAATGCACCCAACACCACTGCGGTACGGGACATGGGGGACATCAATAAGCCGCACAACTGAGCCAACAAAACTTCTTTCGAAGGAATGTTTGACAGTTGCTTAACGCCGTTGGCATCCAAGACTTTGCCTGAGATGGCACCACCGCGAATGACCAACTTGTCGTTGGTTTTCGCGAAGTCAGCGACTACTTTTGCAGCAGCCACAGCATCTACAGAGAAGCCATAGATCAGCGGACCGGTCATCTGATCAGCGACAACTTCAAACGATGTTCCAGCAACAGCACGGCGGGCCAAGGTGTTTTTCAACACACTCAGGCTCACACCTTTGCTACGTGCATCAGAACGCAGTTTGGTCATGTCAGTGACCGTGATGCCGCGGTATTCCGCAATCACCAGCGTTTGAGCTTTAGCGGCGAGGCTGGTCACTTCTGAAATGACCGCTTCTTTCTCACTGCGATTAAGACTCAAGGTCTACTCCTTTTGAATGAGCTTTTGAGCAATTGCGCTCTAGAGCTCGCCTAATTTCAGCGATCAACTGTTCAGGATTTTTGTCCATCTGCAGCGGGATCGCCATCTGCGTTGGCTTTCACGATTAAGTGCATTGCTGCACACCAACGGTCTTGGATGGCCTGAACTTCTTCCGAAGAATTGGGTTCAGCCCACCACACTGAGTGAAGTGCCCGGTTGCCCTGGCACTCCCCTCGGTTTTTTCACGATCAAGCCGCGATGGATTGTGTGTCGACGCGAACGCCCACACCCATGGTTGAGGACAAAGCCACTTTGCGCAGGTAAACACCCTTGCTGGTTGCTGGCTTGGATTTGTTCAAGGCATCGATCAATGCAGCCAAGTTGCCTTGCAACTTTTCAACATCGAATGAACGCAGACCAATGGCGCCGTGCACGATACCGGCTTTGTCAACGCGGAACTGAACTTGACCGGCTTTGGCGTTTTTAACCGCTGTTGCCACGTCTGCAGTCACAGTGCCAACCTTGGGGTTAGGCATCAGACCACGTGGGCCCAAGATTTGACCCAAAGTACCGACAACGCGCATGGCGTCGGGGGCAGCAATGACCACGTCGAAAGGCATGTCACCGGCTTTGACTTGTGCAGCCAAATCGTCCATGCCGACCACGTCTGCACCAGCGGCGCGGGCTTCATCAGCCTTGGCACCTTGAGCAAACACGGCAACGCGTTTTGTTTTACCAGTGCCGTTAGGCAAGACCACGGCGCCACGCACCACTTGGTCAGATTTCTTGGCATCAATGCCGAGCTGCACAGCCACTTCGATGGACTCATCGAACTTGGCAGTAGCGCACTCTTTCACCAACGCCAAAGCATCGGCCACTGCGTACAACTTGTTGCCATCAACTTTGCCAACCAGTGCTTTTTGTTTTTTAGTCAGTTTGGACATTTACACGCCCTCCACAGTCACGCCCATTGAGCGAGCAGAACCGGCGATGATGCGGACAGCAGCGTCCAAATCAGCGGCGTTCAAATCTTTCATTTTTGCTTTTGCAATTTCTTCGAGCTGAGCGCGAGAAATTTTGCCAACTTTGTCAGCGTGTGGACGGGCAGAACCCTTGTCCAACTTGATGGCTTTCTTGATCAAGGTTGTCGCTGGAGGCGTCTTGATGATGAAAGTGAAGGATTTGTCTGCAAACGCAGTGATGACCACTGGCAATGGCAAACC
>ERZ1034361.612-NODE-612-length-22184-cov-3.267517_pt1 | contig 22184 bp, 8 predicted proteins | sample MGYA00520617_ERZ1034361 | MGnify/ENA primary metagenome ERZ1034361 (study PRJEB33736, sample SAMEA104284507) | Azolla filiculoides | biome: Urban; feature: Water surface; material: Ditch water | place: Netherlands | collected 2015-10-28 | depth 0-0.1 m ...
GATCGTGAAAACAGTGCGATTGCAGGCATTGCGGATGCAGCCGTGATCAACACGCAGCGGCTGGATGTGTCGGCCCTCAACAGCGACTGGTTGCTCTCGGTTTCGCCGACCGCAGGCAGTGGCGCCGGGGTGGCCGCCAATGGCATGGTGTCCTACAACAAGCTCAAGGACACCACGCTGGCCTCGATCAGCCGTGAGGCTCAGGTGACGGCGCCCACCGTGAATGTGGACGCTGACCTGTCGTTGTGGGTTTTTGCGGTGACCGGAGCGGTCACCAAGAGCGAGAATTCGGGCGTGGGCATTGGCGTGGCCATGAATGAACTGTCTGGAAATACCAAGGCGTACGTCGGCGACAACGACGCTGACAGTGGTCGAGCCGATACCGCCGAGGGCAGCGCTGGCTGGATCAAGACCGGGCATTTCACGGTTGACGCACAGAGCAAGGGCCTGATAGGCGCCGTTGGCGTGGCGGGAGCCATGGCCGGTGGAAGCAGTGCATCAGGCATGGGCAGCAAGGCCGATGCCGGTTCGGCGAGCGCACAGCCTGCAGCAGGGGGATCGGGTACGGCTCCCTTGAGTGGCGCCACTGATTCGCTCCAGTCACAGGGGGCGGCCCAGTCGGGCGGTGATGCTGGCGCCAGCACACCACCCAAATTCTCCATCGCTGGCGCGGGTGCCATCGTGACCAATTTCAGTGATATTGACACCACGGCGCTGGTGGACCGTGCTGTGGTCAAGGCGGTGGGCGCTGGAGCGACTGGCTTGACCGTGCGGGCACTTTCCGATCTCTCGCAGATCAGCGTAGCCGGCGGTGGCGCACTGGCCATGGCCAACAATTCATCGACCACCTTCAGCTCGGCCATTGCCGGCGCGGCGGCGATCCAGGGCTCTGATGACGACACAACGGCGCGGATCGTCGGCAGCACCATCAGCGATGTGGCGAACCAGGCCGACGGCCTGACGGTGCAGGCGCTCAAGAACGGTGAGCGCACCGCGGTCGCCACCGGCATTTCACTCAATCTCTCCAAAGGAAGCACCAGCGATCTCTCGGTCGTCGGCTCGGTCTCCATCACCCAGGTGAGTGACAGCACGGCGGCCAGTATCGAAGACTCGACCATTACGGGTGCTGTGGCGACGCCTAACGCACTCGATGCGCAGGTGCTGGCGTATGACCGCAGCCGCATTGGCGCCGGCGGTGGCGCACTGTCTTTCAGCACGGGAAAAGGTTCTGCCGGCATCGGCGCCACGGTTTCGGTGGTGGATCTCCAGGGCAGTACGTCGGCCTCGGTCATCGGCGGGTCGATCAGTCAGGTGCATGACCTGACGGTGGCTGCGTTGTCATCGCAGAAGGTGGTTGGTGTCGGCGCCGTCGCAGGGGTGCAGACGGGCGCTGACTCCAAAGGGCAGCTCATGGGCGCCTTCGTGTTCAACGAGATCGGCAACACGATCTCGGCGGGCATCACTGGCGGGGCACGGGTCAACCTGTCGGGCGACCTCTCTCTGCAGTCCGGTGGCGCCCTTTCAGACGCGACCCTGAACACGTTGATGGGGGGCGTGCGCACCTCTTATGTCACCGATTACGACATGGCGAGCAGCGATAACGGCTACACCGACGAGTTCAAGTCGGCTGTTGGCGGCGAGAGCATCGTTGGCGTGGCAGGGACGCTCAGCGTCACGCTGGGCAATAATGCCAACAGTGTGGGGCTGTCTTATGTCCAGAACAACATCCAGAGCACTTACACCGCCGAGCTGAATGGGGACGTGACGGCCGCAGGCCAGGTCAGTGTCAACGCACTGAGCCATGCCGACATTGTGGGCATCTCGGCGGGCTTGGGGGCAACCAAGGGCAAGTTCTCGGGCATGGGCTCGGCCTCGGTCAACCTGATCGGGCAACAGACCCAGGCACGCGTGACCGGCGGCTTGGTGAACGCGGCTGGCCTGACCGTGGATGCAGGGACCTCCGGCAACCTGTTCAGTCTGGCCGGCAACCTGAGTTTTGCCGTCGGCAGCAGCACCGGCACGGCCGCAGGCGGGGCGGTGTCCTACACGCAGACGGGTACCAGAACCTACACCGTCGCGCCTGCGACGTATGAACTGGATGGCGTGACCTACACGGAGGACGGCGCTGCACTGCGCACGCGCGCCGCTGGTAATCAGGCGGCCGTCAGCCACGCCACGGTGAATGTGGGCTCTGGTGATGTCAAGGTCCTGGCGCACAACACCAGCGACACGATGTCCGTGGCGGCGTCGGGGGCCGGCTCTACCGGAAACGCCGCCTTTGCAGGAACGGCGACCTGGAACGAAATCGGTGACGTCACGGATGCGCGAGTCAGCGATGCGACGGTGACAGCCAAAAATGTGACCGTGCAAGCTGGCGAGGGTGCCGGTACCACGAGCGCAAGGGTGCAGTCGCTGGCTGGGGGTCTCTCGGCCTCCAAAGGGTATTCTGCAGCGCTGGCGTTTGGCTTCAACACGATCGAATCCAGCCGGTCCGCGCAAATCCTGTCGTCCACCATCACGGCATCCGATACTGTGTCTGTCAAGGCAGACGCGCAGGGCAGCATCGAGACGCTTTCGGCCACGCTGGCCGGCGGCAAGGACTACACGCTGGCGGGCTCATCGAGCGTCAATTGGCTGAATGGCACCACGAACGCCGCCGTCGAGAACACCACCATCGGCGGCACGGCCTCGTCACTGACGGTGCATGCCGCGCACTCGGGCACGGTCCAGTCAATGGCTGGTGCTGTATCGGGCAGTGCCACTGGTGCGATCGGCGGCGCTGTCGCTGTCAACCTGATGGGAGATGGCCGCGACGACTTCAAAGTCACGGCTGGACTCAGAAATTCCACGCTATCGGCCCCGGCTGCAGTGCAGGTCGATGCCGCGCTCAGCGGCGCTATTGGCAGCGTGGCCGCATCCGGTAGCGGCGCGGGCACGAATGCGATCAATGGCAGCGTGACACGCAACGTCATTGCAGGCGATGTGAGCGCCGAAATTTCTGACCTCACGCAGTCCGGCAGTGGTGGCGCAATGCGCGTGTTGGCGGACCAGAGCGCCAACATTTCCTCTTTGGCCGGGGTCATCGGCGGTGCGGGCACCAACGCGATTGGTGGCGCCATTGCGGTGAACGACATTGCCTCCACCGTGACGGCGAGCCTGACCCGTTCCACGCTGCGCGTCACGGACGCCGTGGCTGTGGAGGCCGGCATGGATGGGACCATCCGCTCGGTCGCAGCCGCCGGCGGCGGCGCGGGCACGACAGCAGTCAATGGATCGAACACAACCAACAGCCTGACGTCAACGGTCAAGGCCAGCGCAAGCGATGTGACGCAGGCGGCAGGATCGGCTTCTTTCGATGTACTGGCCAGCGACAACTCGACCATTGAGTCGTTGGCTGGCACGATTTCCGGAGGCGGAACTGCGGCTGTAGGCGCTGCTCTTGCGCTGAACTTCCTGGGTCGCACGGTGGGCAATGCGGCGGCGCAGAAACTGGTGCAAGCCGAGGTGACTGGCAGTTCGCTGCAGGTGACCGGCGCAGTCCGGGTGGAGGCCAGTTCGGACGCCAGCATTCATTCGTTGGGTGTTGCGGCCGGTGGCGGCGGCACGTTTGCCGTGACCGGCTCCAACACCACCAACATTCTGGAAGACACACTGACCGCGAACTGGAGTGGCAGCACCCTGGCAGGCGCGAACGGCGGCTCGCTGACGATCAAGGCGACCGATGATGCGGAGATCCAGTCCCTGGCCGGCAATTTTGCGGGTGGCGGCACCGGCGCCGTTGGCGCGGCTGCCGCAGTCAACCGCGTGGTAACCAGCTTGGACGCCAGGCTTTCGGGTACGGGCAGCGGCACCATCAGCACAGGCGACGTGGAAGTGCGCGCGGCCAGTGATGCTTCGATCGACACGGTGGCGGTCGGCATGAGTGCCTCCGGCACCGTGGGCGTGCAAGGATCGGTCGCAGTGAGCATGATCAGCTCCACGACCTCGGCCCTGGTGGATGGCGGCGCCCTGGTCGAAGCGTGGGACAGCGTGGCGGTCACGGCCGACAGCAGCGACCGCATCAAGGCCCTGGCCGGCGCGATCGGCCTGGGGTTGGGGGGCGTGGGCGCCGCTGGCGGGGTGCAGGTCAATCAGATCGCCAGCAGCACGACGGCTGGCATGGACGGCGCCACCACCAAGGTGAGTGGCCTGGGCCTGGGCGATGGCCTGGTGGTCCACACGGACAGCCTGACTGCTGCTCCGGATCTGATGAACATCACTGCAGTGACCGACACGGCGCTTTCCAGGCCGGTGCGCGGCAATGTGACCCGGCGGGGTGTCATGGTGCAGGCCACGTCCATCGAACAGATCGCGGCGCTGACTGCGGTGGTGGGCGGTGGCACTGTCGGCGTTGGCGCCTCTGTCAACGTGGACAACATCGCGGGCAGCACCCGGGCCTATGTGGACAGCGCCAGCATCAATGCGGCTGCGGGCGGTGCTGCGGCGCAGGAAGCGCAGGTGCTGGCGGCTGACCACGCCTTGATCGCCAGCACCGCCGCGACGGCGGCGGGTGGCGCGACGGTGGGGGTGGCGGGCGCGGTGGGCGCCGAAACCGTCAAGCGCAGCAGTGTTGCCGAAGTGCTCGATGGCGCTTCGGTCCAGGCGGTGGGGGACGCCAATGTCAAAGCCGTTTCGACGGCGACGGTGGCGCAGATTTCTGCGGGTGCGGGTGGCGGCGGTGTCGCTGGTGCGGCGGGCAGTGGCAACGTGGTTCAGCTCGGCAGCGATACCCTGGCGCGTGTGGACCACGCGACCATCGCGGCAAACAATGTGTCAGTCCTGGCGGAAGGCGCCAACCGTACCAACCTGATCGCGGGTTCGATGGGCGGTGGCGGTGTGGCTGGCGTCGGCCTGAGTTTCAGGGGCGGTGTGTGGGGGGCGGGCGGGGGCGCGGGGGGGAGCGAGGGGGTGGTGCGGGCGGATGGCGCTGTGGCAATCAACGCCACCAACCGGACCGAGGAACTGGCCGTTGCTGCAACTGCAGGCGGTGGGGGGATCGCTGGCGTGGCCATCGGTGCCGCAGTCACGGTACTCGAAGGCCATACGGAGGCTGCGATGACTGGTAGCTCCGTCCTGGAGCGTCGCACGCGGGCGACCGGCAGCGTGGCCTCGGCAGGCGACGCGACGGTGACCGTGAAGCTGGACGCCAAAGACGGCATTGTCACGGCCGATAGCCAGGGCGCCACGCGTTTTGTCCTCATGCAAACGGTACCTGCCGAGGTTGTCGATGGTGTGGTGGTGGCGCCCGCCTACGATACGACCGCGGCACTGGGCGCTGGCGCGCTGTTGAAAGTTTTCGATGGAACCCGCGAGGTGACCGCGAAACTCAACGCAGATGGCAGCTATTCCGCCAATCTCTCGACGCTGGGTGACGGTCAGCTGACGGCGGTCCTCTACACCTCGTTGCTGGATGGTGTACCGGTGGCGAATTCGCCGTCGAGCCGTGTGCTCTTCACCAAGGCTGCGGGTGCTGGTTCACTGTCGGTGGCTGCTTTGGAGACCGTGGCCATCAACCACAATGCCGGCGGTATTGGTGCGGGGGGTGTCGCGGGCGTGGGGTCTGCGGCGAACGTCGTCATCGGACGCAGCAAGGTGGCGGCCAGCGCTGCAGGATCGGCCATTACCGTGGGGGGCGGATTGTCGGTGACGGCGCTGCGTGAAGCCGAGGTGGACATGATTACGGCCACGGCGGGCGGTGGCGGCATTGCCGGCGTCAGTGGCGCGGTTGGGGTACTGATTTTCGGCAGTGCGCCGGGCAGCGATGCCAATGCCGAATTGAACAACGGCAGCGGCAGCACCGTCAGCAGGGTGTCTGCGGGGACTGCGTCGAGCAAGACGCAGGGAACAGGTTCCACCCTCACAGCCGAGGAGACGACAACGCTCGACGCGGGTGGAAGTTATGACACGCAGGGGGCGTTCACCGGCGCGTCAGGCAAGCACTCGACATCGGCCATCCTGAGCGCGACGAACATCCGGGCAGGCTCGGTCACGGTGAGCAGCCTTGATCGCACTTCGGTGGACAACAATGCGGGCGCGGTGGCTGGTGGTGCAGCCGCTGGCGTGAGCGCCGGTGTGGCTGTGACGATCCTGGGGGGCGCAAACAGCGCCAGCGTCAATGCAGGGCAATTGACCAGCCAGGGCAGCATCACGATTGAGTCGGGTACCCGTACGCCCTCGGACGGCACGTCGGCGGTGGAGAGCCGGGCCGTTGCGGGCGCAGGCGGTTTTGTCGGGGTGGGTGCTGCCGTATCGGTTGCCAGCAACAAGACCGTCAATTCAGCGTCGCTCTCCGGGCCGGTCTCCGCTGGTGGTGCTGTGAGCGTCAAGGCGCTGGACCAGGCCTCGATGAACAGCGAAGCGTGGGGTGCCACGGTCGGTGTGGCCAGCGTTGGCGTCGTGGTGGCCACCGCCGAGCAGGCTGGAAGCGTGACCACGCAGGTCGGCGCAACCCTCAATGGGCAGGGGGTCACCATCAGTGCCGAGCGTGACGGCCGCGTGTCGGCTTATGCTGTGGGCGGCTCGGGCGGTGTGGTGGCTGGCACAGGTGCCGGCGCGACCGCCAGCGACAGCGGTACGGTCAGTGTGGGTCTTGCCAGCGGGACGGTGCTGGATGCCGGCCTGGGGAATCTGGCGATCGTAGCCAGGACCAATCCGACGGCCTCGGCTGAGGCTGTCGGCGTGGCGGTGGCGGCGGGTGGCGCCGTGGGGGTCTCGGTAGCGGAGGCAAAGGTTGCATCCCAGGTTTCGGTCTCCAGTCTGGGCGCGTTGACGCTCAAGGGGGGCGCCGTGACGCTTTCTGCGGTGCTGGGTTCGGGCGACTCGGCTGTGACCAGCCAGGCCAGTGCCGGGGCCGGTGCCTTGTTACTCGGGGCCACGGGCGTTTCAGCGACTTCGTCCAACAAGGGCAGCGCCAATGTGGCGTTGGTGACCGGCGTTGACCTGCTTACCACGGGCGATGTGGCGGTAACGGCGACGGATTCGATGACCGTCACCTCCAGTGCGGTGGGCATTGGTGCCGGCATGGTGGGCCTGGGTGTTGCCTTGTCCAGCGCTGTCAGTGACACCAGCGTCGCGGTGGGCGCGGCAGGTGTCAAGGGTCGCGTGGGCGGCAGCCTGCAGGTCAGTGCCAGCGGGAATGAGTCCATCAACAGCGACGCGGTGGCGGGCGCTGGTGGCACGTTCGCTGGCGCAGGCGCAGAGGCGACGGTCAACCATGATCAGGCCGTGCGAGCCGATCTGGGGGTGGCTGCGGGTGCGAGCCTGCAGGTCAGCGGCAGGACCACCATCGAGGCGAACCGACTGGTGCGCTATGACGGTCACACAACGTCCGTCAGTGTGGCTGCGGTGGGTGCGTCTGGCGCGGTGACCAAGGTCACACTGGACGGCTCTGCCAGCGCCAGTCTGCTGGATGGCGCCACGCTGAGCGCAGGCAGCCTGCGGGTTCTGGCGACCAATGACCTCGCGCGCACCGACTTGACGCGCCAGAGTGCCGAGGGCGGCGGCGGCGGGTTGGCCAGCGGCGCGGGGGCTGGCGTCATCACGGAACTTAACGGAGACGCCACGGCCAGCATTGGAAAAAATGCCACGATCCTGCTGGAAGATTTGCTGGAGGTGCGTGCCTACAACGAGATGCATGGCTCCTCGCGCGGGCAGATGGACGTTGGTGGCGCCATCCCGATCGCGCTGGTCGAGACGCGTATTCAGAGCAATGCCAACGCCGATGCCGTCATTGGGCAGGACACCGCCATCAATGTGTATGGCCAGTCTGCAGTCAACGCACTGTCCTACGTCGATATCGAGGCCAATTCGGTTTCCAAGACCTATGGCCTGGCAGGGGCGGCGCAGGGCAACGCCTACGCCACCGCCAACGTCAACAACCGGGTGACCATCGGTGCCGGTTCCGAGTTGCGAAGCACCGAAGACGCCACCTTGCTCGCCGGGCAGGATCTTGACTTCAATCACAACAAACACTTTGTCACGGCCCGCGTGGATCTTTTCAACCACTCGGCCATTCCGGTTTCGATCAATCCGCAGGCCGAAGCAACACTCAATCTGAATAACGCGCTGACGGTTGACGCCAAAGCGATCCGCTCCGGCGGCACCATCAAGCTGGGCGGGGTGGAGGGCACCCATGTGGTCGAAGGCAAGGGCACCGTCAGTGACTGGACCCGGGACCTGGGCGAACTTGTCGGCCTCAGTAGCGAGTACGGCAGTTCCAGCAAAGACATCCGCAACACCGCCGTGCTGAATGGCGAGTTCGAGGCCGGGTTTGGCAACAAGCAGCGGCTGGTGATCGGTCTCAACGGGCAAGTGCTCCAGAGCGAAGGCGACGTGCGTTACACCATTACCAACGAGGACCTGTCCGCGTCGGCCAGCGCCTACGTTGAGCGCCTGTACGATCAGCTGGCCCGGTATGGCGATGTGCCTGAAGTGAAAGCGTTTGTGGAGGCCGAACTCAGCTTCTATTTCGCCACACTGCTCAAGGAGGGCCTGGCCGAGGAGCTGGTGCAGGATGGCAAGAAGGTGATCGTCGCCTCCAGCGGCGTCGCAGCCAACTTCCTGAACATCAAGAATCTGCGCGCGGGCAGCGGCAATATTGAACTGTTCGGGAATAACGTCACAGGCACCGGTTCGCTCACGGCGCGGGCTGACTCCGAGATTTACATCGAAAACCAGAGCCCCCTGAACCTGCGCGTCTACGACATGACCGTCGACGCCAACGGCGGCTTTGCCAAGTACAACGGGACGTATCTCAAGAGCAGCGCGGACATTGCCGCACTGAATACCAGCGCAAAGACCACCAGCCTGAGCGTGGACAGCATTGATACCCGCGGCGGTGGCGCGTCGCAGCAGCTTCCGAAGTTGACGGTCAAGAACACATTCGTCCCCCTGGGAACGTCCGCCAGTGAAGTCCGGGTGACCGCGCCCGACGGCACCTGGGCCGATCTTCGCGAGGACGAGATGCGCGCGCCTGAAATGCGCGTCAATGGCTGGCTTTACAACAAGCTGGGCACGGTAAGCCTGAGCAATACGGCCGGCAGCATTTCGGTCTATGCCGAAGATCCGGCGTACACCCCGCGTCTGGACGGCAAGGAGATCCAGGTGACGGCGGGCAAGAATTTTGTACTGTCCTCTCCCAGCATCAGCCAGTCGGTCGGGGGCTCGCCCGAATCGCTGTACGCTGTGCACTACAGCGACGACCAGCAGCGCATCCTGGGCAATCTGGGCATCACGGCATGTGGCTCGGCCAGACCGGGTGTAGCGGCAACCTACAACGCCGACTGCCTGGTCAACGGGGCGGGCGGGGTGTATGCCAGTGGCGGCATTTTCCTAGGCGCGCGGTACCTGAACATCAATGGCACAGTGCAGTCTGGCCAGGCTGATTTCAACGTCACCCTGAGCAATGCCACGGTAGGGACCAAGATCACTAACTGGAAAACGCAATGGCAGGCCAACCGGGGGCAATACCTGTCCCAGGGCAAGTCTTCACTGCTGCAAGTGTCCGGTCCGTTGCCGACCGACAGTGAGTCGGAGATCAACAAGCAGTTTGCCAACGGCACCATCACGGCGGCGCAGCGCACCACGGCCCTGGCGGCCATGGCCGCGCGGCGCCTGCAGCCGATCGTCTACTACGATGCCGAGGCCAACCGGCTGAAGGTGGCGGCCAACAATGTCCAGGGTGGGCTGGTGGAACTGGTCGGCTCCATCATCAACACAGGGGGCGGCGTGGTGCGGGCGCTTGACGGCTACGCGAAGATCAACATTGACAACCAGACCGCCTACGGGATGGACCTGCTGGGGCTGGATACCGGAGGCGACGCCGGCATCATCCGCATCACCGACCTGGGCAAGCCGGTGAAAAATGCCGATGGGTCCGTCCGGGCCTATGAAGTCACCACCTACCAGCGTGCGGCCGATGGCAGCTTCAAGGCAACGGTGACCGAAGGGCGCGGCGTGGGGGCGGCCGTGCTCTCAACGACCAATTCGTCGCTGGCCAGCCCGGATGGCAGCGTCAAGGCCCGCTTCAGCTACAGCCCGCTGGAAAACAGTACCTATTCCTGGTCCGCCGGATACGAGTACTCAACGGAGAAGCGCTACTACTATTCGAGCTCCTCGTGGCTGGGATTCATCCCGGGCGGAACGGTCAAGTGGAACAGTGTTGACACCTACGTCAAGACCGCCAATGCCATGCCGGAAGACGTGTATGTCAGCACCACGGTTCCTGTGGGCGGCGGCAACTTCTCGATTGATGTGCGCAAGGTAACGACCGACGTGGAAAAGGAAATCTACTACCGGTCCTGGAAGAAATGCGGCTTCCTGTGCATCAAGAAGACGTATTACGTGGACCGGCGCACCGAGGTGGGCATGAAAGACATCTTCACCCAGCGCGTCGCGGCCGACAACCCCATCAACATCGAGTTGGTGGGTTACGACGCTGGCGCCCTGACCGTCAAGAGCGTAGGCGATATCCGCCTGGGCGGCAATATCACCAATGACAGCGGTGCCGTGTCGTTGACGTCAACCAACGGTTCAATCACCCAGCTCAATGGCGGGGCGGTTGTGGACGGTGTGGACCTGAATTTCCGCGCCAGGACCGGGATTGGTTCGCAGGCCTCTCCGATCAACCTGATCACGGGAGCCGGCGCGTTCACCGCGGTTTCGGACAGCGGTGAAATCGGGTTTCATGGCAACAGTGGCGCATTGCGCGTCAAGCAGGTGGCGACCACGGGCAATGTCTGGCTGGATGGGGATGACTCGATCATTGGCCTGGACCCCGCCGCCGTGCATGTGAAGGGCCATCGCATTTACCTGTCTGCCCCCAAGGGGAGCATTGGTGAATTCAACGTCGACGGCAGTGTCAAGTCCACCTTGAACATCGATTCGGCCGATGCGACCAATGGGGGGCTGAGTGCCTATTCCCGTTCCGGCATCGCCATCAACGAAATGACAGGCAATCTCTGGGTGAACCAGGTGGCCACGGGCGGCGACGTGTACCTGGCCGCTCCCGGCGACCTGATCGACAACAACCGCAACGAAACCCGCGATGAACGCACGGAAGCCCAGTTGCTCGCGTTGTGGGACCAGGCTGCGCTGCAAGGGGACTCCGCCAAGGCCAGCCTGGATTTGACCCTGGCCACCACCCGCGCACAGTTCCGCCGCTACTGGAGCCTGCGCGATGTGCGCAGCGTGGTAACGGATGCTTCGGGGAATGTCACCGGCTACACGGCAGATTCGGTCGATCCTTTGAGTTACCGCTTCACCTTCAGCGCGGACGAGCGGCAGCACTATCTGGACTCTGGTATCGGTGTTGCACAAATCACGGCGATCGAGACGGCGCGCACGGCGGAAATGCTGCAGTTGCATGCGCAATTCGGCGGTACGGCGTACCAGACCGACAACGACCGCATCATCACGGCGGTGAACGTCGTCAACGCCGCCAGCGGCAAACCGCTGGTGGGTGCCCTGGCGGAATGGACAGATGCTGAATTGAAGAGCCCCTTGCCCAAGGCCGTGTTCTCCAAGAGCAGCACCGATACGCAAACCCGTATCGAAGAGCCAAACGTGGTGGGCAACCGCGTGGTGCTGCGGCCCGGCGGCAAGATCGGCAAGGACGACGGCCAGGTCCTGATTCCGCTGCTGCGTGCGGATCGGCTTGCCAAAGGGTTGACCGCGGACCTGACGGCGGACGAGCGCCTGGCCATCATGTCGGCAGAAACTGACGACATGCGCCTGGACCGGGATACCTGGACGTTGACCGTGGTGAAAAAGGACACCTTCAACGTCTTGTCAAATCGCCTGAATGTGACTTCCAGCGGATTCATCTACCTGGGCGCGGATACGACCGCCAGCTACCCCAACGGGGGCACCGCCAATCTGGAGAAGGTCATTGGCACAGGCGAAATTCGCATCAAGGTCACCGACTCCATTCTGAGCGTTGCCGATGCCGGCGTGTCCGTGATCCAGGGCCAGAAGGCGATTCTTGAAGCTGCGCAAGGCGCCATCGGTTCCACCGACAAGGCCGTGCAGATCACCTTGGCCAATAACAGCACGGGCACCCTCACGGCACGTGCAAAGGAAGGTCTCTGGATCCACGAGATCGGCGATCTGCGGGCGGCAGATATCTACACGCCAGCCAGCGCGACCTTGTCCGCCACCGGCGCCATCATCGATGCCCGACCCGTCATCAATTACCCGGAGACGGGAGACCGCTCCGTGCGGTCGATCGAGGCCAATGCGCTGACCCTCAATGCCCTTGGCGGTGCGGTGGGTGAGCGGGACAATCCGATGGTCGTGAAGGTCGGCGCGGGCGGTGTCAACGCCACGTCCGCCAAAGGCTATTCGGTCTACCTGCAGGCGAGCGAAGGGGCGTCCCTGACCCTCAAGGCGGTCAATTCCGGTCTGGATGTCTTCGCGACTTCGGCCCTGAGCCTGGACAACATCGGCTCCATCGCGTCCCTTGGCGGCATTTACGCCGAAGCAGGGGGGGACATCACCGGGGTGATCTACACCGCCAGCGGCGCCGTGGAGCTTGGCGCGGGTGGGGACATCCCCGGAACCACGGTGTCGGGTGGGAGTGGGAATGCGACCCTGAACGCAGGCGGGGCGGTGGCATTGACCAGCCTCTCGTCCGGCAAGGACGTGGTCGTCACGGCAAAAGAATCCGTGAACCTGACATCGGCAACCAGCGGGCGCGACCTGCGCCTGACCGCGCTTGGCGGCGGCGTGCAGGGGGTGGCCTGGTCTGGCGCCAACAACGTCGTGGTGACGGCCCATGGCGCGCAAGCGGATGTTTCCGCCACGAGCGTGTCTTCTTCCGCGGGCGCCGTGAGCGTGACCGGTGATGCGGGGCTCTCGCTGGGTGTCACTTCGGGGTTGCGCGATATCAGTCTGACGGCCGCCAGGGGCATGCGCCTGCTCAATGTCACCAGCAGCGGTGGTGCCCTGACGCTGGAAGCCGGCGACGCACTTTCGCTTCTGGCCGGGAGCGCCAGGAACGCCGTGGTCGCGCAGGCCGGAACGGGCTTGCAGGCGTCGTCGTTGAGCAGCACCTCGGGCCGCGTGACCGCTGCGACCCAGACCGGCGCCTTGAGTCTCCAGACGGTGAATGCCGGCGCGGGAGCCACTCTCACCGCAACAGCGGGCAGCCTGGCGGCTGGTACCCTGAAGGCGACCAGTGGCGATTTCTCGCTGGCATCCGGTGGCGACATGGCGGTGACGTCCGCCTCCGCACCGGGCAACATCGTGGCCCTGGCGGGAGGGAAGGCGGAGTTCGGCACCTTGACCTCGAGTCTGGGCCTGATTGACCTTGCGTCAACCGGTGGACTGCTCAAGGTCAGTTCGGCGGTGGCAAAGACCGGGTTTGACGCCGACGCTGCGGCGGCCATGAATATCACCACCGTCACCGTCAGCGGTGGCGGTGCCCGAGCCACCGCCGGCGGCGATCTGAACATCCGGACGGCCACGACCACCGGGGCGATCGTGGCGGGCAGCGGTGGCAATGGTGTCCTGGACACCATGACTTCGTCGGCGGGCGGCATCACGGCCGACATCACCGGCAGCCTCCAGTTGACCTCGGCCAGGGCCTCCACGCTGGTGGACCTGTCAGCCGGCACGGGGCTGACGGCGGGGACCTTGACCAGTCTGACGGGGAACATCGCTGTGGATTCGGTCACCGGGCTGCTCAAGGTCAACGCGGCCAGCGCCAAGACGACCCTGGAGGCCGATGCGCAGAACGGCGCGCTGACCGTGGGCTCCTTTACCGCAGCGTCCGCCAAACTGCATGCGGGCACGGCGTTGTCGATCTCTACTACCGGCACGACGACCGGCGCGCTCTCCGCAGCCAGCGGGGGCAATGCCGCGCTGGCGACCCTGACGTCCTCGGCGGGCGCCATCACGGCCGACGCCGGCGGTGCGATCACCGTGACCACCGCCAAGGGCGCCTCGGTCGACCTGTCGGCCGGCACGGGGCTGACGGCGGGCACGCTCACCAGCCTGACGGGGAACATCGCTGTGGAGTCGGCCACCGGGCCCGTCAAGATCACGTCCGCTGTTGCCAAGACAGGATTCGCTGCCGACGCCGTCAAGGATGCGCTGACCGTGGGCGCCTTCACGGCCGCCTCCGCCAACCTGCATGCCGGCACGGCGCTGACGGTTTCCACGACCGGCACGACATCCGATGCGAGCGCCGGCATCGTGGCGTCCAGCGGTGGCACGGCTGCGCTGGGCACGCTGACGTCGGCGGGCAGCATTCAGGCGGACGCGGTTGGCGCAATGACCGTGACGTCGGCCAAGGGCGCTACGGCGGTCGGCCTGGCGGGCGGCACTGGCGTGACGACAGGTGCGCTGACCAGCACCACTTCCAGCATCGATGTGAACTCGCTGGCTGGCTCGGTGACCGTGGGCAGTGCCACGGGCAAGACCCGTTTTGCGGCCCGCAGCGGCGGCGCGTTGACGGTCAAGAGCTTCACCGTGACCGCCGGTGGGGCGACGCTCGACGCAGGAGGCGCAATGACGCTGACCACTGGCACGACGACCGGCGACATGGCCATCACCAGCGCGGGCAATGCCGCACTGGGCACGTTGACGGCTTCCTCGACCGGTGCAGCGCTGAGCGCGTCGTCCACGGGCCGCATCACCGCGACCTCCACCGGCGGCGGGCTGACCTTCGCAACCCTCAAGGCCGGGAGCGGGATCAAGATGGACGCGGCCAGGGCCTGGTCCGTGGGCAATGCTCTCTCGGGCACGGCTTTGTATGTCGGCCAGGGCAGTCTGGACCTGTTTGCGCGGTCGGGTAACATGACGGTGAGCACCCTGTCGGTCCTGACGCAACCCACGGGAACGACCAGCAAACTCAAGACTGGCGCGGGCTCGATCAAGGTGAGTGCCATTCTTGGATTGAAGCCGGGCCAACTCGTTGCCGAAGTGGCTGGTGGAACGAAAACCTTGCCGACCGGCTTTTAAACCGGTCGCCCGAGCGTCTTTTTTGCAACAATTCTGACATCAACGCCTTCTATGAAAACGCACTCCTTGCCTACTTTCAAGCCACGCTGGACTCGCGCGCTGGCCGTCGCGCTGCTCGCCGGAATGGCCCCGCTCAGCCACAGCCTGGCACAGCCGGCCGCATTTTCAGTCAACGGTGAAGCGCAGCCGGCCGAGCGGAGCCAGTTGCTCCTGCAGGCGCAATTGGTCCGCGGGGCGGCCGACACGCCCCAGTTGCAAGCCCAGGTGCGCGAGACCCTGATCAGCCAGGCCTTGATGGCGCAGGAGGCGCTGAAGGCAGGTCTCGACAAGCAGCCGATGGTCCGCGCCAGGGTGGATCTGGCGCGCCAGAACGCGCTGGCGCAGGCCTGGCAGCAGCAGATCCTGCAAGGCGCCCAATTTTCCGATGCCGAACTGCAGGCCGAGTACCAGCGCCAGGTGCAGGCGCTGGGGCCGCAGGAGGTCCGTTTGCGCAACGTGCTGGTGGCCGACGAAAAGACGGCGCAGCAAGTGCAGGACAAGCTCAAGGGCGGGGCGCCTTTTGAGCAGGTGGTGACCGAGTTTTCCCGGGATGGCGGCACCCGACAGCGCGGGGGCCTGACAGACTGGCTGTCCGAAGGCGTTCTCCACCCCGGCGTCGGCAAGGCGCTGCAGGGCCTGAAAGAGGGACAACTGGCCGCCGCCCCCGTGTCCACGCCCAATGGCTGGCAAGTGGTGCGTCTGGAAGGGCGTCGCGCCTTCACGCCGCCGTCCATTGACAGCGTCAAGCCGCAGTTGCGTCGTGCCCTGGAGCAACGCCTCCTGCAAGCCCGGCTGAAGGCGTTGCGGGACGCCGCCAAGGTGGAGTAAGGGCTGGCCGTGGGGCGGCGTCTCGCCCGCCCCGTGGTGTTCAGCCGGCGTCCAGTGGCGCTTCCTGCATGGCCTCGATCTGCTCGTTCAGCGTGTCCACCTGGCCGCGCCAGTAGTCGCTGGTGCCAAACCAGGGAAAGTTGATCGGAAAGATCGGATCGTTCCAGCGGCGGGCCAGCCAGGCGCTGTAGTGGATCAGGCGCAGCGTGCGCAACGGCTCGATCAGGGTCAGTTCGCGGCGGTCGAAGGCGCGGAACTGTTCGTAGCCTTCCAGCAGCGCGCCCAGTTGTTGGGTGCGCTGGCGGCGGTCCCCTGACAGCAGCATCCACAGGTCCTGTACGGCCGGGCCCATGCGTGCATCGTCCAGGTCGACAAAGTGCGGGCCACCGCCAGGCCGGTCGGCCGGCGTCCAGAGGATGTTGCCGGGGTGGCAATCGCCATGCAGCCGAATTTTTGAACTATTTTGCCCTGTACCCAGCGTCAACAGGTCATAGTTTGCTATTAATTTGATTGATTTTTGACAGGCCTCCTGCCAGGCGCCCTGCACATCCAGCGGGATCATGTCGTGCGCCAGCAGCCAGTCGTGGGGTTCGATGGCGAAGCTCTGCAGGTCCAGCGCCGGCCGGGCGGCAAAGGGGTGGGCGGCCCCCACGGTGTGGATACGCGCCAGAAAGCGGCCAATCCATTCCAGCACCTCGAAGTCGTCCAGCTCCGGGGCCCGGCCGCCACGCCACGGACTGACGCTGAAGGCAAAGCCGCCGAAGTCGTGCAAGGTGGCGCCCTGCAGTGTCAGCGGGCCCACCACCGGGATCTCCGCCGCCACCAGTTCGGCGGCAAATGCGTGCTCTTCACGGATCTGTGCGGGGTTCCAGCGGCCGGGCCGGTAAAACTTGGTGACCACCGCGGCCTGGCCCGCGTGGGGTTCTTCCAGATGGACTTGATAGACCCGGTTTTCGTAAGAGCTCAAGGCGGTGAGCCGCCCGTCGCCGTACAGGCCCACGCTGGCCAGCGCGTCCAGCACGACGTCCGGCGTCAGCGCGGCATAAGGGTGTGTGTCGCCTGGTGGGGCGGGCTCCCGGGCGGGCGATGCGGTGTTCATGCCCGGGATTGTCGTTGGTCTGCAGGCCTTCAGGCGGGGGCAGGGGCTTGTGCCAGCTGGTCAAAGGGCAGGGTCTGCTTGACCAGGATCACCGTGCAGGGCGCATCCATCGCCACCTTGATCGGCACCGTGGCCAGGAAGCGCTGCATTTGCACCCCATGGGTGGCCGCGCCCATGACGATCATGCTGACGTTGTTGCCTTCGGCATAACGCACGATGGCCTGCGCGACATCGCTGGACTCGATGACGTGGTACGAAGTCTGGTGGCCGCTCAGGTCGATCGGCTGAGCCCACTGGCGCAGCATCGTCAGGTAACGGCGGTGCACGCGGGTCTCGCTTTTCTCGCTGTCCGAGGCACTGGTGTCACCAGGCGCGATGACGGTCAGGCAAGCGAGCCGTGCGCCGGGCCGGATACCCAGCGAGCGTGCCACGGCCTGGCGCAGCGAATACAGCGTGGCGTCGGTCACGTCCTTGTGCGGCACCGCCACCAGCAGGATGGGGACTTCGTCGATCTGTTGGGACGGCAGCGGGCTGGGCTGGTAATGCATGCCCGCGGCCTTGAGCCAGCGCCTGAAATGGATGCGAAACCCGGTGCCTTCGGTCTTGCGGCCCTGCTCTGTCACTTGCACCTGGCCCGGATGGGTCAGATCGAAGCTCAGGTGGGCGGCCGACGGGTAGCGTTGCGCGGCCACCGGTTCCAGGCAGCGCAGGATGACCTCCTGCAGCCACTCCGGCAGTTCGGGGCGCAGCTTGCGGGGCGGCGGCGGGTCCATCCACAGGCGCTGGCGCATGCCGCCGGCCGTCTGCGGTGCGCCGAAAGGCAGCTCCCCGGTGGCCAGCTCGTACAGCATCACGCCGATGGCAAAAATGTCGCTGCGCGGGTCGCCGCGCACGCCTACGACCTGTTCGGGGGCAATCCAGGCCGGCGAGCCGATGGCCTTGCGCAACTCTTCCGCCAGCAGGTCGGGGTAGTGCGCATGGCACGACAGTCCGAAATCCAGCAACACGGCCGACCCGTCGGCACGCACCAGCACGTTGGCCGGCTTGAGGTCGAGATGGCAGACGTTCTGTTTGTGCAGGCTGTGCACCGCCCGTGCCATGGCGTCGCCCAGGCGCGCCAGCGTGGGGGCGTCGGGCCGCCCGGGCTGGTCAAGCCAGTGCTGCAGCGTTTCGCCCTCGACGTACTCCATCACCAGGTAGGGGATCTTGTCGAGGTCGCCGGCGGCCACAAACCGTGGCACATGCGGGCCGGTGAGCACCTGCAGGATCTGGTGCTCGACTTCGAAGCTGACGATGTTCTCCGCGCCGTCGCCCGCCGTCATGCGCGGGATTTTCATGGCCAGCGCAAAGCCGGGATCGCGCGGCCCTGCCGCGTAGTGCACCCGGTAAATATGGGCCATGCCGCCCGCGTGCAGGCAATCGTCGATGACAAAGCCGTCGAGTTCGGCACCAGGTTCGAGCAGCTTCAACGTCCATCCTCCAGGCGTGTGGCAAAGTATTCCGGCAGTCCGGCGCGCCGGATGGCGGCGGCCGCCGTTGCGTGGTCGTAGGCCACGCGGTGAAAGGTGAGTTGTGCGGCCGCGCTGTCAAACATGGCGTACATCGCACGGGGATCGCCATCGCGCGGCTGGCCGACGGAGCCGATGGTGGCGACCCATTGCCGGTGGCGCGGCATGGGAATCGGCACGCCTGCCGTGGGGGCAAAACGCATCAGTCCGCGTCCAGTACCCCTGTAGAACAAGGTCTGGAAATGCACATGCCCACCAAACACATAGCGTACGTCGGGCAGGGCCGCCGCCGCGTCCAGGCTGGCGTTGGCGCTGCGCTCGTCGTCCACATAGCGCCAGCGCGCCGGGTCCTCCGCGCTGGCATGCACCAGCAAGGTGGCGCCTTCGTGGTGGGTCAGCGGCAATGCCGCCAGATAGGCGCGCTGCGCGGGGTCCAGCTGGGCGTGGGTCCAGTCCGCAGTGCTGCCGCCAAGGGTCTTGCCCGCCCCTTCCGGGGTGACGGCCATCTCGTCGTGATTGCCCTTCAGCACAATCGCGCCCTTCTCGGCAAGTTGCATGACGCCCGCCAGCACCGCCGCCGGATCTGCGCCATAGCCTACAAGGTCGCCCAGCAGGGCAAAGCGCTCGGCCCCCACCGCGCGCGCGTGCGCCACGCAGGCGTCGAACGCCTGCAAATTGGCATGGATATCTGACAGCAAAGCCAGTTTCATGGTGTCTCCTGGTGCCCGCCCGCTCGGATTCTGATGCGGCGACTGCGCGTGGACATGATCACCGCCCACGCTGAACGCAAGCTTGCATCGCATCGCCGATGGCGCCTTTGACTCAAGTCAATCTGGTGCGGCGTGGCGTGGTGTGAAAATCAGCGCATGCGTCACAAAGCCCTCCAACGAAGACAGCGCCTGATGCGGCGCGGGTTGTTTTACTCCCTCGCGCTTGCGTTGGCCATTCTGGGGCTGGGGGGCGCGGGGTTCTGGGTGATTGATCCCGCCGTGCCAACGCTGGCTGACGGTCTGTGGCTCGCTTTCACCACCGCCGCCACCGTGGGCTACGGTGACGTGGTGCCCAGTACCCACCTCTCGCGGTTTTTTTCCGTGGTGGTGGTGTTGCTGGGGCTTGCCGTGTTGTCGCTGGTGACGGCATCGCTGGCCGCCATCTTCGTCGAGCAGGAGGTGGATGCCGAAGAGCGTGACATCGAGAAGGATCTGATGCGCGAACTTCGCACCTTGCGTGAAGAAGTCCATGCGCTGCGCGATGGCCTGCGCGACCAGCTGCACAGGCCCAACACCTGAGGGCCGCCGGGCGTGGCGGCCTGCGCTTGCGTGGGGATCAGGCCAGTTCGATCGTTACTTCGATGTTGCCGCGCGTGGCGTTGGAGTAGGGGCATACCGCGTGGGCCTTGGCCACCAGGGCCTCGGCGGCGGCGCGCTCCATGCCGGGGATGCTGACGGCCAGTTGCACTTCGATGCCAAAGCCGGCTGGAATCTGGCCGATGCCCACGGTGGCGTCAATGCTCGTAGTCGCCGGCAGGGCGACTTTTTGCATGCCGGCCACGAACTTCATGGCGCCGATGAAGCAGGCCGAATAACCGGCCGCGAACAGCTGCTCGGGGTTGGTGCCGTTGCCGGGGCCGCCGGGCGGGGTGTGCGTCACGGCCAGGCGGCCGTCGTCGGACTTGGAGGCGCCGTCGCGGCCTCCGGTGGTGTGGGTGCGGGCGGTGTAGAGGACTTTGTCGAGGGATGCCATGGTGGTTCCTTGGATGGGTGCTTCAGCGAAGCGGGGTGAAAAAAGGGGATCAGGCGGTCAGGCGGTTGCGCAAGGCCTGCACCTGGCGGGTGAGCGCCAGGGCTTCGGCCACATCGCATTGCGAGGCTTGCAGCACGCAAGCCGGGATGCGCTGGGCGCGGGTCTTGAGTTGCCGGCCGTCGGCCGTCAGTCGGATCAGCACCCGGCGCTCGTCGGCCGCGTCGCGCAGGCGGGACAGCAGCCCGGCGGCCTCCATGCGTTTGAGCAGCGGGGTGAGGGTGCCGGAGTCCAGGCTCAGCCGTTCGCCGAGTTCCGACACGGTCAGGCCGTCGCGCTCCCACAGCACCAGCAGGGCCAGGTACTGGGGGTAGGTCAGGCCCAGCTCGTCCAGCAGCGGACGGTACAGGCGCGTCATGAGGTTGCTGGCTGCATACAGCGGGAAGCACAGTTGCTGGTCCAGCCGCAAGTGGGCAGGGCAGGCTGTGGTGGTGTTTGTTGAAGGCATGGCGGTGTGCAAGTTAATTGAATTGTAGGTAATTGTATTTTGTGCAATATTTATACGCGCAAATACCCCCATGCCGATGCGGGTTGCACCAGTTCAGGGGGGTGTGCACGGTTGCGGTGCGGCGCGCCGGTGCGAGGTCAGCGCCGGTGCACGCGGTGGGGGCTCAGAACTCGGCTTCGAGTTCGTCGATTTCGGCGGGTTCCTGACAGGCGGCTGTCACCCATTCCTGCATGGCGGGCAGCGCCATGATGGTCTGGCAATAGGCGGTGCAGGCAGCGTCCAGTGGCACGCCGTAGGTCATGAACCGGGTCACCACGGGGGCATACATGGCATCGGCCAGGCAGGGGTGTTCGCCGTACAGGTAGGGGCCGCCATGAGTGGTCAGGCACTCGTCCCAAATGGCAATGACGCGGTCAATGTCGGCCTGCGCGCGTGACCACACTTTGAAGTTCTTGTAGCGGGCCTTGATGTTCATGGGCAGTGCCCCCCGCAGCGAGGCAAAGCCGGAATGCATTTCGCCGCAAATGGCCCGGCAATGCGCGCGGGCCTTGACATCTGCGGGCAAGAGCCCGGCTTTGGGTTTGATCTCGTGCAGGTATTCGCCAATGGCCAGCGTGTCCCACACCTTGATGCCATGGTGCTGCAAACAGGGCACCAGCATGGAGGACGACAGCAGCAGCATTTCGGCCTTCATGGACGGGTCATCCGGCGGGATGATGTGTTCCTCAAACGGCAGGCCGGCCAGCTTGCACATCAGCCAGCCCCTCAGCGACCAGGCCCCATAGTTTTTGCTGCTGATGGTCAGAACGGTTTTGGGCATGATGGCTTGGCTCCTGAGTGTTGTGCACCCGCTCACGCAAGTGTTGTGCCACGCGGTGCATGTGTTTGTCCGAGGGGTTGGCCCGCAACTTGCCTGTATGGAGGTTGACAACGTGTCAGTAACCAAGGACAGCCATGCTCTATCAGGCCTATCAAGTGCAAACCGATCTGTTGTCCCCGCTCCGCCTGTTCACCCAGTGGCTCAGCTCGGCCCTGTGGTTTGACCAGACAGAAGGCACCCCCATCAGGCGGCTGGCCGCCGGCAGCGAGGTGCTGTCGCGCCTGCGGCTGACGCACGCACGCCCCCCTTACGCCATTGCCGATGTGCAGGTAGGCAACGACCTGTACCCCGTGGTGGAAGAAACCACGGTATCCACCCCATTCGGGCAGTTGCTGCACTTTCGCAAGCCCGGTGCCCCTTGGCAACCCCCGGTGATGCTGGTGGCCCCGCTGTCGGGCCACTTTGCCACCCTGCTGCGCGAAACCGCCCGCACGCTGCTGCAAGACCACGACGTGTACATCACCGACTGGCACAACGCCCGGGACGTGGGTCTGCACTACGGCCGTTTCGGGTTGGATGAATACATCGATGCGCTGATGCTGTTCACCCAGGCCGTCACCGCACAGTCGGGTGCCCGCGCAC
>ERZ1034361.615-NODE-615-length-22142-cov-3.569273_pt1 | contig 22142 bp, 19 predicted proteins | sample MGYA00520617_ERZ1034361 | MGnify/ENA primary metagenome ERZ1034361 (study PRJEB33736, sample SAMEA104284507) | Azolla filiculoides | biome: Urban; feature: Water surface; material: Ditch water | place: Netherlands | collected 2015-10-28 | depth 0-0.1 m ...
ATGCTCTACAAACCATGGCTTTTGATTTGGTTGCGCACAGGGCTATGAGCGATCGTCAAAAAGTAAGCGTGATAGCTGCCCTAGCTAAAGCCGGGGGCATTGAAGGTATGGCTGGTGGTCAAGCTATTGATTTGGCGAGCGTTGGTAAACCACTTACAAAAGATAGCCTAGAAAACATGCATCGCCTTAAGACGGGTGCTTTGTTGAGGGCTTCGGTACGTATGGGTGGTATTGCTATTGAATTAAAGGAGCAAGATCTCGCACAATTGGATCAATTTGCTAGCTCTTTAGGGTTGTTGTTCCAAGTGGTGGATGATAATTTGGATCAAGTGTCTGATAGTCAAACACTTGGGAAAACTGCTGGTAAGGATGCTGCTGCTAATAAACCCACCTTTGTTTCATTGATGGGTTTGAGTGGTGCCCAGGCGTTTGCAAAAGAATTACATCAAGAAGCTATCGATAGTCTTTCAGTTTGGGGCGACAATGCTCACTTATTGAAGTCGATTGCGAACAAAGTGCTGCACCGAGAAAATTAATGACTGATTTATTAAAAACAATTAATTCGCCAAATGATTTGCGTCTTTTGAGCCGTGAGCAATTGCCTGGTCTTGCAGAAGAGTTGCGCTCATTTTTAGTAGACTCTGTTGCACAAACAGGCGGCCATCTATCTTCTAATTTGGGAACTGTTGAATTAACAGTCGCTTTGCATTACGTTTTTCAAACGCCATACGATCGCTTGATTTGGGATGTCGGTCATCAAAGCTACCCCCATAAAATTTTGACGGGTCGACGTGATCGCATGGGTAGCTTGCGTCAGTACGGTGGCATATCTGGTTTCCCTCGTCGTGATGAAAGTGAATACGACACATTTGGTACAGCGCATTCATCAACGAGTATTTCTGCCGCGATTGGTATGGCGCTTGGCGCAAAAGCTCAGGGCGAAAAAAGAGTGGCTGTGGCTGTCATTGGTGACGGCGCCATGACAGCGGGTATGGCTTTTGAAGCGTTGAATAACGGCGGTATTCATAAAGACTTGCCTCTGGTTGTTATTTTGAATGACAACGACATGTCAATCTCACCAGCAGTGGGTGCTTTGAACCGTTACCTCGCAAGATTGATGAGTGGTCGTTTTTATGCGGCGACTAAAAAAGGTTTGGACAGCATGTTGTCCATTGCGCCACCTTTGAGAGAGTTTGCGAAACGCTTGGAAGAGCATGCCAAAGGCATGGTTGTGCCAGGAACTATTTTTGAAGAATTTGGATTTAATTACATTGGCCCAATTGATGGTCATGACTTGGATTCATTGATGCCGACATTAGAAAATGTAAGACGTTTGGCTCTTAATGGTGAGGGTCCTCAGTTCTTGCACGTGGTGACCAAAAAAGGTCAGGGTTACAAGTTGGCTGAGGCTGATCCAATTTTGTATCACGGCCCCGGAAAGTTTGATCCTGCCCAAGGTATCACGCCATCAGCGCCAACTAAAAAAACTTTCACACAAGTATTTGGAGATTGGCTCTGCGATATGGCAGCAGCTGATAAACGTCTTGTTGGTATTACGCCAGCTATGCGTGAAGGTTCAGGCATGGTTGAGTTTGAACGCCGTTTCCCGGATCGCTATTTTGATGTGGGTATTGCTGAGCAACACGCAGTGACTTTTGCTGGTGGTATGGCTTGTGAAGGTATGAAACCAGTGGTGGCGATTTACTCCACCTTCTTGCAGCGTGGTTACGACCAGATGATCCATGATGTGGCCTTACAAGATTTGCCAGTTGTATTTGCATTGGATCGTTCAGGCTTGGTGGGTGCTGATGGTGCAACCCATGCGGGCGCCTATGACATTCCTTTTATTCGTTGCATTCCTAATATGTTGTTAATGGCACCAGCTGATGAAGCTGAATGCCGTGACTTATTAACAACTGCCTTCAAACAAGATCATCCATCTGCCGTTCGCTACCCTCGCGGTGCTGGTGTGGGTGCAGTGGTAGGTCAAGAATTAAAAGAGTTGCCATTAGGCAAGGGTGAGATTCGTAGAACTTCAAAGGGCTTGCACAAGAAAAAGGTAGCGATTTTAGCTTTCGGAACTTTGTTATACCCAGCTTTAGCGGCAGCCGAAGAGTTCGATGCGACTGTGGCTAATATGCGTTTCATCAAGCCTCTAGATGTGGATTTGGTTGTTCGTCTGGCTAAAGAGCATGACTTGCTTGTGACCATTGAGGAAGGTGCTATTGGCGGCGGCGCAGGTAGTGCCTGTTTAGAGGCTCTAGCAGCGGCGGGTGTCCAGGTGCCTTCATTGCTTCTTGGTTTGCCGGATCGATTTGTGGATCATGGCGATCACGGCTTGCTCATGAAGGAGTGTGGGTTAGATCAAGCGGGGATTGCTAAAGCCATTACTGCCAAACTGGGTAATATGGCCTAAATAGCTCTCGAGCGAGCAAACGCCATTAAATTACGTCACAATATGACTATGAACGATATAAATACAGGTTTTCTAAAAACAGCTGCGATGCCAGACGTGCAATCCACGGTGGATCATCGGAACATTCCGATCGATCGAGTGGGTATTCGTGGCGTGCGCCATCCTATTCAGGTGAAGACTGAAGGTGGAGTTCAACCTAGTGTTGCCGTGATCGATTTGGATGTGTCTTTGCCTGGTGATAAAAAAGGCACTCACATGTCTCGTTTCATCGCTTTGCTTCAAGAGCACAACGAGCCACTAGATGCTAAGCAAATGCGATTGATGGTTGGCAAAATGTTGCCATTGCTAGAAGCGGAAGCCGGTCAGATCTCTTTGAAGTACACACACTTTATTAATAAGGTGGCACCAGTTTCAGGTGTGCAAAGTTTGTTGGACTACGACGTGACTTGGATTGCCCAAGCTAAAAAAGTGAATGGCGAAGTAGAAGTAGATCTTCACCTTCAGGCTATTGCTCCAGTAACTAGCTTGTGCCCATGCTCTAAACAAATTTCAAATTACGGTGCTCACAATCAACGCTCACATGTCACCATGACTGTGGCCTTAACACCAGATGCTGATTTAAGTATTGAGAGTCTTGTAAAGATTGCTGAAGCTGAAGCTTCATGCGAACTATGGGGTTTATTGAAGCGCCCAGATGAGAAATATGTCACTGAGCGTGCTTATGACAATCCAAAGTTTGTAGAAGATTTAGTTCGTGATGTGGCTGCTCGTTTAAAGACTGACGCAAGAATCAAAGAGTTTGTGGTTGAAGCTGAAAACTTTGAATCTATTCACAATCACAGTGCTTACGCTTTGATTCGATCAGAGTAATTAACTCAGTTGATCTAGGGGCCACCTAGGTCGAACATCAAATCCCCAATCCTTGCTTGCAAGTTGGGGATTTTTCTTTAGGCGCATCGCTCCTGCAAAGGCAATCATCGCGCCGTTATCTGTACAAAGATGCAATGGGGGGTAATGAACTGCCACACCTTCTTTTTGGCAGGCTATTTCAAGTGCTTCACGTAATTGCTCATTAGCACCTACGCCACCTGCCACCACCAAAGTTTTCATACCTGATTGTTTGAGCGCAGATATTGATTTGCTCACCAAAACCTCAACAATGGCATCTACAAAACCTCTAGCCACATGAGCCTTATCTTGATCGCTGAGAGTGCCGGCTTGGCTAATTTTTTTAACTTGTGTGAGAACGGATGTTTTTAAGCCCGCAAATGAAAAGTCCAAATCTCCAGAATGTTTCATAGGCCTTGGAAATTGATAGGTGCTAGATGTGCCTTGTTTGGCTAGCGCTGAAACAGCAGGACCACCTGGGTAACTTAAACCTAATAATTTGGCCGTCTTGTCAAAAGCTTCACCAGCAGCATCATCTAAAGTTTCACCAAGAATGGCATATTCACCAACCCCAGTGACTTCCATGAGTTGGGTATGGCCCCCAGAAACCAATAGAGCCACAAAAGGAAACTGAATATTGGCATTGCTAGCCAATAAAGGCGAAAGTAAGTGGCCTTCTAGGTGATGAATGCCCAAAACAGGCTTATTGAGGGCTAAAGCTAGACCTTTTGCCACAGAAGCACCCACCAAAAGGGCGCCTGCAAGGCCTGGACCTTGGGTATAGGCAATAGCATCAATTTCTTCAAGAGTGCTTTTTGACTCTTTAAGTGTTTGATTTATAAGGGGTATAACTCTTTTGATGTGGTCCCGGGAGGCTAATTCGGGTACAACACCACCATAATCCACGTGCATAGCGATCTGAGAATAGAGCGCTTGGCCCAGCAAGCCCTTGCCAGCAGGCTCGCCAGCCTCCCAAGGGGAGGTGTCGACAATCGCCACGCCGGTTTCATCACATGAAGTTTCTATACCAAGTACTCGCATGACTGTATTTTGCCGTGCTACAATCTCGTTTTACAGTTTTTTCTGACTTTTTTTCAGAACCTTTTAGAGAATCACAGCATGACAACTATCCGCTTACGCGAAAACGAACCATTTGAAGTAGCATTGCGCCGTTTCAAGCGCACTATCGAGAAAAACGGTCTTTTGACTGAATTACGTGCTCGCGAGTTCTACGAGAAGCCAACAGCTGAGCGCAAGCGCTTGAAAGCTGCTGCTGCAAAACGCCATTACAAGCGTATTCGCAGCCAGATGTTGCCTAAGAAAATGTATTAATTCTTTCTCAGGCTGGATTTCTAGCCTTGGGATACGATGAACCCACTGACGGTTATCCCGCAGTGGGTTTTTTCATTTGAGGAGTGATGATGAGCTTAAAAGAACAAATTACCGAAGATATGAAAAACGCTATGCGCGCCAAAGATACTGGCCGCCTAGGAACCATTCGTTTATTGCTAGCAGCAATGAAGCAAAAAGAAGTGGATGAGCGCGTTGAGTTAGATGATGCAGCAGTGATTGCGATTGTTGAAAAACTCATCAAGCAACGTAAAGATTCTATTTCTCAATTCCAGGCTGCTAAACGCGATGACTTGGTGGCGATCGAAGAAGCGGAACTAGTTGTGTTGCAAACATACATGCCTGCACAAATGTCCGAAGCTGATGTAGCTGCAGTGGTTGCACAAGTGGTGCAAGAATTGGGCGCCACTGGTCCGCAAGATATGGGCAAAGTGATGGGTGTTGTTAAACCTAAGTTAGCTGGTAAGGCTGACATGGGAACAGTATCTGCTCAAGTTAAAGCAGCTCTCACAAAATAAACACTTTTATTAGTCATGATCCCTCAGTCATTTATTGCTGACTTATTAAACCGCGTCGACATCGTCGAAGTGGTGGGGCGTCATGTCACGCTAAAAAAAGCAGGAGCTAATTACCAAGGCTTGTGTCCTTTTCATAATGAAAAGTCACCGTCGTTTAGCGTCTCTCCAACGAAACAGTTTTATCACTGTTTTGGATGCGGAGCTCATGGCTCTGCCATCAGTTTTTTAATGGAACACTCGGGCTTAACTTATGTTGATGCCATTGAAGAGTTAGCTAGATCATCTGGCTTAACTGTTCCTCGTGAAGAGCGTCGACCACAGGATTTAGCAAGACAAAAACAAGCGCTCGCATTGAGTGAAGTCATGAGTCCGGCAGCTGATTGGTACAAGCAGCAATTAAAAGCTGCGCCTAGAGCAATTGATTATTTAAAGCGCCGTGGTTTAAGTGGTGAAATCGCTAAACGATTTGGCCTCGGTTACGCACCAGAATCATGGCAAGGCTTAGAAGCTGTCTTTGGTACTTATGGTGAAGATGCTATTGCCAATGTTTTAGTTGAAGCTGGTTTGATCATTCAATCAGATGCCAAGCGATATGATCGATTCCGTGATCGCATCATGTTCCCGATTCGTAATCCTAAAGGCCAGGTGATTGCCTTTGGTGGCCGCATCCTCGATGCGGGAGAGCCTAAATATTTAAATTCACCCGAGACACCATTGTTCTCAAAGGGCAACACACTCTATGGTTTGTTTGAAGCCAGACAAGCGATCAGAGACAAAGGTTATGTCATCGTTTGTGAAGGTTATATGGATGTGGTGGCATTGGCGCAGTTAGGTTTTGCTAATGGTGTTGCTACATTAGGTACTGCTTGCACATCCAATCATGTCAGATCTTTAATGCGCCAATCCGATCGCATTGTATTTTCATTCGATGGTGATGCTGCAGGTCAGCGTGCTGCTAAGCGAGCACTAGAAGCTTGCTTGCCCATGATGGCGGATGACAAAGAAGTGAAATTCTTATTCTTGCCGGAAGAACACGACCCGGATAGTTTCGTTCGCGAAAAAGGTGCTGATGCTTTTGAGCAAGCAATTTCTCAAGCAATGCCACTTTCAGCATTCTTCATCCAGGTGGCCAATGAAGGCCATGATTGGAATACGCCTGAAGGTCGTGCGCAAACTCAACACGACGCTAAGCCATTGATCTTGGCGATGCCAGCGATTGCATTAAGAGCACAACTCATCCGTGAGTTGGCGCAAAAAATTGGAATAACACCGGCAGAGTTAGAAAACTTCTGTGGTCTTAAGACTGTGACTGAAAATCGTCCTGCACCGATGATGGTTAACCCAACTTCGGGTGGTTACATGCAGTCGGCTACTAACAGCAACGGTAAAAAACCTTGGAATAAAAAACCAGCGATTCCTAAAGGTCCGCCACCAACAGCCCCAACGGATCTTGCAGAACAGATTCTCAGAATATTGTTGCAGTACCCTCAATTAGGACAAGGCTTATCAGTAGAGCAAAAACGTTTAATCCTCGCTTCTGCCAAAAAACGTTCTGATAAAGCCATGTTTTTGATGGATGACCTCATTCAGCAATGCGAATTGATGCCGCCGAATGTTGGCTTTGCGGTTTTCCAGGAGCAATTGGATAAAACTGCCTTAGCAAAGTCGTATGCCATCTTGCGTGAACGCATCATGAGTGCTGAGTTAAGTGAAGATGCTGCCAAAGAAGACTTTGAAGGCACTCTAAAAAAGCTTGAGCAACTAGACCTCAAAGAGCAAATGACCGACATTGCCGCTCGGATAGCTTCTGGCCAAGCCGAAGAGAGTGATAAAGCTCTATATCGGCAATTAATGGCAAAACTTAAATAATCTGGAAAAACCTCAGGTCACCGACTATAATTCAAGGTTTTCGAATTTCCAATAAAATTCAACAAGTTAGCAGTTCTGTAACTTCTTAGCCCTTAAAGTGAGTGAGTACTAACATTATGTCAGCAACTAAAGCAAAAAAAACGATAACTAAAGCGGTTATTAAAAAAGTAGCACCGAAGGCCGCTAAACCAGCCCCAAAGAAAGCTCCAGCTAAGAATGTTAAAAAGGCAGCGCCTGTAGCTAAAACAGAAGAAAAAGCTGTCGCTAAAGATGTTGATGCAACATGTGTTGGTGCTAAAACATTGTTTTCTTGTATGACGGAAAAAGGTAAGCGCGTTCAATTCTGTCAGCAGGGTGATACTGTCACTTATTCATATGGTCCAGAAGGTGCACCAGAGATTACATTAAGTGTAAAAAATTCTGATGTGATGTCAAGACTATGGGACGGTATGGGTTCTAATGAGTTTAATGAAGTTTATGTGCCTAATGGAGATGTGATGTATATGGCTTACACGTCATTCATCCATCCTCGTGGTGACGAAGAAGCTGTTGCCCCTACCGCAGGCTTAACTGTGTTGAAAAAAGGTAAGAGTGTTGCAGAAATTAAATGTGGTAAAACATATCACTCAGAGTTAGAGGGCGTTGAGTTCAAGGCCTATCAAGAGTAATTATTTCTTACTGACGCCGAGCCCACCTTAGACGTGGGCTTTTTTACGCCTGAAAAGATCAAAAATAGAGGCCTTCTATTTTTTGTTGATAATAATTCTCATTTGCATTAAAATTAATTAAGAATTTTTATTAAGGGTTAGCTATCGTGGTCGTTGTGACAAAGAGAAGTGTTTTAAGATTTTTGATTGCTTCAATGTATGTAGTGGCAAATCCTTCACAGGCAGATACTTCTGTTGAACTGGACGAGGTTAACGTTGTTGCGAAAGCGATCAGCGATACAAAGCCAGTAAAAGGTTATAACGCTAAGCAAAGCCGCACAGCCACAAAAACTGATACTGCGTTAAAAGATACGCCGCAATCTATATCTGTTGTTACTCAGGATGTTATTAAAGACCAATCTATACAGAGTATTAGTGAGGCTGTGAGATATGTGCCAGGGGTCACTGCATCGCAAGGTGAGGGTAACCGAGATGCTGTGAACTTTAGAGGTGCCGGCGTCACTACAGGTGATTTTTATGTGGATGGTGTTAGAGATGATGCTCAAATCTATCGCGACTTGTACAACACCGATCGTATTGAAATCTTAAGAGGATCTAATGCCATGATATTTGGTCGTGGCGGTTCGGGCGGTGTAATTAATCGCGTCAGTAAAGAGGCGGGCTGGGATCCAGTTCGCGAATTATCTGTCACGTATGGTGCTTACGATCAAAAGCGCACAGCTATTGATATTGGTAATTCTATTAATGATGTCGCTGCCTTTAGATTAAACGCAGTTTATGAGGACGCTAACAGTTATCGGGATGGCGTTTCTTTAGAGCGATATGGTGTAACTCCAACACTGACTATTAAGCCTTCTGACAACACTAAAATCGTTTTAAGTGCTGAGTATTTTAAAGATAAACGAATTGGTGATCGAGGAATGCCATCGATTGGAAGCGGTTTAAGAAATCGCCCTTACGATATTGGTGACCACAGCACGTTTTTTGGTAATGCACGCTTGAGTCCAAATGAATCAGAAACTAAAGCCTTTAATGCAACAATTGAACATGCTTTTGAGAATGGGGTAAGTGTTAGAAATATTACTAGATATGCTGATTACGATAAGTATTATCAGAATGTATACGCTAGAGGTGCTGTTACATCAGCCAACATGGTGCCATTAGGTGCTTATTATGATGATACGCAGCGCAGAAATTTTATTAATCAAACTGATATTACTTATAACCTTAAAGCTGCAGGTTTGGAACATCGCTTGATGGCAGGGATGGAGCATGGTCGTCAATATACTGAGAATTCACGTTTGACTTCTGGAGGTTCTGAAACTATTAATTCAGTGAGCGTATTTGATCCTACTTCTTCACAGTTATTAAGTTTTAATAACGCCACAAGAAATCGTAGAAGCGATGCCAATATTACGGCGTTCTATTTGCAAGATCAGATTGTTATTAATTCGAAATGGGATTTGTTATTGGGCGTTCGTCATGACAAGTTTGCAGTTGACTATACCGATCTTCCAATTGCCTCAAGCCCTAATAGATTCGCAAAGATTAATACTACAGATAATAAAGTTTCTCCTCGAGCAGGTTTGATTTATAAACCCACGGAGCGTTTGTCATTGTATGCAAGTTATAGTCAAAGTTTTGTGCCGCGAGCAGGCGATCAATTAGCAGATTTGACAACAGCAAACGCTAACTTTAGCCCTGAAAAATTCATTAACCATGAAATTGGTGTTAAGTATGACGTAACACCTGATTTGGCTTTGACTGCTGCCACTTACAAATTACAGAGAGAGAATATGGCAGTTAACGATCCAAATGTTAACGGCCAAACAATTATTATCGACGGACAAGAAATTAAAGGTCTGGAGCTAGGAGTTTCAGGAAAAGTTTCAACTAAGTGGAGCCTTTTTGGTGGATATGCATTGCAAGATGCAAAAATTACTGATGATTACGATAGGGGGAATAATCGAGTCTCAGCTGGCTCAGATGCTGCTCAAACCCCAAGACAAACATTCTCGTTATGGAATCGTTATCAATTTAGTGAAGTGTGGGCTGCGGCGCTAGGCGTAATTAGCCGTTCAGAGATGTATGCAGCTATTCCTACAGCAACAACTTCTACAGTACTTTCTGGCTATACTAGATTAGATGCAGCAATTTATGGCCAATTTACAAAGAATCTAAGGTTACAAATTAACTTAGAAAACTTGATGAATAAAGAGTATGCATTGAGTGCGCACAATAATAACAATATTGTGCCAGGCTCTCCTTTAGCTGGTAGAGCTACTTTGATATATAACTTTTAATACGAGCGTTGGTTTTTATTCAATTGATAAACATACTTAAGTGTTAAAGAGAGTAGCGTATAATCAAAAAAGTTATTTAGTTGAGCCTCTTGAAAATATGCAGGATGGCGCCATCTAGTAATCACTGAGATACAAACTACCAGGGGCTGACAAGGTTTCGACGTGGGTTGCAAAGCAGTGCAGGGCATACCGAGGCTCAGTTCCCTCGTAAATACAGCTGAAAAAAGTATAGTCGCAAACGACGAAACTTACGCTCTAGCCGCTTAATCCGGCTGGACGCTGCACCATCTCTCCCGTGGGGTGGGTGGCCTTAAAACCATCGCAGCGTCATATACACGGGATACGTGATGTGTTGGGTTACTTAGCACTTCATTAACCTTAAGGTAACTCGCTTATTTCTTGCTTGCTCGTTGGTGTGGAATAAGTTAAATCAAACAACACAGCTAAGTATGTAGAACTGTCTGTGGAGGGCTTGCGGACGGGGGTTCGATTCCCCCCAGCTCCACCATTAAGAAGTAAAAGTACTGAACTAAAAGCCCCATTGTGTGAATAGCCTTGGGGCTTTTTTTTATTTAATTTGTTAATCTCGGCTATATAAAATAAGGGGTGAATATGAAGGCAATAAGAGGATTGTTGATATTGTTATTGGCTGTTTATATGAATGCATTATTTGCTGCTGATCAAGGTGTGGATTTCGTTGATCTTAAGGATGGGGATGTTGTGACTAGTCCATTTAAAGTGAAATTTGCGGTAGCGGGGATGTCTGTTGCACCAGCTGGAGATACTACGCTTAATACAGGCCATCATCATTTGCTCATTAATGCAGAAGGAATTGCTGCTGGCCAGGTAGTTCCTGCAGACGAGAGACATATTCATTTTGGTAAAGGTCAGACTGAAACTTTAGTGACTTTACCTAGTGGTCAATATACGTTGACACTTCAATTTGCAAATGGCTTGCATCAGTCTTATGGTGAAATGATGCGCAAAAGTATTCATGTCATAGTTAAGTAATTTTAAGCGAGAAAAAAAGCTGCTTAGTGCAGCTTTTTTTCTATGATGGAAGTCTATGCAAACCTTGCATTAATCACTGCAATGTTTGCATTCAATTAGTCACTAAACACGTTACTCAATTGCATCTTAATTAAATAAGCCAATGTATTTTATATCTTAATTTAATTCTTTTTACCATGGCATGTATATTGCGATCGTAAGTAGGATACTTCTACTTTTACTGATCCAATATGTTGCCAATTACCCGTCAAAAATTATCATCTCTTTCATTTGTTGTTTTTTGTGTATCAATACTTGCATGGACTTTATTGAGAGTCTTTTTATGGACACAGATTCCTCAACAGGATTTGACTCCGTTTGATACATTCAAAATATTTGCTGTTGGTACATGGTTCGATGTTGCCACTTTTGCTTATTGGATTGCACCACTTTTACTTCTGACTGCGCTTATCCCAAATAAATTTAAAACTAGCAAAATAAGTATCCATCTTAGATGGGTATTTCTGGGAATCATTATTTCTACGATTATTTTTGGATTGGTTTCAGAGTATTTCTTTTGGCAAGAATTTACGACCCGATTTAATTTTATTGCAGTAGATTATTTAATTTATACCAATGAAGTGATCGGTAATATTAGAGAGTCATATCCTATCCCAGCTATCTTGGTTGGTATTGCTGTTTTGAGTTTTTCGTTAGTGTTATTGATTCGTCGTTTTGTTGCGTTAAAAACATTCCCACTTAATTGGAAACAGCGTGTAAAGCTATTAATAGTTGCAGCCACATTGCCGATTTGTAGTGCTTTTTTTAGCAATATCGATCAGGCAACTGCCTTCTCAGAGAATGTTTACGCGCAAGAATTAAGCATGAATGGCTTGTATAGTCTTGCTGCTGCAATGCGAAGAAATGATCTGGATTATGAGCGCTTTTATTCCACTATGGATAGACAAGAAGCCAAAAAGATTTTGAAGTCGCTTCGAAGTGAACATCCCCAATCAAATTTATTTGATGCAAAAAATCCTGAGGCACCTTTTATTAAAAGACCTAAAAATGTTGTGATGATTACGGTTGAAAGTCTTTCGGCTGAATATCTTGGTGCTTATGGCAGTTCACGAGAACTGACTCCTGAGCTAGATAAAATTGCTAAACACGGCTTGGTATTCGATCGCTTGTATGCAACAGGAACAAGAACGGTGAGAGGTTTGGAGGCTTTATCTCTTGGCACTCCACCCATTCCAGGGCAGGCGATTGTGAGACGTCCACATAATCAACATTTAAGTACAGTGGGTGAGTATTTGGAACAGCAAGGCCTGAGTACAGCATTTATTTATGGTGGTTACGGCTACTTCGATAATATGAATGCTTACTTTAGCGCTAATGATTACAAAGTATTTGATCGTACAGATTTCGATCCTAAAAGTATTGTGATGGAAAATGTTTGGGGGGTGGCGGATGAGAGTTTGTTTGATAATACCCTGCAGTACGTTGACAAAACGGTAGCGTCTTCCAAGCCATTTTTTATTCAGGTTATGACAACGAGTAACCATCGCCCTTATACATTCCCAGACGGGCGAATTGATTTGCCTCAAGGCTCACGCAAGGCTGCAGTTAAATACACAGATTACGCAATCGGTAGATTCTTAGCTCAGGCAAAAACCAAGCCTTGGTTCGATGACACTTTGTTTGTGATTGTTGCCGATCATTGTGCCTCTGTGGCTGGCAAGACTCAGCTTCCGGTGGCTAAGTATCATATCCCTATGATTTTTTACGGCCCAAAAATTGTTAAACCAAATCACTTTAAATCTTTAGTATCCCAAATTGATGTGCCGCCAACATTGTTAGAAGTGCTGGGGTTTCATGGGTTAGAACACTTTTTTGGTCAAAATGTATTTGAAAAAAGTAATCGCCAAAACAGAGCTTTTATTAGTAATTATCAATCCTTGGGTTATTACAAAAATAATGAGTTAATTGTTTTGTTACCAAAACAAAAAGTTGAGGCGTATCAGATAGACCGCGAAACATTTGAAGCAACAAAAACGACGGTGAATGAAGATTTGATGCATGAAGCAATTGCTTATTATCAAACTGCTGCAGTTGATTTTAAGTTGGGCTTATTGAAAGAATTTTCAGTTAAGTAATCTTTCGGTTTTATATCAGATCAGCTTTACTTATAAATGTTGAGATGGCCTTAGCGAAAGCCAAGTGCTTCATGTGATTTATATTTCCAAACAAATTTTCCCAAAGTGTTTGTTGGTTTCTTGATAACGGAAAGCATCGACGATGTTTTCTAAAGGGAATACTTTATCAACGATTGGACGCATGCCGTTGGCATCAATGGCTTTAACCATTTCTTGTTGTTGTGTGCGATTTCCAACGATTAAACCTTGTAAGCGAAGTTGTTTAATCAATGCAGTGACGATAGAAACTTCGCCGCCTAACCCAGTCAAAATGCCAATCACTGAGATGTGGGCACCAACGCGTGCTGCTAACATGGATTGATCTAAAGTTGCGGGGCCACCCACTTCGACAATGTGATCAACACCACGGCCACCGGTTATTTCGCGAGCGACTTCTCCCCAGTTAGTTGTCTTTTTATAATTAATGAGATGGTCTGCACCTAGTACTTTTAGCTTATCTAATTTCTCATCGCTTGATGAAGTTGCAATGACGGTTGCGCCCGCCATTTTTGCAAACTGCAAAGCGAAAATAGAAACGCCGCCTGTTCCTTGCACTAATACGGTATCACCTGGCTTTAAAGCATCATCTGACATGAGTGCACGCCATGATGTGAGGGCAGCTGTCGTTAAAGTGGAGGCTTCTATATGGCTCCAGCCTTTAGGTGCCAGCGTGAATGCATTGGTCGAAGCTGTAACAGTTTCACGTGCATAACCATCCACGCCATCACCTGGTGTCGTTGCAAAGCCTTCAACCAGTGGTTCACCTGCTAACCATGTTGGAAAAAATGTGCTTACTACGTGGTCGCCTACAGCAAACTCTGTAACACCGTCTCCGACTGCGGTAACAACACCAGCGCCATCCGCCATTGGGATTCTGGGTTCAGAAGGACCCCACATGCCGCTGACTACTGCAAAGTCGTGGTAGTTGAGGGAATTGGCATGAAGCCTAACGGTAATTTCTCCAGATTTAGGGGCTGCTGCATCTCGTGTGCCAACAGTTACTTTGTCGTATCCGCCACCAGTGGCAAGAATGATTACTTTATTTGACATACGAACTCCTTAGAACAATTTTTTGAATTGCAAACCTAATTTTCTACAATTATATTTTATTTATTCTGTAGCAAGACAGATGTCGCTACCGTCCGTGACCATTTTTTCTGAGAATAATTTTTTGATGGGGACCCAGAAAATCGAGGTGCCTAAACGCACGATGGTTTCAGCAATATCTCCAGCTGATAAACCAATATTAAAGTGATCAAACTTCCCTGTTACTTGCACGGGTGTTGATAGACTTAAGAATTGAACCTCTTTGGCTTGAGGGCGTAATTTTGCATAGATTTCCTCAGTTTTAAAATTAGCTAATAAAACCCCATTAACACGCATTTTGCTTGTATCGATTTGCAATTGTTTTTCTTTGAGTATGCCTTTTTCTAACTTAAACTTTCCAATAGCACAATTGACTTTCGATTCTTGAGCCGGGTCAATGACGGGCAACAAGCCATTTAATATATTGACTGCCCATAAATCTAGAGGCCCTGACTTTTGATTCTCTGGCCATATTATTAAGTCTAGATTTCCATTCCCGTAGCTCATTAAATCAGCTAGATGAGGCGCAGTTGAAGAGACATCCATTTTAAAGTTTAAGCGACCTTTAATGTCACTATTGGGTTTAACTCGTCTGGCTATAATTCCATAATCAAACTGATGTGTGTCGACATGCAAATCCAATTGAATATTTTTTTCGGTGGGGTGGTATTTTAAAGACCATAAAGCTTTTCCAGCTTCAGTTTCAATATAAGCAGGCCCGATAGTTGCCGTGCCATTAATTAAATCAAAATTGAATTGACCTTGACCAAGATTGTCTATGCCTGAGGAGAGCTGATCAACAGCAATTTCTAAATGAAGATTAGCTTTTTTCAGCATTTCAGGACTGAGAAATTTTTCTATTTTGTTACTAATCGCTCTTTTATCAGCATTGGATTTGTTTTCGTTGGAGTTGGTTTTTTGATTATGAGTCCAATTCTCCATGCTGAAGTCTTCAAGACGAATTTTCTTTGCTCTTAGGACAATCTCTCCTTTAGGTGGGATAGATGATGTTAAGAGACTACCATTTCCTTCTAGGTTGCTATCTCCAACTTGTAGGGCTAATTTTTTAATTAGATAGCTGTCTTTATTCATTTGAAAGCCACCTGAAAGATTCCATGGCCCCCAAGGTGGTAAGTCTGAGTTTAAAAGTTGATTTAAATCACTTAGTTTTTTTCCTGAAGCATGAAGTTGCAGGTGAATATTCGGCTCATCAATCTCTCTCGATAAATTGCCTGATAGGCTGAGCGATGTGTTTGAGATTTTTGTGACTAAATCAATCGGTATGTTTTTATGAGCATCTAATAAATCTTTAGTGGATGAGGTCTCGAGATTAATGCTAATTGGTGCTTGGTTGATGGCCCCCAGCAATTTGAGTGATAGCTTTTCTTTGGGTGATGCAGTGACCGTGCCTTGCTCAATTTTAATTAAAGCGCTCGATTTTGTGCTTGGGTCTTTAAGCTTAATTTCGCCTTGGTTTAGTACGGCAATAAGTTTTGCCTGGGCGATTAAATCGCCTAATAAACTGGCGTGAGATTCTAAATATAAATTGATATTGCTGACGTGTGCTTCCAGATCTTGGCTGATATTAAGTTGTTTTAACACGGCGCCAATATTGACCTGATTTGCGTTTAACCAAAGTTTGATTCCGGGATCACTGCTGCGCATATCTAGCAAAATTGCCCCATCATAATTGATGCTGTTAATCGTTGCTAAGAAAGGAGAGGTGTTCATGTAGCCATCTCTAATCCGAGCATTGAATTCAACATTTTTAACGATGATTGAAGGGCCGTTAATTTGTTTAATGTTTGTTCTAATATCGGCATCAGATAGATCCAAGCCTTTAGGCAGTATTGGAATGTTTAGATTGAAATTACTTTGCTTTTTATTTGCGCTGATATCTTTTGTGGACTCAGCGTCGGGCATGAGTTGTCTAAGCTCATTTGAATCAATCTGTTGGCCTTCAATATTCAGTGTGAGTAATGGGCGTTGCTTGAGACCGCTTCGGTTGGCATTGATTTTTAAGTCACTAGAGGCAAGTTTGATGGCAAGGTCTTTTAGATGCCATGCATTCTCATCGGAATTAAAAATGCCAGATACCATGAATGGCACTTTCTGTGCATTTTGTAAGCCAAACCAGTTTGCAATATCTCGAGCGTCGGATGAATTTAATTTGAATTCTAAATTGAAGCTTGGCTGATTGTTTTTGATTGAATAGTCTGCCAATGCATTGATGAGCGTATTCTTTGCTTCAGCTTTTAGTTTTAGTTTGCCTTGTTCGGATTTTGCAATTTGTGCGATTGAGTCTCCATCAACATTGATGACTAAAGGTTGGTTTAGCAGACTGCCGATGAACTTAATGTTAAGCGGTTTAGCTGGAGGAAGGCTGAAATTGAGAGCATCAATATCAAAGTTGACGGCTTTATTTCCGTCGGTATTACCGTAGCTAAGATGGCTTTTTTCGACGTGCATTTTGACGTCGAGATTCTCTAAGGCTTCTCGTATTTTCGAACCTTGCGCTTGTGCCTTTAGTTCAAAGTGTCCAAGTTGCCCTTTGATGCCTTTAATGCCAAGTAGTAGCTCTGCTAGGTCGCCAATCTCTTCTTCATGCGTCCAGAGTTTAACCATAAGAGACGAAGCGTTTTGATTGGCATTCGCTTCAAACTGACCTTTTAAATTAACGTCTGCCATATTCAATTGCATGGGGATGCTGAGCTTGCTGTTTTTTAATTTAAATTGCGCTTTCGCTTCCGAAATTTGGCCTGGCAATCCTAAAATTTGTTTGATATTTAATTTAATATCAGCGTCCGCGAATCCCAATCCGCTTAAATCTAAATCATTATTGAGTAGTTGACGATATAGCTGAATAAAGTTGTCGGGTGGTGACGGCTTCTCATTGTTATCTGCTTGTATTAAAGGCGTGAAGTCGAGGGTGGGTAAGTTGATCTCACCAGTAATTTTTAGGCGTGCTTCATTCAAGATAGTTAGCTTGCCTGTCAATTCTGATTTACCAAGAGTGCCAGTAAGTTTGTCTACTTGAACAGTTTGTTCTTTGATTAGAATATTGCTTGATATTTTGGCAATGCCAGTATTGGGTAATTGCAAATCCAGTAATTTGCCAAATTTTCTTAAGTCGGGTGTTTCTAGATCAACAGCGAGCTTTGTATCATCAACATTTAAAGTGCCTGAAACATTCAAATGACTTTCTAAAAAGTCTAAATTTAATTCGAATGGCCAATGATTTTCGTCATATTTAGCATCCGATTGATTTGATGGTTGCTTAGCTTGGATAACATTGATGAGCGATTGTAGTGTGTGCCCTTTGGCAGAAATCTTGTATGGAAACTTATCTTCAACTATCCCTTCTAGATTGATTGATATATTATCTTTAGCACTTAAGTGTGCATCCATTTTTTTTAGCTTGAAAGTGTGTGGTTTTTCACCTTGTCTTTGATAGCTGATATTCAATTTATTCAGATTGATGTTTTTAAACTCAGAGTGTTCAAGTAAATTTAAAATTAAAACTAAGCTATCTGGGTCTTCGGGCGTTTGTTTAAAAGACCAATTATTGCGGCCGTCTTTCGTTTCCATTAGATCTAGATTCAAGCCCTGACCTGAAACATTGTCGATAATCAACCGACCATAAAGCAGCCCCCATAAATTGAGTGAGAGTTTTGCTTCTTTAACTGAAAAAAGATGAGGGCTTGTTGCTTCAGTAAACCCATCTGGATTAGCAATGTAGAAGTTACGCAAGACGATGCTTGGCTTGGCATTAATTCTGAAGCTGCTTGGGCCATCAATCACTACTTTGCGGCCTAAGTTTTCGCTTAAGTTTTTTTCAATTTCCTGATTAATGTAATTTGCGTTTAGATCAAAGCCTATGAGCAAAATATAGGTCATCAGCGCCATTAAAACGGCTGAAATTATTAAGCTAATTTTTAATATTTTTTTCATTAATGGAAGATTGTATTTTGCTATCAATAAAGCATCTAACAGATGAATGCATTGTAACGATTTTAATCTTAGTACAATTAAAGTTTTGCAGATCAATCTTTTTGATTCTCTTCTTTAGATGATATTTGATATAGGTCAAGAGAATGTCGGTTAAATATATTCATCCAATCATCAAAGCGTAGAATTAAAATATTCTTCACTGTATTAGGAGTTCTAAATGTTTCCAGAATATCGCGAATTAATTACACAGCTTAAACATACCGATTTGCACTTCACGCGATTGTTTGATCGTCATAATGAGTTGGATCAAAAGATTAAAAATATTGAGGCTCAAATTGAGCTTGCGACTCAGGAAGAAACTGAGAGCTTAAAGAAAGAAAAACTGCGCTTGAAGGATGAGATTTATCAATTATTGCAACAAGCAAGTAAGGCTTAGTGATGCCTAAGTATCAAGGTCGCCACCTAGTTGCTATCCATGTGGTGGTTGCCTTAATGCTTTTACTTACTTGGTGGACTGGTGAAAGCATCAAGACAGAAACGGGACCTTTTGCTGCCTTGTATTATGTGGGGCACATTTTCCCCGGGAGTGTTATTTTTATACTGATTTTGTTTGAATGGATTGTGAGGAATCAGGGTAAATTAATTCATACGCCTAACTTGCCTCAACATCTATGGATTAACCGTAAGTTACATCGTGCTTATTATCTGATTCTTTTGGCCTTGCCTTTAACAGGCATTGCCGTGTTTTTCGATTTTTTTGCTAGCCGACCTTTTTATCGATTACACGGCATATTGTTTTATTCACTGCTTGCGTTGATTGTGATTAATTTAATTTCCATGCTGATTGGGCATATCGCTACCAAGCAGAATAATCTGCATTAGGGTGCGGCTTACGCAAACTTGCGCATAGAGCCTGTAACAACTCCAATGAGTGCGACAGATTCTGCATCTGCAAAAGAAATTGATTCGTATTGTGTATTCGCTGCAGTAAGTTGCTGTTGACCTAAATATCTCACTGTAAATTCACCATCAACTTCCGCCAATACAATTTGACCAATACTAGGGTCAATTGATCGGTCGACCACGACAACATCTCCATCAAAAATACCAGCCGTGTTCATCGCATCACCTTTAACGCGTACAAAGTAAGAGGCCGTTGGATTTTTAACTAAATGATCATCTGCGCTTAAGGTCGCTTCAATATGTTCAGCAACATTTGACAGAGATTTACCAGCTTTATGGCTGTAAAGCGGAATATAAGCGCTGCGATATGATGTGCGCATATAAATTTCAGCAACATTACGGTTTGAGTGATGTTGTGGCTTGCGTGTATAGCTAGACATAAAACTGAGTGGATTCATCTTTTTCACCTTTATTCACTTAATGTACGTTCGTACAGTAAGTGAATATTACTGACATTGATGCAGCTTGTCTACAAAAATCTAAAATGAATTTATTTTAATGAGAACCCGCTTTTACGCAGGCTTTGAGTGTGAATGATGCGACGTATAGCATAATGATGCTGCCCAACATATCTCCAATAAACATTGGGGATAGGCAGGTGATTGGGTGTGAAGGAAGTTGATGAAGTGCGAAGTAATAACCGTTTAGGCTAACATTAACAAATGCCCCTGTTATTGCAAATATAAATAAGTGGCTAGGACGAATACCAATTAATGTGGGTGGAAGTTTTAAAATGTACTCACAGAATCGAACTGCAATCATTGGCCCTACGCCTGAAATAATGGCAAGCAGATAAGGGCTTGTATGACCTATATCTGTAGGTTGGCTTGTAATTATTGCTCCAATAATAAGCCCTATAACCGCAGCCCATCCAAATAAAAGCACTGACAAAATTCGAATAAATGCTGGAAGGAAAATCCAGCTGACAAAATGATTAACTTCTAAAGATTTAAATACCCACATATTCAATTTAAATAGAAGCGTCCATACAATTGCAACGCCGATCGCTTCAAATATGAAACGTCTAGATGCTTTGATAATGCGTTGTGACATTGATGGTGAAAATGCTGTCATAGATTAAATAATAAAAAAGGCAGATGAATCTGCCTTAGTTGTTTGGATTAGGTTTTACTTGCCAGACTTAGGCATTGCCCAAGCTTGGTGAAATATTCAACTGCTACATCTGTGATTTCTATGTATTTGATACGGTTATCAATCGCATCAACATTTAACGTAATCATGTTTTTCTTACGCAAAGTTTTTAGGCGTCTGTGTACAGTAGCAGGTGAAGCATCTGGAACTAAATTCATCGCTTCAAGCACATTTACTTTTTGGCCTGAATTGATATTGAGCGCTAATAGATTGAGGAGTTTCTCTTCAGTGCTATCCAAGTGAGGAATGCCAGGAAGATCATGTATCGCAGCCGCAAGACTGAGAAATCTTAAATAGGCTTTAGAATGTTTTGTTGTCGTTTTAGTCATATTAGGCATTATATTCCCGTGGGAGGTTATTGCAATATTGCAACTACTTATTTAGGTAGATAAATCCTGAATAGTTCCTTTTAAAAAATCAAACACACTTAATTCTTTTTTGTCATTTTTTTACGTTTGCGATTTTCACGCCATTCAGCGATTCTTTGTCGTCTTAATATGATAGTTACGCCAATGACTGCCCATCCGATTGCAATCCAAGGAACCAATCCTGCGTAAATGCTAATCACAATAAGATGTGGAAAAGCCGTAGTGAGGATGAGTGGTAATAAAGCTAAAATTAGGCCTAGTAATATGAGTAACATTTATTCTCTTTCAGGTGTGGCGTTTAGCAGATATAACAATAATCAAATTGAGGCTGAATTGAAATATTACAAGGGCTTTATTAAAAGATAAGTATTTAATGCACTGACTCGTTAAGCGGTCTGCTGTTTGGCTGAATTAAAAAGGTGCTTAAATCAAAAGAGAGAAGTCTGTGCAGGTGGCGGGGCGGCTAATAGTGCATCCATATCAATCTCAAAAATACCAAGCTTACCGGGGCAGGGTATCAGCGCCAACGGCTTTGCATGTTCAAACAAGAACCCAAACCCATCACGAGGAACACCACTAAAATGGGCGCGTTGTTCACGCGTCAGCGTGGAAGGTGCTTCATCCGGGCGAGCACATAAGATCAATTGTGCAATCCCAACCACTCCGCCATAGCCTAACTGATCTTTACTTGGGAGTGGGATATCTGTTTGTGCGACTAGATAGTCGTAATATTCTTCGTAAATGCCCTTGCTGGCATGAATCAGCATCGGGCCCCGATATCCGGTGCCCCAAGTGCGGTCATCCACTAATAAATAACCATTGGCAATCAGCCATGCATAAGGCTGTTTAAGCGAAAGCGCCTTGATGATTCCTCGTGGAATAGCCTGCTTGGGTTTTAATTGCTCAAGATTTTCCATTGCAAATATCTTTATTTTTTTCGCATCAGCGATAAATACAAGGCCTCTACTTTGTCTCTTGCCCACGGAGTTTTGCGAAGAAACTTGAGGCTAGATTTAATGCTTGGATCATTCATAAAGCAATTGACTGGAATACGTTCAGCGAGGCCATCCCAGCCGTAATGTTCAAATAGAGCAGTCACGATGACTTCTAGCGTAATGCCATGAAGTGGGTTGTTTGCCTGGCTGTTTGAGTCTGTCATGGTTTTGAATTATGTACTTTGCAAGTACAAACGGATAGTCTTAAAAACAAAAGGCCACCCTAAGGTAGCCTTTGTTTTGTATGGTGCGCCCGAAGAGATTCGAACTCCTGACCCCTTGGTTCGTAGCCAAGTACTCTATCCAGCTGAGCTACGGGCGCATGAGCGTTATTATAAGCCATCCTGCTTGTTTTTAAAAGAAAAAATATCTTTATAAGTGCGAAAATTTAAGTTTAAATTAGAAAAATGACTTTTTTTAAAATTATCAT
>ERZ1034361.617-NODE-617-length-22051-cov-18.872076_pt1 | contig 22051 bp, 17 predicted proteins | sample MGYA00520617_ERZ1034361 | MGnify/ENA primary metagenome ERZ1034361 (study PRJEB33736, sample SAMEA104284507) | Azolla filiculoides | biome: Urban; feature: Water surface; material: Ditch water | place: Netherlands | collected 2015-10-28 | depth 0-0.1 m ...
AATTCGAATAAGTGATAAAATCCACTTTTCTTGTGTTGAATTTCGTAAGCTAATTTTTTTAAGCCCCAATCTTCTTTTGATACCATCTCAGACCCTTTAGAAGTAAGAAAATCTTCAAACTTGCTTACTGTTTCCTTTACCTGTTGCTCAGATAAAACGGGATTCAAGATGAAAACAGTTTCATAATGATTCATAATCTTTATATTTATTGTTATAAAATTGGGTGCAAAAATAGTAATTTTATTCTAATTATCAAGTATCAATTGAAATTTTTATTTTGACCTAGGTCTAACATAAAAAATGTTTATCTAATCTTCAATTATTCTTGTATTCAAAAATAATTTTCTAAACATAAATAAAACCATAAAAAAAGTAATCGCATTAGCAATAACATACGCTTGCATAATTCCTTTCACATGAAGCGAATCAAATAGAAAAAAACTTACTATTAAAAATAATACATTATAGATTACCTCAACCAAAACATATTTTACAACCATTGCTTTCACTAAAATTTGAAAACCAAATGCTAATGTCATAATACGAAATAAATCTCCAATAAGTTGCCAAATTAATAATTCGCTCACCGGTTTAAATTCTGAAGTTAATGCAATTGAAATTATGATATCCTTTAGTAAAAAAACCAATAAAAGAACACCCGCAAAAACAGGAACCAATATTTTAAAATAATATTTTAATTCTGCCTTGAATTCAATATCTGTCTGCAATGCTGATAATTTTGGCAAATAATATAATGACAATCCTGCATTAAAAAACATCATATAAAAACCTGAAATTCTTGTAATTGCTTCCCAAATTCCGGCATTATATAAATTTGAATGATCTATAATATAATTACGAACTAGAATTGCTGTAACAGGAATTACAATGGCGCTAACTAAAGCCATTGCAATAAACTTAGTGATAGTTTTTAAATATTTTGACTGAAACTTATGAGAAAAAACAAATCGTTCTCTAACAAAAAGAAGGGTAACTACAAAACTTATAAAATCAGCAATGGCAATAGCAAAAAAAGCACCATTTAAATTTTGATTGTAGATTAAATAAAAAGAACTGACAAATAAAAAAATATTGGTTACGATTTGAATTCCAACTATTTTTTTGAATTCTTGATTAGCATTAAAAAGGGTAACAAGTAATGTTTGTAAAACAAAAAAAGGCAACAATACAGCAAAGTATCGCAAATAAGTCGCAAATAATGTTTCTTTAAAAAGATATAAACTAAAATCTTCTGCAAAAAATAAAATTAAAAAAGCTAAAAAAAAGGAAAGCAATAAAAAGAAAACTAAAAATGAGGAAATAATATTATTTTTTTCTTCCTTACTCTCAGAATTTTCTAAAAATAATTTAATCAATCCTTCTTTTAAACCTAGAATACTTATCGATTTGAAAAGACTAGTAAAATTTCTAAAATTCCCTGTTAATGCCATTCCATTAGGTCCTAAAAACTCAGAAATAATTCGCACAGAGAAAATCCCCAATACAAATTGAACCAACACACTAAATGCGTTTAGTGATAAAACTTTAAGTAGTTTATGTCGTTCGAAAAAACTCAAATTAAATTTCTTTAACAATTTTTGCAGGATTTCCAACAGCAATTACGTTAGCTGGAATGCTTTTAGTTACAATAGATCCACTACCAATAACTGAATTCTCTCCAATTGTAACTCCTTTCAAAATAGTAACATTGTCTCCAATAAAAACATTATTTTCTATTATAATTTCTCCTGATTTTGGAATTCCGAATTGTCGCATATCTATAGCTAAATCATGACCATCATTATCTAAAATTGCACAATTAATCCCTATTAAAACATTATCACAAATTGTAATCTTCGTAAGTGCTTCAATAGAACAATTATTGTTTATTGTTACATTATTTCCGATTAAAATTTCACTCTCTAAATTTCTTGCTTCAAAATAAGAATAATGAGAATAATATTTTGGTGAATTAACAACTCCTATTTGTACATTTTCACCAAAAGAAATTTTTCCCTTTCCATTCAAAAGCAACGGATGGTATAATTTGGGTTGTCCCAAAACTTGTTGACAGCTTGACAAACCCTTGTATTTTAATATACGAAGGTTTACAAAAGCAAATTGTTTCAGTTGATACAAAATTCCCATTTAATAATTATTTAAAATTGAAATAATATGTTTTATCTCTTCTACACTCAAAGTTGAATTCAATGGAATACTCAGCACTTCATCATGAATTTTCTCGGTAATTGGAAATGATAAATGATTCCAATTATACAACGCTTTTTGTTTGTGTGGTGGAATTGGATAGTGTATCATGGTTTCAACACCATTCTCTTTTAAATAATTTTGCAATTTTAATCGGTTTGATGTGCGAATTATAAACAAATGAAACACATGATTTTCTGATCCGTCCCAAAAAGGCAAAACTATTTTATCATTTTTAATTTCCGAAAGATAGCGTTTTGCAATTTGCTTTCTTGTTTGATTTTCTTTATTTAGATAAGGTAATTTTACATTTAAAAAAGTGGCTTGTAATTCATCTAAACGCGAATTTACACCTAAAAAATCGTTTTGATATTTTACTTTAGAACCATAATTTCGAAGCGAATATAAAACCGTCGCTAGTTCATCATCATTAGTTGTTATAGCACCTGCATCACCCAAAGCTCCTAAATTTTTCCCCGGATAAAAGCTAAAAGCCGCAGCGTGACTTAAATTTCCTGCTCTTGCTTCTTCCAACTTCCAACTTCCAGCTTCCAACTTACTACCATGTGCTTGGGCGGCATCTTCAACTACCAGCAAATTATATCTTTGAGCAATTGCATTTATTTGATTCATTTCGCACAATTGACCATATAAATGTACCGGTAAGATAGCTTTGGTTTTTGATGTAATTTTTGTTTCAATTTCTTCTGGATTAATATTGTAAGTATCTAATTTTGGTTCTACTAAAACCGGAACTAAATCAGCCTGTAAAATGGCTAAAATACTAGCAATATAAGTATTTGCAGGAACAATAACTTCATCTCCTTTTTGAATTTTTCCTAATTGGATATACGCTTTAAAAATTAAAACTAAAGCATCTAAACCGTTTCCTACACCTATACAATATTTTGCTCCGCAATAACTCGCAAAATTAACTTCAAATGTTTTAACTTCATTTCCTAAAATATACCAACCGCCTTCAAGAAATTGTTTCATTTTCTCTTGAAGCATCATTTCGAATGGTTCGTTTATTTTTTTTAAATTGAGAAATGGAATCATATCAATACATTTTCTATAAGTGAATAATTCTTCGTTTCTATTTCATAAAAATTTTGAACAATTGTTCTTGAACCAAAACTTTCTTTCCAAAATAAAATTCCCTCTTTTATTTTTCTTCCATTTTCTTCATTTGAAGGCCCAAAATCAAAATAAGATTTGTGTTTAAACTCATTAATCAAAAAATCATATAAAAAATCTAAACTTCCTAATTCATTTTTATCTGAGTTTCCAGAAATATATTGCGGTTTAGCAACTTTATCATAAACAAAAATGGTTGTTCCTGCAATAATTAACTCGTCTTTATAAACATTAAATTGCCTAATATTTTTTGGAAACTTTGATTTTAAAAAAGTTATTTCTTCTAATGTATGCACAGGTTTAGCATTATGTTTTTGTTCTAAATTAGGAATTAAAATTTCATTCCAAAATGCTTTAAAATCTGTTTCTTCTTTAATCACCAAATTGTTTTTAATTCCCCTATTTATGGCTTGCTTTCTATCTTTTGAAAAACTATAATCTGTTTTCAAATCCAAAACCGATAAACTATCTCTTCTAACTAATTTCGCGTTCAAAATAAAGCTCAAATATTCCATTTCTTCGGAAGGAAATTGAGCATAAATCGAAGGCAATTGTTTCAGATTTAGGGTTGAAATTTTATTCTCGTTTAAAAAACGTAATATATAATACGTTATTTCAAGCACATCTTGTAATTTTGATTTTTGATTTAGAATCAATCCTCCATAGGTTAATCCTTGATGTGAATAAATAGTATCTCCTACTTTATTTGCAGGCAAAATGGCTTTAAGATTTTCTTTTTCGTCAAAAATTAACAATGAATAATCTTGAAATCTATCGCTATGATATTCCATAAAATCCCTATGAAATAAAAAAGTAGCATTTTTAGCAGCTGCTACAAATTCATTCCAAAGCGAATAATTTGTTGATTGATATTTTTTAACGACGTAATTCTTCAAAACTTATTTTAATTGCGGAAAATTACTAATTTTTTAGTTGACAAAGTTTTAATATTCTATTTTTTAAAAAAAATATAGTAAATTGGAACCAAAATTTCTCAAAAACAATACGTTGAAAAGAATTATTGGCTTTATTTTTTTGTTTCAATTACTGCTTCCTTCATTTGTAAAAGGTCAGGATATCTCTTTATTTAACCAACTTAATGGCAGATATGATTTCACTTTTATAGGAAATACTTTAAACCCGGATGAAAATACATTTCAATATCCCACTTTTTTATACACACAATCTTCTGCTACACTAAATTTACAAAGTAATGACAATGTTATAGCTGCATATTTATACTGGGCAGGAAGCGGCAGTGGAGACCTAGATGTAAAACTTAACGGAGTAGATATGACTCCTGATATTTTAAGTAATGTGGTTGGCACATCAAGTAATCTTACCTATTTTAGCGCTTTTAAAAACATTACAAATTTTGTTCAAACTACTGGAAATGGCACATACACGCTTTCTGATTTTGACTTAAATAGCTTAGTAACTACTTATTACAATAATGCAACACAATTTGCAGGTTGGGCAATCTTGGTTGTTTATGAAAACCCGAGTTTGACACTGAACCAAATCAATATTTATCAAGGTTTAGAAGCACTTTCACCAAATTACCCAACTATTGACTCTAAAACTATCAGCTTAAATAATTTATATTTGATTAGTAATACTGGTGCTAAAATTGGTTTCATTGCATGGGAAGGAGATCGATTCATTCAACAAAGTGAGCAACTTAGTTTTACTTCAAATGGAAACACTAACATTCTAAGTAATAACATAAATCCTAGCAACAATGCATTTAATGGTACAAATACCGAAACCAACTCAATAGTTTTGTACAACATGGATTTAGATGTTTATTCTATTGAAAACTATATTGTACCAGGAACTACTGCTGCAACTGTTTCATTACAATCAGCTCAAGATTATGTGATGTTGAATACTATTGTAACAAAACTCAACAGTCAATTACCCGATGCTACTATTGTGACTAGTAACCCAATAACCAGTTGTAATTCGAGAGAAGTTACTATCGATTTTACGGTTTCAAATACCAATAGTACTGAAATTTTACAATCAAACACACCTATTACTTTTTATGCAGACGGACAAGCTGTTGGCACAACTTTTACACAAAACAGCATTCCAATTGGTGGTAGCGAAAATGGGGTTTTTACAGTAACTATCCCAAGTTCGGTTCCTTTAATTTTCAACTTATTAGCTGTCGTGGACGATGCTGGAAACGGCATTGGAATTGTAACCGAACTGAACGAAACCAATAATACTTTCCAACTACCTATTGAACTAATTGTATCTCCTGAAGTCAATTCTCTAGAAAATTTAATTTCATGCAATTTGGGTTTAACCCGAGGTCATTTTGATTTTTCAAGCTATGAAAACATTGTAAAAACCAACCCTACTCATGTGGTAACATTCCATGAAAATTATAGTGATGCCAATACTGGAATAAATCCAATTTTTAATTCAAATAATTACGAAGCACTTACAACACCAAAAGAAATATTTATTCGAATAGAAAATGAATTTTGCTACACCATAACTTCTTTTCAACTGCTTACAGAAAACTGTCCTCCGACGATTTACAATGCCGTTTCTCCAAATAATGATTATTCAAACGACACTTTTTATATTGAAGGATTACGTGATATTTTTGTAAATTTTAAACTAGAAATTTACAATCGATGGGGAAAACATTTATGGACAGGAGATAACAGTAAACCCGATTGGAATGGCTATGTAGCAGATGGAATTGGTGAAAAAATAGCTCCTTCTGGAACATACTTTTACATCTTGTATCTTAATGATGTTAATTATCCAGAACCTTTAACTGGTTATTTATATATCAATAGATAATTACATGTTTTGTGTGTAATAATTATAATCCTTTAAAAGAGTTCTGATAAAATCACTATCTGTGCCCGATTGATTTTTTATTCCAGTTACGTTCACAATTTTTTCTCTCAATTTCACAATAGTTACATAATCTCTCTGTATTATTGCTGCTTCAAACGTTTCTTTTACAATCCGAACATCATTATCTGAAAGCTTTATCACTAAAGGATATGTAGGCACATAATCAGCATTAATATCTTGAATAATAGTGTGATTAATATTAATATTATTTTTCAATGTAATTATTGCCGTTCCAGCTGCCATATCTCCCAAGCGTTGGTTTTTTTTACTCGAAATTATGGCAATTAATGCAATTACTCCATATCCAATAGAAACCTCAACCAATCTAAACAACCATCTGATTAAATAATCGCCAAAACCAGCTTGATAGCCATCTAATTTAATCACTTTTAATTTCATGATTTTCTTTCCAATTGTTTGTCCTTCCCAGAGACTTTCTTGCACTATTGAATAAAACATAACTGGTAATCCAATAATAGAAATTATGGCAATGATTGACCATTGATCTAAATTTTGAAATAAATTCTCTAATCCAAAAATTTGTACTACAAAAAAAACAAACACACCATAAGCTATTTTAACCAGTAAATCAAGTAGTTGCGCCAAAATTCTATCCCCAACCGAAGCCGCAATAAAATTAATATTTACATTTTGTGTCGTATTTATTGATAATTGTGTCATATTTTATATTTTAGCAATTCATGAGAGAAGTTGCATTCATTAAACAAAATAAAGAAAAATGGCTTGAATTTGAACAAGCTATTTTTGGTAAAGCTAAAAAAAATCCAGATGACTTGGCGCATCTGTATATACATTTGGTTAATGATTTGTCATACGCACAAACGTATTATCCAAAAAGTAAAACCGTTATTTATCTAAATCATTTAGCTGCACAAACCTATCAAAAAATTTATAAAACTAAAAGGACTGAGACAAATAGATTGTTTTATTTTTTCAAAACTGAAGTGCCTCTTTTAGTTTATGAATATCGCAGGTATATTTTATATGCATTCATTCTTTTTGGATTATTAACGGCAATCGGTGTTGTTTCTGCCCATAATGATGAAAACTTTGTTCGACTCATACTTGGCGACCAGTATGTAAACATGACACTAGAAAATATTGAGGATGGAAATCCTGTTGCGGTATATAAATCAGGGAGTAATTGGGGAAGTTTTATTGGCATTACCTTAAATAATTTGCGTGTTGGAGCGCTCTCTTATTTCTTTGGTATCTTTTTAGGAATTGGAACTTTTTATATTTTGATGCAAAATTCTATAATGCTTGGTTCATTTCAATATTTCTTTTACCAACGTGGTGTTTTTTGGGAAAGTGTTCGTGGCATTTGGATTCATGGATCAATGGAAATTTTTGCAATTGTAATTGAAGCCGGTGCAGGATTTATTCTAGGAGCCAGTATTTTATTCCCAAGAACATTCTCTAGAATGAACTCTTTTAAAATTGGATTCAAAAATAGTTTTAAAATATTTTTAAGCACTATGCCATTCACATTTGCGGCTGGCTTTTTAGAAGGATATATAACTCGATACTCAATGGAAATGCCTACTTTTTTAAGTATTGGAATAATCTTATTTACACTATCACTAATAAGTTTTTATTACTTAGTTTACCCATTTATCGTTCATAATAAAATCAAAAATAATGTTCCAACTATATAAAAAAAGAGACTTTAGTGCACTTGTTGGTGATACTTTTAATTTGTTTAAGTTAGAAGGAAAAAATTATTTCAAAAATTACTTCATCATCAATGGTGGTCTTCTGTTATTGCTTGTAGTAATTCTTTATTTTTTCATGAAAATTTTCCTTGATGGAGCATTTACAGCAGCAAGAACAAATAATGACGAAGCTTTTCTAAATACAATTTTATCAGATTTACCGCTATTTATTGGATTTGGTTTTGGAATGATTTTATTAATTATTTTAGCTTCACTTATTAATTACATTTATCCTGTTGCTTATCTGAAATTAATAGAAGAAAATCAAGACCGAAACACACAAAATCTTATACAATACATCAAAAGTAAAATTGGGAAAACCATACTTTTCTACATTTTATCAATTTTTGTAGCCATACCGATTCTTTTCATAATAATGGCATTGACTTTTTTATTAGTTTTTGTTATCATTGGTATTCCGTTATTGTTTATACTTATTCCTGCATATACAAGTTGGATTTCATTATCCTACTACCATTATATTTCTACAGATGCTGGCTATTTTGAAGCCTTAATTAAAGGATATGAATTATTAAGAAGTAAATTTTGGCCAGTAATAGGATCAAACTTTGTAATGCAAACCATTGTACAAATTACATTAGGAATTCTAATCATGGTTCCTTATTTTATTGGAATAGCTTCCATTTTGGTTAACCCTGAAGGTATGGAACAAAACCCAGAAAAAGCTTTTTCTTTTGTAACTATTATGTTAACCGTAATCATGATTATTTCAATTCTATTCAATTATACATTGCAAAATATAATCTTAATCAATCAAGGTATAATTTATTATAGTATTAGAGAAGAACAAGAAAATATTAGTGTAATTAGTAGTATCGATTCAATAGGAACAAATGAAGAATAAATTATTTTTTTATTCCATCCTTTTCTTGGGAAGCTGTTTTGCTTTTGCCCAAAGTACGCTTGATTCAATACCTTATCAATCAAGAAAATTTAGTAATTTAAAAGAAAAATACAACGATGAAGAATTTAATTATGAAGAAAAAATAACTTCAGTTGATTCTTCGGCTTGGGAACGTTTCTGGCGAGCTGTTGGCAACTTTTTTGAGCGTTTATTTAGTTTTGGTAGCTCAGAAAAAACACTGAGCGGACTTGAAATTTTAATGAAAATTTTGGCTATTTTAGTGATTCTTTTTGTGGTATATATGATTGTAAAAATCATTATAAACAAAGAAGGTGGATGGATTTTTAGTAAATCTGCAAAGAAAATCACTGTTTCTGAATACGAAGAAGAGAACATTCATACTTTAGATTTTAAAACCATAATTACAAATTCAATATCTTCTAAAAATTATCGATTAGCTGTTCGTTATTATTATTTATGGCTATTAAAATCGCTTACAGATAAAGGAAAAATTGAATGGGATATTGAAAAAACCAACGGAGATTATCTTAACGAAATTAAAGATGAAACTTTAAAAAAAGAGTTTCAATTTCTATCCTATGTATATGAATACAGCTGGTATGGAGAATTTGAAATAGACAATATTGATTTTTCAAAAATTGAAGCATCTTTTTTAAAACTAATAGCCAAATAATACAATGCCAAGAAGCTTAAAAATATATATTTTCCTTTTAGTTCTCATTTTGGTGGGAATCATCTTTGCTGATGCCAACAAAAAGAAGCCTATCGATTGGCGACCAAGTTATTCATTAAGAGAAAAAATTCCCTTTGGACTTTATGTTTTTGATAATGAAAGTAAAAACATTTTTAATCCTCAAAAAATTACCAAATTTGGAGAAACACCTTATGAGTTTTTTGATAAAAATTATAACATTGAAGACTCCATTTATGATATTTCTGGGACATTTTTACACATTGACAATACGTTTAGCATAGATGATATTTCTGTAGATGAACTATTATATTTTGTAAGCCATGGCAATAATGCCTTTTTAAGCAATACCCAATTTCCGGAAAAATTAGCAGATTCATTACATTTCGAAATAATGCAAAGCGCTACTTTTATGGATTCTGTTCAGTTTAAAGTAGCACACAATCCAAAAGCAGATGACTTTTATTTTAATAAAGAAGTAAATGATGTTTATTTTTCAAAAATTGATTCAACTCACACAACTGTTTTGGGAACTCAAATAGATGCGCAAGGAAAAAGTCATGCAAATTTCATTAGAATTCCTTATAGAAATGGTGCTTTTTATTTGCATTTACAGCCTGTTGCGTTTACTAATTATTATTTATTAAAAGATAATGCAAAATACACTCAAGATGTTTTGGGCTACATTTCAACTAAAGATAAAATTTATTGGTATGTAAATCAATATGAAAATCAAAACTTAGCTGATTCGCCTTTGAGCTACATCTTAAGCCAACCTGCTTTACGATGGGCTTGGTATTTAGGATTAATCAGTATAATAATCTTCATGATTTTTAATGCTAAAAGAAGACAACGTGTTATTCCAATTAAAGAACCATTGAAAAATACTACCATAGATTTTACAAAAACCATAGGAAACTTATACTATCAAGAAAAAGATCATCAAAATATTGCCGAAAAGAAAATCGTTTTCTTACTCGAAAAAATTAGAAATGAATATTATATTGATACTTTTAATTTGGATGAAACATTTATCAATAGACTGCATCAAAAAACAGGAAAAGATAAAATAGCTATTGAAAATGTGGTAAGGATGATTAAAAAAATCAGAAATCAATCACAAACAACTGAAAAAGAATTAATTACTTTTAACGAACTACTAGAAAAAATCAATTTATAATGGAAAATAATTTTGAAACTAATAATGAACAAAACGAAAATGTAAATTTTGAAGCACGTATCAATTTACAACCGTTACAAGAAAATGTTCAAAAAGTAAAAGCAGAAATTGCTAAAGTAATTGTGGGTCAAAATAAAATGATTGATCAACTTTTGGTAGCAGTTTTATCAAACGGTCACGTTTTATTAGAAGGAGTTCCTGGTGTTGCAAAAACCATCAGTGCGAAACTTTTAGCAAAAACTTTGTCTTTAGATTTTAGTCGTATTCAATTCACTCCTGATTTAATGCCTTCAGACATTATTGGTACATCAGTTTTTGATTTATCAAAATCTACATTTGAGTTTAAAAAAGGTCCAATATTTTCCAATTTTGTATTAATTGACGAAATCAATCGTGCTCCAGCAAAAACGCAAGCTGCTCTTTTTGAAGTTATGGAAGAACGCCAAATTACTGCTGATGGTACAACTTATGTTTTGGACCGACCATTTTTAGTAATCGCAACTCAAAATCCAATCGAACAAGAAGGAACTTATCGTTTACCTGAAGCGCAATTAGACCGTTTTTTGTTTAAAATCAACATCGATTATCCAAACTTAGCTGAAGAAATTCATATCATTCAAAAAGAAAATGAATTACAAAGTCGTGATAAAATGAGTACTATTGCAACCATTATCTCGCAAAGTCATATCCTTGATTTTCAAGAATTGGTAAAACAAATTCTAATTGAGCAAAATTTAATTGAATACATCGCAAAAATTGTTTTAAACACACGTGAAAATGCCTTTTTATATCTAGGAGCATCTCCAAGAGCCTCAATTGCAATTTTAAATGCAGCCAAAGGTTTTGCAGCCTTGAGAGGAAGAGATTTTGTAACACCTGATGACATTAAAGACGCGGCAATTCCTGTTTTACAACACAGAGTTGTAGTCACTCCAGAACGCGAAATGGAAGGAATTACAAGTACCGAAATCATCAAACAAATTGTAGATTCAGTAGAAATTCCAAGATAATTAATTACAATATAATTTCAACCAATGGTTCAATTTTTTAAGCAACTTTATCTCAATAACTTCCTTTTTTATTGTCTGATAGGAATCATTTTGCTATTTACTATAGCTTACTTTTTCCCTATGTTTTACAATGCAGCTTGGTATTTATTGTACATATTAATTGCTTTTTCTGTTATTGACATTTTATTACTTTTTGCATCCAACAAAAAAGTAATTGGTATAAGAAACATGGCAGAAAAACTGTCCAATGGAGATGAAAACGAAATTAGAATAGCATTAAACAATCAATACACATTTCCTGTTTATTTAAAAATTATTGACGAAATTCCTTTTCAATTTCAACAACGAAATTTTGAAGTAAAAAGAAGAATAAAAGCACAGGAAAAAGACGATTACAAATACTTTTTAAGGCCTACTGAACGAGGCGAATATTCTTTTGGAAACCTAAATATTTATGCAGCTTCTCCCCTACGTTTAATCAGTCGGAGATTTACCTTTGATAATAATCAGATGGTACCAACATATCCATCCTACATGCAATTAAGAAAGTATGATTTGATGGCATTTTCTAATAATTTATTTCAATATGGATTAAAAAAGATTAGAAGAATTGGGCACACCATGGAATTTGAACAAATCAAAGAATATGTACAAGGAGACGACTTGAGAACCATCAATTGGAAAGCAACTGCAAAGAAAAACCAATTAATGGTAAATCAATTCCAAGATGAAAAATCGCAAAATGTATATATGATTATTGATAAAGGGCGTGTAATGAAAATGCCATTTAATGGATTAAGTTTATTAGATTATGCCATAAACGCTACTTTAGTATTGTCAAACGTAATTCTTAAAAAACAAGACAAAGCAGGAATGTTTGCTTTCTCTAAAAAAGTAGAAAATCGTGTGGTTGCAGAAAAACGACAAAGTCAAATGCAACAAATCATGGAAAACTTATACAATATAAAAACAGATTTCTTTGAAAGTGATTTTAGCCGTTTGTATGTAGATGTAAAAAAGCATATTAATCAACGTAGCTTAATAATGCTTTACACAAATTTTGAAACTTTAGACGGATTATACAGACAATTACCCTATTTGAAAGGAATTGCAAAAAATCATTTACTTGTAGTAGTCTTTTTTAACAATACAGAACTAGATGAGCTTATACACCAAAAAGCAAGCAACGTTCAAGAAATTTATGATAAAGTAATTGCTGAAAAATTTGCTTTCGAAAAACGATTAATTGTTAACGAACTAAGAAAATATGGCATCTATTCGGTTTTAACACAACCTGAACATTTGACTTTAGATACCATAAATAAATATCTTGAAATTAAAGCAAGAGGAATTCTATAATTACAACAATTGTTAAATTCCAATTCTATTTATTTTATACTGAGATAATTTTTATCTTTAGCCTTTACTAAACAAAAAAACATGAGATACTTATCTTTACTGTTAGTATTCTTGCTTTCCTTTTCAGTGAATGCCCAAGAGTATTTTCCTAAAAATGATGGTGTAAAACAAAGTTTCAAAAACTATTTTGCACTAACCAATGCAACTATTTATATTTCGGCTACTCAAAAAATAGAGAAAGCTACATTACTCATCAAAGAAAACAAAATTGTTGATGTAGGAACTATAATAGCTATACCAAAAGAAGCTACTATTATTGATGCAACCGGAAAAACAATTTATCCATCATTCATTGAATTGTATAGCGAATTTGGCATCAATAAACCTACAGCTAGGCCAAATGGTAACTTTACACCACAATACGACACTAATCGTGAAGGCTATTATTGGAACGATCACATCAAACCTGAATATAATGCTTATGAAAACTTAAGTTACGACGAAAAAGCAGCTGAAAATTTAAGAGAAGTTGGTTTTGGTTCAATATTAAGTCATCATAATGATGGTGTAATCGCTGGAACTGGCCTTTTTTGGACCTTAAATGATAAAGCTACAAATGCTGATAGAATTATAAAAGAGAAAGTTTCTCAGCATTTTACGTTTAGTAGAAGTAAATTCACAAAACAAAGCTATCCATCTTCAATGATGGGAAGTATGGCTTTAATTCGTCAAGTTTTTCATGATGCAAAATGGTATGCACAAGGAAATACTGCTAATAAAGATTTATCATTAGAAGCATTTAACGCGAATAAATCTTTATTACAAATCTTCAACGCTGGGGATAAATTAAATGCATTAAGAGCAGATAAATTAGGCGATGAATTCGGAGTAAAATACGTAATCAAAGGAAGTGGGAACGAATTTGAACGCATCGACGAAATCAAAAAAACAGGTGCAACTTATATAATTCCTTTGAATTTTCCTGATGCTTATGATGTTTCTGACCCCTATTTAGCACAACAAGTAAGCTTGAGTGATATGAAATTTTGGAATCAAGCCCCTTTTAATTTGAAAATATTAGCAGAAAACAATGTTTCTTTCATCATAACGTCTGCTGATTTAAAAGATACAAAATCATTTCTTTCTAATTTAAGAAAAGCTGTTTTGTATGGTCTACCAAAAGACAAAGCATTACAAGCTTTAACCGAAAATCCAGCGAAATTGGTCAATCAATTTGATAAAGTAGGATCTATTTCTAAGGGAAAATTAGCTAATTTTATTATTGTTTCAGGAGATTTATTTGACGAAAAAAATACTATTCTTGAAAACTGGGTTCAAGGTAACAGAAATATCATTGATAAAATAAATCCAACAGATATCAAAGGAACTTATGATTTAAGTTTTGAAAATCAGAAATTTGAATTAAAAATTGAAGGTGAAAATTCAAAATTTGAAGCTAAAATCAGTAGAGATAGTATCAATTATGGAACAAAAATTCAGTTTAATGATCCTTGGATAAACTTAGTTATCAAAAATCAAGATACTACAAAAGCAAATTTTGTGAGACTTTCTGGAACTTTCATGAAAGGCCAAATACAAGGAAAAGCAGTTTTAGAAAATGGAAACGAAACCACTTGGACTGCCATTAAAAAGGAAATTGCAAATACTGAAGAGAAAAAAGAAGCCAAAAAAGAAGAACCAAAAATTCCTTCAATGTATGCAGTTACTTATCCAAATATTGCCTTTGGAACTAAGGAAAAACCAAAACAAGAAACAATTTTATTCAAAAACACAACTGTTTGGACTGGAGAAAAAGAAGGAATCTTAAAAGAAACAGATGTTTTAATTCAAAATGGAAAAATTGCCAAAATTGGTAAAAACTTACCTGCTTCAGGAGCAAAAGTAGTTGACGGAACTGGAAAGCATTTAACTGCTGGAATCATTGATGAACATTCACACATTGCCATTTCAAATGGTGTAAACGAAGGAGGACAAAATTCTTCGGCAGAAGTAACTATAGAAGATGTTGTTAATTCAGATGATATTAATATTTATAGAAATTTAGCAGGTGGTGTTACTTCGGCTAACTTGTTACATGGTTCTGCTAATCCTATAGGAGGCCGTGCAGCATTCATTAAACTAAAATGGGGTTATTCACCAGATGAAATGTTAGTAAAAGATGCACCAAAGTATATCAAATTCGCTTTAGGTGAAAATGTAAAACAATCGAATTGGGGTGATAATGCTCGTAATCGTTTTCCTCAATCGCGTATGGGTGTGGAACAAGTTTATGAAGATTATTTCACTAGAGCAATCGAATATAAAAACGAATGGGATACTTACAAATCAGGTAAAAATAAAAAAATGCCAAGATTTGATATCGAAATGGAAGTTTTGGGCGAAATTTTAGCTAAAAAACGTTTCATCACTTGCCACTCATATGTGCAATCGGAAATCAATATGTTGATGAAATTAGCAGAACGTTATGGATTCAAAATTCAAACCTTTACACACATTTTAGAAGGTTATAAAGTAGCTGATAAAATGAGTGCACACGGTGTAGCGGGTTCCACATTTGCTGATTGGTGGGCATATAAATTTGAAGTAAATGATGCTATTCCATATAATGCAGCCATCATGCAAAGCCAAGGTGTTAGCGTTTCAATTAATTCTGATGATGCAGAAATGTCACGTCGTTTAAACCAAGAAGCTGCAAAAACTGTAAAATATGGAAATGTAACTGAAGAACAAGCTTGGAATTTTGTAACCTTAAATCCCGCAAAAATTCTTCAAATAGATAACAAAGTAGGAAGTATTAAAGTTGGTAAAGATGCTGATGTTGTACTTTGGTCTGAAAGTCCGCTTTCAATCTATACAAAAGCTGAAAAAACAATAATAGACGGAATTATTTTCTATGATTTAGAAAAAGAAAATCAAACTTTAAATCAAATTCAAAAAGAAAGAGCCGACTTAATTAATGCAATGCTTGACGCAAAAAACAAAGGAATGAAAACACAAGCTCCAAAGAAAAAAGAAACAGGTCATTACCATTGTGATACATTAGGCGAATATTGTAAAGAGTCTCACTACAAATACAACTAGTTATGAAAAAATATATAGTTCTTTTATTTATTTCTTTGTTAGGATTTGCCCAACAAACACCTGCTCCAAAGCAAAATAAATCAATTTTAATTATTGGAGCCAAAGCACATTTAGGTAATGGAGAAGTTATTGAAAATAGTTTAATTTCTATTATCGATGGAAAAATAGCAACTATCGGAGATGCAACCGTAATGAAACCTGCCAAACATGATATTATCATTGAAGCTTCTGGAAAACATGTGTATCCTGGCTTTATTGCACCAAACTCAACGTTAGGATTGGTTGAAATTGATGCAGTAAGAGCTTCCGATGATGAAAGTGAAATCGGTGAATTCAATCCTCATGTAAGAAGTATTATTGCCTATAATACCGAATCTGTAGTTACTGAAACCACAAGACCAAATGGCGTTTTATTAGCTCAAATTACACCAAGAGGAGGAAGAATTTCTGGCACTTCATCAATTGTTCAGTTGGATGCTTGGAATTGGGAAGATGCCATCATCAAAGAAAATGATGGAATTCATCTAAACTGGCCAAGAAGTTATTCAAGAACTGGCTGGTGGGCTGAACCAGGAGGAATTGAAGCCAACAAAAATTATGAGCCACAAATAAAAACAATACAAGACTATTTTGATAATGCTTTTGCTTATTTAAATACAAAAAACAGCAAAAAAGATATCCCTTTTGAAGCAATGAAAGGTATACAAAATGGAGAAAAAAAATTATACATTCACGTAAATGGGGAAAAAGAAATCATTGATGCGGTATTGTTTAAAAAGAAAAACAATATAAAAAACATGGTCATTGTAGGCGGATATTATGCTTTTAAAGTTGCAACTTTATTAAAAGAAAACAATGTTGCTGTTTTATTAAAACGAGTACACGATTTGCCTTTGTTAGAAGATGAAGATGTAAATTTACCATATAAAAATGCAAAATTATTAGTTGATGCAGGTGTTTTAGTAGGATTAGAAAACGCTGGCGATATGGAACGTATGCAAACCAGAAATCTTCCGTTTTATGCTGGAACTTGTGCCGCTTGGGGACTTTCAAAAGAACAAGCTTTACAATTAATAACAGAAAATACGGCTAAAATTTTAGGGATTGACAACCAATACGGAACTTTGGAATCAGGTAAAAGTGCCACTTTATTCATTTCTGAAGGAGATCCTTTGGAAATGAAAACAAATGTCATTTCATTCGCTTTTATTGATGGAAGACAAATTAGCCTGCAAAGTCACCACACTGAATTGTATGAACGTTACAAAGGAAAATTCGAACAACAAAAAAAATAAGACCAAAAGCCTTTCAGTAAATGAAAGGCTTTTTTGTATTTTTGCACTATAATTTCTTATTCATGAAACAAATCACCTCGGTTCAAAATCCTTTTATTAAATCGTTAGTTCAATTGCAAGAAAAAGCAAAAGTTCGTAAACAAACGGGCACTTTTTTAATTGAAGGAAAACGCGAAATTGAATTAGCACTAAAAGGTGGTTATGAATTAGAAACGATTTTATTTTTACCAGAAATCATTTCGGAAAAACAATTAAACGATTTAACGACTAGACAGTTAAACGTAATAGAAATATCAAAAGAAGTCTATCAAAAGTTAGCCTATCGCGATACAACCGAAGGCATTTTGGCCATTGCCAGAACAAAATCATTAGCCTTATCCGATTTAAAACTTTCAAAAAATCCATTGATTTTAGTTGGTGAATCTTTGGAAAAACCTGGAAACGTAGGTGCTATTCTTAGAACTGCAGACGCAGCCAATATTGATGCTGTAATCATCGCCAATCCAAAAAGCGATTTATACAATCCCAACATCGTTCGCTCAAGCGTTGGATGCTTGTTTACCCGACAAATTGCCGTTGGAACTACGGAAGAAGTTATTGCGTATTTAAAAGCGAATAATATCAATATTTACTCAGCTACTTTACAAGATTCAACTGAATATCATACCCAAAACTACACTACTCCTACTGCTTTAGTGGTAGGAACAGAAGCTACTGGTTTGTCTGAAAAATGGCGAACAGAAAGCACAAAAAATATTATCATTCCAATGCAAGGCGAAATCGATTCAATGAATGTTTCTGTTGCAGCAGCTATTTTACTATTCGAAGCCAAAAGACAACGCGGATTTTAGTCTTTTTTCTTTTCTCTTTTTTCTATTTTCTAGATTTGCACAATTAGAAAAAATAGCTTACTTTTAGTTGGTTAAAGAAAATGTATGACAGCGATAGAATTAGAAGCCGAAAACAAAGCCATTGCGCAAGAATATAAAGAATTACTTCGCATCAGTTATCAAACCCTTACTGATGAAGACAAAAAAATCATCCGTAAAGCATTTGATGTAGCTGTTGACGCTCATAAAGACCAACGTAGAAAATCGGGTGAAGCTTATATTTTCCATCCCATTGCTGTAGCAAAAATTGTTGCGCGTGATATTGGTTTAGGAGCAACTTCCATTGCTGCTGCATTGATGCACGATGTAGTAGAAGATACGGACATTACGGTTCAGGATATTGAAAAAATGTTCAACCCAAAAATTGCTCAATTGGTTGAAGGTTTAACTAAAATTGCCAAAGTTAAAACCGATCAAGAAATTTCAATGCAAGCGGAAAATTTCCGTAAAATGTTATTGACTTTAAATGATGATGTTCGGGTAATCATTATCAAAATTGCCGATAGATTACACAATATGCAAACAATGGGAAGTATGGCTGATTATAAACAAGCCAAAATTGCTTCCGAAACCTTATACATTTATGCACCACTCGCCCATCGCTTAGGATTATACAACATCAAAACACAATTAGAAGATTTAGGCTTAAAATATACTGAACCAGATGTTTACAACGATATTGTAAGTAAAATAAAGGAAACCAAAGAAGAACAAGATGCGTATATCAAAACAATTTCTGATATATTAAGTAAGTCATTAAATGAAGAAGGTATAGAATTTACAATTAAAGGTCGTCCTAAATCAATATATTCTATCCGTAGAAAAATGAAGGCGCAAGGTGTTACTTTTGATGAAGTATACGACAAATTTGCACTTCGAATCATCTATAAATCAAATCCACATGATGAAAAATTCATCGCTTGGAAAATATATTCAGTAGTTACCGATCATTATCGTCCATCACCAAGTAGATTACGCGATTGGATTTCTTCACCAAAATCAACAGGCTACGAAGCTTTGCACATTACAGTAATGGGGCCAAAAGGACGCTGGGTAGAAATTCAAGTCCGAAGTGAGCGTATGGATGAAATCGCTGAAAAAGGTTACGCAGCACACTACAAATACAAAAATGGTGCAACTGAAGAACATGGTTTAGAAATTTGGTTAAACCAATTAAAAGAAGCATTAGAAAATTCAGCAAGCAATGCCGTAGATTTTGTAGAAGATTTTAAACTGAATTTATATGCAAAAGAAATCTATGTTTTTACTCCAAAAGGTGAAATTAAATCGTTACCAAAAGGAGCAACTTCATTAGATTTTGCTTTTAGTATTCACTCAGAAATTGGTGTAAAAACTAGAGGAACAAAAGTAAATGGAAAATTAGTTCCCCTAAATCATGTTTTAAACAGCGGTGATCAGGTGGAAATCATTACTTCGGCAAATCAAAAACCAACTTCACAATGGTTGGATTATGTAACAACTTCCAGAGCAAAAAACAAAATAAAAAATGTTTTAAACGAAAATACTAAAAAAATTGCCGAGGACGGAAAAGAACTTTTAGAACGAAAACTTCGTCATTTAAAAATTACACTAAACGAAAATACAGTTAATGAGCTTGTTAACTTTTTTAAATTACAAACTAGTTTAGATTTATTTTACAGAGCAGGAATTGGAACAATTGAAAACCAACAACTAAAAGATTATGCTGCTCAAAAAAGCAACACATTGGTTAATTTCTTTAAGAAAACCATTAAACGTTCACCAACATCTCAGCCTGAGCAAATCCATAAAAATGAAATCAGCAAGAAATTTGACATGTTGGTTTTTGGAGCCGAACAAGATAAATTAGACTATAAACTATCAAGCTGCTGTAATCCAATTCCGGGTGATGATGTGTTTGGTTTTGTAACCATTAACGAAGGAATTAAAGTCCATAAAAAAGATTGTCCAAATGCAATTAGTATGCAATCTAACTATGCCTATCGAATTATTCAAGCCAAATGGATTGATTCTTCTCAAGAAGAATTTAAAGCGATTCTAAAAATTACTGGAATGGATATTTTAGGTTTGACAAATGATCTAACCAAAGTAATTTCAAGTCAAATGAACGTGAATATTCAAAGTATTTCATTGAGTAGCGAAGCAGGAATTTTTAACGGACAAGTTACGGTTGTTGTTCAAAACAATACCATCTTGAAAAAACTGATTGATAATATCAAAAAAGTAGATGGAATTGATAAAGTTACACGTGTTTATAATAATTAACAAAAGTTAATAACTAAAACACTATCAATCAAATTTAGGGTTTTATTCAATGCAAAAATAACACTATCTTTGCCAATATTTCATTTAACAGAGCAATGGAAAACAAAAATCAGGAAATTGTAAAAAATGTTTTTACAAAATATTTAGAAGAAAAAGCACATCGTAAAACTCCAGAACGCTATGCTATTCTTCAAGAAATTTACAATGCAACCGAGCATTTTGATATCGAGTCTTTGTACATCAAAATGAAAAATAAAAACTATCGTGTAAGTAGAGCAACACTATACAACACTATAGAACTTTTATTAGAATGTGGTTTGGTACGTCGTCATCAGTTTGGACAAAATCAAGCGCATTATGAAAAATCATATTTCGATAAACAACATGACCACATTATTTTAACAGATACTGGTGAAGTTATCGAATTTTGTGACCCAAGAATTCAGCAAATAAAACAAACCATGGAAGAAATGTTTGGGATTGACATTCAAACACATTCGCTTTACTTCTATGGAACAAAAAAACAACAATAACAACTAACTACAAATAATAAATAACAACACAATGACTGTAGATTTACTACTTGGATTACAATGGGGCGATGAAGGAAAAGGAAAAATTGTTGATGTTCTTACATCAAAATATGATATTATTGCACGTTTTCAAGGTGGACCAAATGCGGGACACACTTTAGAATTTGACGGAATCAAACACGTTTTAAGAACAATTCCTTCTGGAATTTTCCACAAAAACGCAATTAATATAATTGGAAATGGAGTGGTAATCGACCCTGTAGTTTTCCAAAAAGAAATTGAAGGTTTAGCAAAATTCGACATGGACATTACAGCTAAATTATTCATTTCTAGAAAAGCACACTTAATTTTACCAACTCACCGTTTATTAGATGCCGCTTCTGAAGCATCAAAAGGAAAAGCAAAAATTGGTTCTACTTTAAAAGGAATTGGTCCAACATATATGGACAAAACTGGAAGAAATGGACTTCGTGTAGGTGATTTAGAATTAGAGGATTTTAAACAACGTTATAGAGCTTTAGCTGATAAACACGAAGCAATGATTGCTTTTTATGATGTTGATTTACAATATGACTTAAAAGAAATGGAAGAAGAATTTTTTGAAGCAGTAAAAGACTTAAAAAAATTAACTTTCATCGATAGTGAAGAATACTTAAACAAAGCCTTAAAAGAAGGAAAATCAATTTTAGCTGAAGGAGCACAAGGTTCTTTATTAGATGTTGATTTTGGAACATATCCTTTTGTAACTTCTTCAAATACAACAGCTGCCGGAGCTTGTACAGGTTTAGGAATTGCACCAAACAAAGTAAAAGACGTTTTCGGAATTTTCAAAGCATACACAACTCGTGTAGGTAGCGGACCATTTCCAACAGAAGA
>ERZ1034361.619-NODE-619-length-22023-cov-2.774629_pt1 | contig 22023 bp, 18 predicted proteins | sample MGYA00520617_ERZ1034361 | MGnify/ENA primary metagenome ERZ1034361 (study PRJEB33736, sample SAMEA104284507) | Azolla filiculoides | biome: Urban; feature: Water surface; material: Ditch water | place: Netherlands | collected 2015-10-28 | depth 0-0.1 m ...
GTTCCGCAAACCAAGAACTCCCTGCGCACCACCCAATCCAGCATCGGCAAGGGCACGCAGGCCTTGCGCGACATTCCGCAGTCGGTGACCGTGGTCACGGAGCGGCTGATGGACGACCGCAACCTCGACGACTTCCGCGAACTGCTGCGCACCACCGCCGGCGTCACCTTCCAGGCCGGCGAAACCGGCGAGGAAGACGTGCGCCTGCGCGGGGGGGAGGGGTGGGAGGCCGGCGGGGGCGGCGCCGGCGACATCTACACCGATGGCCTGCGCGACGGAACGCTCTATGAGCGCGACACCTTCAACAACGACCGCGTCGAAGTGCTCAAGGGATCGGCCTCGATGCTGTTCGGCAAGGGCTCCACCGGCGGCGTGGTCAACCAGGTCAGCAAGCAGCCGTTCCTGATGGACCAGCATGAAGTCACCTACACGCTGGGAACGGGGCAGGAACACCACCTGACAGGCGACTTCAACAGTCACACCGGTGAGGACTCGGCTTTCCGGCTGAACGCCATGCTGCACGACGCGAACAACTACGGCGCAACCGCCAGGAAGACCGGCGTGGCCCCCACCTTCCGCTGGGGCATCGGCACACGCGACGAATTTTCGGTGGGCCTGTATTACCTCGACGTCAAGGGCCGCCCCCTGTACAACCACCCCTGGTTCAGCGACAACGGAACCATCGTGCCGTCGCTGCCAGCCAGGAACTATTACGGGCTGGCCAGCGACCACCTCGAAACCCAGGCGGCTTACGCCACGGCCAGCCACATCCGCCGCCTCGACGTCGACAGCCAGATCAAGACCCAGTTCCGCCATGGCCGTTTCAAACGCGACCTCTGGGCCAGCGCGATCCGCTTCGCCACGGGCACCACCCGGGAAAACCTGACAGACGCCACCGTGATCAACCGCACGCCCAAGGGCCGCATCGGCATCAGCGACGTGACCCAGCTCCAAAGCGACTACACCGGCAAGTTCAACTGGGCTGGCAAGCAGCACGATCTGATCGCCGGCGTGGACCTCTACCATGACGACGCGAAACGGGCGAACAGTTTCGCCGGCGCGGCCAGCGGCCTGAACACCACCGTGGGAACACCCAACAACGGCGACTGGCGCGCGGACACCCGCGGCGAGCCGGCGTTCAACACCTTCCAGTCCACCAACGTGGGGCTCTACGTGCAGGACACCCTGGCGCTGAACAGCACCGTCAAGCTGATCGGCGGCCTGCGCTACGACCGCTTCAAGGCGACGTACACCACCACCGGCACCAGCCACGCGCGCTCCGACGGACTCTGGAGCCCGCGCCTGGGCGCCCTTTACCAGCCGAATGACAGCGCCTCGTACTACGTCTCGTACGGCACGTCCTACAACACCTCGGGCGACACCTACCAGTTCACGCCGGCGGCACCCAGCGCCAAGGATGCGAACACCCCGGCCGAGAAGAGCCGCAATTTCGAGATCGGCGGCAAGTTCGAGCTGTTCGACAAGCGGGCTTCGCTGGGCGTCGCGCTGTTCCACAGCGAGAAGTACAACGAGCGCAACACCGACCCGGACACCGCCGCCCAGCAGAACCTGCTGTCGGGCAAGCGCCACGCCACCGGCATGGAATTCAATCTGGCCGGCCAGATCACGCCGAAATGGGAGATCTTCTACAACCACACCTGGATTCCCAACGCGAAGATCGACGCGAGCAATGTGGCGCTCAATGCAGCCGGCACCGGCGCCCAGGTCCAGGGTGATCGCCCGGCGCTCACGCCGCGCCACAGCGCCAGTCTCTGGAGCACCTACCGTATGACCCAGAAACTGCGCCTAGGCGGCGGACTCAACTACCGCGGCGCGCAAAACCCCGAAGGCGCACGCCACATGCTGGCCCCCGCCTTTACGACCCTGGACGCCATGGCCGAATACAACCTGACCGACACGGTGACCGTCAAACTCAACGTGACCAACCTCACGGACAAGCTGTACGCCGATTCGCTGTACCGCGGCTTCTACGCGCCGGGCGCTCCCCGCGCCGTCCAGCTGACACTCAAGACCCTGTTCTGAGCACGGCCCCCACGTTTGCCCTTGCCCGCGCCACATCCCCATGCTCATGCACCTGAAAAACATCCTCACGCAAGACGAAGTGCGGCTGGCCCGCTCGCTCCTGGGCGACGACGCCCCCTGGGTCGACGGGCGCAGCAGCGCCGGTGGGCTTGCCCTTCCGCAAAAGAAAAACGAACAGCTGGCCCAGGACAGCGACCACGCCCGGCAACTGCAGGCGCTGGTCGTGGCGGCCGTCCAGCGGGACCCGCTGTTCTTTTCAGCAGCACTGCCGCGCAAGATCTTCAACCCGCTGTTCAACCGCTACAGCGGCGACTCCAACCATTACGGCACGCACATCGATGGTGCGGTGCTGCACTCCAGGGACCCCGCGCAATGGGTCCGCACGGACCTCTCGTGCACCCTGTTCCTGGCCGATCCGTCGGAATATGACGGCGGCGAACTGCGCATCCAGGACCCCCAGAGTGCGCGCAGCGTCAAGCTGCCCGCCGGCGACATGGTTTTGTACCCCGGCAACACGCTGCACCAGGTGGCCCCGGTCACGCGGGGCACGCGCCTCGCCAGTTTCTTCTGGATCGAGAGCATGGTGCGGTCCGGCGAGCAGCGGCGACTGCTGTTCGACATGGACATGGCGCTGCTGCAACTACGCAACCAGCAAGGCCCGGATGACGCGGCCATGGTGCAACTCACCGGCACCTACCACAACCTCCTGCGCCTATGGGCGGACGTCTAGCCTGCGCGCCCGTTCCACCCTTTCCGCCCACTGCCTCCGGCTTCCACCCACTGCCCCCGCGGCCCGCATGACCCACACGCCCACCCTGCAAATGCTGCTACCTGGCCTCGTCTCCCTGGCCGACCACGCCGCCCACGCGCGCCGCGTGCTGGACGACAACGCCTGGGCCTATTTTGCCGGCGGCGCGGCCGATGAACTGACGCTGCACGCCAACAACGACGCCTGGTCCCGGATCAGCCTGCTGCCACGCGTGCTGCGCCCGCTGGCCGGCGGCCACACCCGCGTGCCATTGCTCGGACGCACGCTGGCCCACCCGATCCTGCTGGCGCCCGTGGCCTACCAGCGCATGGCCCACCCCGATGGCGAGATCGCTACCGCACTGGCCGCTGCCGCGCTGGAAGCGGGCCTGGTGCTCAGCACCCAGTCCAGCACGCCACTCGAAGACGTGGCCCAGGCTTTTGGCGATGCGCCGGGGCGCGGGCCGCTGTGGTTTCAGCTCTACCTGCAGCACGACCGAGGCTTCAACCGGGAACTGGTGCAGCGCGTTGAACGTGTGGGTTACGAAGCCCTGGTACTGACGGTGGACGCCCCGTGCAGCGGCGCCCGCGACCGCGAACGCCGCGCCGGTTTCCGCCTGCCGCCCGGGATCAGCGCCGTGAACCTGGCCGGCCTGCCGCCCGCGCCGCAGCCCCCGCTGCAGACGGGTCAAAGCGCGCTGTTTGACGCGCTGCTGCAGCACGCCCCGACCTGGGACGACATCGCCTGGCTGCAGTCCATCACCCGGCTACCGGTGCTGCTCAAGGGCATCCTGCATCCCGACGACGCCCGCCAGGCCGCCGCGCTGCAAGTCGCCGGTGTGATCGTCAGCAACCACGGCGGTCGCACGCTCGACACCACCCCCACGACGGTCGCCGTGCTGCCCGACATCACCGACGCCGTGCAGGGCGCCCTGCCCGTGCTGGTGGACGGCGGCATCCGGCGCGGCACCGACGTGCTCAAGGCCATGGCGCTGGGCGCCAGCGCCGTGCTGGTCGGGCGGCCGTACGTGTACGGTCTGGCCAACGCCGGCGCGCATGGCGTGGCCCATGTGCTGCGCCTGCTGCGCGACGAGCTCGAAATCGCCATGGCGCTGACCGGATGCCGCACGCTGGCCGACGCAGGCCCGGATCTCCTGCAGGCTTCGCCCTGAAAGTCCTGAATTAATAGCTGAAACGAACCATTCCACGCTGGGATAAGGCCAATTTTTATGAGAAATTTCCTCCCGGCCGCTCCCCGGCGTCTTCGCCAGCCGTTGAAAGCTGCATTTCTGAGGGATTTTCGCAAATGCAAATCATTCTCATCTATAATCAAACCATGCCACGCCAGATCAACCACGCGCACTTGCAGGTTCTGCCATGACCTTGCTCTCCACCCTGGGCGGCAGCCTTGCGCTGGTCGCCGGATCGCTCTTCTGGGTGTTGCGCCGCTGAGTTGCTGCGTCCCCGCCATGGCCCCTGCACTATGATTTCGTCCCTCTCACCCACCCACACCGGTCAACCAGGCATGCACCGCAACTTCGTCATCGTCGGCAGTGTCGTGGTCTTCCACGTGGCGGCGCTGTGGGCGCTGCAAACCGGGTTGCTGCGGCGCGCGGTGGAGATCGTGGTGCCGGCCGAAATCCTGAGCGAATTCATCACGCCGCCGGTGCCCAGAGTGGACGCGCCCAGGCCCCTCGCGCCAGCCACACCGGCGCCGCAACCGCGCCAGGCCGTGCAGCGCCCGGCGCTCCCGCCCGCGCCGCAACCGCTGGCCATCGCCGACCCGACCCCGGCGCCCAATGCGCCCACCGGCGTGCTCATGCCGCAGCCCCCCGCTCCGCCCATTGCGGCGCCGGTGGCCGCAGCCCCCGCCGCGCCACCGGCCCCGCCCGCCCCCGTGCGTGTGGAGTTGCCGTCCAGCGACGCCGACTACCTCAACAACCCCAAGCCCGCCTATCCCGCCTTGAGCAAGCGCCTGGGTGAACAGGGCAAGGTCGTCGTGCGGGTACTGATCGGCGTGGACGGCGCGCCGCAAAAGGCTGAAATACGCACCTCCAGCGGCTTCCAGCGGCTGGACCAGGCGGCGCTGGCCACCGTGCTGCGCTGGCGCTACCTGCCCGGCAAGCGCGGCGGCGTGGCCGAGGCCATGTGGTTCAACGTCCCCATCCATTTTGTTCTGGAGTAATCCCCCATGGAATCGCAATTCGGCCTCATCAACGTCTGGACCCAGGGCGACTGGGTCACCCGCAGCGTGGCGCTGCTGCTGCTGGGCATGTCGCTGGCGTCGTGGATCGTCATCCTGCTCAAGGCGCTGGACATCCTGAAATACAAGAAACTGGCCAATGGCGCCGAGCCTTTCTGGCACAGCGCCGACTTTGCCGAAGGCCTGGCCAAGCTCGGCCCGCCCGCCGACAACCCGTTCCGCCAGCTGGCCGAGGAAGGCCGCGAGGCGGCCGCCCATGTCCACCACAAGGAGGGCACCGCCCGCACCGCGCTGCACGACACCCTGGACGTGAGCGACTGGGTCACGCGCTGCCTGCGCAACTCCATCGACGACACCACCGCGCGGCTGCAGACGGGCCTGGCGGTGCTGGCCTCGGTGGGCTCCACCGCGCCCTTCGTCGGACTGTTCGGCACCGTCTGGGGCATCTACCACGCGCTGATGGGCATCGGCGCGGCCGGCCAGGCGACCATTGACAAGGTGGCCGGCCCGATTGGCGAGGCGCTGATCATGACGGCGCTGGGCCTGGCAGTGGCGATTCCTGCCGTGCTGGGCTACAACGCGCTGGTGCGCGGCAACAAGTTCATCCAGACCAAGCTCAACCGCTTTGCCCACGACCTGCATGCCTACTTTGTGACGGGTGCCCGGGTCCAGAGCGGAAGCGGCGGCGACGGCAAGGTCGTGCCCATGAAAAAAGCGTAATCGGAGCACACCATGGCTTTTGGAACCCAGGACGAACCCGACGAGGTGATGAACGAGATCAACATGACGCCCTTCGTGGACGTGATGCTGGTGCTGCTGATCATCTTCATCATCACCGTGCCGGTGATGAAGCACGCCGTCAACGTGGACTTGCCGCGTGCCAGCAACGTGCGCGAAGACGTCAAGCCCGCCACCGTGCGCCTGTCGGTGCAGGCCGATGGCACGTACTACTGGAACGAGTCGAAGGTAGCGGACGAAGCCCTGCCGGCACTGCTGCAGGCTGAAGCCGCCAGGAATCCGCAGCCGGATCTGCACATCCGGGGTGACAAGGCGGTGCGCTACGAGCGCGTGGCGCAGGCGATGGCGGCGGCGCAACAGGCCGGCATCAAGAAGATCGGCTTCATCACGGAGCCGAAGCCGTGAATACAGCCAGGCCCCAAACGCAACTCACGGAAGCTGCCAAGGCGCCACCGTTGCAGCCGGTGGCAACACCTGCCACGCGGCATGCCGCACCGGCGCCGGTGGACAGCGCGGCACTGCTGCGGGGCGGGCGAACGGTCGAGATCAGCCACCACGGTGAAATCTACCGCCTGCAGGCCACCCGGCTGGGCAAGCTGATCCTGACCAAATAAGCCGGCCACCAGCCAGCGGGCGGCGGTTTACAGGCCGATGGCGGCGATGCCCGCTTTGGCAATCTGCGCGTCTTCGGTGGACTTCACACCGCTCACACCCACCGCGCCCAGGCATTGGCCGTCTTTCATGATCGGCACGCCGCCTTCCAGCAGGCCCTTCAGCTCCGGCGCGCTCAGGAAGGACACGCGGCCGGCGTTGATCATGTCCTCGTACACCTTGCTCTCGCGCTGGCCCATGGCCGCGGTGTTGGCCTTGGCCGGTGCGATGTGGGCGGAAATCGGCGCGGCGCCGTCCAGGCGCTGCAGGCGCAGCAAGTGGCCGCCAGCGTCCACGATGGCAATGGTCACGGCCCAGTTGTTTTTCAGGGCTTCGGCCTCCGCGGCAGCGGCGATGGCCTGGATATCGGCCGATTCGAGGGCATAGGTATTTTTCATGGGTCAATAGAGGGGTTCAAAGAGGCCAAAGCATAACGGCTGAACCCCGACGGAAAGCCTGCACGGCAGGCAAAACGGCATGACCCAAAAAGTACCCACACGAAATCCCGGAATCCCGCTTGGGGTCATTTTTTCGCCCATGGGAATCGCCCTAGAATCACGCACGCCGCGCGATGCGGCTTCTACAGGAGTTCGAGACATGAATGATCGCGTGCAAACCATTGAACAAGGCATCGGCTATGGCCATGTGGCCTCGCAAGGCGAACGCAACCGGGTGTTGCGCAACACGTACTGGCTGCTGGCGCTAAGCCTGCTGCCCACGGTGCTCGGCGCCTGGCTGGGCGTGGCCACAGGCATCACCAAGTCCTTGAGCGGCGGCATTGGCATGATCGTCTTCCTCGGTGGCGCGTTCGGCTTCATGGTCGCGATCGAGAAGACCAAGAACTCGGCTGCCGGCGTGCCGGTGCTGCTGGGCTTCACCTTCTTCATGGGCCTGATGCTTTCGCGCATGATCGCCATGGTGCTGGGCTTCAAGAACGGCCCCGACCTGATCATGACGGCCTTCGGCGGCACGGCCGGCGTGTTCCTTGTGATGGCCAGCCTGTCCAGTGTCATCAAGCGTGACCTGTCCGGCATGGGCAAGTGGTTGTTCGTCGGCGCGCTGGCCATCATGGTCGGCGGCATCATCAACGTTTTTGTGGGCTCCACCGCCGGCATGATGGCCATTTCGGTCATGGCCATCGGCGTCTTCAGCGCCTACATGCTGTACGACCTGAAGCAGATCGTGGACGGCGGCGAGACCAACTACATCAGCGCCACGCTGGCCCTGTACCTGGACATCATCAACGTGTTCCAGAGCCTGCTGGCCCTGCTGGGCATCATGGGCGGCGAACGCGACTGACGCGCGGTGGCTACTGCGCCACCCCTGCCCCACTAAAAAGGCCCTTTCGGGCCTTTTTTGCTTCTGTCTCCGGCAAGCCCCGGCTGGCAAGAATCAACCTGGTGTGACGGCCCGCTGCCCCGCCGGCGGCTCGAAGGCCTGAATGGGCGGCAGCGCCTCGGCAAAGCGCTCCACTTCGACGGCCGTCAACTGCCCGGCACAGCCCTGCGACAGCGCCGACGTTCCCTGGTCCCGCGTCAGCACGTTCGGGTTGCCATGCACACACAGCGGGCGTCCCTGCGCGTCCAGGGCGGGGTCGTACCACGCGCCGGTCGGCAGCTGGATCACCCCCCGCAGGACGTCTTCGGTCAACGCGGCCGACGCCAGGCAGGCACCACGGTCGTTGTAAAGACGCACGATGTCGCCCTCGGCAATGCCGCGTGCAGCCGCATCCAGCGGATGGAGGCGGCACACTTCGCGGCCCTGGCGCTTCTGGCTGACACTGTGGCCGCCAAAGTCGAGCTGGCTGTGCAGCTTGGTCGCGGGCTGGTTGGCCACGAGCCACAGCGGATGTGCGGCGGTCGGCACATCGGTGGGGGCCAGCCAGGCCGGATGGCCGGGACAGTCGGCGTAGCCAAAGCCGGCCACCACCGCAGAGGTGATTTGCACCTTGCCGCTGGGCGTGGGCAGGGGGTGGCCGGCAGGGTCGTTGCGAAAAGCCCGCAGGATGCCGCCGTCGTCCGCCTGCTGGGGCAGCACGATCTCGCCGCGCGCCCAGAAGGTGTCGAAATCCGGCGCATCCAGCCCTTTGGCTTCCAGGCCCGCCCGTGTCTTCTCGTACAGATGCTGCAGCCATTCGCGGCTGCTGCGCCCTTCAGTAAAGGCCTCGCGCGTGCCCAGACGCCCAGCCAGGTCGGCAAAGATGTCGTAGTCGTCGCGGGCCAGCCCGTGCGGCGCAACGATGCGGTGCATGGCCACCATCATCGGGTCGGTCGGCGCCGCGCCGATGTCTTCGCGCTCCAGCGTCATGGTGCAGGGCAGCACGATGTCGGCATGGCGGGCGGTGGCGGTCCAGGCGATCTCGTGCACGACGAAGGTGTCGAGCTGCCGGAAGGCCTCGGCCAGGCGGTTCAGGTCCTGGTGGTGGTGAAACGGATTGCCCCCCGCCCAGTAGGCCAGCCGGATGTGCGGATAGGCCTGGCGCTGACCGTTGTAGTCAAACGGTGCGCCGGGGTGCAGCAGCATGTCGGCGATGCGCGCCACCGGGATGAACGCCTTCACGCCGTTGGTGCCCTGGGGCAGCGCGGCCGACGGCACGGCGTTGGTGCGCTTGCCGTAGTGCGCCAGCGTGCCCAGCGCGTAGTTGTAGCCGCCACCGGGCAGGCCCAGCTGCCCCAGCGCGGCCGCCAGCACGGCGGCCATCCAGATGGGTTGCTCGCCGTGTTCGGCACGTTGCAGCGAATGGGCCACCACCACCAGCACGCGCTTGCCCGGCAGCGCGCGGGCCAGATCCACCAGCGTGTGTTCCGGCAGGCCGCAAATGGCGGCCGCCCAGGCCGCCGTCTTGGGCGTGCCGTCGCTGCGACCCAGCAGGTAGTCTTCGAAGGCCGGCCAGCCTTCGCAATAGCGCGCCAGGAAGTCACGGTCGTGCAGCCCCTCCGTCACCAGCACATGCAGCAGGCCCAGCATCAGGGCCGTGTCCGTGCCTGGCGTGGCGGCCAGCCATTCGGCCTGCGCCTCCTCAGGCAGGTCGGTGCGCAGCGGGCTGACCGAGATGAAGCGGCAACCACGTGCTGCCGCCAGCCGCATCGATTCGCGCTCGGTATGCCGGCTGATGCCGCCGCTGGCCACGCGGGAATTTTTCAGCGCCATGCCGCCAAACGCCAATACCACCTCGGTGTGTTCCACCACCTGTTCCCAGGTCACGTTGCGCCGGGCCACGTCGTCCATGCTGCCCAGGATGTGCGGCAGGATCACGGCGGACGCGCCCGCGCTGTAACTGTTGACCGAGCGCACATACCCGCCCAGCGAGGTGTTGAGGAAGCGGTGCACCTGGCTCTGGGCGTGGTGGAAGCGCCCCGCGCTCGACCAGCCGTAGGAGCCGCCAAACACGGCCTCTGCGCCGTGTGCATCCTTCACCCTGCGCAGCTCGCTCGCCAGCAGGTTCAGCACTTCGTCCCAACCCATGGGCACGTAATCGTCCATGCCGCGCGAGGGATCGGGGCCGGGACCGCGCGTCAGCCAGCCGCGCCGCACCATCGGTGTGGTGACACGCACGCGGTGGTGCAGCGCATCAGGAAAGTTCTCGATCAGCGGATTGGGGTCCGGGTCGTTCGGGTGGGGCTGGACGGTCAGCCTGCCATCGCGCCACGCGGCGGAGAACACGCCCCAGTGGGCGCTGTGGGGCCGCAGGGCGGCGTCGGCCGTCGAACCGGAAGAGGCTTCGTTGTGCATGGTGGTCTGGACGCTGACGGTGGTCTTATTCGGCCTTCAGATTGCCGCGCTCCACCCCACGCCGGTATTTCGCAATGTCGCGCACGATGAAGTCGCGGAAGGCCGCGCCAGACAGCGTAGACTCCTGGGCCCCATCATTGCGGTACACCTGCAGCACGGCGGGCGTCTGCAAGGCCGCCTTGACATGGCGCGTCAGGGTCTCCAGCACCTCTTTCGGTGTGCCGGCGGGTGCAGCCAGCCCATACCACTGGGTCATCGTCACGTCGATGCCGGACTCCTTGAGCGTCGGCACATTCGGCATGGAAGGCACGCGCCTGGCGCTGCTGACGGCCAGCAGCCGCATCTTGCCGCCATTGATCTGACCCATGAGTGGGGTGTAAGGGGCAAAGAAGCTGTCCACCTGCCCGCCGAGCAGGTCGGTGATGGCCGGGCCCGAGCCTTTGTACGGCACGTGCAGGATGTCCAGGCCCGCCTGCTGCTTGACCATCTCCATCACGATCTGGGAGGCACCACCGGTGCCGGTGGACGCATAAGTCAGCTTGCCCTGGCGTGCCACGGCCACGAAGTCTTCGATGCTCCTGATCTTCGACGTGGCGCTGACCATCAGGCCGAAAGGCGTTTCCACGAGCTGGCTGATGGGCTCAAAATCGCCTGGCACCTTGTACGTCAGGTTTGAGCGGATGGCCGGCGAGCTGCCCATGTTGCCGCTCATCGCCAGCAGCAGGGTGTAGCCGTCCGGCTTGGCCTTCGCCACGACTTCGGCTGCGATGTTGCCGCCTGCCCCCACCCGGTTGTCCACCACCACGGGCTGGCCGATGCGCCGTGCCAGTTCGTTGGCGATGGTGCGCCCGTACAGGTCGCCGCCACCACCGGGCGGAAAGCCGATCACCAGCTTGATGGGCTGCTCGGGGTAGGCGGCGTGCGCCAGGCTGGCCAGCAGGGCGGCCGCCACGAAAGTGCCGGCGCGGCGGAAGAAGTCACGTTTTTGCATGGGAAATCCTTCAAGTCAAAAAGCCTGCAACGTGCAGGCTTGGGGATGTAGTCAGGTCGGCACATCCGGTCGTCAGCCCGCCGCGCCGGTGGCAATCGGTGCACCGGGCTGGGCGCACCACTCGCTCCAGGAGCCTGGGTACAGGGCTGCACCCCGCAACCCAGCCACCTCCATGGCCAGCAGGTTGTGGCAGGCCGTGACACCCGAGCCGCACTGATTGACCAGCTCTGCGGCAGCGCGCCCACCGGTCAGCGCCTGGAACTCGGTCAGCAGCCGGGCGGCCGGCTTGAACTTGCCGTCGGCCCCCAGGTTGTCGCGGAACAGGCGGTTGCGCGCGCCGGGGATGTGGCCGCCGATGGGGTCCATCGTTTCGTTCTCGCCCCGGAAGCGGTCGGGCGCCCGTGCATCCAGCACCAGCCGTGCGCCGGTTTCCAGATTGGCGCGCACTTCGTCGTACGTCACGGTCGCCACCAGGGCAGGACGCACGCTGAAATCACCGGGCGCGCGCGTGGCGCCAGAGGCGACGGTCACTGGCAGGCCGGCCGCTTTCCATGCGGCGATGCCGCCATCCAGCACGGCCGCTGCGCCGTGCCCCGCCCAGCGCAGCATCCACCACAGGCGCGCGGCGTACATGCTGCCGGCATTGTCGTAAATGACAAACTGGGTCGCGTCGTCTGCCCCCAGCGCGGCCATGGCGGCAGCGAAGGTCGCGCGCTCGGGCAGCGGGTGACGGCCATTGCGTCCGGTCTTGGCGGCGCTCAGGGTGTGCTCCAGATGCACAAAGTACGCGCCGGGCACATGGCCGGCGTCAAAAACGCGCTGGCCAGCCTCCAGGTCGGTCAAGTCAAAGCTGCAGTCCAGGACCAGCAGTTTCGCGGCTTCCGGGCTGGCAATGGCACGCGCCAGTTCATCGGTTGAAATCAGGGTTTCGTAGTGCATGGTGGTAGGTCTTGCGTTCAGGCCCGCTTTACTGGGCAATTTCCTTCATCAGCGCGGGCGTGGCCGCATCGCGGTAACGGGCGATGTCTTCGACGATGTAGCGCTTGAAGTCCACCATGGGAAGAATCCGCTCCATGGCGGCGTCCTTGCGGATCGCCTGCTGCACTTCGGGCGTGGCCAGCGCGCGGCTCAGGTGGTCGGACAGGTGCTTGACCACCGCCGGCGGGGTGCCAGCCGGCGCGGCCAGGCCGTACCACTGCGTCACCACCACATTCACACCCAGCTCCTTGAACGTCGGCACCTCCGGCAGCACGGGGCTGCGCTTGTCGCCGGTCGTGGCCAGCACCCGCAACTGCCCCTGGCGAACCTGGCCGATCAACGGCGAGGCCGTGGCAAAGAACATGTCCACCTGCCCGCCGATCATGTCGGTGATGGCAGGACCCGAGCCCTTGTACGGCACGTGCAGGATGTCCACCCCCGCACGCTGCTTGACCATTTCCATGCCGATATGGGCTGCCGCCCCGGTGCCGGTGGAGGCAAAGCTGAGCTTTTGCGTTTTGGCCGCGTCCAGAACAGCCCTGGCCCCCGTGTACTTCGAATTGGCGGCCACAAACAGGCCGTGCGGCGCCTCCAGGATGAGGCCGATCGGTTCGAAATCTTCCGGCACCTTGTACGGAATCGTGGCGGGCTTGAGCGCCGGCGCCACCGCCAGATTGCCGCTCATGGCCAGCAGGATGGTGTAGCCGTCCGGCTTGGCCTTGGCGACGATGTCCGCTGCAATGTTGCCGCCGGCACCCGCGCGGTTTTCCACGATCACCGACTGGCCCAGCGTCTTGCCCAGGGCATTGGCAATCAGCCGGCCGTACAGGTCACCGCCGCCGCCCGGCGGAAAGCCCACCACCAGCTTGACTGGCGCTTCAGGGTAGGCTGCCAGCACGGCAGTTGTCAGGGTCAGCAGCGCGGCGCCCACCAGCGCACTGCGGCGCAGGGCTGCACGGGGGCCATTAAGAAAGAAAGGCATGGTTTGAGTCTCCTGATGGATCTGGATGAACAGACGTGGCCCGCCTCAGCGGCCCAGCCAGCCGGCCTGCTGCGCGACCACGCGGTCCACCGAGGCACCGCACTCGCCCAGGTAGCCGGCGGGGTCGGTCAGGCGGCTGATTTCGTCATCGCCCAGCAACTCGGCCAGGTGCGGATGGCCGCGCATGGCATCGGCAAAGCTGAGCTGGTGCGTGATGCCGTGCATCGACGCTTCATAGATCCACTCGTGGGCGGTCTGCTTGCCCACGCGCGCGCTCAGCTCCAGCATGACGCGCTCCGACAGCAGGTAGCCGCGCATGCGGTCCAGGTTGGTGGCCATGCCCGGCGCATTGACCTTCAGGCCAGCCAGCAGGTTCTTTGCCTGGAACAGCATGGCGCCTGCGATCAGGCAGCACTCGGGCAGGGCCTTCCATTCCATCTTCCAGGCAATGCCGTCGCGCTCGCTCTCCTGCACCATGCCTTCGAGCATCAGCGCGGCGTTGTAGCGCAGCGGGCGGCACAGGCCGGCCAGGTTCTCGGCCGAGGTCGGGTTGCGCTTGTGCGGCATGGTCGAGGAACCGAGCTTGCCTTCGGAGAAGGCCTCTTCCACCTCGGAGAACTCGTTGCGCTGCATGTTGAACAGCTCGTTGCCGATCTTCGACAGCGTGGCGCCGATCATCGCCAAGAGTATCGCGTACTCCGTGAAGCGGTCGCGGGCCGGCGCCCAGCTGATGGCCGGCGTACCCAGGCCCAGCTTGGTCAACGTGCGACGTTCCACCTCTTCAGCTTGCGCGCCCAAAGACGCCTGGCTGCCGACCGCGCCAGCCACCATGCCGACCAGCACGCGGGGTTCGCATTCGGTCAGGCGGGCCTGGTGGCGACCCAGCTCGTCGAGCCAGACCGCGCATTTGTGGCCAAAGGTGATCGGCAGCGCCTGCACGCCGTGCGTGCGCCCCACCATCAGGGTGTCGCGGTGCGCGGCCGACAGGCGGGCCAGCTCCACACCCACGGCCTTGAGGTCGCGCAGGATCACGGCATGCACTTCCTTGAGCTGCAGCACCACCCCTGTGTCCACCACGTCCTGCGTGGTGGCGCCGTAGTGCAGCCACTCGCCGTTTTCTTTCGAGCAGCGGGCCTGCACCTGCTTGAGGGCCGGCACCAGCGAATGCTTGATGCGGCGGATCTCGGCCGACATCTGCGTGATGTCGATGTTGGCGACCCGGGCCTGCTCGCCAATCTCTTTCGCGGCCGCTTCAGGAATGAGGCCCAGTTCCGCCTGGGCGGCGGCCAGCGCGGCTTCGAAGTCAAGCCACTTCTGGATGCGGTTCTCCTCCGAGAAAATGCCGCGCAGTTCGTCGGTGCTCCAGAGGTGCTGGAGCGATTGCATGTCAAAAACGGAAACCGGCATGGGAAAGATCCTAAAAAACGTGGGATGAAGAGAGAACATCGCGCGGCAGCACGCGACCGGGATTGAAGGTGTTGTCGGGGTCCAGCACGCGCTTGATGCGGGCCATCAGGTCCAGCGCCACGGGCGACGTGTAGTGCAGGAAGGCCGACTGCTTGAGCCGGCCCACGCCGTGCTCGGCCGAGATCGAGCCCCGCAGGCGCGCCGCCACGGCATGAACCACGTCGTGCACGGCTTCCTCCTGCGCACGGAAATCTGCAGCGCTCAGGCCTGCCGGCGGGCTCTGGTTGTAGTGCAGGTTGCCGTCGCCCACGTGGCCAAAGCACACCACGCGGATGCCGGGCATCAGGCGGGCCAGCGCCTCGCCGGCCTCCTCGATGAACACCGGAATCAGCGAGATCGGCACCGAAATGTCGTGTTTGATCGAAGGGCCGTGCAGCCGCTGCGCCTCGGGCACATGCTCGCGCAACGCCCAGAAGTCGTGCGCCTGCTGGCCGGAAGCCGCCAGGGCGGCATCGGACACCAGGCCAGCGTCCATCGCGGCGCCCAGCACGGCCTCCACCGCCGGGGTTGGGTCGAGTTGCGCCGAGGTTTCCGACACGTCCAGCAGCACCGCCCAAGGGTAGTCGCCTGCCAGCGGATCGCGCATGCCCGGGCTGGCGTGGGCCAGCACCTGCGCCAGCGCCTCGCGGCCGATCAGCTCAAACGCGGTGACGCGCTCGCCCACCGCATCGGTCAGCCGGGTCAGCAATTCAACCGCCGCCTGCGGGTCGCGCACCGCCACCCAGGCGGTCACCACCTTGCGCGGCAGCGAGAACAGTTTGAACGTGGCGGTCGTGACCACGCCCAGCGTGCCCTCGCCGCCAATAAAAAGATGCTTCAGGTCGTACCCCGTGTTGTCTTTGCGCAGCACGCTCAGCGCGTCCAGCACGCGGCCGTCGGCCAGCACGACTTCCAGGCCCAGCGTCAGGTCGCGCGTATTGCCGTAGCGCAGCACCTGCTCGCCGCCCGCGTTGGTCGACAGCACCCCGCCAATCGTGGCGCTGCCCTCGGACGCCAGCGACAGCGGAAACAGCCGGCCGTGGGCCGCCGCCGCTTCCTGCGCGGCCAGCACGGTGCAGCCGGCCTCCACCGTCAAGGTGTTGTCCTGCGGATCGACGCGGCGCACCGCCGCCATGCGCCCCAGGCTCAGCACCACTTCGGTGCGCGATGCATCGGGCGTGGAGCCCCCCACCAGCCCGGTGTTGCCGCCCTGCGGCACCACCGGCACGCCGTGCGCAGCGCAGGCCGCCACCACACGCGCCACCTCGTCCGTCGTGGCTGGGCGCACCACGGCCAGTGCCGCGCCGGGGTAGGTGCGGCGCCATTCGCTGACATAGCGCGCGACCTCGTCGTCCTGCGTCAACACGTGCGCGGCCCCCACGATGCCGGCCAGCGTGGAAAGAAAAGCCTCGGTGTCATGCCCCAAGGTGGGGCATTGTGCGTGGGTTGCCATAAGCTTATATGATTTATTGAATAAAACGTGTTTCAATCAATGAAACTATAAGCGAACCCAAGTCCCCATGTCAAGCCGCTAAACTCCAGCCATGTCGCGCCCATCCACCAGCCTTTCCACCGGGATCAGCGCTGCCGCCACACCTGCCGACGCAGCCCACCAGCCCGCCCCTTCAAGCCCGGCAGTCAAGCCGCCTTCCGGCGTGCTGGAACGCGGCATTTCGATCCTGGAATGCTTCCACGAAGACCGCCTGCGCCTGTCCCTGCGCGACCTGGCCAGACTGACCGGGCTGGACAAGGCCACGCTGCTGCGCCTGCTGGGCGTGTTGGTGGCCGCGCGCATGGTGCACCGCTTCGACAACGGCGACTACGCCCCGGGGCCGGCGCTGCTGCACATGGGCATGCTCTACCGCAGCACCTTCGATGTGGGCACGCGGCTGCAGCCGGTGCTGCACGCCGTGGTCCGCCAGACGGGTGAGACTGTGGCGTTTTACGTGCGCAGTGGCACCGATCGCATCTGCCTCTACCGCGAGAACTCGCCCCAGTCGGTGCGCCACCATGTCGAGGTCGGCGCGCGCATTCCGCTGGTGGACGGCGGCGCGTCCGCCCACATCCTCAAGGCCTTCGCCGGCGAGCAGACGCCCCTGACGCCCCAGGTGCTCGAAAAAGGCTACGCCATGACCGGCTCCGAGCGGGTGCCCGAAATGGCATCGGTCGCGGTGCCGGTGTTTGATGGCGACGGCCGCTTTCTGGGCTCGCTGGTGGTCATCGGCATGGCCTCGCGCCACACGCTGGAGGCGCAACTCAAGGCTGTGGATGTCGCCCGCCGCGAACTTGCCCTGCAAGGCTTCGCCGCCCGGCCGCCCAAAGACTGGCACCCGCCAGCGCCCTGAGCCGCCGCTGGCCCGCCGGGTCAGCCCCTAGAAAAGGTCCGCGCCCGGCATGCACACCTGTGCGTCCTGCCCGCCGTCGGCAAAGCCGGCCCACCAGTCCGTCCCGCGCTGCGCTGCCGCGTCGTCCATGTTCGGCGCGAAGGCACGCATCCGTTGCTGCAGCTGCGCCCAGTCAAACGGATCTTCCGGATCGCCCCGGCGCAGCTCGCGCAGCGCGCTGAAGCGCTGGCCGTCCCGCATGGTGATCGTCACGCGGCACGGCCGCTTCGCCGGGAAGGCCTGCTGGAAACTGTCGTCGGTGGCCACCGTGATCTTCTGCGCCAGGGCCCGCAGCGCGGGTGATTCAAGGTCCGGCGCCTCGGTAGCGTTGATGGTCAGCTGGCCCGTCAGCAACAGCGTGGCCACCACATAGCGCAGGCTGAAGCAGGTTTCCGCCGCCTTCACCGGCCAGTGCACCCCGGCAATCTTCAGCGCGTGCGGGAAGATCACCACCTCCACCGCCGCAATGTCGTCCACAGCCGGGTGGTGCGCGTCGATCAGCGCCTGCGTGGCGTCCATCGGGGTGAACAACTGCGCGCAGCAGGGCCAGGCCTTGATCGTGGTGGTATTGATGCATTCCGGCGCGTCGAACCCGGCCGTGAGCGCCCCCAGCGGGCCGTCGCCGGCCAGCAGCGCGTACAGCCCGCGCTGGCCGGTGACGAACGCGCGCGCCCCCGGCAAGCCGGCACGCGCCGCAAAGGCCGCCGTCATGCCATTGCGCACGGCAAACGCCGGGTGCAGGGACTTGGACTCGTGCGCGTCGTCGTCCACCAATTGCCACAGCCCGGCCGACTGCGTGGCGCCGATGCCCATCGCGTGATGCAACTGGTCGGCGGTCAGGCCCAGCGCCACCCCTGTCGCAGCGGCCGCGCCCACCGCGCCTGCGGTGGCCGTGGCATGGAACAGCGCGGCGTGCCGGGTGCCCAGCGCTTCGCCCACACGCAGCGCCACCTCGTAGCCCGCAATGATCGCGTCGCTCACCCGCCTGCGCGACAGCGGCTGCACCGCAGCCAGCGCCAGCACCGGCGAGATCGCCACCACGCCGGGGTGCAGCATCGCCGCGCGGTGCGCGTCGTCAATCTCGCGCAGATGCGCAATGCCGGCGTTGGCAAAACCCGCCGCCATGGCCGGCATCACCCCACCCCCAAACACCGGCGCTGTCCCTGCACCGGGCACGCAATCAGCGGCCAGCCCCCGAAGCGTGGCCGCCGCCGGCAGCGTGCGCGCCGACCAGCCCGCGGTGAACCAGTCCAGCAGCGCCTGCGCCAGCCGCGCCCGCGTGGCGGCCGCAATGGGGCGCGACTGCAGGGCGATCAGATGCTGGACCAACTGCGATTCGGGAATATTGGGCATGGCGTCGTTTCGTTGAATGAACTTTTTTTCATTATATGAACCATTTTGCGGCAATGCGCCATCAAGGCGCCCCGCGCCGCCGGGACCGTCTCGCCGCACGCTGAGGTGCAATCCGTTGGCCAGACAGGCAAAATCCCCTGCAGCCCGCCCCAACCAACCCCGCCAACGCCACACACCGTCTCCACCCCATGAACGCACCGTGCCAGTCGCTGGCCAGGGCATGCTCCACAAACAGGGCACGGCCATGAAACTGCCCCAAGGCCTGCGGCGCGCCCTGCTGGCAACCGCCGGCGTGATTGCGTTGGGACTGGGTCTTTTGGGCGTGGTGCTGCCGGGCTTGCCTACCACCCCGTTTGTGCTGCTGGCTGCCGCGTGTTTTGCCCGGGCCTCTCCCCGACTGCACCGGTGGCTCACCCGGCACCGTTTTCTGGGCCCCATGGTGCGCGACTGGGAAGCCCATCGCTCCCTGCCCCTGCATGTCAAATGGATCGCCACCACGATGATGCTGGGCATGGTGCTGCTGTCTGCCCGGCAATTTGCGGGACGCCCGTGGCTGCAGGCCGCCCTGCTGGTGCTGGGACTGGTCGGCGCAGGCGTGGTGTGGCGCATTCCCACCCGGCGCTGAGAGCGCATTTTTCAGCGCCGCACTGCGGCCGGAATACAGCAGAAATTACTCCTTATTAGATAGCATTAAATGACTGCGCGACGCTGGGATAGTCGTTATTTAATTCAAATTTTTTCTGCATGCGCACGGGCACCCAGCGCCCAGCTCAGCGCCGCGCCCAGGCTTTTTCGCCGGCCTTGACGATGTGCTGCGCCAGCGCGCCGCAGGCCTGGGCCAGGGTGCTGGAAACCCGCCCGGCGTCAGCGGCAGTCCATTCGGCTGGCGGATGGGCATCGCTGGTCCAATCCGCCGCGGCGGTGCGGCTCCTGCCGGTTGCGAGGTCGGTCATGCGCACCTGGGCTTCAATGCGCAAATGCAGCGGCGCAGCGGCGGGGTCGCCAGCCGGGGCCGGCTCCTGCGGCAGCAGCGCAACGCGGGTCAGCGTCGCCTCGGCGGCGTGGGTGGCGCCTCGCGCCTGCAGGCGGCTGTTCCACTCCGGCGCAGCAGCGTCGGCCGTGTCCGGAACCGAGTTCGTGGCGCTCCGGCCCTGGTCACGCCAAGGGCCGGAGGCCGCTGCGCCCAACGCAGCCGCAAGGCACTGCGCCAACCGCGCCGGGGCCATCCCCGTCTTGCGTTCGGCGTCAATCAGCGCCTGCAAGGCTTCCCGTGTGGCCGGCGACAAGCCCCGCGGGCCGGCTACCGATTCGTGCAGGCCGCCCGTCAGGCCACCCAGAACCGCCCCCACGGTGAACAACCCGGCGCAGGACACCAGCATCTCGGGCGTGCAACCACCCATCTGGCACAGCCCGCAGGGAAACGCCGCCAGCACCCCACCGGAAGCGGCCGCCTGGCCGATGCGACTGGACGCGCCGGGCCCACCGATTTCCACCACCGGAGCCCCGGCAGCCACGCGCCAGGCCACGGACTCGCGCAGGCGGTCGGGCGCGATGCGCGCGGCCAGCAGTGCCATCGCCTGCTCCAGGTTCGACCCGGCTGGCTCCAGCGGGTCCACCGCGTAGAAGATGAAATGGCGCGGAGCACCATCACCCTCACCCGACGACCCCAGAGCGGACACGAACAGGTAACGCTGGCGCGGACCCCATTGGCCCGGCGCCACACGCACGATTCGCGTGTAAGGCAGCGTCAGGTGGGGTGCGTAGCGCCCCTTGTTGCCCTCCAGCACCTGCAGCGCGGAGCCACCCAGGGCCAGCAGCACCGGCTCGCCAGTCATGCGGCGCACCATGCCGATGTCTGTCACCTCCTGCGCATCGGCATACCAGCGGCCCGGCAGCAATACCTGCAGCGGCGGGTCGTCGAACTGCACGGTTTCCACGCGCAACTTCAGCTGCCCGACCGGGCTCATGCCGTGGCGGACCAACGCGCAGACGGTCTGCCCTTCGCGCTGCAGCGCCTCTTTCGACGTCAATACCACCAGATACGCCGCCTGCGACCGCGGCGCAGTCAAGGTCAGCGGCAGCGTAAAGACCGGCTCGGCCCACTGCGTTTCACAGCCCTTGGCCGGCGTGCCAGCCGTGATGCGTTGCTGGACCTGGAAATGTTCGTCCAGCACCAGCACCGTGGGCTCGAACACCAGTTGCTGCGCGTCCGGAAACACATGCGCCAGCGAGCCCGGCCCCGCGCTGCGGTAGCTGGTCAGCTCCAAACGTGCCGGGCGCGGCAGATCGGTGATGCGGTACGCCGCAAAAAAGCTCTTGCCGCTGTCGAAGATGAACGCCGGCGCATCAACACCGATGTCCAGCGACACACGCCCTTCGCGTGCCAGGTTCTGGTACGGCAACTGCGCCAGCGAGGTGCAACATGCAGGTGCGCGAGCCAGCGCCGCCGTCAGGTCCGCCGGAATATGGGCGTGCACCGAAAAGCCGCGTGCGCCCCCCTCGGCCGGCTTGACCTCAATCGAACCGCAGGCCACCAACCCCAAGGCCAGCAGCCAGATACCCAGCCTGCGCGTACAGCATTGCCACATGACCCGCTTTTTACACCACCGCTGCCAGCCGGCTGGCCTGGTCAATCGCCCGCTTGGCGTCCAGCTCCGACGCCTCGAACGCGCCGCCCACCAGCGTGGCCTTCACGCCCGCCGCCACCAGTGCGTCGTACAGCGTGCGCAGCGGCAGCTGGCCGGCGCAGACGACCACGGTGTCCACTTCCAGCAACTGCGGCGCGCCATGCACGCGCACATGCAGGCCGGCGTCGTCCACCTTCAGGTATTCCACGCCGTTCACCATGCGCACGCCCCGGCGCGCCAGCGTGGCGCGGTGCGTCCAGCCGGTGGTACGGCCCAGGGTCTTGCCCACGGGGTCCGTCTTGCGCTGCAGCAGCGTCACGCTGCGCCCGCTGGACGCCACCTGCGGCACCACGCCGGTCACGCCGCCGCGCGGGTGGTTGGCAAAGTCAATGCCCCATTCGCGCGCGAACACGTCGATGTCGGTCGCGCCCGACGGCCCGGCGTGCGTGATGAGTTCCGCCACGTCAAAGCCGATGCCGCCTGCGCCCATGATCGCCACGCGCTGGCCCAACGGCTGGCGGCCCAAGATCACGTCGATGTAGCTCACCACCTTCGGGTGATCGATGCCCTCCAGCGCGGGCCGGCGCGGCGCGATGCCCGTGGCCACGATCACCTCGTCAATGCCGCCGGCCTGCAGCGCCGCCACGTCCACCCGTGTGTTCAACCGCAGCTCGATGCCATACACGTCAATCATCCGGCGGTAGTAACGCAGCGTCTCGAAGAATTCCTCTTTGCCCGGAATGCGCTTGGCCAGGTTGAACTGCCCGCCAATCTCCTCCGCGCTGTCAAACAGCGTCACCGCGTGCCCGCGCTGCGCCGCCACCGTCGCGTAGGCCAGCCCGGCCGGCCCCGCGCCCACCACAGCCAGTCGCTTGCGTGCCAGGGTGGGCGCGTAATTCAGCAGCGTCTCGTTGCAGGCGCGCGGGTTCACGAGACACGTCACCTGCTTGTGCCCGCCAAAGGTGTGGTCCAGGCAGGCCTGGTTGCAGGCGATGCAGGTGTTGATCTCGTCCTCGCGGCCGTCGCGGGCCTTGTTCACCCACTCCGGGTCGGCCAGCATCGGCCGGGCCATCGACACCCGGTCCGCATCGCCCCGCGCCAGCACCGATTCGGCCACCTCCGGCATCTTGATGCGGTTGCTGGTGCTC
>ERZ1034361.622-NODE-622-length-21937-cov-3.055261_pt1 | contig 21937 bp, 36 predicted proteins | sample MGYA00520617_ERZ1034361 | MGnify/ENA primary metagenome ERZ1034361 (study PRJEB33736, sample SAMEA104284507) | Azolla filiculoides | biome: Urban; feature: Water surface; material: Ditch water | place: Netherlands | collected 2015-10-28 | depth 0-0.1 m ...
TCCATCAATCGCCACAAAAACATCCAATAGCATTATCTGAAAACATATCAAGTTGATTGTTTGAGAATTTAAGCATTTCTTGATAAGTAGTTGAGTTTTTTCTAAATGTAACCATAGATTTATTTTCAGCTTTTGAATTAATTTTCATTTTTTCTTCCATGTTAATCCACCAAGTAGCTCTAGATGGTTTATCTTGAACCAAAGAAACTAATGTAGCATCTCCTTTCATAAAGCATAAATCACAGTTAGAAAGTTTATTTTGACCAACTTTAGGTAAATTAAGGTCAAAACTGTTATTTTCCCAAAATTCTTTAATATGATGAGATGTAATACCATCTTTAGCAAGTGGACACATATCTATTCCAACTCTTGCAATCCTTCTTGGTTCATCAGCCCTAATACCTACCAAATGAGCATCATCTTCAATATCTAAATTAATACTTTTTAAATATTTTCTAATGGTATTTATTTTTAATTCAGAAGTACAAAATCTCATAAAGTTATTTGGCAGCATCTTTTTATCATTAATCATGGCTTCAAAAGGCTCGCCATTTCTGCTTGCTGTTTCAAAATTTACTCTTTTGAACTTTGGCTTTTCAGACTGATACTCAAGCCAATGTATTTCAATATTCCAGTTATCTTCGCAATCTTTTACAAATTGCAGGGTTGCCTCATCTTCCTTACCTGTATTTGCAAAACAAACAATTGATTCATCTGGCAATCCATTGTTAGCTTGAATAACTCTATGCAGCATATATGCAGATGTTCTTCCGCCAGAAAAACTGATTACTGTAGGTTCTGTTATTAAAAATGGGTTCATTGCATTGCTTTCTTTGCCATTACTAGCAATATTTTGTCTTTAAGCTGTTGGTGGTTTTGAATACCATAATCATTAACCCCCAACTCCTTGGCTTTAGCCTCAATTCCTTGATTGCTAAACATCCATTGCTTATCATCCGACCTTTGGCTTACAGAGTCCTTACTAACCCATTCAGATTTAAATCCTACCCATCCTCTAGCGCAGCACATCTCCATAGCTTCTTGCAAACTAAAGTTAGCTTTCTTGGCTTCATTCTCCATTAGCTTTTGAGCGGTTGGAGTCCAAGGCTTCTTCTGAGCTTTTCTAATCTTTAAATAATCATTAAAAACAGTATCAGATACTCCGACAGGAGTTATATCTTTTATATGGTTCTTGGTTATTGGTTCTTGGTTCTTGGTTTGCATTGGGGGTTGTTTAGGGGGGCTATCGCTACCCTTTGACCACCTTAAAGCAGCGCCTTTGCGCCCACCTTCTTGCATAGCATGATATTTAGCTATTTCCTTGTCTGCTCTTGGGCTATGCCATAAACCTTGTTCATCTTGCTCAAAGTATTCACCAAGCAAAGTTTGTACAATTTCTGGAGTGCTTCTTACTTTTCTAGCTACTTTTTCAGCGCTGTCAAACGGCTGTTCAGATTGATAGTACAAGTCAATCATTCGCCTATATGCCAAATCTTCTGCATCAGTAAGATGGCTTGTGTGGGATATGTAATCCCCAATATGGAACGGATAAAAATTCATAATTTCCCTAGTCAAAGGCAGTCACTAAAAAAGGTTGGCAGGTCGGTGACTAAACGACTTTTCGAGTCAAGTAATGAGCTTTTCTCTAGCCTTCCAACAGAGATTAAACCATATTTTTTACAAATGCAATAGCTTCTTCTACACTATTTATTCTAATAACTGGTGAACCTTTCCAGTTGCCTTGGAACTCTACCTGTGCTGGTGTAAATGATGCCTTGCTATCTTTCTTTACTTCTATAAGGTAAGTCTGACCATTCATTCCACAAAGCAGATCAGGGCATCCTTTACCTACTTCATGCAGATGGAATACTGACATACCCATAGCTCTTAGATGCTCAACTATGGCTTTTTGATTAATATCTACTCTTTTTGCTCGCATAATAACCCTACACTTTAGTATGTAATTTTGGTGTAAGTATTCTAGTTCATTATCTCTATTACTGAAGTTCAATATGTTTAATTGTTTAAGGAGATTCAAATGACTACTATCTACTGTGTACAACAATATACTTTTGAAGATTGGAATATTGTTAAATGGTTTAATACTATTGAAGAAGCCAATGAGTTGCATACTCAGTTGTGCAATAAGCATCCAGAGCATAAGTGCTATTTTAAGATTAAAGAAATATTTAATGATGCTATGGGCAACAATTTTAGATTTTTCAATATTTCAAATAACAATAAGGGGTAATCATGAAAGATGTTTTAAAAGGTTTGTTTTTAGGTGCTTGTTTTATGTTGCCTGTAGTTCTTTGGGCTTTTGGTTTATTAGGGAGATAATCATGGATGAAAGAGTAGCAGAATTATTAAAGACTGATGAGTTTTCACCATCTAACATTTTTAACTTTGGTGAAGCTATTGTTGATGGGTCAAATCCAGAACAAGTAGAGCGCATCAAAGAGTTATTTGAGAACAGAGATTTTGAAGCGCTTGGTCGCTTTCTTTGGAATCAAAGCATTACTTACTGGGAAAGAATTGCAGAAGATGTAGCCTGTGACCAGTTAGCTAAGTCTAGTTTTCCTTATGAGGAGAGATAATGGTTACTAAATACCGCAGACTACGGATGTCAGGAATGAGTAAGCGATTATCTTTATATTTTGTTTGGCGCAGTATTGTTAATAGTGTTTATAGGAGAATTAAATGAGTAAGTATGCAGAATTAAGAAAGATTGATGTCAGCAATAAGATCGAGAAAAAGAATGGTCTTAGCTATTTATCATGGGCTTGGGCTGTAGATACTTTGTTGCAGCATGATCCAATGGCTACTTGGAACTACCATGCGCCAGAGAAGTTTGGTGAAACTCTAATGGTGTTTTGTACTGTTCATGCTTTTGGTAAATCAATGACAGCACAGTTGCCAGTTATGGATTATCGCAATAAAGCCATTCCTAACCCAGATGCTTTTGCAGTAAATACAGCTATGCAAAGATGCCTTGCTAAAGCTATTGCGCTTCATGGATTAGGTCTAAGTTTGTATGCTGGTGAGGACTTGTGGGAAGCAGAACCAGAGCCTGTAGATGTTACTAGCTTAATCGAAACTATTGGTCTTGCAACAAGCATGGATGAGCTAAAGACTGCATTTGCACAGGCTTACAAAGTAGCAAGCAAAGACAAAGAAGCACTTAAACTAATCAATGATGCTAAAGAATTGAAGAAGAAGGAGTTGTCATGAACTTACTAGACAATATCGACAAGCAATATGTCCCAGCAGCAAAGACTAATATTGTTGAAACACTAAAGAAGCTAGGATGGACACCACCATCTGAAGATAAAAGATTTATTGAAAAATGGAATACTTACAAACATTTAGCATGGAGAAATGAGCAATGAAGATTGATGACAAACAGGACTATAGCGATTTGTGGATTAACTTACAGGTAGAAGTACGATTAATGCACAGCTTCTTCCTACAAGGCAGATGGTCTGATGCTGGAGAGTGCGCTAGTAAGTGTGCAGAAATTAGCGACAAATTATCTAGCCTTTGTAAAGAAATGGATAGTGTGGAATAATGATAGTCCTATTTGTTCTTTTGATAGGTTTAATAGCTGGAGTGGGGTTAGTAGCCCTACTTCTTTGGATAGGGAATAGATAATGGAACAAAAAACTGAAGAATGGTACAAAGCAAGACTTGGCAAAGTAACCGCTAGTCGAGTTGCTGATGTCTTAGCTAAGACTAAAACTGGTGTTAGTGCATCTAGAGCCAATTACCTTACAGAGATAGTAGTTGAAAGACTTACCAATCAAAAAGCAGAATCTTTTACTAACGAGTATATGCAATGGGGCATTGATACAGAGCCTCAAGCAAGAATGGCATACGAAGCGTTTAAAAGTGTTTTAGTTGATGAAGTAGGATTTATTGACCATCCTAATATTGATAACTTTGGCTGTTCTCCTGATGGTATTGTAGGAGATGATGGGCTTATAGAAATAAAGTGTATGTCTAGTAAAAATGCAGTAGAAACACTTATTTCAGGCAAAGCACCTAGTAAATATATTCCACAAATGCAAACACAAATGGCAGTAACTGGTAGACAGTACTGTGACTTTGTTAGTTTTGACCCAAGACTTCCAGAGGATTTGCAGTTGTTCATTGTCCGAGTTGATCGAGATGATGAGTACATTGCAAAGCTCGAAGAAGAAGTGTCTGCCTTCCTAAAAGAAGTAGACGAAACAGTAACTAAACTAAAAGGTGTTAAAAATGGCAGTAATTAAAGAGGTAGTAGCTAAAGCAGGTCAATACACAAACAAAGAAGGTCAAGAAAAGACTCGCTATGTTAAAGCTGGTGTATTAATGGAAACAGCTAAAGGTCAAATGGTTAAGCTAGAGGCTCTACCAGTAAACTTTGATGGCTGGTTGTACTTTAATGATATGCAGAAGAAAGAAATCGGTCAGTCACCATTAAAGGGTGGCGCTGATATTGCAGACGATTCTGTACCATTTTAAGGAGTAATCATGAAGAAGATTATTATTGGAGTTTGGTTAAGCATGGTGGCTTCATTGGCTTATGCTAATTGCTCAACTAATACAATTCAGTCTGGTGGCAAGTTTATTACTTGTACTACTTGTTGCTATGGTGGAAACTGTAATACCACTTGCTTCTAATTAATTGGGGAAAGCGGATGCTAGTGGACACTACTCAGCTTATATGGGTAAAACTATATATTCCCACTAGATGCAGCGAGTACCCATCTGTTTTTAAAGGTTTATATGAATCAAAAAGAATTGAAAAAACAAAGAATAGATCACTTACTTAAGTTGATGTCTGTAGAGCCTATGAACTGTCACCAGATGGCAGATGCTGTAAATATAGGTATTAAGTCATTCTCTAAATATCTAACTCAGATGCGCTTTAAAAAGCTAGTGCATATTGCTAGATATGACAGGAATACTATTGGGTCTTACACAGTCTACTATATGGCTGGTGACTTCCCAGATGTAGTTAAGCCAGAGCCTCTTGGTAGAGCAGAGTGGAATAGACGATACAAAGAAAAGACTAAAAGACCAAAAGTATCATCTTTTACTCCAAGACCAGACTATGCAGCAGCATGGCTTTTCAATCCAATAGGAGATCAAAATGCTGAAATTAGCCTATGAAAGAATTAAGAAAAATATACTATTCACCTTTTTTATTTTTATGCTTGGCAACATTGTTGGCGGTGGTATTAATAGTGTATCTATCGACAAAGACTGTTCTGTGATGCAGAAATTTAGAATAGGATCAGTTGCATATTCTTGCCAAAGATTAGCGCTATGATTACAGACCCTATTGATTTGGCAGATAAACTGTCAGAACTTTTGAAAGCAAAGCTACCTAATGGTGGATATGTTGTAACAAAACAACACAGGATTACTGTTATTGAAACAGAGATACTTTTAAGGAGTTTGTTTAAATGAAAGAAGAAGCATTGAAGTTGGCTGATTCAATAGATGAATTTGCACAAGGTGGCTATTCATACAAGCCTAGTGATTTTTTAAGTGTATCTGCCATGATTCGCAGACTTGTAGAAGAATTGGATAAGAAGCCATTAAGTGATGAGGAAATATACGAAATATGGGAAAAATTTAATGGTGAAATTAAAAATTTTGCTAGGGCAATAGAAGAAAGGCATGGGATTAAATGAAAGAAGAAGCAATAAGACTATCAGAAGAATTGCTAAATAGCCCAGAAGCCATTATTAGATTTCAAGCATCTGCAATGATTAAGGGTCTTGTAGAAGAATTAAATAAGACTGAACGAAAATACAAGGATATGCACAACTTAGCTACTCAGGCAATGAGCCAAGTGCATCAGCTAGAAAAAGATAAAAGAAAGGAATGGGATTAAATAGTGTGGAATCACAGAATTGTAAGAACAATAGATGAGGGTGAGTGCTTTGAGTTAGCAGAAGTGTTCTATGACACAGAAAATAAACCTTATGCTTATGGAGAAGCAAGCATTGTTGGTAGCAATATGGATGAGATTAGACAGCAGATAGATATGTTTGATTTTGCACTAACTAAACCAATATTAAATTATCCAGATGACTTTACAGGGAATGTAAATATATGAATATCTTAGAAGAAGCACAATCAATTATTTATGGTGATAGGGAAAAGACTTATGGTCATCCATCTGTAAACCTAGACAATATAGCTAAGTTTTGGACTATTTATTTAGATGCTAAATTTAATGCTAGTAAAACTGAGTTGGAAGGTGAAGATGTGGCTACAATGATGACCTTGCTAAAAATTGCAAGATTAATGAATCAACCAGACCACAGAGATAGCTTGGTGGATGCAGCAGGTTATCTAGCACTTATTGAAAGGATTAAAGAATGACACTAAACCCAGATTTCACTTTATCAGAAGAAGAATTAGAAATAGTTAGACAAGCCATTAGACAAACTATGGCTGAGTTTTTAGCTAACAAAAAATGATTAGATGGACAGGGACTATACTGTGTTTGATAGGTATAGCCCTGACTAGCCTCAATATATACCCTTTAAACCTCTTATTTGGGCTTGTAGGCTCATTTCTATGGACAGTCCAAGGCTACCTATACAGGGACTATGCTTTGCTTACTGTAGAGCTTGTAGCAGTTTTGCTATATTTATCAGGGTTAATCTCCGCATAATCTGCACCCATTAATACACCCAGTAACACCTAATTATGCAAATCCTCTTTTGAAAAGTGGAATTACACAAAAAGCATCTTATAAGTTACATTTCGGTAATATTTGTACAGAATATGATACAAATTTGCTATTAATTACCGATAGGGATTGTTTCAGATAATATACAAAATTACTCATATATAAATCATTAGATAACTTTAAGCTACATTTATAAGTCATTAAACACTCCAGATCTTACCTCTGAATTGAACTTCTCCTTTTTCTTCATCCCAGACTTGGATTAATTCAGGCATCAATAATTGACCTCTATCGAATGTCAGCATGGCAAAGCCAGAGCGCCAGTCTTTAGGGTTATCTTCTGTGTAGTCAGAAAATTGGTCACCATCAGGGTTAGCCAAGCATCCAGTTTGAACTCCGTATCTAGTACCGTTATAGTCAGTCAAAGGCTGAACTGCTAAGACATGAGTATGACCTGTAATAAAGTTAGTGCCAGCATTTAAGGTATTAGCTCGACCAGCGCCAAAAGAGCCTTTCCATTTGTGCTTGATAACTGTATCGTCATTAATCCAATAAGACCAGCAAGGCTGCCATAATGGGAAATGATCTTTAAGAGAGTAGCCTTTTACTCCCTCATACTGAGGAGCATTAGCAGCTAAAAAGGTTTCAAAGCGAGCATCATGGTTACCTAAAGTCCAGATAAGATTAGACTTAAAAGTAGATGCTTTTTCTATTTCGCCTAGATGATAAGTAACAGCTTCTAGTTCTTGTTGGACATTTGGCTTAGAGTCCCATCCAATTCTAGGATGTCGGCTAATAGATGCGCCATCAAAGGCATCACCATTACAAACAATGATCTCTGGCTTAAATTCCTTGATGCACTCTAGTAAAGCTCTAAAAGCTGTAGTTTCATCATCAGGATAAAAGTGAGCATCAGAGAATACTAATACTCGACCTTTTTCGAGAACTGTTCCTCTGCGGACAGAATGACGAGTAGCTTCTAGTCTTTTCTGAATTTTAGCTTGAACAATTTGTTTGTCATATCTAACAGCAGTAGCAGTATTAGTTACTAGCTCATAACCTTTAGAAACAAGGTGATTTCTTCTTCTATAAACCCCTCTAATTTCTAAACCTAGAGCATCTGCTACTTTTTGAGGGCTTTGTAATTCAGCCCAAGTTGCTAAAAATAGTTCATTAGATATTTTGCTTGTCATAGTTCTTTGGGATCAAATCCTAGCTGAATAGCTATCTTATGCGACAAATCATTAAATACTGCATCATGCTTGTCCCAAGATTTACTACCTTTTAGGTATAGCCTCATATGAATAATCTCATGGGCTACGGTTTTAACAACAGTATCCAAATGACCATTTTTAGCTTCTGAAATCCTGATGGTATTTGGCTCTGGCTCATACTCACCCAAGCAAGTAGGGTCTTTATGAACCTCAAACACTACTTGTTTAGATGGTGGAAGATTCCACCTATGGAAAGGCGGTAATTGAATCAACATCTCATATACTGCTTGAACAGTTTGTGGAGTGACTAATTTCATCCGCCTAGTATCCTATAGAAATATTACAATATCAAGACTCAAACATCTCTTTCTCATGAGTTCTGCGCTTAACTAACCCAGCAAGCACTTTACCACCTGCCTTAGTCCAGACCAAGAATTGCTCCGCAGCAGCCTCATATTCCTGTCTATTGACCTTCATCCTGAGTGTGCTGTTTTGAAGATTACCTAGTCCAACATTAAATGAGAAGCTAACCAAGGCATCAAACTGACCTTGAGTAAGAGGAGCAGTAATAAGTCTGGATACACCTTGCTCAAACCTTGCAAGGTCTTTACGAAGTATCTCATCTATTTCCTCGTTACTTAGAACCCTATCCCAACCTGTAGGTATAGGTAATTGTTTTCTATTAGCCATTGGTACTTTAGCATGGTTAGGGTCGATAACATGACCTACTCCTATAGTCCACAGCAATGCAGGGCATTGATAAGGGCGGCTGCGGACACCCTCATCTCGCTTAATATTGTCAATGCACTTTTGACTTACTTTCATTTCTTAGCAAAAGCCTGTGTTCCGAACCAGAAAGCAATAATGCTAGATACAATCTGCATTTCTTCAGTAGTAAATACTTGATCTAAGGCAGTATTAAAATCTACACCTGTCCAGATAGCCCAGCCAAGAGATACAAAGTTGATAAGGAATAACTCTAGCACAAATAGGTAAGTAACAATAGGTCTTACAGATGCTCTTAGGTTCTTAACCCAAGTAGAAGTACCTTCATTTAAAGACTTGTCATGGTCATAAATAGCAGTCATTACCTGAGCATTTGTCTGCATTTCGATCTGGTCTGTGCGAATTTCCTCAACCTTTGCCTGTGCAGCATAGCCCTGAGCCATCATCTGCATCTCTCGCTCAGTCTGCATCTTAGCTAGTTCTAGCTCATGCTTCTTGTCAGATTTGTCTTGGAAGAAGTCTAGCGCTTTCGGCAGACCGCCCATTAAGAATGAAATGATTGTTGATAATAGTGAAAGCATATTAATCCTTGTTTGCTAGTGGGTTATCTAAAGCTCGCTTGATTTTCAAGTCTGTTTCTTTTCGCATCTCTCTTAGGTCTTTATCCATTTCCCTAGATAGTTGCTTGCCATCTCGCTCTACTTGCTCAACTACTTTCTCAAGTCTGCGGACATCATTCTTAATATCATTCTTAATATCTCTTGTGTAATCATTGACCTTAGAAGTCGATTCTTCAAGAGTAGCTAGGCGCTTATCAAACTCAGTTAAGTCTGGAGCTTCATAGTTCTCAATCTTTTTCTGCATAGATTGATAGCCTTTAACAGCTTCAAATGCACCCCATAAGCTACCGCCAACCACAGGAGCAATAGCAATAATGGCATACATCAACTTATTAGAATACTTAAGTTTGTATCCACCAATACTGAACTCATAGTCTGGTTTCTTATCTTCTGTACTGCTCATCTACCATCTCCTCATGCTTGTGTTGGCTATTCATAATTAAATTGTACATAGCCCTATTGTTGTCTTTAATAGGCTTCTTGACCATCTGCATATAAGCTAAATCAAGAATAATAGGGGCTTTGTATTCATGGACAGGAGCTACTATTTTAGGAGCTTCAGCCGATACCTCATTCTTAATCTCAGGCTTCTTAACTGTGCTTGTCGGTTTAGACTCCGCCTTCTTCTCTGCTTTTGGTTCTGCTTGAGTTGTGACGGATGTAGGGCTGCTTGTAGTAGTTTGTTGAACTTGTACATTATTTACCTGTGGTCTAGTAATTACTTCATTAACTACTGGATCTGCGACAACAGGAGTTTCGATAGATACTGTGCCTGTTGTGCTGACTTGGACAGTTGGCGCTGATACAGTAACTGTTGGTGTTGCCACAATGTTAGCAAGTGAGTAAGCCTCTGCATAGTTTTGGCAATGTCTATCATATAGTCCATTAAGTGAGCATTGTTGAGCATAATAGGCATCCTGATAGCCACTACATTGTGTGCTATATAGTTGTGAAATACCGCATTGTTGAGCTAAATAAGCCTCTGCATATCCTTGGCATAAACGATCATAGAGAGGACTTAAACTGCATTGCTGTGCAAAGTATGCAACTTCATATCCAGCGCAACTAGGACTGTATAAAGGGCTTATAGCGCATTGTTGAGCAGTATAGGCTTCTTGGTAGTTAGGACAGCTAGGGCTAGATAAAGGATTTGTATTGCAGATATTGCCTGTAGATTGTGTGGTATATGACACAGCTTCATTGCTAGTAAATCCTGCTCCATGATAGTGCTGAGTATATTCACCTTTAGAAGTATCTCCTGTCATACCAATGGTTACAGGTCTATATGGGCTGATATTCACCTTTTCATAGTACATACCTATAAAGCCATTAGGTCTAATCTCTAATCCAAAAGTATTTAGATTTTGTGGCGCACCATACTCAGAAATATTTTCCCATTTATAGCGCTGATACTGAGGAGTTCCTTCAGTTAAGAATTTGCCTGAATAGTTAAGAAGATCAGTCTGCAATGGCATGATTGCAAAGTCAAACTGGTATCCCCTAGCATTAGCTAAGTCAAAGCCAGAACAGCACCAATGGTTATTTACTGAACCAAATCCAACAACTCCATTACTGAACATATAAGAGTCAGTAAAGATGCGACCATAATAAGGAAAGCCGAACTGTAGAGGAATATGGACATGACCGTCATCTGATATTTGATGCTGAATGATTTGTGCACTTATAGGCTGAAAAAAGCATAGGCAAATGATACCTATAAGTATTTTTTTCATTTAATCTTAGGTCTATCAGGAATCATATTAGGATTAGCCAACCAGTATTCTTTGGCTTCTTTTCCTACAAATCCTTCAATAGGGCATGGAACTCCACCATCCCACATACCCCACCAAGTATCTGCATCTTGGCACATCACAGATACAGCAGCAGTTTTCATCTGCATATTGAATAATGACTCTGATTTAACTACTCGCTCACAGTTTGTATCTCTAACAGTTGCACCAAAAGAAATACCAAATACTTGAGTTTGAGCAGCGCCAGCTACACCAGTAGAACAGTTTTTAGGATTGATTGTAGTAATGCTAGGACTGATAGCAGATGGCGGTGGTGACTTAACAGTAGTTTCTGATCTAGAAGTAGAGTCTGTAACAATAGGCTCTGACTTGGCTGTATTAGATAGCAAAAATGCTAGACTTCCACCTAGCATGATTGATAGTGCAAATAGTATTGATCTCATAATTTCAAGGCTATTCCTAAAAGAATTGCAATAATAAATCCACAAGCGCCAAGCAAAATTTGCTCTAATCTTTTTAATCGAGCATTAATGCCTTCATATCGAACAGCGCATACAGCTTCATGGCTATTTAATCTAGCTGTAGTTTCATCCATGATTAAGACTTCATGATGTAGCAGAGAGCATAGTATGGTGGCAAGTTAGCATTAGTACCGCTAGATCCTGATGATCCTACTGAAGTAGATACTGAAATACCTGTAGTTGCTGAACCAGTTGCTGTTTGTGGTGAATTTGATAAGTTTGTAAAAGCACCTACATATCCACCAATTAAATTAACATCTCTGCTTGAAGAATTAGGATGTGTATGTCCAGGGTCTGATACAGAAGAACTTGCACTATGATTATGAGATACAACAATAGCATCAGCAGAACCACCAGTAGCACCTACAGCATAAGTTGAAGCAGCGCCAACAACAAAGCGATTTCTTAAGTCAGGTGTGCCACTAGAACCATTACAAAGCAACCAACCTGTAGGAATAGCAGAAGAAGATCCAGACCAAATAATAATGCCACCAGTAGGAATAAATCCACCACCTGTAATGCCACCAGTTAAAGTTACAGCACCAGTAAATGCAGAAGTTCCAGTTACAGCAAGATTACCGCCAACAGTAAAGTTGTCACCAGATGCGCCTGTCTGTTGCTCTTTTAGATCTGACATAAGCTGACGAATAGCATTGTTAATGCCACTAGGAGCGCATCCTTCAGCAATATTGATACTATTAATATCAGTATTGTTTGATGGGTCTATATCGAATTCACTAATCTTTGTCTTTGCCATTTCTATTCCTATTTAAATGGATTTAATTCTTCTTCAATAATTTGAGGAGATAATAAGCCTCTAGTTGCAGTAGTTGGAACTAATCCACCTCTAGATTGCAATACTTCTGGCGCTCTACCTAAAGCAACTAAGTCTTGAATATTCTTCATATTCTCCATACCCATGCGAGTTGCTCCATATCTAGCAGCACCACCAATTACAGGCAATGCAGCAGCGCCAGTAGCGCCACCTGCTAAATAACCAAGACCTACTGCACCGCCACCAGAAATAACACTTGTTGGAGCTAGTTTACCAACATATCTCATGAAGTTTTGTAAGTTTCCACCTTTAGCAGCAGCTTTAATAGCTTCTTGTTCTGTAGCATTAAAACCAGCTAATCTCTTAGGATTCTTAGCCAATGACTTTAACTCTTGGCGAAGTGCATTTTCTAAACCTGATTGAGTATAGTTAGCGCCAGCAGTAATTTCTGCTCGCTCAATTAAATCACCAATGACATCAGATTTAATACTCTTAGAATATAGACTTCTTGCTTCTTTTAGACTATTAACTGCTTCTTTACTTGCAACTTTAGGTGACATTGCATCTTCAACTTCAATAACACCATACTTTCCTAAATCAACAGATTTCTTAGGAACTGCTAAATCTTTTTCAGATAAATTAGCAATATAGTTGTCATATTCTTCTAGAAGTTTATAAGCTACTCGCTGTTGATCTGGATTGTCATAAGTCTTAGTTGGCGCTCTAACAATTCTTCTTAGAGTATCCATTTCTTTTAAAGTCTTAGGAGCATTACCTTCTTCAGCTAATCTATTTAATACAACACCAACTTGAGGATGCAAATCAGGATCAAATCCAGCTTCTTTAACAGCAGCAGTAAAGTTTGGCAAAGTTTCCTGTAATGATTTAGGACTAATAACTACACCTGCTTTATTAGCTTTGTCATAAGCAACAGTTGCCTGAGATTTTAATTGTTCTGCTGTAGGAATTACTTCAGTTTTCTTTGGTCTTACACCACCAGCAGCACCAGTAGCACCACCAGCCAACATACCAAGAATAGGGCTACCAGTAGCTTCTGTAACAACTTGAGCAGCAGCAGATGCAGGAGCAGATACAGCTAATTGTCTAGCAGGAGCTTGAGCCATTTGAGCAGCTACATTTCTAGTAACAGCAGATGCACCTTCTTTAGCTAATTGAGTTAATGCAGGCAATTGTGTTCCTGTTCCAGCTAAACCACCGCCAACAGCCTCAATAACTCTTTCACCAGTAGATGTAGGTTCTGCGCCTAATCCACCTTGAGCCATCCATCTAGATGCTGTTTGACTAGGCATTGATAATTGAGTTGGCTTATAACCAGTTAAAGACTCAATAGCGCTAGAAATTCTACCGCCACTAGCTTTGTCAATTTCAGTACCAGCTAAATTAAGTAAACTATTTAAAGCATCACCAATAGGTAAAGCCATTCCACCAACTAAAGCAGCAGGAGCAGACATACCTACAGGAGCGCCAACTAAAGCGCCAGCAGTTGCACCAGTAACAGCAGGAGCAGCACCTCTAGATAAAAGCTCTCCAACCCTACCTACTGTTAATGGCTTTTGATCAAACTGATCGAATGGATTAGCCTGATTATCAAACTGATCGAATTCATTAGCCATATTATCTTCCTAAATATTTTTGAGATGCACCAGCACCATATTTTGCATCAAACTGTTGAGCTAATGATGGATTGTTTCTTAGCATATTAATAGCATTTGCTGGGATGTTTACTGACGGAGCATTAACTTCTTCAGCAGCTTTACCAATATTGATTGGCTTTAATGAATCAATAGTAGATTTGCTATACCCAGCAGTTGTATAAGCATTAGAAAGTTTGTTATATGCTCTTTCAGCAATATCATACTGTCGTTTTAAATTTTCTTCAGCCTTAGTAGAACTCATTGATGGTGTTACCATTGCCTTTTCAAACTCTGCTTTTTCTGGGGCTGTTAATGCGCTACCAAATAATTTATTTCTAACTTCATTTTTATAGTTTTGATAATCTTCCCACCATGAAGCCATTTGAACCATTTCTGGCTTATCAGATCTTTTTCTAATAGCAATGGCAGCTTCACCAGCAACATCTAAACCAAACCCAACATAATCCTTTTTAAAGTTTTCTTTTAATCTTTGAGCATTGCTTACTGCATCAGATTTTCCAGATAAATCATTAATAACATTAGGTGGCAATGGTTTTCCATCTCTAACTTGAGCTTGTTTTGCAACTAATTCATCAACTCTAGCTTGAGCAAGAGTTTGGAAAATTTGTTGATTAGAAGCACTTTGATCCATTTGTGCTAATGTCTTTGATAAATTATCAGCTTGATCCTCTGTAATACGACCTGTTTTATATCCTTGAGAATACTGATTGGCAAGTAATTTAACATTAGGATTTGCAGACATAGTCCAAGGTAAAAAAGGATTTTCTACATCAGCGCCTTCTGTTTTAATAAGACCAGCTTTTCTTAATTTTTCTTGTGACTCTGCAAGATCTTTAAGCTCACCAAATCTACCAGTAGCTTGTAGCATAGGTACAATTTGTTTCATATCATACTTATAACCAGTCAATGTCTTTTGCTCTGGAGTTACACCGTAAGTAGGTACTCCTTGGTCATCAAGCATTGTTTGACCTTCTGGAACTACAGCAGGAGTTACTTGATACTGAGGAGTCATAGCACTTGCATATAGTTTCTTTAACTGTGCATCTTGCTTTTGCTTCTCGATCATTTGCTTTACTTGAGCGCCCTTAAGCATATCTTGTAAAGCCTTATCCATAGAGCCTTGCATACCTTGATTAAATGCACCAAGACCTTCAGCAAGACCACTACCTTGTGGCATTAATGATGGGGCAGATGATCTAGCAAGAGCTTGTCCAGCGCCTAATAATCCTTGACCAATAGACTGCCATTTAAGATCTGACATCTGCTCTGGTGTAAATAAATCTTCATAATAATTTGGAATTGCCATAGTTACCTCAGAGTAATGTTGGTCTATATGCTTTTACAGCATTTTTTGGATCTAATAAACTAGCTAATACAGAAGTAGGAATAGCTTGACCTTTTCTCATGCCACCAGATTCTCCACCTTGATTTAACTGTCCTAATTGTTGAGATAATTGTTGTTGTGATTGACTACCAAAATCAGGCATTTTAGGCTTTTGCTTGTTCTGACTGCTTGTATTAGTTGGCTCATATTTATAATCATAGTATGGCTCTGCTGGATCATAAATAGGATCATTAACATTAAATACTGATGAATCTGGATCAATGCCAATATCTTCATAAATAGATTGACCGCTTAAATCAGGAATAAACTCACCACTATTACCAGTTGATGATTTAAATAATCCAGAAAAAAAGTCAGACAATCCACCAGCAGAACTAGCTTCTGGGGCATAAACAGTCATTTCACCGCTAGGAAGAAAGCTAAATCCACCAGCACCACTTGCTCCGCTACTAGCACCACCCATACTACCATAACCAGCACCACCAGCCATAGCAGCTACTGTATACCAACCGCCTGGGATTTCCTCATTTACAAAATCATCTACTTTAGATAATCCTTTATGAGTCCAGTCATCTAGTTTATTAAAGAATCCCATGATTTATCCTTAAGCGAATGGCTTCCAACCCATTGATCCAGCAGTACCAGCAATAGATAACAAGTTACCTAAGCCTTGCTGAGATGGATTGCTATAGATAGGTCTTTCTTGTACTGAACCAGATGGAGCGCCATATACACCAGTTAAAAATGAGGCTAATCTTGTTTCTGGCATTGAATACTGATAACGAGCTAATTGATCTTGAATCTCAGCTTGTGTGTAGCCTTCTCTTGTTGTGCCAGCAGCTAATAACTTAGATAAATCATTGTAATCAGCAGCAGCCATAGTAGGAGCATTAGCAATAGCAGCTTCTTGTCTAGCTCTTTCATCAGCATAGTTTTGATAAGATAACTTACCACCAATATCAGATAAAGCTGTAGCTAAACTTTCAGAAGCTCGACCTTCTAAACCTGTTTGTGCACCAGAACCATATCTACCAGCAGATGATAGCTTAGAGCGAATATCCATAATATTCTGACCAAACTGATTACTAATATCTCTTGTTGCCCCTTGGAAAGCACCAGTAAAAAAAGGATTTCCTGATAAGTAGTCACCAGATATTGTTTTACCCATCTGTGTTTGTGCTTGACCTACTAATGGATTACCAGATATAGCTCTTTGTTCAATACCACTTAATGCCGACAGAGTAGAAGAAGAAGGAGCTACTACCGTATTAAATGGCGCATAAGGAGTAGGAGTTTGATATTGCTTTTTAAGCTCTCCAAGACCAAATTCGACATATGGCTTGAGCATAGGATCAATTTGATTAGTAACAGTCTGAGTCCCTGTTTGCTGAGATCCGCCCCCACCAAATAACCCACCTACCATATTACCAAGTCCGCTAAATAAGCCCATTTTTACTCCTTTAATCTTTCTGTAATTGTATCTAAATTATTAACCTACTACCACATATTTATAAGTTTTTCCACTAATACTGTTTGCAGGATGCGAAATAACCGCAGATCCATTGGAAACACTAGAAATATATGGGTTTGTAAAGATATTACTTGTATAGCCATTTGATGATAAATAGCTAAGTGTTGCTATAACTGATGGTGTTGCAGGTCTTGTAGGACTTGTCTGTGTAGGAATAGCATCAATAAAGCATTGTGTGCTATTTGTAGACCATGCTATTTCGACATAATCATTCTTTGCCAAAGCTACAAAGAAATTTAATCCTGCAATAATATGTCCAGATACACCACCATGACTATTAGGTACTGAGAACTGACTATTTGAAGCAGCTATATCTGTACCATTTTTTCTAAACCATACATCTACATCATGGATAGAAGTGTCAGTATTTGTAAACTGTGCAGAAAACTGTAGGTTATATAAACCTGAATATCCTGCTGTAATTCTTGAGCCACTAACTAAACTTACTCCTTCAGAATAATCAGTAGTTCCATAAGTCATGACATAGGCAGTTGTTGTACTAGCAGCAGTCTGGTCTGAGTTGTCTTGAAAAGCTCCATAAGGATAGTAAGCACTAGCTGATATATCATCTGATGGGCTTAACAAGATTACAGAGTTAGCACCAATGCGAGCATCTGTGATAGTTGTTGTAGATGCACCGCCTGTAGCCAAAGTAACAGTACCAGTATTATTGGTCTTGCCATCCATTATATTATTGACAATCTCGGCTACTGCTCGCTGATCTCCACCAGCAGGGGGAAGTCTACGGTACATTATCGACCCCCTGTAGGAATAACTGTGACATCCACTCCGACTGCTGTTTTCCAGTTAGAACCGCTAGGATAAACCCTTAATCTATGGTAATTACCGCTTGATCTTAAAGATACTCTGTTCTCTGAGTCAGATGCTGTAGCAGTACCAAAAGTAGGAACAGCAGTTAATAGATTTCTAGAGTAAACAGCTACACTAGAGCTACCATTGTCGATTTTAGGCTTGGCTAGAGTAACAATAGACTGACTACCATTACCAATATCTCCAGTAGTGATATAACCCTCTTTAGGAGATCCTGTAAAAGTTACAATCTTAGCGCCCTTAACTCCTGCTGATACAAACTTACCACCAGCCCATAATCGGCTATCGAATGAAGTAGAGATAGAGTCCATAGTGCCATAGGTATCTAGAGCTTCTAGAGTAACACCAGCAGTAGCAATAGGAGCTAGGTAATCAGAAGTAGTTTCACCCTCAGACCACTTTTTAGACTGCCAGTTATAGATCATTAAGCGCTTGCGAGCAAAGATGTCTGTAAACTGCCAAATCACTAGCTTTCTAATAGAGTCCACAGTTGCAGACATTTGATCTATTTTAGATTGATCGACATTGGTAAAGAAATAGCGATCTATCTTTTCTGCGCCAATAGGTAAAACTGATTGACCATCGCACATATAGAAGCCATCATCAGATAAGAAGAATGATAGATTGCCAAACTGTGCAATAGAGTTAGCTTCATAGCATCCGATATTCTTAGCGATAGTATCAAACTGGAAGAACAATGGAGCGCCTACATAACTCATGCGAGAAATGGCTTTTTCTAGGAATACTAGACCGAATTCTCCGCCTGTGATGCCACGAATATCTCCACCATCAGGGATAATCTGACTATCTGACTGACTAAGATCACTAGGAGTCCAGTCTGTTTCATCATTAATATCAGACCAGTAAACAGTAGATGGAGCGCTAGAAGTATTAGCAGCTACTACAAAGTCCCTAATAACTGTAACAAACTTAGCAGCAGGAGCAGCAGAAGCTAGATCAGCAAATGCTGTAGAGCTTCCTAAGTCCCATGCCTGTAACTTAGAGTTACCATTAGCGGCAATGAGCTTCTGTCCAAACTGAGCAAAATAGAATCTGTCAGCAGTTGTGTATCCACCAGACTTAGATACATCATCTAAACTCAAGTCGCTAGAGTCGAACTTAAATAACTTAGTAGTTCCAGCAGCAAATAAAGTAGTAGTTCCACCAAACTTGGTCGCAAAGACATTAGTTAAGTTTTCACTAGCAGATGCAGATAAGTCTACTAATTCAGGAAGAACTCCATAGCCAATAGCCTGTGGAACGACATTATATGCCTCTTGAATAGCGCCAGTAATACCAGCTTGGTCTGGCATCCATTCACCGAATTCTATTGTTGTAGCCATTGATTGTTTCCTGTAGTTTTATCTGTCCAATTATTGCTTGATCCTGATACTGGTGTCCATGAGTCTGAGCTTACAGAATTATTTGTCCAATTATCAGAGCTTACTGATCCTGCTGTCCAAGTATTAGGATACTCTGTGACATCTACCCATTCCTCACCAATTCTATAGCCAATGCCTGTAATACTTGCAATACCATTGAATGAGCCTAGACCTGCATAGATACCATTTCCAGCACCTGTAATTGTACCTATGCCATTAATAGAACCAAAGCCTTCAGCGATAATACCGCCTAGACCTGTAATAGTTGCTGTTCCTGTAATGCTTGCAGTATCAAACCTTAATCTAATGCCTTGACCTTCTATATAAGCATTGCCTGTAATAGATGCTGTATCAAGCCTATATCTAATTCCTGTGCCTGTTATATAGCCATATCCGATAATAGCGCCTGAACCATCTCTAATAGCGCTAGGAATACCAGAGATAGATGCTATGCCTGTGATTGATCCAGCGCCATCTGTTGCTAGGACATCACCTTCCGCATAGCCATAATCCCAATATCCATATAAGACATATTGGTCTGTATATTTAGACATTATTCCTCAGCAGGTAGTGGAGTATTACCAGCCTCAATCCAAGCCTTAAACTCAGGATAGTCCTCTGTGCAAGTTAGTCTGCATTTGCCATCATCATCTATACGAGCATAGATTGTTTGACCATCTTCGTTAGTTGTAAGTATTTTATAAATCATAGTTCAGCACTCCAAGCTAGATAAGCGTTTGTATTACTTGCTCGTAATTGAACAGCCCTTCCAGCAGTTAAAGATGTTCCATTTGCATTAACAAGACATGAATTCAAGTTTGCAATTCCAAATGTTGGAACAGAAGATAATGCAACATTGGTTACAGCATCTCTTATTATGTAATCTGTAGTTGTTCCAGATTGTTCTAATGCAGTAGGGGCTATCCTCATTGAGATAGGAAATTTAACTACACTACTTGTAACAGTAGTGCTTTCTGTCATTCCCAATGAAAAAGTAGATGCCGAACCGCTTGGAGATGTTACTTTGTAATAATACCTCTGACACAAAGCTAACTCAGTTCCATAAGGTCTGTAATCAAAGCTAGTAGCAGTAGAGCCTTTTTCTAGTTGAACACCTGTGATGTAGAAGGTAGCTCCGCTTGTGCCTACTACGGATGTTGCTCCTGTGGCTGATAATTTCAATCCGCTTGCCCAACTACCAGCAGTTCCAGAGTAAGTGCTACCTACACCAAGAGCAAACGATAAATAAATACCGCCTTGATTTGTAGTAAACCATGTACCGCTAGTTGGCGCAGTAACTGTAACTGTTTTTTGCTCCCAAGTATTTGCTGATGAAATTGTGTAGTTGAATGGATAACAATAATCTTGATTTCCATTTTGTAAAGAGCCACCAAAAGTTCCTGTTAGAGAGCTACGAACCCAAAAAGACACAGTTACTTGAGATGCTCCAGCAGTACCAAAACTTAAATCGGCTGTATTAAAACCTTCGACAGGCAACTGAATAAGAAGAAGAAGATGTAATTCCTAAATATTTAGTAAACCCAGTTGGTGGTGTTACAGAGCCAGCATTTTGTTGAACTGTAAATTTAGATGCTTGAGTAACATAACAATTCCACCTATCAATAGTATATTGACCATTAGTAGGAGTAACACTAGCACCAGCATTACGCTGGTCAATCATCATTGAGCCATTCAGAATTCTATTCTTGAACCCTGTCCATGCACTACCTAGAGTAGAACCATCAGCAAAGGTTATCTTGTCACCGCTATAAGCTACACTCATGCTAGTTGTCCCTTATCCGTAGGAGAAGTGATGCCTAAAGCAGCATCAGTTGGTTTTGGTAGAGTAGGATGTTCCCACTTTGCAATATAGTCACCTTTTCCATCACTATCATTCTGTAAAGTAATAACAGTTAAGAAGTCTTGTGTTGTTAGCTCTGGATATAGAGCCATGATTTTGTCGTATAACATTACGCAGCCCTCACTAAAACACCACTTAACCAAGTTAAATCTACCCTAGCTGATACGGTATTGTTATTATTTGTTTGTGCATATAACTCTACATAATCAGTAGAGCCATTTAAATAAATCAAACAAGAACCAACTGGATTAGGAGTTGCTGCTGCTCCACCGTAAACTTCGCTCCATGTAATTGAGCCACCATTTTTATACAGTTTAGCAATTCCGTAAGTAAATGCTGATGAATAATAGATTGAATAAGATATTTGATAATATCCAGCAATAGTTGGAGTAAATCTTGAGCTACTGAAATTACTATTAGTATCAAAAACTTCTACATCAAGTGTTACTTTAGTATTTGCCAATGAAGAAATAGATTGATTAGAGCTAGAATAAGCACTAAAAGCTGGCATATTGTTCTGTACTTGTACCTGTCCAGACACAGCAGGAACTGTCAGAGTATAGTTTGATGCTGTATTAGTAGGCTCTAGTGTTACTGAACCACCAGAAGAAGCACTAAGTTTTAATGGCATTACTTATTCTCCAATGCTGTTAGTCTTGCTTCCATAGCTGAGATAGTGTCAGCCTGTGATTGAATGATTGCTTGTTGTTCTTGGATTGCAGCAGTCAAAGTAGCTACTAAGAATGAAGTATCAATACCTTGATATTCAGGATTGCCGTCTTTATCTATTGCATCTTTTTCACCGCTTACCAAACTAGGGTATTGGTTAGCAAACTCATGGGCTAGGAATCCTCTAAATTCTGAACCATCAACCTTCCATGAACCTTGTTTTGGCTGTAAAGCCATAACTCGTTCTTTGTAGCCAGTTAATTCGCCTGTGATGTCTTTTAAGCGGTAGTCTGATGATGTTACATAAGCTGTTGCAGATGCGGTTGTCTGAATAGAACCAACAA
>ERZ1034361.623-NODE-623-length-21908-cov-7.339013_pt1 | contig 21908 bp, 18 predicted proteins | sample MGYA00520617_ERZ1034361 | MGnify/ENA primary metagenome ERZ1034361 (study PRJEB33736, sample SAMEA104284507) | Azolla filiculoides | biome: Urban; feature: Water surface; material: Ditch water | place: Netherlands | collected 2015-10-28 | depth 0-0.1 m ...
CTAGCCGAAGCGACGCAACCAAATCGGCTGTCCGATTTCCGGCTCCCCTTGCCCGACGGGGGCAAGGGGCGGGGGGGATGGGGGAGTAAAAAAAAGCCCCTCGCAGGGAAAAACCTAACTCCCCGCTACCTTCATTTTGTCAATCAAAACCGACCCCACCGTCTTAGCCCCATAGTTGTACGTGTCGGCACCCACCGCCTGAATCCCCTTGAACATGGCCTTCATGTTGCCGGCGATGGTGATCTCGTGGACCGGGAACTGGATGCGGCCTTTTTCTACCCAGAAGCCGCTGGCTCCGCGTGAATAGTCACCTGTGACGTAGTTCACGCCCTGCCCCATCAATTCGGTCACAAACAGGCCGGTTCCCAGGCGCTGCAGCATGGCGTCGAGGTTGTCGCCGGCTTTTGTCAGGCGGGAGGTAAACGTGAGGTTGTGCGAACCGCCCGAATTGCCGGTGGTGCGCATGCCCAGTTTGCGGGCCGAATAGCTGGACAGGAAATAGCCGCCTACCTTGCCGGCATTCACCACCTGGCGCGCCTGCACGCGCACGCCTTCGTCATCGAACGGCGAACTGCCTTTGCCGCCCATCACAAACGGATCTTCAAAAATGTCGATGTGCTTGGGGAATACCTGCTTGCCCAGGCTGTCGAGCAGGAAGCTGCTCTTGCGATAGAGCGAACCGCCGCTCACTGCCTGCACAAAGGCACCCAGAAGTCCAGCGGCCAGCGGGGACTCGAACAGCACCGGGCATTCCACGGTGGCAATCTTGCGGGCCTTCAGGCGGCTCAGGGCGCGTTCTGCGGCGTAGCGGCCCACTGCCTGCGCCGAAGCCAAATCTTCTGCCTTGCGCTGTGAGCTGTACCAGGCGTCGCGCTGCATGTCATCACCCTTGCCGGCAATCGGTGACACCGACAACGAGTGGCGCGACGAGGCGTAGCCGCCGCGAAACCCGTGCGTGTGGGCGCTGAAAAACTGCGACTGCTGGGCCGAAACGGCAGCCCCTTCGCTGTTGGTAATGCGCTTGTCCACCGACAGCGCTGCCGCCTCGCACTCCAGCGCCAGACGGGCGGCTTGCTCGCTGGTCACGGCCCAGGGGTGAAACAGATCGAGCGGGCGCGAACGGTCCGCCACCGGCGCAATATCGGCCTCGTCGGGCAGGCTGGCAAACGGGTCTTCGGCCGTGAAGCGGGCAATGTCATACGCGGCGCGCACGGTTTGCACGATGGCGGCTTCGGAAAAATCAGAGGTGCTGGCATTGCCGCGGCGCTGCCCCACGTACACCGTGACGCCCAACGACTTGTCGCGGTTGCGCTCGACGTTTTCGAGTTCGCCATTGCGCACCGACACGCTCAGACCGCAGCCCTCGGACACTTCGGCACCGGCGTCAGTGGCTCCCGCCTTCTTGGCCTCCAGCAGCGCCCGGTCCACCAGGGACTCGAAAAACGGCAATGTGTAGGCAAAGCCGCTACCCGCCGTTGGGGCGGTCTGGGTGCTTGCAGAAGTGGATGGGCCGGAGGCGGCGCGGGGCGCAGAGGGGTGTTTCTTCATGGCGACGGCTATGATACTTGGCTATGTCACGCAAACTGAAAAAAGGCTATTACGTCCGCGGCCAATTCGTCGCCGAAGGCAGCGCCCTGGATCTCGAATACAAACGCGAGCTCAAGGGCACGGACGAGCCAACCCGTACCGACCTCAAGCGCGAAAGCGACGAGCAACAAGAACTCGGCGAGGAGCTGCTGACCCTGCGTGCCGATCTGATGACGCGCCTGGCGCTGCCCGAGAAGCTGATTGATGCCGTCACCGAGGCCAAGCGCCTGACCAATTTCGAGGCCATCCGCCGCCAGATGCAGTTCATCGGCAAGCTGATGCGCAAGCTGGAACCCGAAATGATTGAAGCCATCCGCGCCGCGCTGGTGGAGCAACACATGCCCTCGGCCAAAGAGACGTTGCTGCTGCACCAGGCCGAGCAATGGCGTGACCGACTGATTGCCGATGACGATGCGGTGGGCCAATGGCTGAATCTCAGCCCGACTACCGACAGCCAGCAACTGCGCTCCCTGGTGCGCCAGGCCCGCAAAGATGCCAAGCCCGAAAAGCCCGGTTTGGCACCCCGCCACGGCCGCGCCTACCGCGATATTTTTCAACTGGTGCGCGAGCAACTGATCAGCGCCCAGGAACAGCCCGAGCCCACGCTTCAAGCGGGTGACGGCTATGACGGCCACGACGCCTGAAACATCCCAACGCCATGAGCACACCTGAGCCCACCGTCGCTTGCGACCCCGTAAAAATCGGCATCGTCTCCATCAGCGACCGCGCCTCCAGTGGCGTTTATGAAGACAAGGGCCTTCCCGCCTTGCAGGACTGGTTGAGCCGGGCCCTGCAGAACCCGATCACGTTTGAAGCCCGGCTGATTCCCGACGAGAAAAACGGCATCAGCCAAACCTTGATCGCTTTGGTGGATGCCGGCTGCGCCTTGGTGCTGACCACCGGCGGCACTGGCCCGGCCCTGCGCGATGTCACGCCCGAGGCCACGCTGGCGGTAGCGGACAAGGAAATGCCGGGTTTTGGCGAGCAGATGCGCCGCATCAGCCTGGAGTTTGTGCCCACCGCCATCCTGTCGCGGCAGGTGGCCGTGATCCGGGGTCAGACGCTCATCATCAACCTGCCGGGCCAGCCCAAGTCCATCGCCGAAACACTGGAAGGTTTGAAGGACGCTGATGGCAAAAGCAAGGTCGCCGGCATTTTTGCCGCCGTGCCCTATTGCATCGACCTGATTGGTGGCCCGTACCTGGAAACCGTGGACACGGTCTGCAAGGCATTCCGGCCCAAAACGGCGGTGCGTCCGGCCAGAACCAGCACCTGAGCTAAAGCGGCAGTTTTGTCGCTTACTCGCCGACGAGCTGGTTCAGCTTTTCGGCCTCAAAGCACTCTTTGCGGGCCGCATCCTCGGGCATGCAGTCCGCCACTGCGTTCTTCTGCGTGGACAGGGTTTCAATCGCCTTCCACAAGAGCGTGATCTGGTGGTCCTGCGATGCGGCGCTGTTGATCAGGCCGTGCAAGGCCTGACTAAGCGGGTCGTCTTCCTTGGTGATGCCGTAGGCTGAAAACTTGTTGTCCGAGGACACTACATCGGCACTTTCACCCGGCTTGGACTGGATGATGCGTGCCGGAATGCCCACCGCAGTGGCACCCGCCGGCACCGGTTTGATGACCACGGCATTGCTGCCGATCTTGGCACCATCGCCCACCTCAAAGCCGCCCAGCACCTTGGCCCCGGCACTGACCACCACGTCTTTGCCCAGAGTGGGGTGGCGCTTGGCGCCCTTGTAGAGCGAGGTGCCGCCCAGCGTCACGCCCTGGTAAATGGTGCAACCATCGCCAATTTCGGCGGTTTCGCCCACCACGGTACCCATGGCGTGGTCAAAGAACACACGGTTGCCGATCTTGGCCCCCGGATGGATTTCAATGCCGGTCAGGAAGCGCGCCACATGCGAGGTGAACCGCCCGAGCCACAGAAAACCATGCGTCCAGAACCAGTGTGCCGGACGGTGCAACACCACCGCATGCAGCCCCGGATAACAGGTCAGCACCTCCCAGGTGCTGCGCGCAGCGGGGTCACGGTCAAGAATGCACTGAATGTCGGAGCGTAGGCGGGAAAACATGGTTCCGAGTCTAAACGCTGGGCTCTTGCTGGGTAGGCTCAGCGGTGCTTGCCACTGTCGCCAAGGTGGCCTTGCCCGCCAGCGCCTCTTTTGCGCCCGGCAGTTGCAGGATGGACTTGGCAATGCCACGCAGGATGTGGATTTCCTCCTGCGTGACCGCAGCCCGGTTGAACAACGCGTTCAGCCGGGGCATCAGTTTTTTGGGTGCTGCCGGGTCCAGAAACTCCAGCGCTACCAGCGCCTGTTCCAGATGGTTCAGCATGCCGCTCACCTGGGCCGCATCGGCCAGCTTGGCTGCGGGCTGGGGCAAAGGCGGCGCATCGGCAAACCCGCCCAGCGCTAGACGCCAGTCGTAGGCCACCACCTGCAGCGCGGCACCGATATTCAGCGAGCCGAATTGCGGATTGCTGGGAATACTCAAGCAGGTGTGGCAGCGGTACACGTCTTCGTTGCGCATGCCAAAGCGCTCGGAGCCAAACAAAAACGCCACGCCGGTGTGTGCACCGGCATTCGGCAACGAAGCTGCCGTGCGCATGTCGGCCACGAGTTGCGCAAAGTGCTCCCGTGGCGTGGTGGTGGGCGGCCCGAAGTCGCGCGGTGTCATCGCGGTGGCGCACAGGTGCGTCATGCCGTCGAGCGCCTCGTCCAGCGTGTCCACAATGCGGCACTTTTCCAGCACGTCCAGGGCGCCACTGGCGCGCTGAATGGTTTCGTCCCGGCGCAGCACGTTGGCCCAGCGCGGTGCGACCAGCACCAGGTCGTCAAAACCCATGGTTTTCATGGCGCGGGCAGCGGCACCGACATTGCCGGCATGGCTGGTCTGGATGAGGATGAAGCGTGTTTGCATGGAAACCGTTAAAATCACCCTATTGTCGCCGCCTGCATCGCCAGCCGGTCCCGCTGTTCTTCCCCCTACAACTTATGTCGCTCAATCTGCACCCCATGGTTAACGTGGCCGTCAAGGCCGCCCGCGCTGCCGGCTCCATCATCAACCGCGCCGCGCTGGACATCGAATCCGTCCGCGTTTCGCAAAAGAAGGCCAACGACTTCGTCACCGAAGTCGACCAGGCTGCAGAGGCCGCGATCATAGAAACCCTGCTGACGGCCTACCCTGGCCACGGCATCTGGGCCGAAGAATCGGGCCGTGAATACGGCGCAAAAGACTCTGAGTTCGTCTGGATCATCGATCCGCTGGACGGCACCACCAACTTCATCCACGGCCTGCCCACTTACTGCGTCAGCATTGCGCTGGCAACACGCGGCAAGGTTGAGCACGCGGTCGTGTACGACCCCACCCGCAACGACTTGTTTACCGCCACCAAGGGCCGTGGCGCGTTTCTGAACGACCGCCGCATCCGCGTGTCCAAACGCACGCAGTTGAAGGAAGCCCTGGTTTCCACCGGTTTCCCCTACCGCCAGGGCGACGATTTCGACCAGTACCTGGTGATGATGGGCGACGTGATGCGCCGCACGGCCGGCCTGCGCCGTCCCGGTGCCGCAGCGTTGGATTTGGCCTACGTGGCCGCCGGCTATACCGACGCCTTTTTCGAGAAGGGTCTGCAGCCCTGGGACGTGGCAGCCGGTTCGCTCCTGGTCACCGAAGCCGGTGGCCTGGTGGGCAACCTGTCGGGCGAAGCCGATTTTCTGGAGCAGGAAGAATGCCTGGCCGGCAACCCGCGCGTGTATGCGCAAATGGTCAGCATCGTCGGCCGCTACAGCAAGTTCGCCAGCGCCGGTGAAAAGGCAGAAGTGCGCCAGCGCAAGTTGAGCATTAACCCACGCCGGGCAGGCGCCGCTGCTGCGCCCACAGAGGCCGAAGGCAGCGCGGACGACGGCGTTCAAGACGCTCCGCTCTAAGCCCTGCCACCGCGCAATGGGGGAAGACAGCCTCTCCAACCTGTTTGCGCAGCGCCCGTTTGTGCGCTTCTGGCTGGCACGGCTGGCCGGCGTCACCGCCAACCAGATGCTCATGGTGGCACTGGCGTGGCACATGTACGACATCACCTCCAGCGCCTGGGATCTGGGCCTGGTGGGCCTGTTTCAGTTTGTTCCGGCGCTGCTGTTCACCCTGCCCGCAGGCCATGTGGCCGACCGCTTTCACCGCGCGCGCATCTTTGCACTGTGCATGCTGCTGCAGGCGATTGCGGCTGGTGTTCTGCTGCTCGGATTGGCCGGCGACTTTGCCAACCGCGACCTGATTTTGCTGATCTCTGTGGCACTTGGCATTGCGCGTGCCTTTCAGATGCCGGCACAGCAGGCGCTGACGCCGCAACTGGTGCCGGCCGTGCTGCTGCAGCGTGCGCTGACCCTGAGTGCCAGTGCCATGCAGACGGCCATCATCGTCGGGCCTGCCCTGGGCGGTTTGCTCTATGGCGGTGGGCCGGCGCTGGTGTATGCGACCAGTGCGGTCCTGCTGTTACTGGCTGGCGGCCTTGCCTTATCTCTGCGCACCCCACAGCCGATCGTGGTTGAGAGCGCCACCTGGGGCAGCGTGCTGGCCGGCTTCACGTTCGTGTGGCAGCACAAGGTGATTCTGGGTGCCACCACGCTGGATTTGTTTGCGGTCCTGCTCGGCGGAGCCTCTGCCCTGTTGCCCATCTATGCGCGCGACATTCTGCAAACCGGCCCGGTGGGCTTGGGGCTCTTGCGCAGCGCACCGGCGGTGGGCGCATTGGCCATGTCACTGGCGCTGGTGCGTTGGCCCCTGCAACGCAAGGTCGGGCGCACGCTGCTGCTGGCGGTAGGGGTGTTTGGCCTGGCAACCGTGGTTTTTGGCCTCTCGCACTCCTTCCTGCTCTCGCTGGTCGCGTTGGTGATTTCAGGGGCAGCCGACAGCATTAGCGTGGTCATGCGCTCGACCCTGGTGCAAATGGAAACCCCGGACGCCATGCGCGGTCGCGTGTCTGCGGTGAACTCGATTTTTATCGGCGCATCCAACCAACTGGGGGAGTTCGAGTCTGGCGCCGCTGCGGCCCTTTGGGGACCGGTGGTATCGGTGGTCAGCGGCGGCATTGGCACCGTGCTGGTAGCAGGCGCGTGGTTCAAGTTGTTTCCACAACTGGCCCAGCGCGACCGCCTGAGAGCCGAGCACTAAACCCGCCAAGCGCCGGAATTAGCGTCGGTCCACCGGCAGCACGATGCTGACCTGCGTGCCCTCGCCGGGCGCGCTGACAATGGTGATGGTGCCCCGGTGGTGTTCCACGATTTCGCGGGTAATGCTCATGCCCAGCCCCGTTCCCGGAACCCGGCCCGAAGTGTCCGCACGGTAGAACCGGGTAAACACCTTTTGCGCCTGCTCGGGTGTCATGCCGATGCCGTGGTCGCCAACGTGAATGGCGACGCGCTGCGCCGCATCTTCGCCGTCCTGCAGCAGTTCCACCCGCATCCACACGGCGCCGCCATCGGGCGAATACTTGTAGGCGTTGGAGAGCACGTTCAAGACAGCCTGGCGCAACTTACCCGGATCGGCGGTGAGGTAAATCGCCTGGGTGGGTGCCTCCAGGGCCGGCAAGATGCGGTCGGCCGGGCATTGATACGCCTTGATCAGATCCGCCAACAACTCCTGCAGGCAAACCTGCGAGTACTTGAAGTCCTTGCCTTTGCGCGCCTCGATACGGGCCAGGTCCAGCAGTTCATTCAGGATGTCCACCATCAGGCGCGACTGCTTGTGGATGATGCCCAGGAATTCCTTGCGCGAATCAGAGTCCAGATCCTGGGACAGCAGCACCTCGGCGAAACCAAAAATGCTGGCCATCGGAGTGCGCAGTTCATGCGCGGCGGTGGCCAGGAAGTCACTCTTGAGGGCTTCCACTTCGGTTTCGTGCGTAATGTCGCGCACGTGCAGAATCTGCGACACCGTGCTGCTTTGGCTGAGTCGCAACTGCACTTGCAAAACGCGCTGCGAAGCGTCTTTGAGCTCCATCACTTCGACGGCATCCGTCGGCTGCTTGAGCGCCTTGCGCCGCAAGGACTGCAGGCCGCCAAAGCGCGACGTGGGCAGGCACAGGTTGGACAGCCAGGCGGAGAAGTCGTTTTCCTCCATGCCCTCCAAGGTGAGCTTGCCCAGGCCCGTCATCTGCACAAACGCCGGGTTCACAAACTTGATGCAACGGTTGTGGTCAAACGACACGAAGCCATCGGGGCTGATGGCAAACACCGCATCGAGTTGCTCCTTGCGCTCCTGGATTTGCATTTGGGCGGTCCGGCGCGCCTCGGCATCCTGGCGCAGCATGCGCAGATACCGGGTCAACCCGGCGGCAAGCACCACAATCAACAGCGACACCAGCAAGGCCTGCACGTACAGGGCCTGCAACGCCTTGTGGTAATTGATCATGAGAAAACCCATGTCCACACCTGCCAACGCCACCATGTTGTATTGCGGGTAACTGCGGTAAAAGTACAGGCGCTCGACGCCATCCACCACCGAGCGCTGGGTGTAGCTGCCCGAGGCCTGTTGCTTGACGTACTTTTGAAACAGATCAGCGCTCGACGCATCGGTGCCGTATTCCGTCAGGGTTCCGACGCGGCGCGCGCGCGCGATGCCGTCGAGGCCGTACAGCGCCGTCAACCCGCCAGGTCCCAAATTGAGTTCGCCATAAAACTCGGTGAAATACGTGGGATCGATGGACAACACCACTACGCCACCAAAGCTGCCGTCCGGCTTGTTGATGCGCCGGGTGAGCTGAATTGACCATTTGCCGGTAGCCCGCCCGATCACCGGTTTGGACACAAACAGTTGCCCGGTGTCCTGGTTCACATGGACCTTGAAATGCTCGCGATCCGACAGGTCGAGCTTTGCCGTAATGGGGCGGTTCGCCAAAGCATAAATGCCATTCGCATCGATGATGCCCACCTGGTTGAACAGCTCGGCATCAATCACGCCCTGGCGTGTCAGCGCCGTTAAATCGAGTTTGTTGCCCAGCTCCAGGTAGCGCGCCTGCACAAAGCGGATGACCTGATCGGCACTGCGAAAGGTTCGTACCGCATGTTCCTGGCTCAGCCGGGTGAGGTTGGACAAGTCACGCTCGGCGGCATTGATTTCCCGTTGTCGGCTCTCTTCCGACAGCAGGAACACATGGGTCCAGGTGAGCAACAGCAGCATGACCGCCGAAACCCACAACAAGGTGAGCACATTGCGATAGCGCGAGCGCCGGGTGATTTCCTGGGTGTGCTGCATGGGGCTTGACGGGCTGGTTTCAGGGGACTGCCGCACCGGGGGTGTGGCGGGCATTTTGTAATTCGACGGCGATTTGCTGCAGTCGGTCGAATGGAATCGGCTTTTGCAGCACTTGTACATTGGCGGGCAACCCACCCCGTGCTGCAATTTCGGCAGCGTCGAGTCCCGAAACCACGACGATCTGCATATCTTGGGCTTCTGGCACCTTTTGCAGCGACCGCAGCATCACAAAACCGTCAATTCCAGGCATGTGCAAATCGGTAATCAGCAGGTCCGGGCATTTGCGCCCCATGCTGAGCAGCGCAGAAAAAGCGTTGTCGCTGACTTGAACTTCGGGAGCCAAGGGCCACGCCGACAGGCGCACCTGGTACAGGCGCAACAGCGAGGCATCGTCTTCCACAACCAGAATGCGCAGTTTTTGCGCATCGGCGGCTGGGGGAATCACTTCCGTTCGCGCCGTGCCGTTGGCGTCTGCGGGTGATTTGTGCAACAGCCGGTCAACGGATTCCCGGATGACGCGGCGGTGGCCACCAGCCGTTTTCCAAGCCTGGAGCAAACCACTTTCTACCCACAACTGCACCGTGCCCACCGAAACGCCCAGCATGACGGCCGCTTCCTTGGTGGTACAAAATGACTTTTCAACGTTGACGGTTCGCATACCTGCTGCAATAGCTATGAAAAGGAGCAGTCTAAGTTACAAACAGTGTAGTCACTTATTGTTATTTTTTAGCACTTTTTGACATTTAAGCGATAAACTTTCGTGGCAACGCCCGAAAGCGAGGGGGACCCATGCGAACACGTACACGCTATTTGCCCATCGAAGCCACTGCCGAGGGCATGGTACTTGCGGAAGCGGTCAAGGACCGCTACCAGCGCACCCTCCTGCCTTCTGGCAGCGCGCTCACCCTCGAAAACCTGCAGCAATTGCAAGCCCATGAAGTGGAGTTCATTTGCGTCACCTTTGTTGACGAGCGCTCCCCGGAGGAAATTGCCACCCACGCCGCTGCTACCGCGCGCACCGTGGTGGACATTTTTCAATCTGCCGACATGACGCAACCGGCGGTGGCCGCGCTGTTCAATCAGGTTCTCATGTACCGGAGCGCCTGATGACCCACACGCTCACGCAACAGACGGTGCTCGACACCCGCGACGCCCTGCCCGCCTTTCCGCAGGTGGTTCTGCAAATATTGAACACCCTGGATGACCCCGATGCCAGTCTGTCGCTGTTAACGCGTCAGGTCGAGACCGATGCGGTGATAGCCGCCCGCGTGCTGTCCTTGTGCAACCGGGCCGCCACCCAAGGGCCGGGGCGGGGCCCGGTGGATGATGTGTTTACCGCCCTGCAACTGGTAGGGATGGCGCGGGTACGCGAGGTCGCCATGACCATTCAACTGGGCGACTTCTTGAAAGATTTTGTGCCCGGCAAAAACATGGCGGGCTTCTGGTCGCACAGCCTGGCCTGCGCGGTCTGTGGTCTGGAACTGGCGCACTACACGCAAGCCGAAGTGGGTGCCGACACATCCCTGATTACCTGCCTGCTGCACGACGTGGGACAACTCTGGCTGTTGCGTTTTGCGCCCGATGGCTTGCAGGCGGCAAAAGAAATGGCGGTTCGGGATGACGTGGAGATTGACGTTGCCGAACGTGCGGTATTTGGCGTCGACCATGGAACGGTGGGCGCTTGGCTGGCCGCAGCGTGGGGCCTGTCAGCCGGAATTTGCAAGGGCATCCAGCACCACCACCAACCAGAGCCGGGCCTGCCCGAGCCGCTGGTAGCGGTCGCCCACGTCAGCGAAGTGCTCAGCCATGCCCTGAATTTGTCACCCTTGCGGCACAACCGCGTGCGCGGCATTTCTGCGGCGGCCTGCGCGCGCCTGGACCTGGACTGGGGCGAGGATTCGCAGAGCCTGTTTGGCCGGATCGACGCCCGCAGTCGCCACGCCTTTGCCCCGTACCCGCAATCGGACGACGACACGATGGGCTGAAGGCCCCGCCCCTTCAGTGGGATGGGGCAAAGGCACGGAATAACGGGCGGCCGACGACTACCGCCTGTCCGAACTGACCCCAATCATGGCGAACCCGGTGACGGCCGCAAGCGCCACTGCTTGACCAGGGCGTAGATGGCCGGAATCACGGCCAGGGTGAGCACGGTGCTCGACACCATGCCCCCCACCATCGGCGCTGCAATGCGGCTCATCACCTCCGAGCCCGTGCCGGTGCCCCACAGAATGGGCAACAGCCCGGCCATGATGGCCACCACCGTCATCATCTTCGGCCGCACCCGCTCCACCGCGCCTTCCATCACCGCGGCATAGAGTTCTTCCATACCGGCCTCTTTTCCTTCTGCGCGGCATTGGGCTTGGACCGCCTCCCAGGCATGGTCCAGGTAAATCAGCATCACCACGCCGGTCTCCGCTGCCACACCGGCCAGCGCAATAAAGCCCACGGCGACCGCCACCGACAGGTTGTAGCCCAGCAGCCACATCAGCCAGACGCCGCCCACCAGCGCAAAGGGAACCGACAGCATGACGATCAGCGTTTCGGTCAGGCGGCGGAAGTTCAGGTACAGCAGCAAAAAGATCAGCAACAGCGTCACCGGCACCACCACCTTCATTTTCTCGGTTGCGCGTTCCATCGACTCAAACTGCCCGCTCCAGGTGGCGTAGTAGCCAATCGGGAACTTCACCTGATCGCTCACCGCCTGGCGTGCTTCCTTCACATAGCTGCCGATGTCACGGTCGCGGATGTCCACGTAGATGTAGGCCGAAAGCAGCGCGTTTTCGGTGCGGATGCTGGGCGCGCCCTTGGCAATTTCCACCCGCGCAACCTGCCCCAGCGGAATCATGGCGCCGCCCATGGTGGGCACCAGAATTTCACTGGCAATCTGTTGCGGGTTGGCACGCAGGCCGCGCGGGTAGCGCACCGTCACGCCAAAGCGTTCGCGCCCTTCCACCGTGGTGGTCACCATTTCGCCACCCAGCGCGGTGCCAATCACGTCCTGCAAGTCCCCCACCGCCAACCCGTAGCGTGCGAGTGCCATGCGGTCGGGCTCGATGTTGATGTAGTAGCCGCCGGTAATGCGTTCGGCAAAGGCCGAAGTCGTGCCCGGCACCTTTTTCACCACCGCCTCAATTTCTTTGGCCAAGCGCTCCATTTCGTTCAGGTCTTTGCCAAACACCTTGATGCCAATCGGCGTGCGGATGCCGGTGGAGAGCATGTCAATGCGCGCCTTGATCGGCATGGTCCAGGCGTTGGACACACCGGGGAACTGCAGTGCCTTGTCGAGTTCGGCGATCAGCTTGTCGGTGGTCAGCCCCGGTCGCCACTCGGATTCAGGTTTGAGGTTGATCACCGTCTCGAACATCTCGGTCGGCGCCGGGTCGGTGGCGGTGTTGGCGCGGCCCGCCTTGCCGTAAACCGACTCCACTTCCGGGAAGCTCTTGATGATCTTGTTCTGCGTTTGCAGCAACTCCGCCGCCTTGGTAATCGACATGGCCGGCAAGCTCGAGGGCATGTACAGCAGCGTGCCTTCGTTGAGCGTGGGCATGAACTCCGAACCGAGCTTGGATGCCGGGTAAATCGACACGCCCATGGCCAGCACCGCCAGCGCAATCGTCAGCTTCTTCCAGCGCATCACCCAAGCGATCACCGGGCGATAGAGCCAGATCAGGAAGCGATTCACCGGGTTTTTTGTCTCGGGCATGACCGGGCCCTTGATGAACAGCATCATCAGCACCGGCACCAGCGTCACCGACAAGAGCGCGGCCCCTGCCATCGCAAAGGTCTTGGTATAGGCCAGCGGCGAGAACAGCCGCCCTTCCTGCGACTCCAGCGTGAACACCGGAAGAAATGACACGGTGATGATCAGCAGCGAGAAGAACAGCGCCGGGCCGACCTCCTTGCAGGCGGCAATCATGGCTTCAGAACGCGACTCACCCGGCTGCAGTCGCTCAATGTGCTTGTGCGCGTTTTCGATCATCACAATCGCCGCATCCACCATGGCACCAATGGCAATCGCAATGCCGCCCAGGCTCATCAGGTTGGAGTTCATACCCAGCAGGCGCATGGCGATAAACGCCATCAGCACGCCCACCGGAAGCATCAATATGGCTACCAGCGCCGAGCGCACGTGCAACAAAAAGATGACGCACACGGCAGCGACGATCAGGCTTTCTTCCAGCAGCGTGTGCTTCAAGGTCTCAATGGCGCGGTGAATCAAGTCCGAGCGGTCGTACACCGCAATGATGCTGACGCCCTCGGGCAGTCCGGCCGACACCTCGGCAATCTTGTCCTTGATGTTGGCAATCACCTCCAGCGCGTTCTGGCCGTAGCGCGCCATGGCAATGCCCGACACCACCTCGCCCTCGCCATTCAGTTCCGTAATACCGCGCCGCTCGTCGGGCACCAGTTCCACCCGCGCAATGTCACGCACCAGCACCGGCGTGCCCTTTTCGCTTTTGAGCACCAGGTTCTCGATGTCCGACACACCGCGCAGGTAACCCTTGCCGCGCACCATGTATTCGGTTTCCGCCATCTCGATGGCGCGGCCGCCCACGTCGCGGTTGCTGTCACGAATGGTCTGCGAAACCTTGGCCAGCGGAATGCCGTAGGCGCGCAGCTTGATCGGATCGACAGTCACCTGGTAGGTCTGCACAAAGCCACCGATGGACGCCACCTCGGACACGCCATGTGCCTTGGCCAACTGGTAGCGCAAATACCAGTCCTGAATCGTGCGCAGTTCGGCCAGCGTCTGGTTCTTGGCCACCAGCGCGTACTGGTACACCCAGCCCACGCCGGTTGCGTCGGGCCCGAGCGCCGGCGTCACGCCCTTGGGCATGCGCCCCGATGCAAAGTTCAGGTACTCCAACACGCGCGAGCGGGCCCAGTAGATGTCGGTGCCGTCCTCAAAGATCACGTACACAAAAGACGCGCCAAAGAACGAAAAGCCGCGCACCACGCGCGACTTGGGCACCGACAGCATGGCCGTGGTCAGCGGATAGGTCACCTGGTCTTCCACCACCTGCGGTGCCTGACCGGGGAACTCGGTGTAGACAATGACCTGCACGTCCGACAAGTCTGGCAGCGCATCCAGCGGCGTCTTCACCACCGCAAAGATGCCACCGAGCGTGATGAACAGGGTGGCCAGCAGGACCAGCGCACGGTTGCGCGCCGACCAGTCAATCAGTTTGGCGAGCATGGCCTTACTTCTTTCCGTCCGCGCTCTGCGACGAGAATTTGGTAATCACCCACTCGCCCTTGCCACGCTCGACAAACTCAAACGCAACCGCTGCGCCGGGTTTCAGGTCTTTCAGCAAGGCCGCGTTGGTTACGCCAAAGTCCATCGTCATGGCCGGCCACTTGAGGCTGGCGACCGGGCCGTGGCTGATGGTGAGCGACAGCGTTTTGGTATCGATCTCCTCCACCTTGCCTTGCGCCTGATGGCCGGTCGAAGCCGCAGCGGGCGGCGCACCAAAACCTGCCACCGCAGCCTTCAGGTTGCTCTCGGCATCGATCAGGAAGTTGGCAGACACGACGACCGCTTCGCCCTCGCGCACGCCGTCCAGCACCTCCAGGTACTGCTCGCTACGGGCACCCACCTTCACATCGCGCGGCTCGAAGCGACCGTCTTCTGGCTTGCCCACCTGCACCAGCACAATTTGCCGGGCACCACTGTCTATCACCGCCGACAGGGGTACCGTCAGCACCTTGTTCCGTGCGCCAACCGGCAGTTCCACCTCCGCAAACATGCCCGGTTTGAGCAAACCGCCGGGGTTGCCCAGCTCCAGCCGCACCGGCACGGTACGCGTCTCCGCGTTCAGCGTGGGGTAAACATAGGTCAGGGCGGCATCCAGGGTTTTGTCGGGGTAGGCGTTGATCTTCACGCGGGCCCGCACACCGGTTTTCACGGCGGCAATATCCTGCTCCGACACATCGGCCAACACCCACACCGCCGACAAATCACTCACCTGGTACAGCGCTTCACCAGGCATGAAGCGCATACCCTGCACCACTTTCTTCTCGGACACATAGCCGCCCACCGGCGAGCGGTAGGTGAGCGTGCGTTTGGCGGTGCCCGAGCGGGCCAGTTCCTTGACCTGCTCCTCGCTCACATCCCAGTTGCGCAGGCGCGCCAGGCTGGAATCGGCCAGTTGCTGCATGCCTTTTTGCGCCTCGGGGCCGGCCTGCGCCAGCGCCTGCACGCCTGCCAGCGCGATGCTGTACTCACGTTGTGCCGCCAGCAATTCCGGGGCATACACCTCGAATAGCGGCTGCCCCTTGGCAATCGCCTGTCCGGTGGCGTTGACCCACAGCTTTTCAACATAGCCCTCGAAGCGCGGCGCGATGGTGAAGCTGCGCCGCTCGTCGGGCTCAATGCGGCCCGAGGCGCGTACGGTTTTGTCGAGCACCCGCAAAGTGGCGGGCTCGGTGCGCACACCCAGCTTCTGGATTTTCTCGGCGCTGAACTTCAACTGGTTTGCATTGGCGGGGGTTTCTTCTTCCTCGCCCTCGTACACCGCGATGTAGTCCATGCCCATGCTGTCCTTTTTAGGCACGGGCGAGGTGTCGGCCAGCCCCATGGGGTTGCGGTAGAAGCGAATCTTTCGCTCTTTGGGTGCAGCGGCGGTCTGGCCGTCTGCGGCAACCGTGGCGTTGGGGGTAGTCGCTTGGCGAGCCCCCCACCAGTGGCCGGCAAAACCCGCTACCCCAGCCACCACCAAAACACCAATCAGACCGGATGCGTTCTTGCTCATAAATCTTCTCCTAGCAGGCGCTCCAATTGCGCCAGCCGTGCCTGGCCTTCGGCCTGGGCTTTGATGCGGGATTGCTTGGCCTGACGGATCTGGCGCTGCGCGTCGAGCACGGTGGCAAAGTCCACCTTGCCGGTCTCATAGCCCACCAAGGCAGCCTGCAGGGTGAGTTCGGCTTGTGGCAGCAGACTGCTATTCACCAGCGCCTCGGTTTGCAGCGCACCGTGCAGGCCCGTCACGGTTTCATTCAAATCGGCGCGCAACTGGTTGGCCGTGGCGTCGCGCCGCGAGCGTGCCGCCTCCAGCATGGCCAGCGACTCCCGTTCCTGCGCGCGGCGGGTGCCTTGCCACAGCGGGATGTTCATCTCCAGCATCAGGTCCCAGGTTTTGAATTCGCTCTGAAACTGCGTGGGCGCAATGCCCAGCATCAGCGTGGGGTAGCGGCCCTTCAAGGCCAGTTGCTGCCCTGCGTCCGCGGCCTGCATGCGTGCCTCGTCGACCGCCAGTTGCGGGTTGCGCGCCCGGGCACGCTGCTCCAGAGCGTCCACATCCAGTTGTGCCGCCACTGGCAAGGCGCGCAATGTTTGCGGCTCGGCCAACTCGGTGGTCGGTGGCATGGCCAGCAAACCCATCAGGCGGACCTGCGTCTGGCGCAACTCCGACTCCATGCCGATCAGTTCCGCGCGCATGGCGGTCTGCTCGGTCTGGGCCCGGATGGCGTCCTGCTGCGGTGCCAGCCCCGCTGCATAGCGCACCTGTGCAATCTGCTCCAGGGTCTGCATCAGGGCCAGAACTTCTTCGTTCAGGTGGTGGCTCTGGGTTTGGAAATACCACTGCGCAAAGCCGAGTTTGATGCGCGTGGCAACGTCCACCCACACGCCTTGTGCGGCCGTTTGCGCCCCCTGCGCGGCAAAGTCGGCCTGCGCCTTTTTCAGGTCGCGCGTGCCAAACCACGGAAATTCCTGCGTGAAGGTGTAGCGCGTGCTGCCCACATCGCCGGGCCACAGGCTGGGGCCTTGCGCGCCCATGCGCGTAATGTCCTGCAACTCCAGCCGGAAGCGCGGGTCGGGCAAGGCATCGGCCTGCAAGACCCGCTCCTGCGCCGCAGCCGCTTCGTGGCGCATGGCGGCAAATTCCGGGTTGTTAATGCGGGCAATCGCCAGCAGTGACTCCACCGAAGCGCCCGGCACCGCGCCAGCGGTCTGCGCCGGCGCAGCAGTGCTGGTCAGCAGCGCCGCCAGCGCCAGCGCGCCGACGGACAACCGGGGCTTCACTTGGCGCGCTCCAGCGCGTCAATCAGCATCTGGTCGCCCTGAACCTTCACGGTGAAGCGAACCACATCGCCCACTTTGTAGCCCTTGAGCACGGATGCGTCGCTCACCTTGTAGGGCATGGTCATGGCGTCCATGCCAATGCTTTTGATGGCCTCGTGCTTGAGCGTGACCTGCGCCCGCTCGGGTGCCATTTTGGTGATTTCACCGCGCACCCACTCGGGGGCGGCCAAGGCACTTGTTACCGATGCGGCGAACGTAGCGCAAACCAGCGCCCATGAAAAAAACCTGCGTTGCATAAAGAATCTCCTGACGGGAAGAAGCGGGGCGGCGGCCCCAATACGCGTGCCGCACAAACTGCGGACGCACTTCGGCTGGGAAGGGTCAGGAAATGGGAGGCTTGGCGTGGCGCGCGGAGTCGGCGCTCACCAGCGTGCGGATGCGGGGCACCGGCACCCCGTGCGGCAAAACCGCAGCGGGCACGGTTGAGGGGGAATCCAGCGCCGCCAGCGGCATGCACAACTGGCAGGCCTGGCAACCGGAATGGGCTTTGTTTTGGTCGTCACCGTTCGCGTGGTGCGAGGCCATCTGCTGTTGTTGCATATGCAGGGCACAGTCTTCGCTCATGCCCGATGCGTCGGCCTGTGCCATCAGCACAACGGCCTGGCCGTGCTCCGCCGGATGCACCATGCGCTCGGCCGCCCAGCCGCGCAAGGGCAGCAAAACAATCAAGAAAATAAGCAGCAGGCGGGCCATGCGCCCATGATAACGCCTGCATTTGCAGTGGTCTTGACGAAAAGCAAGGTGCCGGCGTAGCAAACCGCTAGCCTCGCGGGTCTGAAAGTGAGAACACCCATGGATGCAGACGTCATCATCGTCGGCGCGGGCCCTGCCGGCCTGTGCCTGGCCAAGTCCCTGAGCGGCCGCCAACTGAAAATTGTGGTTTTGGAGCAGCAGGAGCAGAGCAGCCTGGCGGCTCCGGCCTTTGATGGCCGGGAAATCGCCCTGACCCAACATTCCGCCCACCTGCTTAAGGACCTGGGCCTGTGGGAACTGATGGACAGCCGGGAGATTGCGCCCCTGAAAGACGCCAAAGTCATCGACGGGCCGAACATCTTCTCCATGACCATCGGACACGAACTGGGCGGGCGCAACGAACTAGGCTGGCTGGTGTCGAATCACCTGCTGCGCGATGCCGCCTGGCGTGGCGTGCAGCAGGCAATAGCGGCAAATGCTGACATCACCCTGCTGACCGGCGAAAAGGTCACCGATGTGCGCACCGGCAAAGACGAAGGCACGGTCACCCTGGCCAGCGGCAAGGTGTTGCACGCCAAACTGGTGGTGGCTGCTGACAGCCGCTTTTCCACCACCCGCCGCATGATGGGCATTGCGGCCCACATGCACGACTTCGGAAAAAACATGCTGGTCTGTGCCATGACCTTCGAGCAGCCGCACGACTTTGCCGCCTGGGAGTGGTTTGGCTACGGCCAGACTTTGGCCCTACTGCCCATGAACCCGCACCCCGATTCCGGCGCGCACCGGGCATCGGCCGTGATTACCCTGGCCAGCCATGAAATTGACGCGCTGATGAAGATGGAGCCCGAAGCCTTTAACCAGGCTGTGACGCAGCGCTTTAACCGCCGCCTGGGTGCCATGCATCTGTGCAGCACCCGCCACAACTACCCGCTGGTGGCGGTTTACCCGCAACAACTGGTTGCCCAGCGCTTTGCCACCGTGGGCGATGCGGCCGTGGGCATGCATCCGGTCACGGCCCATGGCTTTAACTTTGGCCTACTGAGTGTGGAGGCGCTGAGCCGGGAAATTGGCACCGCCCTGCACACCCGGGGTGACATTGGCAGCAGCAGCCTGCTCAAGCGCTATGAAGCCCAGCAAAAGCGCGCCACGCTGCCGCTGTTCTGGATGACACGCCTGGTGGTGGAGATTTACACCCGCGACTCCGTGCCGGCCAAGCTGGCACGGCAGGTGATCCTGCGCCTGAGCGACAAGCTGATGCCGTTCAAGCGCTCGATTGCGCGCTCGCTGTCCGGCGCTTGAGGCGCACCCGCCGCGCAGTCGCAGCGACGGGCTCTTCCCTTCTGACGGCTCGGCGTGACGCCGCTTCTATAATCGCCTGCGTCTCGCATCCGTAGCGCGATTTTCACGAGTGGAGTTCATGTCAGTCACAGCACAACCGGATGTCGATGCAACGCATAAGCCCTTGATTCGGGTCCTGTTTACCGGCGTTTTCATGGCCGCCCTGGACACTGCCATCATCGGGCCCGCCATCCCTGTTCTGCGCGAGTCGTTTGGTGTGGATAACCGCACCGTGGGCCTGATCCTGAGCGTATTTGTGCTGTTTTCCCTGTGCAGCACGGCGCTGATGGCCAATTTGAGTGACCGCCTCGGTCGCCGCCCGGTCTACCTGTTCAGCGTGTCGCTGTTTGCGCTGGGTTCCCTGCTGATTGCCCTGTCGCCCAATTTCTGGATGCTGATCGTTAGCCGCGCCATTCAGGGCGCCGGTGCCGGCGGCATCACACCGACGGCCAGCGCCGTGGTGGGCGATGTGTTTGCCCCCGAAAAACGCGGCCGCATGTTGGGGTTGATTGGTGCCACCTACGGCATGGCCTTTGTACTGGGCCCGCCGCTGGCGTCGGCCCTGATGCTGGCTTTGAGCTGGCACTGGATTTTTCTGCTGAACCTGCCGATTGCCGCCGTCATTCTGGTGATGGGTGCCAAGGTGTTGCCCAAACGCACAAGCGCGCCGGTGCGGACACCACTGGACACCGCCGGCATCGTGCTGACCTTTACCTTGCTGGCTGCACTGGTGCTGGGCATTACCCGCGTGCTCGACCCGATTCTGGGCCTCACTCTGTGGCCCTGGTTGCTGCTGGCGGTGGCCGTGCTGCTGCTGCTGCTGATTCGGGTGGAAAGCCAGGTGGCATCGCCGCTGATTCCCATCAGCCTGTTTCGCAACCGCCAACTCGCCCTGACCTACCTGCTGGCGGTGGGCGCGGGCTATGGCATGGGCAGCGTGATCTTTTTGGCCGCGCTGGCCACCAAGGCCTATGGCGTGACCCCACACAACGCGGGTTTTGTGCTGCTGCCCATGGTGGTGTGTTCCATGCTGGGCTCCGGCGGCGGCGGACGGTTGCTGAACCGACTTGGCGCGCGCACCATGATTTTGATGGGCTTTGGCCTGCTGGCTGCCGGCTACGGCCTGACCGCCGTCACCAGCCTGGGGCTGTGGTTCTTCCTGTTGGCCTCGGTGCCGGTGGGGCTGGGCGTGGGCATTGTGGTGGGCGGCGCGCTGCGCTCGATTGCGATTGACGAAGCCCCGGTGGCCGTGCGCGCCGCTGCGCAAGGCCTGATCAACATCGCCACCGCCATCGGCACGCTGGTGGCGGCGGCCAGCATCAGCGCATTGGCCGACTTCAGCGGTGGCGGAGCCGATGGCTTTGGACGGGCCTATGGCCTGGTGGCGGTACTGATGTTGGCCATGTTGCTGCTAACCCTGTCGCTCAACAAGACCCGCAGCCCGGTCGTTGCGCATTGATCAGTCAGCCGACGCCGGCTCGATGGCGATCAGCTCCCGTTTGAACGGCACCTGATCCAGCGGCAACTCCGGCGCGTCCAGCTCGCGCGCCGCGCGGTGGCCGGCATACACCGCCGCCGCCACGGTGCCCGGGCCGTACGCATCGCCCAGCACCTGCACGCTGCGAATGCCGGCCCCAACCCACTCCGCTTCTCGCTCCTGCAGCGCCATAAACAAAGCGTCTGACGGGTCGCGCATGGTGACCATCAGCACCGACTGGCATTGCTGAGGGGCCACCTTGTCGGAATACAGGTTCTTCAGCCCGACGATCAGGCCCGAGCCCACCGAATGCACCGCCGCGATTTCGGTATTGGTAAACACCTGCACCCCCAGCTTGTGCAGGCCGCTTTGAATGCGGTGCTGCTCCATGGTCATGTCAGTGAACTCGGACACCTTGGTGGCCGGCGTGACCAGCAGCACCTCCAGGCCCTTGCGGCGCAGCGCTTCAGCCAGCGCACCACCCATGTAGTAGTGGTCATCGTCGTAAATCAGTACCGGCGACGGAATCGGGGTGCCGGCAAACACATCATCAGGCGTGAATACCTTGGCCGCCAGGGTGGCGTTGGACGTGTCCAGCAAGGGGGCACGGTGCTGGCGACCCAGCCCGTCACGGCGCCAGGTCGCGCCAGTTGCCACAAACACCCGGTTAAAGCCAAAGCCCAGCACCTCGTCGGCACCCAGACGGCTGTCCAGGTACAGATTCACATTGGGCATGCTCTGGATACGCTGCAGCCGCCAGTCAGCCACCCGCATCCAGGTGGAAAAACCCGGCAAGGAGGCATCGTTCAGCAGCCGCCCGCCCACGCGCTTGCCGGCATCGGCCAGCGCCACTTCATAGCCGCGGTGGCCCAGCGCCCGCGTGAGTTCGAGGCCCGCCGGGCCGGCCCCCACCACCAGCACCGTGTCTTTGGACTGCGCAGGCGCAATGCGCTCCGGGTGCCAACCACGACGCCATTCCTCGCCCATGGTCGGGTTCTGCGTGCAGCGGATCGGCACACACAGGTTGTCGCCGGTGACGCAGATGTTGCAGCCAATGCACTCGCGGATTTCATCCGTCCGCCCCTGCTGCACCTTGTTGGGCAGAAACGGATCGGCAATGGAGGGGCGTGCCGCGCCAATCAGATCCATCACCCCGCGCTGGATGGCCGACACCATCGCATCCGGCGAGGTGTAGCGCCCCACCCCGACCACCGGCTTGGTGGTGAGCTGCTTGACGTGGGCGATGTACTGCTCCTGATAGCCCTCTTGCGAAAAGCGCGCGGTCTGGCTGTCGTTGGACCAGTCAGCAATGTTCACATCCCACAGATCCGGCAACTCCGCCAGCAGGGCAATCGCGTCGCGGCCCTCGTTTTCCGAGGTAATGCCCAGCGGCCCGAGCAACTGGTCCACCGCCAGGCGCACCACCACGCCGCAGCGGTCGCCCACGGCGTCCTTGGTGTCTTCGATCAGCTCGCGCAG
>ERZ1034361.625-NODE-625-length-21871-cov-17.545884_pt1 | contig 21871 bp, 19 predicted proteins | sample MGYA00520617_ERZ1034361 | MGnify/ENA primary metagenome ERZ1034361 (study PRJEB33736, sample SAMEA104284507) | Azolla filiculoides | biome: Urban; feature: Water surface; material: Ditch water | place: Netherlands | collected 2015-10-28 | depth 0-0.1 m ...
GCTTATCTCGCTTCGCTCAATAATGCTAACCCAACCTACAAAAAATTCTTTATTATCAATGGTTTTGGTATAAAAACCATCAAACTATCTTGTGTATATACCGATGATTGAGTGTGAAATTTTTAGATTTTAGCGCGATTTTGGCTGGATTAGCTTTGTTTCTGCCAAAGAGCGAACCATTCAGTTAAATCGCGGCTGTCGCCTAGCGCGTTGAGTTGGCGGTCAATCACATCATGGTTGCCCCAAATCACCGTTGCCCAGTCGCCCTGCTCCACGCGCGATTCGATGTCTTTGCAATAAAGCCCTTTGTCGCGCTGCACATAAAAACCGTAAGTGCGACAAGCGACAGGGCGATAGGCGTAAACCGTACAAGCTCCTTGCGTTTGATTCAGCATTGGGCAGGTTATCGGGCGTGATTTTTGTTCCGTCAACGCGCTGATGCCTTTGCCAATTTCCACAAGTTGTTCTGACGGTAGCGCGGCGAGTCCTTCTTGCAATAAATTCCATTCCGCTGCGGTGAGTTTGGGGATTTCGGCAAGTCGTTTACAGCAATTATCGCAGCCCATCCGACAGAGCCAGTTTGCATTGTCAGCAATAATAGTTTGCACACGCGCATCAATATCGGCATGAATTTGGGAGAGTTTATTCATTTTTTTCGGGTGGGTTGGTGGCTTGTTATTTTGTTTGAGAGATTGAACTTTTTTAACATCTTATCAAGAAATCACTTACCAGCTTGCAAAAGCGCGGTTTTATCGCTGCAATTGGCATTTAAAAAAGTTGTGTTATTTTTTAATACGACCAGTCGTCTTGAAAGTTTTTTGAAAAAATTAAGTAACTGGGCAAAATTCCCAAAGAGGTAGAGAGGCGATTAATCACGTCTCTTAAGGGAATATGAATAGTTTTAAAACAATCTTAGAAAAATAACGTAAAATTTTAGCCATTGTATTTTTCTTTAACTTTGATTTTTTCTTATGAACCAACTGATTTTAGGCGATTGCCTTGAAGTGTTAAAAAAGCTTGAATCCGAAAGCGTGGATTTGATTTATCTTGACCCGCCATTTTTCAGTAATCGCAATTATGAAGTGATTTGGGGCGATAAAGGCGAAGTGCGCAGTTTTGAAGACCGTTGGTCGGGCGGTGTGGAGCATTATATTGGCTGGTTGAAAGAGCGCGTTGAACAAATGCACCGCGTGTTAAAACCAACGGGTTCAATTTTTTTGCATTGTGATTGGCACGCAGGGTCATATATTCAAGTATTTATTTTGGATAAAATTTTTGGTATTCAAAATTTTCGCAATCAAATTGTTTGGAAACGAACCACGACGCATAACGATGCTAAACAGGGAGCAAAACAATTTGGCAGAGTGTGCGACTTTATTTTTTTCTACAGCAAAAACGCCAAAATTGCGCAATTTAATACACTTTATGAAGAATACCGCCAAGAATACATTTTGCAAACTTACAATAAAAAAGATACAAAAGGCTTATTTAAAGCCTCTGACTTATCAGCAGCAAAACCTGGAGGAAACACTTCTTACGAATGGAAAGGCATTAAACCACCTAAAGGTCGTTATTGGGCATTTTCTATTGAAAACATGGAAGAATTTGAACGGCAGGACAAAATTTATTATTCCAGTACAGGTAAGCCATATTTAAAACATTATTTAGATGAAATGCCTGGAGTGACAGTTGATGACTTTTGGACAAATTGCATTTTTAAAAGTAAAGAGGAGCGCATTGGCTATCCTACTCAAAAACCAGAAGCTTTATTAGAACGAATTATCAAATGTGCTACAAATGAAGAAGATGTAGTTTTAGACCCTTTTAACGGTGGCGGCACAACTGTCGCGGTTGCTGATAAATTTAATCGGCAATGGATTGGGATTGACTCCTCAGTTGCTGCAATCAAAGTCACGCAATTTCGCCTTGATAAAAAACAAACCGATATTTTTGCCAAACCTTTCACCGTGCAACTGCACAAATACGACTACGACACCTTGCGCTACAAAGATGCGTTTGAATTTGAAAAATTTATCGTCCAGCAAATCGGCGGCACATCCAACACCAAACAACGCGGCGATTTAGGCTTAGACGGCAAAACCCAAGACGGTATTCCCATTCAAGTGAAACGCTCCGACAATATCGGGCGTAATGTGATTGATAATTTCTTTTCCGCAGTTCAACGTTTCGATAAAAATCTGTTCGAGAAAAACAAAGCCGAAAATAAAACCGCTGGCGTGATTATCGCTTTTAGTTTTGGCAAAGGTGCAATTGAAGAAGTGGCGCGGCTTAAAAATCAGGACGGCGTGATGATTCAATTGCTGAAAGTGGAAGACATTATCCCGATTGCAAAAAAACCAACTTTAACTTTAAAATTTAATGATTTAGGCGTTGATGCCAAAAAATTGCGCGAGATTGAATTTATCGCCACCGCAGAATCTGATGCAGGCATCGAGTTTTATGCGTGGGATTGGAATTATGAAAACAACGTTTTCAAATTTGATATTGTCAACGACAAAATTGGTAAACAAACCCAAAAATTTAAAGCCGGAACGCATTGCATTGCGGTGAAAGTGGTTGATAATGACGGTTTGGAAAGCATTGAAGTGATTACTTTAAAAATCAACGGTGACGTGTTTGCGATTTAACTGTTGAAAAAATAAAACTTATGAGGAACGATGATGTTTGAAATTGCAGAATTAGGCCACACCGTCAGCAAAGCCGATTATAACGAGCAAGTCCCAGAGCTTAGAACCCAGTTGCTTACGGTGCAGCAACAATTACGCAGCTGTGATTTTCCAGTGGTTATTTTAATTTCCGGTGTAGACGGCGGAGGCAAAGGCGAAGTGATTAACCTGCTGAACGAATGGATGGATCCGCGCTTTATTCGCACCTTTGCCTTTGGCACACCCAGCGACGAAGAAAAAGAACGCCCCAAGTTTTGGCGATTTTGGCGCACCTTACCGCCCAAAGGTTTGATAGGAATCAACGTCGGCTCATGGTACAGCGACCCGTTATCGCAACGAGTTTACGGCTTGATTGATGACAACGCCTTGCAAATTGAACTGATGCAAATTCGCCAACTTGAACAACAGTTGGTGGATGACGGCGCATTAATTATTAAATGCTGGCTGCATCTGAAAAAAGACGAACAGAAAAAACGCATCAAAGCGTTAGAAAAAGATCCCGAAAATAGCTGGCAAGTTACTGCGCGGGACAAAAAGCATTTGAAAATGTACGATGATTTTGTGCAGGTTGCAGAGCGCGTTTTAACCGATACCAGCACCGGAGAAGCTCCTTGGTTGATTGTTGATGGCTCAGATATTCGCTACAGCAGTTTAACGGTTGGACAACATATTTTTAATCGGATTCAACAACAAATTAAACGCCGCGCCGCTGAAAAAATGGCTCGTGCCGCGCTTGAGCCAACGCCCATTTTGCCGTTAGTGCAGCAAAATTTGCTCGATTCATTGGATTTGTCTTTAACACTGGATAAAAAAGATTACGCGCAAGAACTGGCGTTTTATCAAGGTAAACTAAATAAACTGGCGCGAGAAGCCCACCAACAAGGTCGTTCAACTATTGTGGTGTTTGAAGGGTGGGATGCAGCTGGCAAAGGCGGGGCGATTCGGCGTTTGACTCATGCAGTTGATGCGCGGGCGTATCAAATTATTCCGATTGCCGCGCCGACTGATGAAGAAAAACAGCATCATTATTTATGGCGGTTTTGGCGACATGTGCCACGTTCTGGGATTCTGACGATTTATGATAGAAGTTGGTATGGGCGCGTGTTAGTGGAGCGGGTGGAAGGTTTCGCCACCGAACAAGAATGGCAACGCGGCTATTCTGAAATTGTGAATTTTGAAGAGGCGTTAGCAGCGCATGGGATTTTAGTGTTGAAATTTTGGCTGCATATTGGCAAAGATGAACAATTGCGCCGTTTTCAAGAACGCGAACAAATTCCGTATAAACAATATAAAATCACCGAAGAAGATTATCGCAATCGGGAAAAGTGGGATGAGTATCAAATTGCGGTGAATGACATGGTGACACGCACGAGCACAAAATCCGCGCCTTGGATTTTGGTGGAGGCCAATGATAAAAAATACGGGCGGATTAAAATTTTAAAAACGTTTTGTGAAAAATTGGAAAAAGCGATGAATAAATAATCGGATTTCTGTAGAGACGCAAGATTTTGCGTCTCTACAGACTTTGAAATTTTATTTATCCTCCATTTCAGGATTCAACATACACTCACGCAACACCTGCAAAGGCACTTGGCAACGCTGCTCTGCTTTGTTTTTTTGCTCTTCTTTCCACTTGCGATGTATCAACATAAACTCCAAAACTTCCTGCGGATCGTCGGTTAATTTGATTAACTTTAAATCTTCTTCGCTAATCGTTTCATACTCAATCAACGTAGTTTTAATCCAATCCATTAATCCGCCCCAAAACTGCGTACCAAACAACACCAACGGCAGCGGATAAATTTTGTGGGTTTGCATCAAGGTCAAGGCTTCAAAAAATTCATCCAATGTGCCAAAACCACCCGGCATACAGACATAACCCATTGAATATCTTACAAACATGACTTTTCTGACAAAAAAGTAGCGAAAATCCAAGGAAATATCTTGATAACGATTTGGAGCTTGTTCCATCGGCAATTCAATATTTAAACCGATAGATAATTGGTCTTGCTGATACGCGCCTTTGTTTGCCGCCTCCATAATACCGGGGCCGCCGCCAGTGATAATCGCAAAGCCGTTTTGACTGAGCAGCGTGGATAATTCCACTGTTTTTAAATAGTACGGGTGATCGGGCTTAAGCCTTGCAGAACCAAAAATCGAAATCGCATCTTTAATAACGGAAAGTTCGCCAAATCCTTGGGTAAATTCACTAATAATTCTAAAAATTCGCCACGATTGGTCGCCTTTAAAATCGTCGATAATGCTGGCTGTGTGATTTTTTTTATTCTGCCAAGGCATGATTTAAGCTCCTAGTATGTTGTGTGGGGTGCGAGTGCGTAAATCACCCGTCCGGTTTGTAAGGTGTGTGTGACTCTGCCCTTGAAAGTTTTGCCCCAAAAAGGCGTATTCACGCCCGCACTATGCCAATTTTCGTGATTCACTTCCCATGTTAAATTTGGATCGAAAATACAAATATCAGCAGGATAACCAACCGTTAAAGCTCCGGTTTTTAAACCCAAAATCTGTGCAGGTTTTGTGGTGATAAACGAAATTGCCCGTATTAATGAAATGGCATTATTTTTTTCGGTTAAGCTTAATGTGAGTGGCAATAAGGTTTCTAGCGAAGCAATGCCCGGTTCAGTTTCTGGAAACGCGCCTAATTTGGCATCAATATCATGCGGTTGATGATCGGAACAAATCACATCTATCGTGCCGTTAGCCAAGCCTTCTTGCAGATATTTTTTATCCATATCCGTGCGAAACGGCGGCAGAACATGATACGCGCTATTAAACGGCTCAATATTGTCTTCGCAAATATGCAATTGATGCACAGCCACGTCCGCCGTGACTTTTAAGCCGTATTTTTTCGCTTGTTGAATTTTAATCACCGCGCGTTTGGAACTGATTTGACTAAAATGCACCCGACAACCGGTGAGTTCGGCTAGATCCAAACATTGCGCCACTGCAATAGATTCGGCGGCTTCTGGAATACCGGGCAAACCATAATGCGTGGCGAATAAACCTTCATGCGCACAACCGTTATTGCTGAGTGAAGTTTCATTGGGACGATACATCAGCAATAAATCATGGCTGGAGGCGTATTCCATTGCACGGCGTAACACGGCTAAATTCGCCACTGGAAATTGCGCATTACTTACGGCAATACAGCCTGCTTCTTTCAACGCGAACATGGAACTCAATTCCGTGCCTGCCAAACGCTGCGTTAATGCGCCAATCGGATAAATTTGCTCATAATGCACTTTTTCAGATTTATCATTAATTAATTCCGCAACCGCTGGTGTGTCTATGGACGGTTTGGTATCAGGCGGCAAACATAAACTTGTTACGCCAGCACAGGCGGCGGCTTTGGTTTCGCTGGCAAACGTGCCTTTAAAACTTTGCCCGGGTTCACGCAATCTGACGCTTAAATCCACAAAACCAGGACAGACGATTAAGTTTTCAGCATTAATAACTTGTTCAGCGACAAAACCTTCCGGCTGTTCACCCACTGCCAAAATTTTGCCATCCGCAAGATACACTGAGCAGATTTCGTCCATTTGATTTGCAGGGTCTATCACTCGTCCGCCGCGAATTTCAATATTACTCATGGGTATGCCCTCCGCTGGGTTGTATTTGCATCGCCATTGCCATAATCGCCATGCGCACTGCAATGCCGTTGCTCACTTGTTGCAAAATCACTGAATGTTTGCCGTCTGCCACGCTGGATTCAATTTCCACCCCGCGATTAATAGGCCCCGGGTGCATCACCATCACATCGGGTTTGGCAACGAGAAGTTTTTTCTCGGTTAAACCAAAACAGCGAAAATATTCACTTTCGCTGGGTAATAAGGCGGAATTCATCCGTTCTTTTTGCAAACGCAACATAATAATCACATCAATATCTTTTAAGCCTTGCTGCATATCATGGAAGGCAGTGACACCCAGTTTTTCCACATAAGCCGGTAATAAAGTTTTCGGTGCAATCACTCGCACTTCGTCAACACCTAACGTATTCAGGGCTTGAATTTGTGAACGCGCCACCCGCGAATGCAAAATATCGCCGACAATTGCCACTTTTAACGGCGAGAAATCTTTTTTGATTTGCCGAATGGTAAACATATCTAACATCGCTTGCGTTGGATGCGCATGTTGACCATCTCCGGCATTAATCACGCTAATATTCGGCGCAGTGTGTTCTGCAATAAAGTGTGCCGCGCCGCTAATGGCATGACGCACCACAAACATATCAACGTGCATGGCTTCTAAATTGCGAATCGTATCGAGCAGACTTTCCCCTTTAGACGTGGCAGACGTGGCAATATTCATGGTCACCACATCGGCAGATAACCGTTTTGCCGCCAGTTCAAACGTGGTGCGAGTGCGGGTGCTGTTTTCAAAAAACAAATTCACAATGGTTTTTCCGCGCAAAATCGGTACTTTTTGTACCTGATGCTGCGACATGCTCAAAAAAGAACCTGCTCTGTCCAAAACTTCGGTTAATAATTGCTTATCTAAACCCTCAATGGTTAAAAAATGTTTCAATCGTCCTTCAGAATTTAATTGGATTGTGCCTGCCACCATTACATCTCCGCATCAAAAGATTGAATATACACCCCTAAAGGTTCAGGGCCTGTGAGTTGAATTCTTGTTCCTTCAGGCAAGGGCAAATAAATGCCTCTGCAATCCGGTCGAAGAGGAATTTGTCGTCCATCACGTTCAATCAGGACTGCCAGCAGCACTTGATGTGGACGACCAAAATCAAAAATTTCATTTAACGCCGCGCGGCTGGTGCGTCCTGTGTAAAATACATCATCAACCAAAATAATATCGCGCCCTTCTAAACTGACGGGAATCAAGCTCGGTTGTACTTGTGGGTGCATTCCGATTTGGGAAAAGTCATCGCGATAAAACGAAATATCCATCACTCCTAACGGCTCTCTTATGGCTAAACGTTGGTGTAATTGTTGCGCCAGCCACACGCCACCGCTGTGAATACCAATCATCACGGGATTGTGAATTTTCCTTTCTGTGATTTGTTCTTTGATCGCGGCTTCGAGTTGGTCTAATAGATGTGAAATATCTAAATTATAATGGGTCATAGTGTGTTGTGAGTGGTTTTAAAGCGATCTGCACCGTTGCGGGCTAAGCCAGTGCCTGTAAGTCGCGTGATTATCACTGAAATAGTGTGGTGTGGCAAACGGAGTGTTTTTGTGTAAATCAGGATTAACAAGATTTAGGCTAACTTGTCCTCATCAGAATTGACAAAACTTTAGTCAATGAATCATCATAACTTTTAAGGTATAAAACTAGGTATTGCTATTGCTTGTAGAGATTTGTTTAATCGCATCAAGCCTACAGCGAAAAAAATATTAATTTTTAAAACAAATACTTAAATATATAGCTACATTTAAAACACAAACGCCGTTTTTCACTTCATAAGCCCAGACTATGGCACAGCCACCTAAATCTTTTAAATTAGCAAATACTTATAAAAACCCGATGATTGCCGCCTATCAAGGCAAAATCAGGCAGCAAACCGAGTTTTTGCAACTTATTAAAGCCACTTTGCCGGATTTTTTAGCAGAACATTTGCTGAATTGCGTTATTTCTGGCAAAAAATGTTTGCTGTATACCAACACAGAAGAATGGGCAGTTCCTTTGCGTCATCATTTACCGATTATTTTGCACACCGTGCAGGCGCGTCTTCCGACTATTGAATTGATACAAGTGCGACTTCTTTCAGAGCCACCCGCACAGGCTATTGAAAAGGCAAAGCCGCCTTCAAAAGAAAATATTGAATTAATTAAGGATAATTTGCAAAGTATGCAAGATGATGAGTTGAAGCAGGCGTTGCTGCGCTTAAGTCGAACTTTAGAATCTGTTTCAGTGCCTTCGTGAGATAAATAAACCGCGTTCATTTAGAGATTCTATTCAATCGTAGAGACGCAAAATTTTGCGTCTCTACAGAGAAATTTTTCAAGACGACTGGTCGTCTTACAAAATTTCGAAGCATTGAAGTTCATGTAAATTCAGATTTATCCGAACACGATGAGTTGAATTATTTAAGGGAAAAATACTGTGAGGTTACGACTGCCAGTCCTCAAAGGACTGGCAGTCGTGATGCAAGGCAGAAAAGCTTAGCCAGCTGCTTGATTTTGTGCAGAACGCATAAAAGAAATCGGCGCGGTTTCTTCATCATCAAAAGAGACAATTTCCCACGCCTCTTTATCATCCAATAAAGCTCGCAGTAATTTATTATTCAGCGAATGTCCTGATTTATAGCCATTAAACGTGCCAATCAAGCTATAACCTAATAAATACAAATCGCCAATCGCATCTAAAATTTTGTGTTTTACAAACTCATCGGCATAACGCAAACCGTCTTCATTCAGCACTTTATCATCGTCAACCACAATCGCGTTATCCAAACTGCCACCTAAAGCCAAATTGTTTTCTCGCAAAAATTCAATATCTTTCATAAAACCGAAAGTTCTGGCACGACTAACTTCTTTGACAAACGTAGTTGAAGAAAAATCCATCGTCGCGGTTTTTAAATGATCGGCAAACGCAGGGTGTTCAAAATCAATCGTGAACGTGACTTTAAAACCATCGAATGGTTCAAACGCCGCCCATTTATCATCTTCATCAACGCGAACTGTTTTTTTAATGCGCAGATATTGCTTAGGTGCATCTTGTTCAACAATTCCGGCAGACTGAATTAAGAACACAAATGGCCCAGCACTGCCATCCATAATAGGCACTTCCGCAGAGCTTACATCCACAATCGCATTATCAATGCCTAATCCAGCTAACGCAGACAGCAAATGCTCAACGGTAGAAATTTTGACTTCGCCTTGCACTAAGGTGGTAGAAAGCTTCGTTTCCCCAACATTCTCAGAGGTTGCACGAATCGTTACAGGCTCTGCCAAATCGACACGTCGAAAGCAAATACCCGTATTCACTTCTGCGGGGTGTAAAGTTAAATAAACTTTATCGCCTGTATGCAAACCCACACCAGTGGCGCGAATAGTATTTTTTAAGGTACGCTGTTTAATCATAAGGTCATGTCTATCAAGGGAAAAGTGGGAAATTCTATCATAAAGAATCATTTTTTTAATGTATAAACCGTTTTGTCACCGATTTAGCGATAGCTTTTATTCTTAATTTTTATGGGCAATTCCTTTTCGCCAAAAACAAAAACGCCCCAGTGAAGGGGCGTTCTTTGCAATTTAAAAAGGGTTTAAGTTTTTAATTACAAGCTGTAGTACATATCGAACTCAACTGGGTGTGTGCTCATACGCAAACGAGTCACTTCGCCCATTTTCAATTCAACATAGGCATCAATCATGTCTTCAGTGAATACGCCGCCTTTTGTTAAAAACTCACGGTCAGCATTCAATGCGTCAATTGCTTGATCCAATGAGCTACAAACTTGTGGAATTGCGTGTGCTTCTTCTGGCTCTAAATCATACAAATCTTTATCCGCAGCTTCGCCTGGATGAATTTTGTTTTGAATACCGTCTAAGCCTGCCATCAACATTGCTGCAAAAGCCAAATAGGGGTTTGCAGTTGAATCTGGGAAACGCACTTCAATACGACGACCTTTTGGATTTGCAATAAAAGGAATACGGATAGAAGCAGAACGGTTACGCGCAGAGTAAGCCAACATCACAGGAGCTTCAAAACCTGGTACTAAACGTTTGTAGCTGTTAGTTGATGCGTTGGTGAAAGCGTTTAATGCTTTTGCGTGTTTAATGATACCGCCGATGTAGAACAACGCAGTTTCAGACAAACCGCCGTACAAATCACCAGAGAACAAGTTTACGCCGTCTTTTGCCAAAGATTGGTGAACGTGCATACCGCTGCCGTTGTCGCCAACTAATGGTTTTGGCATGAAAGTCGCTGTTTTGCCATACGCATGAGCAATGTTTGCGATCACATATTTTAAACCTAAAACTTCGTCAGCTTTTTTCACTAATGTGTTGAATTTAACACCGATTTCGCACTGACCTGCGGTTGCTACTTCGTGGTGATGTACTTCAACAGTTTGACCCATTTCTTCTAAAGTCAAGCACATAGCTGAACGCATGTCTTGGAATGAATCAACGGGTGGCACTGGGAAATAACCGCCTTTTACACCAGGACGATGTCCCATATTGCCATCTGCGTAAACTTTTTCAGTGTTCCAGCCAGCTTCTTGAGAATCAATTTTGAAGAAAGAACCTTCCATTGATGTTGCCCAACGCACGTCGTCGAAAATGAAAAATTCATTTTCAGGGCCGAAAAATGCGGTGTCTGCAATGCCGGTTGATTTCAAATAAGCTTCAGCGCGTTTTGCAATAGAACGTGGGTCACGCTCATAACCTTGCATATCGTTTGGTTCAATGATGTCGCAACGCAAGATTAAAGTGTTGTCATCAAAGAAAGGATCCATCATTGCGGTAGAAGCATCAGGCATTAAAATCATGTCTGATTCGTTGATGCCTTTCCAGCCTGCAATTGAAGAGCCGTCAAACATTTTGCCTTCTTCAAACAAATCTTCATTCACAATGCTTGCTGGGAAAGTGACGTGTTGCTCTTTACCGCGCGTATCGCAAAAACGAAAATCAACGAATTTTACATCGTTTTCTTGAACCATTTTTAGAACGTTTTCTACTGACATATTAAGTGGTCTCCAGATGAATAAAGGAATTTTAATTATTTTTTACAAAAAACGATATAACATACCACTTTTTTAAATGACTTAGCCACTAAAAAAATATCCCCTTCTATTAGCGTGTTTATAGCATGGTTTTTTTCATTTTTAATTGCACCATTAATGAAAACTTAGTGCTTGTTTTGCACTTTAATAGTGCATTTTAAATTTGCAATCCTCAGCAAATCTGCTCGTAAATCTGCTGTTGTGCCGTTTCTGCCTCAACTTGTTGTAAAAATGTAACAGCTTTGTTTTTTCTGGCATGAACTCTGCTATAATGATTCGGGAAAACAAATTTTTATTGTGCGTCAGTTCAAAAAATTAAGACAGCGCACTCGTTATTTTTTCAAATGAGGTTTAGTTCATGAAAAACAATTTACGACACACTATCGCCAAATTGCTGGCAACAAGCACTGTCTTATCAGTTTCCTTAATTAGCAATGCTGTTTATGCAGATGCAGCAAAAGCTGAACCAGCTAAAGACTGGACAACGGCATCAGGTTTGTTGGATGCGGTTGGTATGAATCCTAATGAATCTTCATTGATGAAAAGTTTGGGTTTGACTACAGGCGGCTGGTTGCAAATGAGCGCGTCAGGTAATCTTAATAGCTCGCCAGACAAATTTAATGGCACGGTTACTTTCCAAGACCGCACAGGTGAATTTCAAGTCAATCAAGCCAATCTGTGGTTGCAAAAACCAATCACCGTCGGTGGTGACAAGTTTGACTGGGGTTTTCGTGCTGATGTGATGTATGGCACGGATTCTGTTTTTACCCAAGCTTATGGCGTACCAACGTTTGATCCAAGCAGTCCAACTGCAACACCTAGAAGAGATCGTGGCAATTGGGATTTGCATTTAGCAAACACGGGTAGATTCTACGGCGTTGCATTACCACAAGCTTACGCAGAATTTAACTTACCGTTTGGTAATGGCATTGATGTGAAAGTGGGGCATTTTTATACACCCATTGGGTATGAAGTTGTTACCGCACCAGACAACGTTTTTGTAACTCACGCTTACACCATGCAATATGGCGAACCGTTTACCCACACAGGGATTTTAGGTAACTACACCGTTAATCCTAATTGGAACGTGACATTGGGTGCAGTCACTGGCAGTGGCACAGGCGGCTGGGATGGCACATTCAACAAACAAATGGGCAATTGGTCATTTCTCGGTGGCGGCAAATGGACTAGCACTGATGCAGCATCAACGCTGACTATTTTGTCAACTTTGGGCAGTCAATCTGAACAAAATGGTGCGTTCTGGGGACTTTATAGCATTGTTGGTACGCACAACTTTACCGATAAACTGCATTATGTTTTTCAACACGATCATGGTTTTGCTAATAACGTGATGACTGGAAATACATTAGGAAGTGCTGTTGCAGGAACTATTGGCACAGGCAACAATGAAAATGCAAGTTGGTATGGTATTAACCAATATTTGATGTACGACGCAACGGATAAAGTGACCGTTGGAATGCGTGCAGAATGGTTTAGAGATGCCAATGGTTTCCGTGTTGCAGGCCCTGCACGTTGCGGCGCAAGCATCAATGTTTCACCAGCAGGTAGTTCATACGCTTGCCCTCCTCCAAATAGCCCTACTTATCCTTTTGCAGCAAGCAACTATTACGCAGTGACAGCAGGAGTTAATTACAAACCTGCAAAATGGTTGTTATTACGCTCTAATTTACGTTATGACAATGCTGATATTAGAGCATTTGATGCAGGAACTAGACACGACCAAGTTCTGTTCACAGGTGACGTGGTTGTCACATTCTAATCTGCAAGTATTCCTGTAAGTTCCCTCTCAAGCAGTTCTCCCTATAGCTGAAGTGTAAAGCCCTTTACACTTCAGTTTCTCAAAACTCAAATTATTGAGCTTTTCCAGCCTCAGCATTTTTAGGGTCATTATCCACCCGAAAAGCTTCACCATAAGTTGTTTCTGCATCAAAATCATCCCAAACATGATTTGGTTGCGTGATAGGCTTTGTTAAAATTGGAGCGGTAATCAAATCAGCAAGTCCCGCCATCATTCGACCTACGGTATTGAGAATTCCTTTTGCCAATCCGCCAGTAAATCCATAAGCAACATTGCTTTCATTCGTTGTGTTAATCACGTTTTTAGGAATTTCTAACAGCGCGGTATTCATATTAGTAAAACCGTTTAACGCTTTTTCGCCTACTTTATCAGCATAGCTTTTTTCTGCTACGTTTTGAGCTTTTGTTTCGTCAGCTTGGCTTAAAGGTGAAAATCCCATCAGAGAGCCGACAATCAGCAGGGATGCTAAGGCAAGGGAATATTTTTTCATGGCTTATCCTAAATCTTTAAAAAAGGGTTAATAAAGTGAGTATAGCAGAGCTTTAGTATTGTGCTAAGTTATGAACAACCTTTAAAAACATCAGCATAGCATTTTATTTTCTAGGGCTAAGAAGATTTTGTTATTTTGTTTTTCTAATCGCTCTTGTGAGTTGATTTCTGCCTTTTCACCTAGTGAGCCATTTTGCTTAAAATATGATGTTCGACTTAATGCGCCGCTTTAGATGGCGTGGCATTTGATTGATGAAAACTGTGTTCAATATCGCTTAAAAAATTAAACAGTTTTTGAAAAAGTTTTTTGATTTGTGCTTTCACTGAATAATTTGCCTTTTGCAAGGCACGTTGTTTTTCAACCTTTTCGGTGGTCAACCACACTAATAAATCATAATAATTGCGTATATTTTCGACATAAATTACCGGCTCATCGCCCCGCGCATAACCGTATTTAGTTTGCATATACCAATATTCATTTTCCAACAACGGCAGTGATTTTTTCACATCCAGCCATTTGTCAGGATTCAGCCCTTGTTGTTGGGTTAAAATTCTGGCATCTTCAAGATGTCCATAGCCGATATTATAAGCAGCTAAGGCAAACCAAGTTCGATCCGGCTCAGTAATTCTGGACGGCATTTTTTCCAATTGCTGCTGAAAATAAATCGCCCCGCCTTTAATACTTTGAATAGGATCAGTGCGATCTTGAATGCCCACTTGCAGCGCGGTATCGTTAGTCAACATCATAATTCCTTTTACGCCAGTCGGTGAAATCGCGCCGCGCTCCCAATGCGACTCTTGATAGCCAATGGCAGCCAACAATCGCCAATCTAAGCCTTCTTTAGTTGCAGCTCTCACAAAATACGGTCTGTACAAGGGTAAGCGGCTTTGTTCATGTTCATAAAATTTACAGCCATCGACATAATCCAAAGAGCCAACATGCCCATAATAACGCTCTAGTAATTGATCTAAGGTTTTGTTTTGTTTGATTTTATAAAAAAAACTATTCACAGCATCATACAAACTATCATCAGTCGATTTAGGCAATCCCCAAGCGATTTGCCGAGGCGGGCTAATATTAAAACCAATTTGCAGTTTTGGATAAAACCGTTGAATTAGAAAAACTTGCGTGGAGTCGGCAACCGTATAATCAATCAAGCCTTTATCTAGCATATCAATTAAATCATTGCTTTCTAATTCAGAATTAACCGTCCACGCTAATTGTGGAGCAACGGTTTTTTTCAGGTTTTGCAAGCTATCCAGCGTACTGCGGTCGTTAGGAACTTCCAAAATACCGGCATTTAAATCCATCACTGCTTTTGGCGCGGGCAAGTTACCTGATTGATACAGCACTTGTTTGACAACTTCATGGTAAGAAACGGAAAAACGGATGTTTTTTTCACGCGCACCAGATGCCACTAAACCAGCAGCGGCAAGATCAAATTCAGACCGCCCTGTTTTAGTTAAAGCCTCGTTTGCATTTTTGACCGTGTGAAATTGAACTTTAACACCTAATTGTTTGGCAAATAGCATTACCAAATCATATTCGAGACCGGCATAGCCTTTGGCAATCGGATAATAAGTGGTATTTGAAACGCGGGTAACAACATGCAGAACACCATCATGTTGAATTTGTTGAAGTTTAGAGAGTTTGACAGGTTTAGGCTTAGGCTCAACCGATTTCGTAGGGGGCGAAAATCTGTTGTCGCAAGCTGTCAGCAACAACAGATAAATCAGCCCAATCATCAATAGCGTGATATTTTTTAACAAGGGCTTAGCTTAGCGTAGCATTTTATACGCATTAATTAAGCCGTTAGTAGAACAATCATGGGAGTCGATGGATAAGTCGGTTTTAAGCTCCGGCAAAATCGCTTTTGCCAACGCTTTTCCTAGTTCCACGCCCATTTGATCGAAAGAATTAATATTCCAAATAACCCCTTGCGTAAAAATTTTGTGCTCATAAAAAGCAATCAATGTACCTAAGTTTTTCGGCGTTAATTTTTTAAATAAAAAGCTATTAGACGGTTTGTTGCCTGAGAAAATTTTGGAGGCAATTAATTTTTCATCCTGCTTATCATCTTCATTTAAATCTTTTTCAACTTCCGTGCGATTTTTGCCTTTCATTAACGCTTCGGGTTGCGCAAAGAAATTCGACAATAAAATTTCGTGATGCTCAGGGAGATTATAATGGCTTTGCGCAGCGGCAAGAAAATCACAGGGAATCAGTTTTTTACCTTGATGAATCAATTGATAAAACGCATGTTGCCCATTTGTGCCCGGTTGTCCCCACACAATAGGCCCGGTGCTGTAATCCACGATTTCACCGTTAATATCAACGTTTTTGCCATTGCTTTCCATATCGGCTTGTTGGAAATAGTCGGCAAAAAAACATAAGGATTGGTCGTAAGCCAAAATTGCTTGAGATTCTGCGCCAAAAAAGTTGTTATACCAAATCCCCAATAACGCCATAATCACCGGAATATTTTCGTGAAAAGGTGTGTGGCGAAAATGCAAATCCGCCTCGTGCGCACCTTGCAACAATTCTTCAAAACCTTCCATGCCAATATAGAGCGCAATCGACAAACCAATCGCAGACCATAAAGAATAGCGTCCACCGACCCAGTTCCAAAATTCAAACATATTTTTCGCATCAATACCAAAGGCGGTAACTTTTTCAGTATTGGTGGAAATCGCCACAAAATGTTTACTAATGGCAGATTTGTCAGCGGCGAAATTCAGTAGCCAATTTCTTGCAGAATTGGCATTCGTCATGGTTTCTTGGGTGGAAAATGTTTTTGAGGCGATTAAAAACAGCGTGGTTTCAGGATTAAGATGTTGCAGCGTTTCGACTAAATCGGTTTGATCGACATTCGACACATAATGGACTTTTAAGCCTTGATTTGCATAAGGCGTTAACGCGGTAGTGACCATTTTGGGACCTAAATCTGAACCGCCAATCCCAATATTCACCACATCAGTCATTATTTTGCCGCTGTAGCCTTTCCATTCACCGGAATGCACTTTGTCGCAAAACTCGCGCATTCTATCTAACACATCATTAATTTTTGGCATCACATCTTTGCCGTTAAAATAAACCGGCGTGTTGCTGCGATTACGCAAAGCGGTGTGTAATACCGCACGATGTTCTGTGCTATTGATGCGCTCGCCACGAAACATGGCTTCGGTTTTCTTTTTTAATTTTGCAGTTTCTGCCAAATCAATCAGCAGCGGCAGGGTTTCTTCGGTAATCAGGTTTTTTGAGTAATCAAAAAGAATGTCATTAAAATGTGAAGAAAATTTCTTAAAACGTTGGCTGTCAGCTGAAAAAGCAGCCCGCATGGATAAATTGTGAGTGTTTTCGTAATGTTTCTGAAGAGCTTTCCATGCGGGAGATTTACATAAGGTTGGCATTCTGGTTTCCAAAAAATAACAAAAATTAGTCTTAGTCTACGAGAAGGCGGCTAGGATAGCAATATCTAGGTTTGGTTATGCTTAATATAAGCTTTTTGTTTTAACACATTATCTTTATTTGTAAAAGGTGATGTGCTAGAGTTAGGGATATTTTTTAGGTATAAATCCTAAGGTTTAGTCATAAATTCTTAGGGGCGACAATAGATAACTACTAGAGTCAGTGACAGATTACCAAAAAAATAAAATAACAATGATAATCAAAACAGGAAGGTATTTATGAGCAAAAGAACAATGTTACGAAAAGGGTTCCTAGTCGGGCTAGGCTTGTTATTTTCTTCTGTACTATGGGCACATGGTGGAGCAGCAGGTACAGATACCGATCAGTGTAAATTTGAATTAGAACCCGGTCACTGGATTCATTACACCGCTTATCAACCTTCTGCGTTTCCAGCAGAAGAGTTTTGCGGCAAACTTCCTGCCGTAGATACTAAAACGCAACTTGTTTTTGACTATCAAGATGTGCGTTATAGAAACATGATGGTTGAGTTTGAAGTGACAAAAGAACCAGAAGGCACTCGTGTTTTCTTTCAAGATGCTAAAAAACATAAATCAGGCACTGTGGTTCTTGATTTACCACAAGGCGTAAAAGATGCAGGTAAACACTTAATTCATATCACTTTAATTCCAGACCAAGGTGATAGACTCGATGCTCACATGTCATTTACTGCGGGCGGCGGTCAATCTGCTAGCAAAGAAACAATAGGCTTGTACATTTTGTTTGCGTTGGCTGGTTTATATGGCGTGTATTTATCCAGTGAAGGCTTTAAACGTGCTGTAGATGGTATATTGGGAAAAGTTAAAGATTAATAAACGTATCTACAACATGCAAAAATATCGTTTAGATGTTTTTTTAAGGAGCTGCTGTGCTGATGTCTATAATGGCATTAGCACCAGTGGAATGACGCAAGAAATGGTTGCTGTGTCAGTCAATAAAATAGAGAGTTAAATATGACTAAATTATTATCCATTTTGGTATTAACCCTAGCTGTTTCCACCACTGTGTCAGCAAAAGAATTCCAAGACCATAATAAAATGATGGATCATGGCGATGGTCATCTGATGGACATGGATGGCGCAATGGTAATGGGACAAAATACCGACACTTTGCCTGGCGGTTGTGACAGTGTTGCAGCAGTAAAAGAAATCACTGTTCATGCAGGGCACAAATATGCCGAAAAATTTCCTGGCACAATGTTCGCTTTTGATACGCAAGAGTATCAATTTGAGCCTTGTACAAAACTTACCGTCCATTTTATTAATGACGATCAAATTCGCCATCAATGGATGATGCACGGATTACCCAAATATTTATATCCGAAAGGGATGTTTCACTTAGAAGTCAGTGGCCCCGGTGAAGTCACTGGCACATTGATTTTGCCTTCTGACGATAAAACGTACTTAGTCCATTGTGATATTGCTCAACACATGGAAAAGGGCATGAAAGGGCAGCTAAAAGTAGGCAAAGGCAGTGGTGATTTACCTAGCATTCCTGGGGTCACGGCAAACCTGATTGCAGACGATTATAGTGATGTCGATTCAGAAATCCCTGATCCTGTTACTAACACTGCACCTGTTGAAGGTGGCGTTGATGCTGCAACAACCATTCAATCTGCTGCCTCTGGTCAAACTAGCAATACTACTTCATCTGCATCAGCAGCAGAGATCACCGCAACTGAAAATGATAGTGTTGTCTCAGGAGTATTGGTCGTTGGTTTAGCGATTGGCTTTTTCTTAGCCCCTTGGTTAGGTAGAAAGTTAAAAGGCAAAAGTTTTGCAGAATCGGTGAGCTATCTTTTTGAACTGGTCGGCGATGCAATTGTCTTGGCAATAAAGCCAATTAAGGCTCTGATTAATTTGGTTTTTTCAAAAACTAAAAGTCTGCCGCCACAACAATAACCGATTTTCTATTGATTAAACCTGACTGGTTTTACAAAGCCTGTCAGGTTTTTTTATGCAAGAGAGATAATGACAGAATTATCCTTATGGGGACTTTTTTTAAGTGCCTTCATCTCATCAACGATAGCACCCGGTGGTTCAGAAGCGGTACTTGCTTACATGGTGAATGCCAGTAACTTCCAAGTAATTGATTTGATTGCGATCGCTGCTGTTGGCAATACTTTAGGTTCATTGACAACGTGGGGATTAGGCATCTTAGCTGCAAAAAAATATTCCCCTGATACCGTGTTATCCGCCAAACATCACAAAGCCATTCATTTAGTAAAAAAATGGGGATATTGGGCTTTATTATTCGCTTGGTTGCCTGTGGTCGGTGATGGTTTTTGCTTTGCGGGCGGTTGGTTAAAACTGCCATTTTTTCTATCGTGTATTGCCATATTTCTAGGTAAAACAATTCGTTACTGCGCGGTTGCTTATTTAGTCAATAACGCAAGTGTATTTTCATAAATTCATAAAAACATTCAAACAACGTTATGTTACGCCATTTTCCAGAACTCAATGTTCCTGTTAGTCACCGAAAAAGAGATTATTTTATTGCCGCTTTCACCTTTTTTTGCGTAGCTGTGTGTTTGCTTTCTGACGCAAATGCACCGATGGCAAAACAAAATGCGTTAGGTGTGTGCGGATGGGTTTTTTTAATCGGTTTGCTATTAGGTGAATGTAAATATGTGCGAATGCAGGTAATGATTGCAGTGGCATTTGCAACGGTCGGAGAGCATTTTGCTTCCGTTTATATGGGCGGATACACCTATCGGTTTGAAAATGTTCCCGCTTATGTGCCGCCCGGTCATGGCATGGTGTATTTAACCGCCGTAGCATTAGGACGTTCTGGATTATTTCAACGATACGCGCGTGAAATTGCAGGCTTAGTGGTGGTGGTTTGCGGTTTATGGTCTCTTTGGGGAATTAGCGGCATTCCAGAACAAGGTGATGCACTCGGCGCATTGTTGTTTTGCATCTTTTTAGGCTATTTATTTAAAGGTCGCTCGCCAATGGTGTATTTGGCGGCATTTTTTATTACCACATGGCTTGAACTCATCGGCACTGCGGTAGGCACTTGGAAATGGGCAGCAATAGACCCGGTGTTAGGCATGTCGCAAGGCAATCCACCGAGCGGAGTTGCGGCGTGGTATTGTTTAGTCGATGCCGTTGCCATGACATGGGCAGATCCGGTTTTACATGGATTTGCGCGTTTTTTTAGCTGGGTGCTGGTTAAATTAAAAAAAATCTCTTCAGAACAATTTGTTTTTGATGAAAGCGGAGCTGAATAACAAGTTTTATTGCCCAAATAAAGCCGCATGTTCTTCGCGGCTTGGCAAGCCAGTACGCGCCCCGACTTTAGTACAACACAACGCCCCTGCTGCACTGGCGTAACGCAATACATCTTGCCATTCCATTTCTGCGGCTAAGGCGGCAGCAAATGCACCATGAAACGCATCGCCTGCGCCTGTACTATCAATCGCTTTAACCGGAAACGCAGGCGATTCTCCGCGTCGTTTGCCTTTTTGCCAAATTAAGCCACGCTCCCCTAAGGTAATTACAACTGCTGGCGCAACTTTCGATAAACGAGCCAAGGTTTTTTCTACATCGCCGGTAAATTGTTGCGCAAACTTTTCAGAACACACCATATAGTCAATTTCACCAATCAGAGCCATTGTGCCATCGTGCACCGAGCCGGCATCCAGCACGGTTGGAACTCCTGCCGCGCGAGCTTCACTGGCTAACTTCATGGATAAATAAGGCTGGTGTCCGTCAAACAGCATCACTTTTGCTTTCAGTGGCGAAAAATCAACAGCATCTATTGGCAAGGCTTTGGTTTCGCCTTTGTAATTAATCAAAGCGCGATTGCCGTTAGGTTTAACTAAAACCATCGAAAGTGGCGTTGCTGATTTTCCGCGTACCACAAATTCAGTATTTACATCCTGTTCTTGCAATTCTTGATAATGTTTTTCGCCATATAAATCATCGCCTAAATAGCCTGCAAAAGCGGCTTTAAAACCTAAGCGCGAAATAGTCACGGCGGCATTCGTGGCAGGGCCTCCGCCACAACTCATAAAATCATTGGCAACTATTTTTTCATCCGCTGCGGGGTGTTCATAAACTGAGAAAACCAAATCATAGCAGGCGTAACCGACACACAATACATCCACATTCGTTGTAGTCATAATATTCAAGAGGCAGAACTTGTTTAACAAGTTGTTAGACTAGCATTTTTTTTCAGCAAATGGCATCGAGTTTTTGTTTTTCAGCAAGCGTTGCGTTCAAACAGTTAATTTTTATTGAATGACAAGTAAAGTAAATATTTGTTTTTTAATTGAATTATTTTTTATTCTATTATTGAAAACGTATTTTATAGCCATTTTTAAAGAAAAGTATTTTCAATTTAAGATAAAGTCCGTATAATGTCTTTCATTCGCTGGTGTAGCTCAGTTGGCAGAGCAGCTGATTTGTAATCAGCCGGTCGCGGGTTCGACTCCCATCACCAGCTCCATTATTATCAAAGGCTTAGGTTATTTTAACCTAAGCCTTTTTTATTGCCTGTCGTAAATTTGTAACAGCTTTTGCGTTTTCGGCATACTCTTTAAGATGGTCACTAGATAAATGTGCATACCTCATAACCATTGTTAAATCAGCCCAGCCGCCCAATTCTTTCAAAACATGCAAAGGCGTACGAGACTGTGAAAGTATCCTTCTTCAACAAGTTATAATAACAACATAAGTAGAAAGCACCACTCACACATGAACTCA
>ERZ1034361.627-NODE-627-length-21857-cov-4.650321_pt1 | contig 21857 bp, 20 predicted proteins | sample MGYA00520617_ERZ1034361 | MGnify/ENA primary metagenome ERZ1034361 (study PRJEB33736, sample SAMEA104284507) | Azolla filiculoides | biome: Urban; feature: Water surface; material: Ditch water | place: Netherlands | collected 2015-10-28 | depth 0-0.1 m ...
CTTGCAGTTGTTTGCAATGAGCATTGAAGAGTCACTCGCCAAGATTCAATCCGGTGAAATCACCGATGGCAAAACCATTGTTTCATTAATGTGGGCAGAGAAGTTCTTGAGCGGTACTTGGCAGCCTGCACCCTTACCAAACGCTCAATGACAACAACATTAGCAACGGATGTCTTAATTGTCGGTTGCGGTGACTTAGGTTTGGAAGTCGCAAGGCTTCTGGTGAAAACCAATCTCAATGTGCTTGGCTTACGTCGCCAAGCAATCAACAAAGAAAACTTTCCCATCATTGCTGGCGATGTTACGCAGCCGGAAACTTTAAAACTACTCGCGCAAAGCCAGGCTAAATGTTTGGTCTATTGCGTCGCTGCTAGTGAACAAAGTGATAAAAACTATCAGCAGATTTATGTGCAAGGTTTAAAAAACATCTTGGCAGCACTCGCAGATAATAAAGAGTTGCAGCATGTGTTTTTTGTTTCAAGTACACGCATGTATGGTCAGGTCACGGATGCTTTATTAGATGAAAATGATATTGCTCAGCCCGCTGATTTTGGCGGCGTGCGATTGTTGGAGGCAGAGCAGCATTTGTATCAAGCTGCACTAGATTCTAAGCAATGGACAAGCACTGCTTTAAGATTGACGGGAATTTACGGACCAGGCCGCACGCGTATGGTTAATATGGCTCAGGATCTAAGTAGATGGCCTGTAGAGAATACATGGACGAATCGTATTCATCGAGATGATGCCGCGGCCTTTATTGTATTTTTAATTGCACAGGTGCTGGCTAAAAAGCCTATTGAAGATTGTTATATTGTCACCGACAGTTGTCCTGTTTCGATGTTTGAAGTGCTCACTTGGATTGCTCATCAATTAGGGTGGGCAGTGAAAGATATGCAAGCTGCGCGAACTGGTAAACGTATGAGCAATCAACGGATGTTGGCGACAGGTTTTGAACTGCAGTATCCAGATTACAAAAAAGGCTATCAGGCCTTAATTGCCAATCTCACTCAGTAAGGCATCTAAATCTTTTTCTGTTGTAAACGGATTCATCAAAGTTGTTCTCAACCAAACATTCCCATGGAGTTCAACTTGAGTAAGATGAAACGCACCACTTTCAACTAAATGTTTCCTGATTTTTGTTTGGTGCGTATTTAATTCAGAAGCAGTTAAATTGGGCACTTGATGTCTAAAACACACGATATTAGTTTGTGGTGATAGCAGTAATTCAAAGTTGGGATGCTGCTTAATTTTTTCAGAAAATAGTCGCGCTTTACTAAAAGCCTCGTCCACTAATGCACCTAAGCCATTCGAACCGTAAAGTGAAAAAGCCACCCACAGTTTTAAAGCCATCATGCGTTTGGTGCATTCAAGCGTGCGGTAGCTAATGTTAAAAGCTTCTGGTTTTGTTGTCCCAATATTGTCATTTTCTTCTTGGAACAGATAAGACGCTTCTTGTGCAAACGCCGCATCAGCATAGGCAGCATTTTTAAATAAAACGGCTGACACTGTTGCTGGCATAAAAAGTAGTTTGTGACCGTCCCAAATCACGGAATCAGCCAAGTCGATTCCTTTGAGTTTGTTGCGGTGCTGCTCTGATAATAATGCAGAGGCCCCGTGTGCGCCATCGACATGAAACCACAGGCCTTGCGAGTGACAGAATTCACCAATCGCCTGTAGCGGATCAATACTGCCAGTGGGTGTGCAACCTGCACTCGCCACCACAGCGATGATGTGTAAATCAGATGACTGACAATGTTGATGGGCGGCTTTTAAGGCAGCAACATCCATACGGCCTTCGCTATCTGTAGCAACTTTAATCACAGCATCACTACCCAAACCCATAATGCCTGCAGCACGGGCGATGGAGTAGTGGGCGTGTTCAGATGCCAAAATACATAAACGTGCTTGGCCATTTAAACCTGTTTTCCAAGCATTCCATTTTTCATTATTACTAGTTTTATTAGCAATCTCTTTTGCGGCAATTTGCCGCGCTGCTAATAAGGCAGTCAGGTTAGCCATTGCGCCACCAGAAGTTAAAACACCACCTGAAATTGTATTGGTATCATCGATTAAATTGCATAGCCAACGAATCACTTGGCGCTCAATCATCGTGGCACTTGGCCCTACCTCATAAATCGTCATCGCTTGATTAGTCAGTGAGGCGACTAAATCACATAGCGCCGCAATCGGCAGAGGGGTTGCAACTTGATGCCCTATATTGCGCGGATGATGAATGGCCAAGCTGTTCACTAAAATCTGTTTTTCTAGCGTCTGGAGTAGGGTGGCGCTATCTAGTGTAGCTGATGTTGGTAGCGGTGCTTGCCAATTAGAATCTTCCGTTACGGGGTCTTGCCAGTTCAGTACAGGGCGCTTAGCATCTATGTTGTCAGCAAGATGCCGGCTCAGCAGATCAATCAGTGCATGGCCTGTTTCGCGGAAATGTTTCGCGTTGAACATTTCATGAATTAGTGCGTTTGGATGTTTGGTTTGCATACCCGTCATTATAACGTCTGATGGCGAGGCCTGATGGATTCTGGTTTGCTTAAAAAGACGCGATGCGCTAGAATTCGCACGTCTTTTAATTAAGATAAATCTAGGCGGTTAGCTCAGTTGGTTAGAGCGCTTGGTCGACATCCAAGAGGTCAGCAGTTCGAATCTGCTACTGCCTACCAACATAATAAGATTAAAGCCGTTTTGCGGCTTTTTTCATTCTTAATTGGTCAAAAATTATGCCTATTATTCGATTGCCTGATGGTTCTGAACGTAGCTTTGATAGTTCGGTTACTGTTGCTGATGTTGCTGCTAGTATTGGCGCTGGCTTAGCCCGTGCTGCTTTGGCGGGTAAAGTAAACGGTCAGTTGGTCGATACTTCGTATTTGATTGAAGAGAATGCAGACTTGGCCATCATCACTGAACGTGATGCCGAAGGTGTTGATGTCATTCGACATTCCACAGCACACTTGTTGGCTTATGCAGTTAAAGAATTGTTTCCTGATGCGCAAGTGACTATTGGTCCTGTGATCGACAATGGCTTTTATTATGACTTTTCATATAAACGCCCATTTACCCCTGAAGATTTAATTACCATCGAAAAGAAAATGGCTGAGCTTGCTAAAAAAGACGAGCCAGTGACCCGTAAAGTATTGCCGCGCGATGAAGCAGTGGAGTACTTCAAATCGATTAATGAACATTACAAAGCAGAGATTATTGAATCAATTCCTGCTGATCAAGATGTTTCACTTTATACCGAAGGCAATTTTACTGACTTGTGTCGTGGCCCTCACGTGCCATCAACCGGTAAATTAAAAGTATTTAAGCTGATGAAGTTGGCCGGTGCTTATTGGCGCGGTGATTCAAACAATGAAATGTTGCAACGTGTTTACGGTACGGCATGGGCTAAGAAAGAAGACTTAGAAGCGCATCTGTTCCAATTGGAAGAAGCTGAAAAACGCGATCACCGTAAATTAGGTAAGCACCTCGATTTATTCCATATGCAAGATGATGGCCCAGGCATGGTGTTCTGGCATCCTCGTGGCTGGTCGCTATGGCAAGAGATTGAGCAATACATGCGCGCTAAGTTTGTAGAGTATGGCTATCAAGAAGTGCGTACCCCAACGATTATGGATAGAACGCTTTGGGAAAAATCAGGCCATTGGGAAAACTACCGTGACAATATGTTCACCACCCATTCTGAAAATCGCGATTACGCGGTGAAGCCTATGAATTGCCCAGGCCATGTGCAGATCTTTAATAGCGGTCTGCATAGTTACCGTGATTTGCCTTTGCGTTTAGCTGAGTTTGGCTCTTGTCACCGTAATGAGCCTTCTGGTTCATTACACGGTTTGATGCGTGTGCGTGGCTTTACGCAAGATGATGCGCATATTTTCTGTATGGAAAGCCAGATTGAAGAAGAGGTCGCGACCTTTATTCAAATGCTATACAAAGTGTATGGTGATTTTGGCTTTAGCGATGTGTTGGTGAAGCTTTCAACACGCCCTGAAAAGCGTGTGGGTTCTGATGAGACTTGGGATCAAGCGGAGCAGGCTTTAGCTGCGGCTTTAACTCAAAACAATTTGGCATTTGATTTGCAGCCAGGCGAGGGCGCTTTCTACGGCCCTAAGATTGAATTCACACTAAAAGATAGTCTAGGTCGCTTGTGGCAAGTCGGTACGATTCAACTCGACTTCAATTTGCCAGTGCGTTTAGGTGCTGAATATGTGGCCGAAGATAACTCACGTAAGCATCCGGTGATGTTGCATCGTGCGATTGTAGGTTCGATGGAGCGCTTTATTGGGATCTTGATTGAAAACTACGCTGGTGCGATGCCAGTTTGGTTAGCGCCAGTGCAAGCGATGGTGCTTAATATCGCCGATGCGCAAGCAGAATACGTCACGCAAGTGGTGGCTGAACTTAAGAAAAATGGGTTCAGAGTTGCATCGGACTTGAGAAATGAGAAAATAACCTATAAAATACGCGAACATAGCTTGCAGAAGTTGCCTTATTTGCTTGTTGTAGGTGACAAAGAAATGCAAAGCGGACAAGTGGCCGTGCGTACCAGAAAAGGTGAAGACCTAGGTTCTATGCCAGTTCAAGCGTTTATTGAACTCATGCAAGGCGAGGTTAACGCTAAAGGTAGCGCGGCTTAACTTTTTTATAAGTGGCTCAGAAGAGCCCAGAAATTATTGGAGAATTTGCGATAGCTCAGGACAAAGAAGTAAGAATCAACGGTGACATTACAGCACAAGAGATTCGTTTGGTAGGCGTGGAAGGTGAACCGCTCGGTATTGTAAGTTTGAGCGAGGCGTTAGCAAAAGCTGAAGAGATTGATATCGATTTGGTAGAGATTGCACCGCAAGCTGTTCCGCCGGTATGTCGTTTGATGGATTACGGTAAATTCAAATATGCCGAAAGCAAACGTCAGCACGAACAAAAACTGAAGCAAAAGCAAGTTCAAGTTAAAGAAATTAAGTTCCGTCCAGGTACTGATGATGGTGATTACAACATCAAAGTACGGAATATTATTAAGTTTATTCAAGAAGGCGATAAGGCAAAGATTACTTTGCGTTTTAGAGGTCGTGAAATTACGCATCAAGAACTTGGCATGGCCTTGTTGAAGCGTGTAGAGGCGGATCTGATGGAATATGCGGTTGTTGAGCAATTCCCTAAGATGGAAGGTCGCCAAATGGTGATGGTGTTGTCACCAATTAAGAAGGCTAAATAGCCCAAAAGAATACAACTCACGATAGCGTGAGTTTAAAGAAGTAGTACCAAGTGAAGCGTCGTGGCCAATTAGGCATTGCCCGAACGCTCTTTTTAATGTTCCTTTAGGAGAAGAAAATGCCAAAAATGAAGACCAAGAGCGGCGCTAAAAAGCGCTTTAAGTTCTTAGGTAATGGCAAGGTTAAGCGTACTCATTCGCACCTTCGTCATATCCTGACTAAGAAGACCACCAAGCAAAAGCGTAAATTACGCGGCACGGCGATCGTTTCCCCAACTGATGTCAAGCGCGTCCGCGCAATGATGCCAACTCAATAAGGAGATAGATTATGCCTAGAGTCAAACGTGGTGTCATAGCTCGCGCTCGTCACAAAAAAGTTTTAAACGCTGCCAAGGGTTACCGCGGTCGTCGTAAAAACGTTTACCGTGTTGCAAAACAAGCGGTAATGAAAGCTGGTCAATATGCTTACCGTGACCGTCGTCAAAGAAAACGTCAATTCCGCGCATTGTGGATTGCACGTATCAATGCAGGTTCACGTGAGTGTGGTTTAACTTACAGCCGTTTCATGAACGGTTTGAAGAAAGCCGCGATCGAAGTGGATCGTAAAGTATTAGCTGACTTAGCAGTATTTGATAAACCAGCATTCGCAAAATTCGTTGAATTAGCAAAAGCTGGCCTCTCAGCTGCTTAAGTAGTGCTTGAAGAAAAAGGAGGCTTTTGCCTCCTTTTTTTATCTACCTTCACCCTACACTGTAGCTTGAAGAGAATAGTTTGATTTAATCGGTCTGAAATTTATGCAAAACGCTCAATCACTTGAACATTTAATTCCAGAAGCAGAAGCTGAATTCGCAGCTTGTGCCAATGTGAATGATTTGGAAAACGCTAAAGCCCGTTATTTGGGTAAAAGTGGCGCATTGACTGAAGCTTTAAAAGGCTTGGGTAAATTGAGTAATGAAGAGCGTCCTGCTGCGGGTGCTGCGATTAACGTGGTTAAGCAAGCAGTTGAAGCGGCGCTAAAAGCGCGTCGTGATGGGATTTTAATTGCTGAACAGAATTTGCAATTAGCAAGCGAAACACTTGATGTGACGCTCCCTGCACGTGGTCAACAAGCGGGTGGTTTACATCCAGTTTCATTGACGCTTGCTCGTATTGAAAAGCTATTCCATTCCATCGGTTTTGATGTGGCCGAAGGCCCTGAAATCGAATCTGATTTTTATAATTTTACCGCGTTGAATATTCCTGAGAATCATCCAGCGCGTGCCATGCATGACACATTTTATGTGGATACTGCCGATGGCAAATTGGACCATGTGTTGCGTACGCACACATCGCCTGTACAAGTGCATTACATGCAAAATGCTATGAAAGACAAAAGTGGTCCGCCACTCAAAATTATCGCGCCAGGTCGCGTATACCGTGTTGACTCAGATGCAACGCATTCGCCAATGTTCCACCAAGTGGAAGGTTTGTGGGTTGATGAAGATGTGAGCTTTGCCAATTTAAAAGGCGTAGTCCAAGATTTCTTACAACGCTTTTTTGAGCGTGATGATTTGCAAGTGCGCTTCCGTCCTTCATTCTTCCCGTTTACTGAGCCATCTGCTGAGATGGATATGAGCTGGAATGGTGGTTGGTTGGAGATTGGTGGTTGCGGCATGGTGCATCCTGAAGTATTCAAACACGTAGGCATTGATGCTGAAAAATATCGCGGTTTTGCTTTCGGATTAGGCGTTGAGCGTTTGACGATGCTCCGATATGGCGTGAATGATTTACGTCATTTCTTTAATAATGATTTGCGCTTCTTGCAGCAGTTTGGGCGATAGACATGCAATTTTCTGAACAGTGGTTACGCCAATATACCAATCCATCGATTGATACCGATGCACTAAGCCATTTGTTAACCATGGCTGGCTTGGAAGTTGAAGAATTAGCGGGCGTTGGCGCAGACTTTAACAAAGTAGTGATTGCTGAGATTATTAGTGCAGACAAACATCCTGATGCGGATCGTTTGCAAGTATTGAAAGTGAATGTGGGTGCTGCTGAACCGTTGCAAATTGTTTGCGGTGCAAGCAATGCACGTGTTGGTTTAAAAGCCCCTTGTGCGTTAGTTGGTGCGGTATTACCTGGCTTTGAAATTAAACAAGCGAAAGTCCGTGGCGTTGAATCGTTCGGCATGATGTGCTCTGAAACAGAGCTTGGTTTGGCTGCTGAAAGTGCTGGTTTATTAGAGTTGCCGGCAAATGCTACTGTTGGTCAGGATATTCGTGAATATCTTGGTTTGAATGACAAATTGTTTACTTTGAAACTCACGCCTAATCGTAGTGATTGTTTAAGTATTGTCGGTATTGCACGTGAAGTCGCCGCATTGACTGGTGCGACTTTAGACTTGCCTAAGTTCGATGCGGTATCCGCACAACATCAAGATGTTAAAAAAGTAAGCGTAGCAGATGCTGAGGCTTGTGCCCGTTACTGTGGTCGTTTAGTAAAAGGTGTGAATGCAAAAGCGCAAACGCCTGAATGGATGGTGCGTCGTTTAGAGCGTAGCGGTCTACGCAGTATTAGCGCGGTTGTAGACATCACTAATTACGTATTACTTGAACTTGGCCAACCGATGCACGCCTTTGATGCGGCTAAGTTGCAAGGTGATATTAACGTGCGTTGGGCAAGCCAAGGCGAAACGATTACCTTGCTGAATGAGCAAGAAGTGAAATTAGATAAAGATATGTTGGTGATTGCTGATAACAGCGGTGCCATTGCTTTTGCTGGCGTGATGGGCGGTCAGTCAACAGCGGTTTCTGATACAAGCACTGATATCTTCTTGGAAAGCGCTTTCTTTACACCAGATACAATCGCTGGCAAAGGTCGTCGTTTTGGTATTAGTACAGATTCCTCTTACCGTTTTGAACGTGGTGTTGATTACGGTAATACATTGCAAGCGTTAGAGCGTGCAACAGCCTTGGTGCTTGAGATTTGTGGTGGACAAGCGGGCGCTGTGACTGAAGTGAATGGTGTGTTGCCAAAACGTGTGCCAACGCAATTACGTATGGCAAAGTTAAACTCAATCTTAGGCATTACGCTTGATGAAAGTTTAGTGGCTAAGTTGTTCGATCAACTTGGATTTACTTATACGCAAAAAGCTGGCGTGTTTGAAGTGTCACCGCCTAGCTATCGTTTTGATATCAGCCGTGAAGAAGATTTGATCGAAGAAATCGCACGTTTGCATGGCTACGACAATATTCCTGCAATCGCACCCATTGCCGATTTAAGCATGTTGCCAGACGCTGAAGGCGTGGTGACACGTGCTGTATTGCAAGATGTATTAGTCGCAAATGGCTATCAAGAAGTCGTGAATTACAGCTTTGTTGATGAGTCATGGGAAACAGAATTATTAGGTAACGCTAAGCCGATTAAACTTAAGAACCCGATTGCGAGCAATATGAGCGTAATGCGTTCAGGTTTATGGGGCGGCTTGCTAGATACTTTGGTGTATAACTTGAATCGCCAACAAGATCGCGTACGTATTTTTGAGATGGGTGCTAGTTATGCGGAAGCTAAAGAAGGTTTCCAAGAAACTATGCGCATCTCAGGGCTTGCTTACGGTGATGTCATTCCTGAGCAATGGGGTGAAGCTGCACGTAATGTAGATTTTTATGATGTTAAAGCGGATGTGGATGCTTTAACAGGTGGTCGTGCTGAATATGTTGCTGCGCAACATCCAGCATTGCATCCAGGGCAAACGGCGCAGATTGTTTTGCGTGGCAGGTCTATTGGTTGGATAGGTAAATTGCATCCTAAATGGCAGCAACATTACCAATTGCCAAAAGGTGCCGTATTGTTTGAGATGGATTTAGCGCCATTGCAACAACGCAGCATTGCTAAATATTCAGAAGTGGCTAAGTTCCCACCTGTGCGTCGAGATATTGCAGTGGTGGTAGACGAATCAGTGAGCGTTGAAGCTTTAATTAAGACCATGAAAAAAGCGAAATTACAGTTTGTGACTGATATTGCTTTATTCGATGTTTATCGTGGCAAAGGTATTGCAGAAGAGAAGAAGAGCTTAGCGTTTTATGTATTGATGCAAGATACACAAAAATCTTTAACGGATGCAGAAGTAGATAGCGTCATGGCTTCGTTGCTAGAATTGATTAAAAATCAACATGGTGCAGAACTTAGGTAAGTGCTTTTTGCTTGTGAAAAAAGCTTAAGTATTGTTAAATGTGAGACTGTCCACGTAATTAGCAATAGTAAATTTGTTTTAAATTCAGATAAGTAGTTGAGAGGTTGGCATGACATTAACAAAAGCAGACTTGGCAGAACTATTGTTCGAGCAAGTTGGATTGAATAAACGCGAAGCTAAAGATATGGTGGAAGCGTTCTTTGAAGAAATTCGCGTTGCATTGGAATCAGGCGAGCCAGTGAAGTTGTCTGGTTTCGGTAATTTTGAATTACGTAAAAAATCTGAGCGTCCAGGTCGTAACCCTAAAACTGGCGAAGAAATTCCCATTACAGCACGTCGTGTTGTGACATTCCATGCAAGCCAAAAATTAAAAAGCAAAGTAGAAGAAACTTATGGCGGAGCAAGCGCTTAAGTTAGAGCTTCCTCCTATCCCCGCAAAACGCTATTTCACTATTGGTGAAGTCAGCGAGTTGTGCGGGGTGAAGCCGCACGTCCTTCGTTACTGGGAACAAGAGTTTACTCAGCTAAAACCAGTGAAGCGTCGCGGTAATCGCCGTTACTATCAACATCACGAAGTTTTACTTATTCGCCGTATCCGCGAGTTGTTGTATGAGCAAGGTTTCACAATTAGTGGTGCACGTAATCGCTTGGATGGGCATGAAGAGATTCGCTCTGCTTCTGCGCCAACAGCAGAGCCTCAATCAGAATTGATTCCAAAACAAGCCATTGAAACTAGTTCAAGCCATGCAGCTTTGCCGAATGTGCAATTCTTGCGTCAAGGCTTGGAAGAAGTGTTGTCACTACTCAAAACCAGCTAAGTTCTCACAGCCTTGCTGTTGAGCCCCACTTATTTCCGATATAATTCAGCCTGCCGTGTAAGCGGCATTGTCGGGGCGTAGCGCAGCCTGGTAGCGTACTTGCATGGGGTGCAAGGGGTCGCAAGTTCAAATCTTGCCGTCCCGACCAAGATATAAAAAGGCCAGCTCAAAGCTGGCTTTTTGTTTTATTGCTGACAATAAGTTGCGAAAGCTTCTGCCGTATTGACTAAGCTTCTTCTTGGGCTAATTCCCAGCTTCTCACACACTTATTTTCTTTACCACACCATTGATAGCCGGCAGAAGGGATACAGCCGTGACTGTCGTTATCATTACCCACCATGTTTGTTGCTTCGGTTTTAGCTTGGCAACCACCTAAGCCAATCAATAATAAGGCGAAGGTCCATAAGATGAGTTTACGACTCATGATTGATTCCAGCTCCCGTAACCTTTGAATTGCTCAAACACCTCAGCCATTTCTTGTTGACTCAGTATGTATGGCTGACCGATTTGCAGTGCTCGCCAATATTGTTCGCATAAGGTTTCTACTTCCTGCGTGATGGCGAGTGCTTGTTTTAGATCTCTACCTGTAGCGATCATGCCATGATTGGCTAATAGGCAAGCTTTGCGGTCTTCTAAGGCTGCTATAGCGCCATCTGATAGTGCCTGTGTGCCAAATAGCGCATAAGGTGCACAATGAATGTTATCGCCGCCAGCCATTGCAATCATGTAGTGAAATGGTGGAATGTCTTTCTGAAGGCAGGCAAGGGTAGTGGCAAACATTGAGTGAGTGTGAATTACAGCACCCACATGAGGTTTCGCTTGGTAAATGTCACGATGGAAGCGCCATTCGCTTGAAGGTTTGCCAGTACTTTGGGGCGTGCCGTCCATGGACATCATGACCATGCTGCTTGTTTGCATCTCTGCAATGTCCATTCCGGATGGTGTAATCAAGAAGCCATCTTCATGTCTGACGCTGACATTACCAGACGTGCCTTTATTCAGGCCAAGCGCTGCAAGTTCTTGGGCAATCGCTAATAGTTCTGCACGCATTCACTTAGTCCTTAAATAGAGATTTCAGCGCATTGGCTGGGCAAACACCACGTTCGGTGATAATGCCCGTGACTAACTTTGCTGGGGTCACATCAAATGCCGGATTGATTGCGATGCTATGTTCAGGGGTGACACGTATTGTTTCTATTTCACCTTGAGCTGTCAGCCCTGAAATGTAAGAGACCTCATCACCATCGCGCATTTCAATTTTAATGTCACTCAGCCCATCTTGTATGTTCCAATCAATAGTCGGAGAGGGCACCGCTGCATAAAATGGCACTTGATTATCAAAAGCGGCTAGCGCTTTCAAATAGGTGCCTATCTTGTTGCAAACATCTCCAGTGCTGGTCACACGGTCTGCGCCAACAATCACCATATCGACTTGGCCATGTTGCATTAAATGACCACCTGCATTATCGCTAATGACTGTATGCGGTACACCATGCTTTCCTAGCTCCCAAGCGGTGAGACTAGCACCTTGATTACGAGGGCGTGTTTCATCCACCCATACATGAATATTCATTCCTGCATCATGCGCAGCATAAATTGGTGCTAGGGCGGTTCCCCAATCTACAGTGGCTAGCCAGCCTGCATTGCAGTGCGTGAGGATATTAAAAGTTGGGGTTTGCTTTTGACTTGCCGCTTTCTGGATTAAGGCTAAACCATGTTGGCCGATTTGATGATTGAGCGTGACGTCTTCATCGCAAATTAAAGCAGCTTCATCCCAAGCTGCTTTGCAGCGAGATTCGATTGGTAATGATCTCAACTTATTCAACATGCGATTGACTGCCCAGCGCAGATTAACCGCGGTTGGTCGACTATCTAATAGTAATTCGGCTGCTTTCGCTAGGTGACCATCATCGGCATTTTCTTGCACCGCTAATGCCATACCATAAGCGGCGGCGGCACCAATTAAAGGCGCACCCCTTACTTGCATGGTCTTAATCGCAGTAATCATTTCGACTAATGTGTTTAGCTGAAATAGTTCGAAGCGATGCGGTAATTTTGTTTGATCGATAATTTCAACGCCCCAAAATGAGGCATTTTTGGATGAACCCGCACCGGGAAAGGCTTTGATCGTTCGATAATATTTTTCGTCAATTTTCAAGGGTTTTTTCTCAATTTATTTTGTATTTTTTTACATTTATTTCTTGCAATTTTTCAGGCCTTAAAAACCCGCAAATCCTATCCACAAAAACTGTGGATAAAACTGTGGATAGCTGTGACTTAAAAATGTAACTTATGGTTCTGTATAGCTTTTTTTAAAACGCTTAAAATTTAACCTGTTATTTTTTACAATAAAATCAATAAGTTATAGTATGTCATTGGAATATCAACAAAATTTAACAACTCTTAATGTAGCACTTGAGGTCGTGTGAATAACTTAGCCATTTTGGGTAAAATTTGCATAGAATTCTTCGTAGTAATTTCAGCTACTTGCGAGCATGGAATGCGGCGTAGAAGGGCGATTTCTTCTGCAATTTTTACGACTTGTTTTGGGCTGTTTTTTTCTGATTTTTCTAGCCATGCTGGAGGAATATCAGGGGCATCTGTTTCAAGAACGATGGCTTCTAAGGGAAGGGTGCAAACCAGCTCGCGAATTTTGAGCGCACGTGAATAGGTGAGTGCACCGCCAAATCCTAATTTAAAACCAAGTTCAATGAATTGTTCGGCTTGCTGCAAGCTTCCATTAAATGCGTGAGCAATGCCGCCGGTCACACGATGTTGTCTTAAATGCTTCAAAATATCATCAATCGATTTTCTAACATGTAATATCACCGGCAGCTCAAATTGTTTGGCTAGCTTCAATTGTTCAACGAAGAAAAACTCTTGTTTGGCTTTATCAAAGCCTTCCACAAAAAAATCTAGGCCGATTTCACCAATCGCGACTGGTGGTTGTTCAGTTTGCATTTGCGATTCAATAAGCTTGGCGAGTATTTGTAAATCTTCAGTACTAGATTGATTAACGTACATCGGGTGTATGCCAAGGGCATGAACGCAGCTTGGGTTTTGTTGTGCGATTTGGCTGACCAATTCAAAGTTAGATGAATGCACAGCAGGTATCACCATTATTTGGACATTGTGGGCAGCAGCCTCGGCGATCACTGATGCTCTGTTCGCATCAAATTCAGAGGCGTCTAGATGGCAGTGAGTGTCGATAAAGACCATGATGGTGTTTTACTTTTGAGTTGGCGGAGATTTGATATTGGCACGAATGCGAATATCCGAGCCAAACTGTCGCACATCAAAAATATTCAGTTGAATACGATCTTGCATAGAGCCTAGCGCAGGTATGGTCAGCATCCCTTGTGCATCTGAACCCATCAAAATAGGTGCGAAGTAGAGTAGTAGCTCGTCCACGCAGTTTGCAGCGATTAATGCGCCATTCAGACTTTGCCCAGCTTCTACCATCAATTCATTAATGCCGCGGGTTGCAAGTGCTGTCATCAGGCTTGGTAGGCATACCTGACCAGATTCACTCGGTAGATGCAGTAGGATTGCCCCTGATTGTTCTAAAGCCGCTTTTCTTTCTGTTGTAGCGTTTGCATAGGCAATGACCGTATTACCATCTTTTAAGATATTGGCATCTATTGGCGTCTGCAGTTGGCTATCGACAACCACTCGCAGAGGTTGTCTGTTGGTGTTTACGTTGCGAACGTTCATCTGTGGATTGTCAGCGAGTACGGTACCTATGCCAGTAAGAATCGCGCATGAGCGTGCACGCCAATGATGGACATCTGTTCTAGCATATTCATTGGTAATCCATTTGCTTTCGCCATTAGCAAGTGCAGTCCTGCCATCTAAGCTTGCGGCAATTTTTAGACGCACAAAAGGCTTGTTGTGCAGCATTCTAGAAATGAACCCTGCATTAAGTGCTTGGGCTTGCGCTTCCATTAGGCCGTGCTCAACAGTGATGCCTGCAGCTGCAAGTCTCGCCAAGCCGTTGCCAGCCACTTCGGGGTTGGGGTCTTGCATGGCCGCTACAACACGTTGAATACCGGCATTAATGAGCGCATCAGCACAAGGTGGTGTTCGGCCGAAGTGACTGCATGGTTCTAGCGTGACATAAGCCGTCGCACCTTGGATTTTTTCTGGATGTTTATTTTGGGCGTCACGCAAGGCCATGACTTCTGCATGCGCTTCGCCAGCTTTAAGGTGGGCGCCTTGGCCAATGATTTGATTATCTTTAACAATCACACAACCGACACGGGGATTGGGGCTAGTGCTATATAAGCCGACTTCAGCCTGTTGTAAGGCTAGGCTCATCCATTCATGATCTGTGGCGCTGAACATTAGATAGGCCTCAGTGGATATTGACTAAACCGACTTCTTACTGGGTTTGGGTTTATCAAGATCACGGATAACGTTATTAAAGTCATCCACGTCTTGGAAGCTACGGTAAACCGAAGCGAAACGAATATAAGCCACTTTATCCATGGCTTTGAGTTCTTGCATCACGCTTTCACCCAATTCACGCGCGTTCACTTCACGTTCACCTTGCGCCAATATTTTCTGCACAATATGTTCAATTGCACGATCAACATACTCTGTTGGCACTGGACGTTTATGCAGCGCCCGGCTGAATGAACTTCTTAATTTTGAGCGACTAAATTCTTCACGGGTGCCGTTTTGTTTAACCACTTGCGGTAAATTGAGTGCCGCATTTTCATAAGTGGTAAAGCGCTTGTCGCATTCAGGACAGCGACGACGACGACGAATTGAATCGCCTTCGTCATTGACGCGAGAGTCAATGACTTGGGTATCGTCGGCACTGCAAAATGGACATTTCATTTAAATAAGCGCTTATTAGGCGCCGTACACTGGGAAGCGTGAAGTTAAAGCATGGACTTTCGCTTTTGTTGCAGCAATCACCGCTTCATCAGTTGGATTATCTAATACGTCAGCAATTAAGTTAGCTACTTGTCTTGCTTCATCTTCTTTAAAGCCACGTGTAGTAATCGCTGGTGAGCCAATACGAATGCCAGAAGTCACAAATGGGCTCTCTGGATCGTTAGGGATAGAGTTTTTGTTCACAGTGATGTGAGCTAAACCTAAAGCTGCATCTGCCGCTTTACCCGTTAAGCCTTTAGGGCGTAAATCCACCAAGAATACGTGTGACTCTGTGCGACCAGAAATAATACGTAATCCACGTTTAGCTAATTCTTCAGCCATCACGCTCGCATTTTTGACCACTTGTGCTTGGTAAGTTTTAAATTCTGGTTGTAATGCCTCTAAGAACGCAACCGCTTTACCAGCAATGACGTGCATCAATGGACCACCTTGCAGGCCAGGGAATACGTAAGAATTTAATGACTTTTCAAATTCTGCTTTTGCCAAAATGATGCCGCCGCGAGGGCCACGTAATGTTTTGTGCGTTGTTGAAGTCACAAAGTCAGCATGAGGCACTGGATTAGGATAAACGCCAGCAGCAATCAAACCAGAGTAATGCGCCATGTCGACCATGAAATACGCACCAACTTTTTTAGCAATCGCTGCCATGCGTTCCCAGTCGAAACGAAGTGCATAAGCAGATGCGCCGCCAATCAATAGTTTTGGTTTGCATTCAACCGCAATGCGTTCCATTTCATCGTAATCGATTTCTTCTTTATCGTTTAAGCCGTAAGGCACGATATTAAATAATTTGCCTGATAAGTTAGCAGGTGAGCCGTGAGTCAAATGACCGCCGTGACCAAGGTTCATGCCCATGATAGTGTCACCTGGTTTTAAAATCGAGAAGTAAACAGCCTGATTTGCTTGTGAACCTGAGTGCGGCTGTACGTTAGCGTATTCAGCACCAAATAATTTCTTAATGCGATCAATCGCAAGTTGTTCTACTTGGTCTACGTATTCACAACCACCGTAAAAGCGCTTGCCTGGATAGCCTTCAGCGTATTTGTTCGTGAGTTGTGAGCCTTGCACTTCCATCACGGCAGGGCTTGTGTAGTTTTCAGAAGCAATTAATTCAATATGTTCATCTTGGCGCACGCGCTCTTGTTCTACATATTTTGCTAATTCAGGATCCACAACGCTCAAGGTTTTTGCTCTGCTAAACATAAGTAACTTTCTCGAAGGCTTAAATTAAATAATTTTGCTATTTTATCATAATGGGCGTGATTTCACCCTCCCTGTTGACCGACTCAGCACGGTATAATTCAAGCCAATATTGAATTAATTTTAAGGAGTGCAAAATGAAATGGACAGACGTGCAAGCAATTGCAGAGGCTTTATATGATGCGCATCCCGATGTTGACCCCAAAGTTATTCGTTTTACGGATTTGCATGCATGGGTAATGGCTTTAGATGGCTTTAGTGATGAACCCAACAATAGCAATGAGAAGATATTAGAAGCGATTCAACAACTTTGGATCGAAGAACTATAGAAATGCAAATCCCTAAAGAGATATTTAAAGCCTACGACATTCGCGGTATTGTCGGCAAAACTTTAACGCCTGAAATTGTTGAAGCAATTGGTCAGGCGCTTGGGAGTGAGGCTTTGTTGAGAAAGCAGACGACGATTTGTGTCGGGTACGACGGTCGTTTGTCTGGGCCAGAATTGGCCGCAGCTTTGTCTCGGGGAATACGCAAAACAGGTATGAATGTTATTCAGCTTGGCCTGGTAGCGACTCCTATGGTGTATTTTGCGGCTTATGAATTAGGCACACATTGCGGCGTGATGGTTACAGGCAGTCATAATCCACCAGATTACAATGGCTTAAAAATGGTGTTGGCTGGTGAAACGCTTTCAGGTGAGACCATACAAAGCTTACGTATGCGAATCGAGTCTGGTGACTTGATTACTCAGTCAGAGGGCAGTGAAAGTCATCATGACATTGCAACAGCGTATATCGCCCAAATTGCGAGTGACGTTAAGCTTAGTCGTTCAATGAAGATTGCTGTGGATTGCGGCAACGGCGTGCCTGGTGCCTATGCTAAAAAGTTATACGAAGCGCTTGGTTGCCAAGTGCAAGAATTGTTTTGTGAAGTGGATGGCCATTTCCCAAATCACCATCCTGATCCTTCTGTTCCAGAAAACTTAGCAGACCTCATTGAAGCTTTGGCAAAGGGTGATGCAGAAATAGGCTTGGCTTTTGATGGTGATGGTGACCGTTTAGGTGTCGTTACTAAAGACGGTAACATTATTTACCCTGATCGCCAGTTAATGCTATTTGCTGAAGAAGTACTTCAGCGTAATCAAGGCGCCACCATTATCTACGATGTGAAATCTACACGTAATCTTGCACCTTGGATTAAAGCGAGACATGGCAAGCCGCTGATGTGGAAAACAGGGCACTCCTTGGTTAAAGCTAAAATCAAAGAAACCAGTGCAGATTTAGCTGGTGAAATGAGTGGGCATATCTTCTTTAATGATTTAATCGATGGCAAAAATCCTGCGCAAGGTCGCCGTTGGTATGGTTTTGATGATGGTTTATATTCTGGTGCACGATTACTAGAAATTCTGAGTGCCGTAGCCAATCCTTCTGCCACCTTAAATGCGCTTCCTGAAAGCGTCAGTACGCCAGAGCAACATATTCAAATGCAAGAAGGGGAGCCGCATGCGCTGATTGCTGCTTTACAGAAATCAGCCAAGTTTGAAGGTGCAACGGATGTGATTACGATAGATGGATTGCGAGTGGAATACGCAGATGGTTTTGGTTTAATGCGCCCATCTAATACCACGCCTGTGATTGTGCTTAGGTTTGAAGCGGATAATGAAGCAGCGCTAAAACGTATTCAAAATATTTTCCGTGAAATCATTTTAGCGGCTGCTCCGCAAGTCAAATTACCTTTCTAGCTTACTGTTTCTTTGCATTCACTTTGGCATAAGCAGCAAGTAGCTGCTTGTGCATTTCGCTACCTTCCATATTCGCACCTAGATTATTCAAACCAAAATAACGAGATTCTCGGCTGAGCAGTTTTTGTGCTTGCGCTAGGGTTTCTTGGCTATACATTAAAGCAAGATTAGCGTTAAAAGCTTGGGTGTGGTTTTGTTCTGTCATTTCTTGTAACTGCACCAAGTCAGAAACGCAACGATAAACACGGGCGCGTTTTTCTGGCAATTCGCCAAATTGATGTATCCAATCACAACCCTCTAAAATTACATCAGCATCACCCACAGCTAATCCTAATAAAGCTTTGAGTTCGCCCACGCGCAGGTCAGCCCAAACTGTGCCGGCATCTGCACAAAGACCTATCAGTGTTGTCACTGGTAATTCATCTGCCAGTTCTAAATCAAGTAGCGTTTCGAGTAATTCGGCACTTTCATTTTCAGTTAAATCCTGCACGCGGAGTAGACCTGGGCGGACTAAATTGCCAACGGTATTGTTTTCCCACTCAAGCTCTTCCACAGGATAAATTTCTGACATGCCAGGCACAAAAATACGGCAAGCATAGACATCTAAATGTGTGAAATCAGCAATGTAAATATCATGCCCACTTTCATGGATAGCATTGCAACACCATTGATAATCTTCTTCTGTCGTGGTGCCAAAGTTCCAATCGACGAAGTCATAATCAGGACTGTCGTTTAAGAAGTTCCAACTAATAACACCACTAGAATCTACAAAATGGATTTCTAAGTTTTGTGAATCTGCGATTTCTTCCATATCAAAACCAGGCTTCACAAAATTCTTAAGGCCATCAATCGCACGGCCTTGTAGCAGCTCCGTGAGCGCACGTTCCAGTGCCACTTCAAAGCGTGGATGTGCCCCAAAGCTAGCAAAACAACCTTGGTCTTCTGGATGTAATAAGGTGACGTTCATCACAGGATATTGACCACCTAATGAAGCATCTTTAACCAAGATGCCGTAGCCTGCATCACGTAGGCCTTTAATGCCCGCGGCAATGCGTGGATATCGATTGATGACTGCCTCAGGAACGTCTGGTAAGCAAATACCTTCACGGATGATTTTGTATTTAATGTCGCGTTCAAAAATCTCTGCAAGTGCTTGAGTACGAGCTTCTTTTAGCGTGTTGCCAGCAGACATGCCGTTACTTACATAAAGGTTACCAATGAGGTTCACTGGAAAGTAAGCCACTTCATCATCGCGCAAGCGTTTGTATGGAATCGCACAAATGCCGCGTTTGGCATTGCCTGAATTTAAGTCAATCAGTTTGCTCGCTGAAACCGTGCCTTCAGGATTGTAGAATTGGTGCAGTTCTTTGTTGAGTAAGCCAGCAGGCCATGCATCTCCATTTAATGGAAACCATTTTTCGTTTGGGTAATGCACGTAGTCTTCATTGCTAATGGTCTCGCCTAAGTAAAAGTGTGTCCAGAAATAATTGGTACTTAAGCGTTCAAAGTATTCGCCTAGTGCACTTGCTCGAGCTGCGAGTTGCGATGCGCCTTTACCATTACTAAATAAACGTGTGCAATCACGGTCAGTCACGTGTACAGACCAAATGCCTTCAATCTCGTTGAGCCACGAACGTTCTTCTACATGAAAGCCAATATCTAATAATTTTGCTTGTAAGGTGCTGATGGAGTGTTCAAGCGAAGCATCTTTGCTTGGGATGAAGGTTTCAGTACTTGTATTTGGGTTGGTTTGCATCGCTTAGCTTCCAAGCAAAATAAATAAAAAAGGCCGTCAGAATAGCACGGCCAGGGTAAAAGTAATTCAGATTATTCCGTGTGGTGATTAAGTAATCACGGTTGGCGTGTCGCGTCCCGTTCTTTGTTTAAGTTCAGAAATCTGCATAGCGATTTGAATCATTTCGGCTAGTAAGGTTTGAGCGTCTAAGTCATGCTTATTGGTATCAGGCTCAAAAGCTTCTAAGTAGATTCTAAGCGTAGCCCCTGAAGTGCCTGTGCCTGAGAGTCTAAAAACAATGCGTGAACCATCAGTGAATAAAATACGTAAGCCTTGCTGCGAGCTGATACTGCCATCAATCGAATCGGTATAACTAAAGTCATCGCAAGTTTGGATGGTGTATTGACCGAAAGTCTTGCCAGTCATAGCCGTAAAATTATCACGCAAATGATGAATGACACCATTTGCGGCATCAAGTGGTAAATCTTCATAATCATGACGTGAATAAACATTGCGGCCGAATTGTAGCCAATGACGTTTAACGATTTGTTCAACCGATTGACGTTTAATCGCCAAAATATTGAGCCAGAATAATACCGCCCACAGTCCATCTTTTTCACGTACATGGCTGGAGCCTGTGCCAAAGCTTTCTTCACCGCAAAGCGTTACTTTTTCAGCATCCATTAAATTGCCAAAAAACTTCCAACCAGTCGGAGTTTCATAGCAGGGTATATCTAAAGACTTTGCGACCATATCAACAGCGCCACTGGTCGGCATTGAGCGTGCTACGCCAGCGATACCTTTAGCGTAGCCTTTTACCATACGAGCATTGGCGGCGATGAGTGCAAGGCTGTCGGAAGGCGTCACAAAAAAGCCTTTGCCTAAAATCATATTACGGTCGCCATCGCCATCAGATGCTGCACCAAAGTCAGGGGCGTTGTCGCCGTATAGAATCTCGACTAATTCATGCGCGTAAGTGAGGTTAGGGTCAGGATGGCCACCACCAAAATCTGGCAATGGCTTGCAGTTCATTAGGCTGTTACTTGGTGCGCCCAAACGTTTAATAAAAATCTCTTCTGCATAAGGGCCAGTCACAGCGTGCATGGCATCAAACTTCATCCGAAAGCCGGAAGCGAGTAAATCTTTAATCGCTGAAAAGTCGAATAATGATTCCATGAGTTCAGCATAGTCGGTGACTGCATCAATCACCTTAACGGTCATGCCCGCTAAATTGGTTTCGCCTATTACATCGAGTGCAACATCAGGGGCTTCGATGATTTTGTAATGCTGTATGGTTTTAGACTTCTCAAAGATTGCTTCAGTGATTTTCTCTGGGGCAGGGCCACCATTTTCAGTGTTGTACTTAATCCCAAAATCGCCATCTACACCACCAGGGTTGTGACTCGCTGAAAGGATGATGCCGCCAAAGGTATTGAATTTTCGAATAACGCACGAAGCTGCAGGCGTCGATAAAATGCCGCCTTGACCAACGAGCACTTTGCCGAAGCCATTCGCAGCAGCCATTTTGAGGATGATTTGAATCGCTTCACGATTGTAATAACGGCCATCACCACCTAGGGTAAGCGTTGCGCCGGCAGGGGCATTAATCGTGTCGAAAATACTTTGAACAAAATTCTCTAAGTAATGCGGCTGCTGAAAAACAGTTACGCGTTTACGTAAACCAGAAGTTCCTGGTTTTTGATCCTTAAAAGGGTTGGTACTGATAGTCTGAATCATCATAGGCAAGATTTTAGTTTAAACCGCTGATGCTGTGTAACAAGTTGACACTCATCTGCTTTAACTTGATAATTGCGCCCCTCATGGGAGATTAGCTCAGTTGGTAGAGCAGCGGACTCTTAATCCGTTTGTCGCGAGTTCGACCCTCGCATCTCCCACCAATAGATTTACATTTGGCGATTATTCTTTCGACCAAATAAAAAAGACAGCCTAGGCTGTCTTTTTTATTAAACAACAATTCTTAAAAAGAATTACTTGTTCATTACGTACATTGTTACTTCGAAACCGAAACGCATTTCAGTAGCAGCTGGTTTTGTCCACATAATATTTCT
>ERZ1034361.630-NODE-630-length-21780-cov-4.069622_pt1 | contig 21780 bp, 29 predicted proteins | sample MGYA00520617_ERZ1034361 | MGnify/ENA primary metagenome ERZ1034361 (study PRJEB33736, sample SAMEA104284507) | Azolla filiculoides | biome: Urban; feature: Water surface; material: Ditch water | place: Netherlands | collected 2015-10-28 | depth 0-0.1 m ...
AGTAGTTCTACAACTTCTTTAGAGCAGTAGCCAGCAAACTGTTTCTTGATTGCTTGCTTCTGTAAGAACTCACTTACAAACTTAACGCCATAAGTATGAAGAGCAACGATAATAAGCCCAAACGCGATCGCAGTCGCGTCTGCCAAGATGAGCCAATTATTGAAAGCGTAGATAGTACCAGGAACGATGGCACCAACAATAACCACAGTAGCACAAATGCCAACATAAGTCCACCTCGATAAGAAAATTAATAATAATCCAAATGCTACTAATGCTAATATCTCAGCACCGTCAGCATAGTCTGGACGTTGAATAGTAACTCCGTTCATCATTGTACCAATTACTGCTGCCTGTACATCTTGTGGCCATACAGCGCCTTTAGCAGTAGGAACCGGATTAGAGATACCTGCGGCAGTTGGACCAACAATAACAACAGCACCTTCTAAGTCTTTAGGAAGGTTAGTTAAACTAATTGATCGATTTTGTTGACTCCAGTCAATCCATACTCGTCCTAAGTTGTCTGTAGCAACAGGTCCAAACTTAGGAATACGCATCTTCTCAACTCCGCCCTCAAACAATTTAACTTGAAAGGTTGAATCGCCAGCAGCTACCCTCAGCGTCTCCATTGCTATGCTAGGATACAATTTGCCGTCTATCGCTGCTATTAATGGTATACGGCGATTCACCCCGTCAACTTCTGGTAGTGTGTTTACAGTACCAACGCCTACTGCTCGTGCTTCTAGTGGACGTACATTGGAAATTAAACCCGGGTACTGTATAATCTGATCCAAGTATTCTGGATTTAATACAGCACTTCCGGGTACCTTTGGTGTATTCTTATTTGTTTGATTTGGAACGTTAGGAAGAATGACTGGATATTCCATCATCTTATTTGCTAGGATAGCATCGCCGCCTGTACGATCCGGTTCTGCCATAAGCACGTTAAGAACAACTAGTCCTGCGTTACGCTTATAAAGATCCTCTACAATCTTTGCGTATTGATCTCTTGGTAGCGGCCATTGTCCATATTTCTCTAAAGACTTCTCGTCAATGTTAACAGTAATGATATTGTTAAACGTAGGTTCTTTAGCAGTAATTAGTGTGTCAAAGTAACGTAGTCTTACGCTTTCAACAAACGTAGGATCAGCTACACGTACACCTACAATTAGGACAAGAGTAATCAGAGCTGTCCACGGGCTCGTTAGAATTTTTTTAATCATCGAATATTTATACTATAATATTATTGTCTAATAACAGTACTACATCCTGACATATTAGCACAGCTTTGTATGATTGTCAAATTCTTACCACCGGTTTGTTGTAGGTCCACACTCGCAGGACCTCCTGCGTTAGTTAAGTCAATAGTTGCTTGATTTTGGCTACTTCCAGATTGTGTAATCAAAGCACTATTATTGTTACCTGTAAGAGTAACATCTGCGAAATGCCCAGCAGATCCAGATTGGTTAGTATTAACAGTATTGATGTCACCTGTTACTTTGCTAAACAATACGTGGTTACCAGTTCCGGATTGTTGGTGGTTAATTGTGTTACCGTTGCCTTGTATCTTTGTTTCGGCATAGTTTGATCCACCTGTAGTATTCGATTGGTTTGTTGTTACGTTATTCCCCCATCCTGGAACTTCTTCTTTAAGATAGTTGCGTCCTGTTTGTGTAGAATTAACAACGTTATTATTACCATCTAATGTAAACTCAATTTTGTTCTTATCGCCTGTTTGAGTGATAGTTACATTATTGTTAGTACCGTATGTTTGCGTAATATACAATTCATTGTTGTATGTTTGTGTACCGTTGTTCCACGTATTAACTCTAGTTTGCTTAACGTCAATGTCTGCTGGGGGAATGTATGAACTACCGCTACCTACTACTTGATCCGCAGGTGCATTTGTTTGAGTAATAGTGCCGCCTTCAACAGTTGGTCCTAACACCACTGTTGTTCCTGATATATTAACTACACTACTGTTAGAGTAAACAACACCGGTGGTATCGATAGTTGCAGCCGCAATAGTTCCTGTAGTAAATGCTGAGTTTGGAACTTGCTTAACTCCGTCTCCGTAGTTCCAATAGAATCTATGACCAACACCGCCTAGTACGTTCCAGTACCACGCTTCTAAATTATATGACTGTCCAGCAACGACATCTATCCATCCGTTACTGTTATAGTTGCCACCAATTGCCTGCCATTGATCTGTTTGGCTGTTGTTGATAATTGTTCCACCGTTTATGCGTAGTACAAATCCATCGTCTGTTTGATTATAGAAATATAGTCTATAAACTGTGCCAGCGGGACGTGCAGTTGTAACAGGTGCTGTGATTGTACCAGTATATCTAATTACAGTTCCGTCATTATAGCCTAGTAAACTTCCATCGCCGTTTGGTAGTCTAGCATTTGTTTGTAAGTACATACCGTTTGAAGTTACACCATTTCTTACTGTGTTTCCGTAGTCGTTTATATTTGTACTTGGTGTGTGATAACTGAAAGGTATAACAATACAACCTAACCAACCACAACTGTAGTTTTTATAATCATATCGCCATACTTGATATGTAAGGCCCTGTTGTACTGTTTGTGTTGTAGTGACTACAGCACCGTTAGATTCAATAGTAGTTCCATTAACGCCTACTGTAGTAACTGTGTTAATTGGAGTTGTGTAGGTTGTAAGTGTAGTACCTACAATCTTGTTAGTAGTAACAGTACTAGCAACCTTAGTTTGATAAAGTGCTTCAGTGCCGTTTGTACTAGTGCTTGTGCCATCACTATAGGTTGTTGTGGTTACAGGTGTGCGATAAGTTGATGTCACGCCCGGACTTGTAACTACTGTTCTTGTTGTATATGTTACCGATGTACCTGTTACTGTAGGAGCGGGCGGGGGAGGAGGTGCACCTGCTGTTGCGCCAGTGCCAGCATTGGTAACACTCATAGTACTATTATATCCGCCGGCAGTACCGGATGTTGTACCACCTGTAGCACTCGGGCCGCCACCGTTGGCGTTAGCAACTAATCCAACTGTGCTAGATCCAGGAACACCGTCACTGTTAACGATACAGGCATTACTTCCGCCCCAAGCACCTTGGCAAGCACCAAAGCCCGGATTAGATACCCAACCTTGTGCTGTTGCGCCATTGTAAGGACCGAACTCTGGGTTATATGTTAAGTTGCCGCCACCGTTAAGTTGGAATGTAGGAGCACGATACCAAGGACCGTAGTCACCTGCCCAGAAGCTTCCGTCAACACCATACATACTAACCCGAGCATAGGCAACGTTTGCTGCTTCTGCGCTTGTTAATGTTTTACTGATTGTTAATGTTGACCAAGGAACTGTAGTATCAATACACGGATTGCCACACACCGCATTTGGGTTTGGCAAGTTACCAGAGTTAGTTGAGTTTACGCTAGTTACTAACGCACCACCTGCTGTATAAAACTCTATCTTTACGTTAGCCGTATCTGATTGTCCAGCTCGTCCGCCACCGTTGTGTGCTAATACACTAAATGAAAATGTTCCGCCTTGTTGCATAGTACTGTTGAATACAACGTTCTGACTAATAGTCGTAGTTACATAAGCAGTAGCAATAGCATTGTATTCTACAGCTTGGCTATGTGCGCTGATACACACTGTTAATACTAATATGAATTGTAATAAACGTTTTATCATTTTTGTATTAAGGTAATAATAGTATTACCCCCACTGTTAACTCTGTTCTTAAATTCTAGTGTACCTTGCGTTTGATATATAGTTGAATTTTGTGTAAGAGGAGTTTTAACACACTGTACATCAGCACCGTTATCCCTACACAATTCAACACTCATTTCATCTTTGTAAGCAACAATGCCACTGGCTTTTTTGTAGTCCGGCAACACAGGATCAACCGGATCTAAAAACTTTTGATCTAATTCATTACCAACAACATCAAATAAACTTCCCAAGAAATTGTTATCTAAAAAGTTTTTGCTTAACTTATCTTCGTACATAATGTTAGATTGCATGTCAAGCCAATTCTCTAAACCTTTTTCTTTTAGGAAATCTATGTCTAATGGGTTGAACATTTTTTGTTGTTCTTGTACTGCTTGCTTAACTTCTTTAGGTGGGCTAACAATTAACATATTGCTGATTGCCATTTCACTTAAATTTAAAACCTTAGGCGGCGTAGGTGCTACTCCTCTGCTTTGCACTTTAGTAACCTGGAATGGTTGATTTAAAATAACAGTTCCAACATCATTACTAACTTCAATGCTGCCTGTTTTGCAATTTGACTCGATGTCTTTTACTGTACGTGTAGGACGGTCGTTGGGACAGCTAGGCAATAGAATAATTGTGCTTTCGCCAAGCTCGTCTACAGTGGCAGTAAAGTCAGTACCGCGTACAGCAACGGTAGCACTAGGAGTATTAAGTGCGACATTTTGAGGCGAATTCTTAGCAATTTGCCCGCTTGCGTAGCGAACCGTGCCAAGAGCAATTTTAGCACCGAGTTTACCTGCTTTGGATTTTGGGTCATAGACAAAGTCGTCGATTACAAGTTTGGAATTTTCATTAACTTGGACTTTTGTATCGTCCTCGAATGTTATTCCTACTTTACCTTGCTGTGTCTTAATGGCATCGTTCATCTCCACTCCAGTTCCTTTCGATCCTGTTAGTGTTGAATTTTGCCTTTGAATGGTAGGCGGTGTATTTAATTGCTCCGTTACTTTTCCTATCGCTGCGAATGTATTCAACGATATGCTTAGTAACGGAACGCATAATATTACCTTCCATAATTCCATGGAACCCTCTTAGTTCTTTTGTAAAATAGTATAACTATTGCTGCTTCCAGATACTGCCATATTAACTAAATTGCTTACTGTGCCTTGTTGAGTAATACCGATGGTATTTGTACCACCTGTTACACTAACTGTCGCACTATGGCCTGTACCAGCACCACCGGTTTGTGATAATGTAAAGCTATTGCCACTGCCAACCGTTGTAAGATTAGCATAATGATCGTATGATCCTGTTTGTGTAATACTTGTTGTATTTCCAGAACCGTTAATATCAATTATAGTCTGTGCGCCATCTGTACCAAATGCGCTTTGTGTTACGCTGGTTGTGTTTGTTGCACCTACTGTAGTCAAACTAACTTGTCCTTTATTACCAGTCATATCAACAGTTGTTGTGTTACCACCACCGCCTGTTTGACTAATTGATGCGATAGTTTGATCTGCATTAATTGTACCTGTGAAGGAGTTGTTTGCACCGCCACTTGTACCTACAGTTAACTGATTACTAGTTCCTGTCATGTTCAAGTTAGTAGTTGCTCCGCCGCCACTTTGTATGATACTAATAACGTTGCCAATTGCAGTGCCTTGACCGTTATTATTGATATTGATGTAACCGGTGTTGCCTCCGCCACTAACTTGGTAGTTTAAATTAACACCGATGTTAGCGTAACCTTGTACAGTACCACCTTGCGTTGAGTTAATACCCAATGCTAGTACGTTGGTTGCCCCAGTTTGTTCGATATTAACAGTTTGGGCATCACCTGATAATTTTGCTGCATCAGTAGTGCCACCGGCAGTACCGTTTAACAAAATACCTTTCACTTTATTGCCTGCACCATCTTGTGTCATAGTGATGGTTGAGTTATCGCCGGACTGATCAATATAGATACTATTGTCGGCCGCCCAAACATTTCCCATCGCAGCTAATAGAATAACTGTGAGTACTTTCTTTGACAACCCTTTAGCGTCTTTTATTTGTTTATCCATCTTTTTTTACATAGTTGAGTTATTTTTATTTTTGTTCCCCAACTAGCTCCTTGGCCGTAGCCTTAAAATAATATTACTGTTTTACCTCTTTACTTCTGATGTTTGTTAACAAATACATCCTTCTTAACAAAACCTTTACGCTGATTAGCGTCTCTTACCTCTACCCAATCGCCCTGACTGCTGACAGATTGGATCGGTGTGCCCTTTTTAAACATCCAAGTTTTTTGACTCTTGTCGTTAGGCTCTTTATAGATATATTGAGCTTCTGATAAGATTACTTCACTTGGTAACTGCTCTTTAGGTGTTACTTCCTTTTTTACCTCTGCGGTGGCAGGGGGTAAGGCTTCTGTTTTCGTTTCGGATTCGGTTTGTGGTTGAACCACGACATCTTTCTTCTCCTCTACTTTAACTTCTTGCGGAACAACTACAATAGGTTGCGCCTGTCTGTATTCCCATACGCCTTTACGTTGCCCTTCTTTAATCAGTTCTACAACAGCCATTTCAACAGTTGCCTTTACAGCATAAGTACCGGGTTCGTTGATTGTTAAACCTGCTTCTGCTTCAAATGCCTGTGTGCCTGAATCAAAGAATTTTAATGCCGAAACACTATCAGCGGTACTTAAAATAGTTTTTTGTACAGTGACGCTGGCTAATACTTTGCCAGTGTTTACACTAACTGAACGTAGACTTACTGTTACAGTGTCTGTGCTCCATTGTGTATTTTTACCAATACCAAAAATACGTTGTCCAACGCCGCCGCTAGTTGTGCTAGAATCATAACCAACAATTCCGCCTTCTACAATAATACCTGCAAATTGCATTGGTAATAAAGGTTTAGCTTCTTTGCCTTCGTATGCTTCACGCATTTGACGAATGATTAAACGTTCTTTAGTTAAGTTGTCAATGCCTACACGTTCTACAACTTCAAACCATTGTCCACGTCCTACATTTTGTAGAGCTTGGATTAAGAATGTTTCACCGCCTTGTGTAACTGCTGTTGATAAACTAGCAATATTGGCTTGCGGTCTACGTTGTCCTGTTTTATCTTGGAAACTATAAACTGCTACGCTTAACGGCTTGCCGGCAGCAGGACTAGGAACATGATCAAATTCCTTCTTAACATTTTTCATTTGTCCAGTCACTTCAGGACTCTTATCAAGAGCACCAGTAGATTGCATAATAGCGCAACCAGATAATGTGCTTAAAATTGCTAGGGATAGTAGTGTCTTTTTCATGGCTTAGTTCCCCGGCATTTGGAATGAACTTAGCGGTACATATATGCAAGACATTCCGTTATCTGTGCAAGACGCTGAACTCGGATTTGTTGCTGTAGGATCTGCTACTTTTAACAAAATACAAGTTCCGTAAGCAGCAGGACAACTAGCGTCAGCTGCGCTTGTTGTTTTACCCCAACTAATATAATTTCCTTGGAAATCAATATTTCCAGCACAGGCGCCACCTGTGGTACAATTGCCATTGGCAAACATAGCTGTTGCTACGTTCTGGCTAATTTGTGCGTAGATACGCGATTCTAAGTTACTAACAAATTTAGCTAAGTTAGTGTTCTTTTTGTCTGCTGCGGCTTTGTCAATTTCAGATTGAAGTTTGTCTGCACGTTCTTTTTGACGTGTGCGTTCTTGGTTCTCAATTGTTAATACGTGAGAACTATAACCAACACCGTTAAACGCTGGACTCTTAAATTGATAATCGCCAATAGGCGCAGAAACTGCCAGACAAGGCAGTAGTGCTAATAAAAATAATACATGTTTCATCGGTATTCGCTCCCGGTAACCTGTATTATTATTTAAAAATATTTTATAGGAAGTTAACTGACTAGATTAATTTGCTCTAGAGCAAGAAACCTTAATGTTTTTTAAGGTTGCTCCTGTATTCGCTGTACAGCGAAGTAGGGTTTGATAACAGCAAAAAAGCTATCAAAGTCTTTGATATTTGGGTTCTTGTGGAATACGTCAAAGTACCATTTGTCGGGATACTGGTTAACGTAATAACTACCGTTCTTGGCTTGTTTAACGTGTTTATTAAAGAACGGTTTTAAATCGTCAGGAACACGAGTGCCATTAGGTCCACCCCAATACCTAGCAATAGGCTTGGGCTGGAACTTTTTCTTTTTAAGATTATCAAAATCACTTAGACGCATAAATGTATTTATTTGATTTCTGGGAACAGACAATCTTGAATAAACACTGTAACATCTTCTTCACTTAAACCTAAACTAACCATTACACGCGGTGTATGTGGGTTTTGCTTTTGATTCTGTGCGTAGTAATTTTGAGCTTCTGTTGTATCATTGGCTGTGTTATTAGTTTCACCCACTGCTTGTAGATAGTGATCCACTCCAGAGCGAGCCATAGCAATGATTTGATCAAGCTCATCTTCCTTCTGAACATTGCCGGCAGCAATGATATTAGAACTAAAAATACGTTCTGCCCATTCAGGCAATTTACGTGTTTTGTTCCACTCTAATTTTTGTGCTTCTTCTGCAAACGCATCGAGCAATGGATGTTCAGGATCTCCGGCAGGACTGTAATCATAGAAACAACCAGTAATCTTATTTTGCCCAGCAACAACGTCAAAGCCAAAAATAGGAGCAGGGTTATGAGTGTGTGGAAATACGCAACAGTGCATCATCCACAAGCCTTTGCTCTCGCGAGCATCAACTACATCGACGTGTGCTCTACGGTAGTTCTCGCTAGTCCAAACACGGTTAATCCAGCCAGGCTGATTAAAGCGGTCCATTCCTGGTTCATTAACCTCTGTGCCTGTTTCTGCAAAACGTTGTTCGAAGTATTGTTGCACCTGCACAAGTGCGTCCCAGACTTTACTCTCCGCCATACAAGTCCTTCATCATTTTGATAGCATACTCAAATGCTACTCGAGCTTCATCGCCTAAGTCGTCTGTAAGGATTTGACGAATTGACATTTTCATAGCATCAGCATTTTCAAAGTCGTAGAACTTGCCACTGCTAATATGTGCTACTTGTTTCTTAATGATTTGGCCACCGAATAAGTCGCCCATATGGCGGCAATATAAATGCGCCTTAACAAGATGTTTACGTTCTGGATCATTGCCTAGTTTGTGTAGGTATGCTTGATATTCTAATGTTGCTGGAGTTAGATACAGATAGCCGCCATCATCTAATTCCATAAAGTCTGCGTAAATTGCTTTTAATCTCGGAAGGTCCGGCATTGCATCAAGGAAGCCTTGACGTTTGCAATACCATTCAATTGGATCATAAATGGCTAGCATATTGTAAAGATAGTTTACATATTTCTTGCCGCCAATTTTGCCACTAAGTAGTTCCTTAGCGAATTTAGTTGTCTCTGCCTCGTGGTGTAGGTCTTGTGTGATTTCTTTTAAACTCATGTTGTCTCCTGTGTGGTATTTACTAGCGGTGATAACGTAATAGCATCATTGTGACATCTAAGTCGTTGTCTGCTTTAATTACAAATGTATGTGCATCGCTAGCATCAAACTGCCATTTTTCTCCCATAGGTCCAAGTGTAGCTTCGAAGAACTTTATTAGTTCTCGATTGCGATAACGGCGTCCGTGAAAGTCTAAACGCTTATCCTGAAAAATCATCCAAAAAGAAAACCGACGGGTATCAGCATTCATATAACGAATGAGTCTGATGTCGTCGGCTAACATTGTTCGATTATTCTTTCTCTACTTGAATTTGTAATGGGAACCCGTTTGTACGGGATACTTGTGTAGCTTCAAGACCGCGCTGTTCTGCAATCTCATAACTATAAACGCCTGCAACTGCCGAACCGGTATTATGGATCTCTAGTGTGATGCTACGTGCATCATCTTCGCCGTGTTTAAAAATGGTGGTAAGCAATCCAATTACAAAGTCCATTGGTGTTTGGTCATCATTAAGGATAATAACCTTCCAAAGGCTAGGGACTTCGATGTGAACTTTAGTTTTTTGTTCGACGTTGACTTCTGTTGTCATTTTTCTTCTTCCAGTGTTGATTAAGGGGAAGTTCCCTTCCCCTTTATTATATTACTTAACTTCTACAATGTCAATGACTTTTGGTTTTGCTGACTCTGGGATATTTCGGACAAGATGAATATTCAACATGCCGTTTTCCATTTCAGCACCAGTCACTTCGATGTGTTCAGCTAGTGGGAACTCTTTGACAAAGTCACGAGTTGCCAACCCGCGATGCAGGTATTGTTCTGGAGCATAATCAGTTGTCATACTCTCTCCGCGAATTGTGAGCAAATTACCCTCTACTTCAACATGAACTTCTGCCTTGGTAAAACCAGTAACAGCAAGTTGAATTAGGTACTCGTTCTCAGCAACCTTAATTTGATTGTGAGGTGGATAGTTTGTTGGTGCGGAATTTTGATATCTGCGTTCAAGGGCATCAAACATAGTGTCAAACCCTACTAATGCTCTATTGATAGCTTCTAATCTAGATACTTGGTGATTGTTCATAATAGTCTCCTTATAAAGTAAGAACAATTGGGGGCCTCGAAAGTACCCCCGCTTTTAACTTAGTCGTCTTTCTTCTCTGTGAAGGTAGCGTCGACTACGTTATCGTCGGAACCTGACTGTGCTTGTGCTTGTTCAGCTTCCATTTTCTTTTGCATTAAAGGTGCAGTTGTTTCCATCAACTTATTAAGTTCTTCCTTAATAGTGTCAGCATCGTTGCCCTTAATGATTTCTTCGAACTTGGTAATAACTTCTTCAATCTCAACTTTCTTAGCTGGATCAATCTTATCACCGTGTTCTGCTAAATCTTTCTTAACTGTGTGTAACTGTGCCTCTGCTTGATTACGGCTTTCGATTAATGTACGAGCTTTCTTATCAGCTTCTGCATTAATCTCTGCATCCTTAACCATTTGCTCGATTTCAGCTTCACTTAGTCCAGAGTTAGACTTAATAGTGATTTTGTTTTCTTTACCTGTTGCTTTGTCTTTTGCGCTTACGTGCATGATGCCGTTAGCGTCAATGTCAAAGGTAACTTCAACTTGTGGCAAGCCACGTGGTGCTGGAGCAATACCTTCTAGATTAAATTCACCAAGCAACTTGTTATACTGTACTAGTTCACGTTCACCTTGGAACACTTTAATAGTAACAGCAGGTTGGTTGTCTTCTGCGGTAGAGAATGTTTGTTGTCCCTTAGTAGGAATTGTTGTGTTCTTCTGAATCAACTTAGTCATTACTCCACCAAGTGTTTCAATACCAACTGACAACGGTGTAACGTCTAATAGCAATACGTCATTACGATCGCCACCTAGAACAGCACCTTGAACAGCAGCACCAACGGCAACTGCTTCGTCTGGGTTAACATCCTTACGTGGTGCTTTACCAAACAATTTCTCAACTGCTTCTTGTACCTTAGGCATACGTGACTGTCCACCAACTAAGATAACTTCGTCGATGTCGCCCGCACTTACGCCTGCGTCCTTCATAGCAACCTTACATGGTTCAATACTACGTTGGATTAGTTCGTCAACTAGACTTTCAAACTTAGCACGAGTAATTTTAACTGCTAAGTGTTTAGGACCCGATGCATCTGCTGTGATGTATGGCAAGTTAACTTCTGTTTGTTGTGAGCTTGACAATTCAATCTTTGCTTTCTCAGCGGCTTCTTTCAAGCGTTGTAGAGCAAGCATGTCTTTCTTCAAGTCAACTCCCGAGTCTTTCTTAAACTCGTCAACTAAGAAATCCATAATGCGTTGGTCAAAGTCTTCACCACCTAGGAATGTATCACCGTTAGTGCTTAGAACTTCAATTTGCTTATCGCCTTCCACGTTTGCGATTTCAATGATTGATACGTCGAATGTACCACCACCAAGGTCGTAAACAGCAATTTTGCGATCAGCTTTATCAGTTTTATCAACGCCATAACTAAGAGCTGCCGCAGTAGGCTCGTTAATAATACGGAGTACTTCCAAGCCGGCGATTTTGCCAGCATCCTTAGTCGCCTGTCTTTGGCTGTCATTAAAGTATGCAGGAACTGTGATAACTGCTTGTGTAACTTCATGTCCTAAATAATCCTCTGCTGTCTTCTTCATCTTGCGAAGAACTTCTGCACTTACTTGTGGCGGAGCAAGTTCTTTGCCCTGTGCGCCAATCCAAGCATCGCCGTTGGTTGCTTCTAAGATTTGATAAGGCATCAAGTCGATGTCTTTCTGTACTGCCTGTTCTTTGAACTTACGTCCAATTAAACGCTTGGCAGCATAAATTGTGTTTTTTGGATTTGTTACTGCTTGTCGTTTAGCACTTGCGCCAACGATAATTTCATCAGACGTGTAGGCAACAATACTAGGTGTAGTACGAGCACCTTCTGAATTTTCAATAACTTTGGGAGTTCCATTCTCGATAACAGCCACGCATGAGTTGGTGGTGCCGAGGTCAATACCGATGATCTTAGACATACATATCTCCTTATAAAGTAAGATCTAATTGTTGAGCATTATGCTCTGTAACAAGCCCCTTTGGTACTTGCTACAAATTTATTTATCCCTTGGTAGCAAACGGGGAAATATATGAGCCGTCTGATGTAGTTGAGCATTTTAGCGTGTTAAGCACGTTTTGAACGCCAACTGCTTGGTTCCAAGCATCTTCTAAAGCATGATGCTTTAGAACAGGGGGACGGTGAGGGTTAATGCCAATATCAAATAAAGTACGTGTACAGCGGACTTCCCAAAATGCCCAAGGAATCGCTTTGCCAGTTTTACGGAAATAAAACTCACAAATTGGAACATCAAATCCAGCACCATGACTCCACACACGCTTTGCGCCCCAGCAGAACTTATAAAGTTGTGCCATTGCGTCAGCAATGTCAATTCGTCCGTTAGGATCAAAGGCTTCGTCTTGTGCAGCTTTTTCTTGTTGTGCCCACCAATCTAGCGTACTCTGACTAACTGTTGCGCCTAGTTTATCACAACTATCGACATCAACTCTTACATAGAACTTTTCACACTTTGGATTGTTAACATCGTCGCCGAACGGATCAAACTTAACTGCACCAATTGTTAGAATAGTTGCTGTTGGAGTAACGTCTAGCGTTTCCAAGTCAATCATAATATCTGTATTTGCCATTATTTTATCTTTCTAAAAGTTTAGTATCTTATTATACAATCGTATTAATAGCAAGTCAAGAAAAAGGCTACCGAAGTAGCCTTTTTGTTTTAGAACGAGTGTGTGTATTGTAAGCGCCACGAATTCGTTTCCGAATCGCCGTAGCTCTGTGCGTAACGCAATCCTACAGAATCGCTGTCTGTAATTTTAACTTTACCTTCGATACCGTAACGATTTGTTTGATAATCATTATCAGCATCAAACGCATTACGATAGCGATAGCTAAAGTCAACATCAAACCAGCTATTAACCGGAACAACTAATCCAGTGTCGACCGCATAATAAGGAAAGTTCTTTGTAGAGCTTACCTTTTCACCTAATCGACCTTGGATATATGGTTTTGCATACCCACCCAAATTAAAGGAACGTTTTACACGACCTTCATACGAGGTTGAGATAGAACCATTACCCCATTCGGCCTGGCTAGTACTTAACTTACCCGAGTACTGCCAATCACCATCTTTATATCCAAGGATGGCACTTGTACCGATAGAATCTGCGTGTGTCTGACGGTTTTCGGCTGTTTCAAGTTCACCTGCCGCATACCACTTTCCAGCAAATGCTGTATTTGCGACTAAACATAGAGCCGCGACTAATAATGCTTTTTTCATTTTAGATACCCTTTGATCTTAAAGTAGGGAGGTCCAAATCCTCCCTACTGATTACTATGTAATCACATTATAACAAAAACGTGATTACACCGCCTGTTGCTAAAAGCAAAGCACCCCATGTGCCTAATGCTTTATAGTATGTTACAAGTGGCGTACCGAAATAACGATTACCAATCATAACACACTTGTGAGTTGGGCTTACTAGGTATGCCGCAAAGTCGATAGCGAAGAACCATAAAAAGTACTCAATTCCGAAGAGTTGAGCCATTAGTACAGCAATTGCTACAAACTTACCCGAACTACCCATTAAGAAGCTTGCTGCAAAACCGATAGCGGATATGATTGCCATACCAACGAAAGTATGTGGATCTAACATACTTGTCTTTAGCATTGCTTCCCATGCCCCACCATAAGTTTTCATGTAGTTACCTAGTGCGATAACTGCGCCCACCCATACTAAAACATCCCAACGAACGTAGCCCAATAATTTCTTAATGTTCCACTGTTGCGTAATAATGATGTAATATAAAGATAAGAACCCGAAACTACCAATCATCCAATTCTTGTTATAGATGTAAAAGCCAATGGCTATAAACATCGGTAACACATTTCGCATGACTGATGATAGTTTAAAGTTACCCGGTGTAATGCTAATTTCTTCTTCATGTACTTGATACCAAATGTACCAGGTAATGAATGCTAAACTAACAATTAACAACGGTGCAATTAAGCCAAGCCAAGCACCATAAGTTAAGCCAAAAGCTGCGATTGGTAGGATTACAGTTTTCTCTAGCGGCGACCACATATAATAGTGATGCGTTGCTAGATAGTCTACAATTCCTAACTTCTCGCGACCATGACCTGTCTTAGGTGCTACAGTATCAAGCAAACCTGCTGATACAGTAACTCGGCCTTCGATTGGTAAAATGCCACCAATCGCACTTAGGAGAACTACCACAAACTTGTTACTTCTGAATGTGTTTCTTACATAGGCAAATGCCGGGGCGAATAGAGCGTACTCTTTTGCTAGTCCGGCGCTGATCATAATGAAGAATATCATCCACAAGTATGATATGTCCTTTAGAAGGACGCTTGTGATAAAGTCCATTTTTTCTCCTTTAGTTAAGACTTACTTCTACTGTGTCTGTGTGTAATTCTAATCAGTAAAGTTTCTTAGGAAGAGTTTGGTCTCTTAATATTTTGCGCCATCTTGATTTGGCTGCTGCTTTTGCACGTTTGCGGGCTGTAGTAGGTTTTTCGTAAAATTCCTTGTCGCGAACGTCATCCAGTGTTCCACTGTCTTGTATTTTTCGTTTAAAGCGGCGTAAGGCAGAATTAATATTCTCGCCATCTTTAACTACAACAGTATTGCCTTTAAATTTTTTATTATATTCCATATTTTTCTATAAGGGACGCTATGATTCCTTTAAATTCGTCAGTACTGTATATAGCTCTATTGTTCAGTGCTGACAAAGTTTTTAGGAAACCAAAATAATGAGAATTACTTTGGGCAGCAAGATATCCCACAACTTCTTGCTTTTCACTTTCTGCGTTAAAGACAATTAATTGACTTTTTAATTTTTTGTCAATTAACCATTCCGTTGAATCGGTACCGGACCAAACGTATAAAACGATAGCCGGTATAGATTCAAAGGATGTTAACACTTCAGAAATTAAGTGTGTTTGTTCTTGTGTAAGATCTACAAGTAAGATTCGCACAGCATCGTGCAGTACGTCATCGGGTGACGTGACTAATGTAATTTGATTCACTCTTTGCTGTCCTTGATGCGTTTCCAAAGTGTGTTATTACTTTGTTCTGCATTTTGTTGATATCCATCAATCTCTTTTCGAACTTGACGATTGCCGTCTTTTTCGATCCAAACAGTTTTTGACTCATCTGGAGGTGTTAAGTAGTCGCCTGGACGTTCTAAATCTGGAATATCGTTGTCGGCAGTAGGTAGCATAGTGTACGGTGGTAATTCCCACGGTAGAACACTAATAACTCCAGACTCTAAGAGTTGACGTTGATGCTTTAACGAATCCTCTGGATTGTCATTTTTCCACGATGCTTTTGCTACCTTAACGTGTATTGGGTCATCGTCAATATGTTCGTCTTCTAAGACTTCTTCGATTGGTTCTTCGTCAGCATCTTCAACGGTGTATTCGGGAATAACACCAACGCTTTCTAAAGTGGGTTCTTCTTTTTCTATGTCGGCTAACTTTTCGTTGGCTTCGTTGGCAATGCGTTCTGCTTCTTCGTAGTCAAGAACTTTAGCAACAAGTTTACCCTTTTCAAAGAACTCACTTACATCTTGTTCCATCTTATCTTCGTTAGCAGCTTCCACAACTGGGCCTCGAACTCCTTCGGAGAAGTCGTACTCCTCACGCATTTCTTCTTCTGCTTCTTCTTCCTGTTTACGGAACCATTGGAAGCTATACTGACTTGCTAACAATAAGATAACTGCGAGCGGATCGAACACTGAAACAATAATAATGATAACCCATGTTACTGCTTTTTCAAGAATATTAGCGTCTGGATTGTCACCGTATATAAATGCTGCAATGTATTTTATCGGACCAACTTCTGCTTCCACCTTACGTACTTCAGCGGCGATGGGTGCCCTTTCTTCACTAAGTTGGGTAATAACTTTCTGTTCGGCTGTAATCTCAGAAAGTAATCTAGTGCGTTCTTTGGCCTGCCCTTTACGGAGCGCAACTGCCTTGTCCGCACCTTTTTCGTCTTGGCTTCGACCCATAACTTGGTCCACAGCCTCATCCATTTGTTTGAGTGCTTTGCGGTTAGCATCGATATTTTCCTTTGCTGTCTTAATTTTTTCATCATATACAGCAATCTTGCTCTGTACATCGCCGCTTACTAAACTTTGGTCGCTATGAGCTTTGGACAAGAATCCAAAGATACCCATGCTGGTAATAACCATAAGAATGGCTACTGCCATAGTCATATAGGTTTTAATAAAAATAGGAGCACGTTGCCAATTAAGTTTGAGCCATACTGTAGCAATTAGTTTACTAACTTCTAATGCCACGCCCATAACAATGATAGGAGTAACTGCGGCAGCAAAGATGCTTACCAAACCAGCTACGCTATACCAAACGGCAACAGCGGATATGGTTAATCCGCTGATAAGTGCCAAATATGCAATTGCTTTATCGCTTGTTGTAATCTTCATAAGTTAATATTTATCCCCTCACCCAACGCCAATCACTAGATGCGTTATCATAACAGGCAGTAGCGGACATAGTCTTTTCTACATTATAAGCAATCGCCTGTATGTGCAATCTACGGCAGTATCCAGACCCAGTGGGCCAAGAAGCTACAGGAGTTGCTTCTCCACTAGCATCGCCTTCGTACCATCGAACTGTTTGTCCGTTTTCGGAAAACATAATAGCATGAGTGATGCTTTGATTATAAACAGCCTTTTGCTCTTTGTCAAGAGACTTAAACCACCCAAAGGAAAAATCCATTAGTTGATTTGTGAAGTTGCCCCCACGGTACGAGAAAAACTTTGGATTGTCAATTGTATCAGCAACAGCAATACTACTACTGAGTAAGATTAACAATTTCCCAACTACCATCAGGCTTTTGACAGCTGACACCTTTCCGTTGGACATTCGAACCTCCCATTTGCATCCAGTAAGTAAACTCGCCACAGTTCGCAGCTAAACCCATTCGCGGCTGTGCAAGACGTTTAATTTGATCATCGGTACATTCGAGTACAGTTTGACTAGCTACCTTTTCGCTATTTTCAGTTACGATGGTTTGACTAGTATGGCAGTACTGTTGTTTCCGTGCCTGCACCTTAGGAGCCGACGAGCATCCTGATAGCATAAAGACGATTACCATCATTACAACTATCAGGAGCCACATGTACTCCTTAACACGATACGGGCGCATCATTGGCCCCGTGCTTCGTTCTTCAGACGTTCATATGTTGACTTAGTCATCTTCAGACGAATGAACGAGTAGAACACACCGTCTTTGGTATAAGCCATTTTCTTAGCTTCTACATGATCATAGATGCGTGTGTCAGTTACAGACGAAGTAACATTTGTACGTGTAGTACGTTTGTTATCTTGAATGTCTACAGACGTTGCTGAGTTAACTTTTGTATTAATGCGTGAAGCAAAGCTGTTCAGAGCAAACGACTCTGATTGTGCTTCAGCGGCTTGTTGGAACTTGCTTTCGCCAGCACCGCAAGAATAAACATATTCTTTGCTAGCCCAGAACCAACCTTCAGTAGCATGTTGCTCACATTCCTGATACCAACTAGGTTGAGCATAAGTCTTGCGTTCTTCAACTTCTTTCATTGATGAGCAGCCAGTAATTGCTGCTGCCGACAATGCAATAATAAGAGCCTTTTTCATGATGTGCCTTTCTGTGTGTGTAAAGTTGCTACAGTTAATACTTTAACACCGCAGCTAACAAAAGTCAACTACGGTGTTTACCAAAATTAAAATTGTTGTACTTTTGGAGTCCTATCACGGTAAAATACGTGATTACCAACTCTTGCTACTTTTGGCAATCCCCATCCTGGGTTAACATGTACAGCATGGAAATACATAGCATCTTCAAACTTTGGATTTCTGTATCCGTCTACTAGTACCATACGGGCAACACGAATTGCTTCTTCCCAACGATCACCGAAAGCAACACGTAAACGCTTGCCTTCACAGACCCAGGAGAACTGACATACTACTTTGTGAACAAGTGTAGTCTTTTCAGCAACAGTTACCTTTTGTGTAATTGTAGTTCTTTGGTTAACAACACCACAGAGTGTTTCTGGAAATTTGCCCGACTCAGCTCTGTTAATAGAAACTTGAGCAACAGCAACTTTTCCTTCGAATGACTCTGCACCGGCTTCGTAGTAGATGTTCCGTGCAAGACACATAACTTCTTTTTCTAGAACGGCTGATGTAAATTTATCAACGAACGAAGGTTCGTGGGTTGATACTTCTTGTGCATGTGCAATATTAATACCGCACACTAATGCTAGAGCGAATACTGCTCTTAAAATGACTTTCATAAGTCCTCCTTTCACTTGGTGTCACAGTCGTGCCTTTTATGACTTTCAATGACATTACATTAAGGGAGTAAACTTCACGAGGCTCAATAAAAGAACCCTGACATACGTGTAGTTGTCTCCATTGGACGCACAATCTCATAACTTGTGTGCCTTTGGAGCCTTGACCGCCCGAATCTCACGGGTTTCCAATTGGCCAAGACTCGCGGGTATGAATTTGATAGTATCTCCATCATACCAACTATCTTAGTTTCTTTGCGAAACGTATAATTATATAGCCCACTTTTCGGATTTTTACTCTAAAACAGGCTATTATCGACGCATTTTGGCAATATCTTTTGCGTCTTCACTGCTAAACACTGGCACAGCATTGCTCTTGTGCATTGTTGCAATACCAACAATATTTGTTCCAGTGTAAACTTTCTCTGGTGCTTTTGTTGCTACACCGCAAGAGTCTTTACTATTAAGACTAGCGATGTGTTGTGTTTCTCGGCGATACGGAGCAGGAGCCTTATATGCACTTGCGGTTAAACCGCGAGCACGTTTCTTTGCTTCCTGTTCAATGCCATGCCGCTTTAATAATTCCTGCCATTCGTCTTTCAACTGTCTGGCCCTCCTTGCTTGCTCAGCATTGCGAAATTTTTGTTTGCCCTTCTTCTTACCTGTAGTGGTTAAGCTAGGGCGTTCAAGGTGCATACTCATGTGTTAACTATAACACCGTATGCTTAATTTGTCAATTAGAATTGGTTGGAGAGTTTTTTAGCTAGGCTCTTTTGAACCTTGACGTTTGCAGAGTTGCCAGTACCGGATTCTTTGTGAGAGAATAAACCGTATAAATCCATAGTTGTCGGATTACCATGTAATCTATAAATGATGCTTACATCCTGGCTAAGGTGAGCATGTTTTAATTTAAGTCCAGTTTTGCCAATTGGACCATCAGCAATAAAATGTGTGTCGGACCCACCAAACGAAGCTAGTGGATTTTCGTTTTTGGCTCTAATAAAATCTGCCACTCGTTCTGCCAATCCTTTGTGATTAGCAAGTGTTTCTGTATACAGTTTACAAATTCTTACATTAACGGGCATCTACACTTTTACCTAATGTTAGAGCAATTGCTTCTTCAGCAGACATAGGTTTGGACCATACTTGGTCTGTATCTAGTGCTACTTCTAAGACTTGATCAACAACAGCATCTTCAAAGAGATCAGCTGTAGGTGCTTGGATTTCGTTAATACGCATATTGCTCTCCTGATAGTGTATTTATGTTACTATATACTCAAATTAAACAAAAGTCAAGAGAAAGCCCACCGAAGTGGGCTTGTTGTTTAACTATTCAACACTTTGGCAACAGAGTTCATAACACTAGCAATACGTCCAATGTCACGAAGCTGTTCAACTGTGTATCCTTCTGTCTTTAATGTTTCATAATGTGCTTTCACACAGAAGTGACATTTGCCAACAATACTTGCGGCAAGGCTAAATGCTTCAAAGTTGCTCTTAGTAGTTCCGCCATGACTAGCAATAGCGTTCATGCGTAACTGTGCCGGCAAACCTTTAAGGGCAGGGTCATCAGCCATCTCAACGAATGGATACCAAACGTTGTTTTGTGCCATAATACTTGCGGCTGTCATTGCTGGCTCTGCGTGTACAGGGCTGTCTGCTAACATAATGCTTAGTACCTTTCCGTTGCCAGTTGCGGCGAGTGCGGCTACAGCACACCCCATAGCCACATCCGCATCTAATGTACTACGCAGTAGGACAGCGTCAAGATTTAACTTGGTGTCCTTAGCGTAGTCTGGCAACGCTTCTTTGATAGCGTCATTGAATGCCATTATAGTGTCTCTCCGCCTACTGTACGGTTGCAAGCACAAAGTTCGCCAGTTTGCAATGCGTCAAGAATACGCAGAGTTTCTTCTGGGCTACGACCAACGTTCAAGTTGTTAACAGTAACGTGTTGGATAACGTTTTCTGGGTCAACGATGAATGTTGCGCGAAGGGCTGCACCTGCTGGAGCATAGAATACACCTAGTTGTTCAATCAAGCTCAACTCACCACGCTGTGTGTCTGCGAACTGTGTATGTGTAATCTTCTTTAAGTCAGCGTGAGCATTCTGCCATGCTACTTTACAGAACTCATTGTCTGTGCTACCTGTTAGCAATACTGCGTCACGGTCAGCAAAGTCGCCTGCTAGTTTGTCGTAGGCTACGATTTCTGTTGGACAAACGAATGTAAAGTCCTTTGGATAGTAAACGATTACTTTCCACTTGCCTTCAAAGCTCTGGTCTGTAATTGTAAAGAACGCATCTTCAGGTTGTCCTGGCTTAACGCCTGTTACTGCAAATGCTTCTAATTTATCTCCAACTGTTTTCATTTTAGTTTCCTTTAAAATTAAATTTAGAACTTGTTGTTCTATGTGTTTATTGTAATAGTATATATCAATTAGATCAACGAAATTTATTGGTTTTTTCAATAATTATTTTAATAAGCGTTATAGGTTTTTTCAATAACGATTACTTAGATTGTTCCGCTAATTCTTTATAGCCTGCCCAGCTTGGATGAACAGCATCTGGTTGTACACGTTTGGTTCCAATGATGACGTCACCGTAGTTGCGAGCAATAATTTCTACAATCTCATTAACGTGCGGCTTGCAAAATTTATCATTGCAAGGTGGCATGATCCAATACACACGTTGAGCGTCTACACGTTCACGCATCTTAGATAATTCTTTAAATGTATGAACACCCTTGTGGTCATTAGTGCCGAGACTAATGATTACACTTTTGGCTGTTAAATTATTGTCTGCATATTTTTTATTCCATTGCCAGGTATTGTAACCTCCTGTGGAATACGATACACACTCTGTACGAACTCGAGCTGTGCCTACTGCAATACTATCGCCAATGATTAGACATTCTAACATGGTATCTCCTTATAGGTTGAAAAGCCCACCGAAGTGGGCTCTGGTATTTTCTGTTACGAGGTATGTCCTACCCTAAGCAGTGTTTAGGCTGCTAATGCGAAACGTGAGTCGTTTGCGTTTACTTTTTTGCTTGATTTACGGTCATCGCCTACCGTGTTGCCGTCTCTATTATCTCACCCTGTCGAAACCATGGCAGGCCCATCATAAAAATCGTTAAATGTTACTTATTGAGAGTCTATTACACCAAAACTCTCGAGCTTCATCACTTTGTTCATCACTCGGCACTAACATACCGTCAATTTCACTTTGAACAATGTCATACATTAG
>ERZ1034361.631-NODE-631-length-21752-cov-4.919769_pt1 | contig 21752 bp, 18 predicted proteins | sample MGYA00520617_ERZ1034361 | MGnify/ENA primary metagenome ERZ1034361 (study PRJEB33736, sample SAMEA104284507) | Azolla filiculoides | biome: Urban; feature: Water surface; material: Ditch water | place: Netherlands | collected 2015-10-28 | depth 0-0.1 m ...
TTGGTACCATTGGCTTCTTTATGATTTTGTCCGGTTACTTTTTTAATCTCATTTTATAAATTGGACTATGGAAAAAATAATTTTTGCAGTGGTATTGTTGCATATTGTGGCTGGCTTTGGTTGGGTACTATACAAACTTCAATTCCAGAAAAAAAAGCCGAAAAATGATTCGGAAAATGAGATTGAAAATCAATAATTATAATTTGAAAAGAAATGAAGAAAACTATTTTATTACCCATTTTTGCAATCCTGATGTTGTTGTTTGTTTCCAATAATGGAAATGCGCAAACGAAATCAACAAATGCAATTCAAGTGATTCAATTTCACTCGGAACACCGCTGTATGACTTGCAACAAAATTGAGGAAATAACCAAAATTGCGCTAAAAAAATATCCAACCATTCCGTTTTCGTTGGTCAATGCAGACGAAAAAAAGAACGAAAAAAAATGCACCCAATTTCAAGCTTACGGAAGTTCCTTGTTTTTGTACAACACCAAAACAAAAAAAATCAAGAATTTAACCGAAATGGCTTTTATGAATGCCGGTGACCAAGATAAATTCATCAAGGAATTCAATAAAAATATGGATGTTTTCCTAAAATCGTAATATGGAATGGTTAACTGAATTGGCTCAAAATAATGAAATTCCTTTATTGGCAGCTTTGGCTTTGGGATTGCTGACCGCCATTGCGCCTTGTCCGTTGGCCACCAATATCACGGCAACGGCATTCATTGCCAAAACCATCAACAGCCGAAAGAAGGTTTTGTTCAGCGGTTTACTGTATACTTTGGGCAGAATGGTTTCTTATACAGCCATTGGTATCATCATTTATTTTGGCGCTAACACTTTCCAAATTGCGAAACTTTTTCAAGGAAACGGCGAGAAATATATAGGTTTTGTGTTGGTTATTCTGGGATTGATAATGTTGGACATCATCAAGTTCAATTTCATAAAAGGTGGGAACTGGATTGACCAACTTTCGGATCAATTCAAGACCAAAGGGTTGTTGGGCGCTTTTCTTTTGGGTGCTTTATTTGCTTTGGCATTTTGTCCTTACAGCGGCGCCTTATTTTTCGGAATGCTGGTTCCAATGACTCTCAAGTCAGGATTGGCAATGCCTGTAGCATTTTCTGTAGGCACTGGATTGCCGGTAATTCTCTTTTCTTTTGTGATTGCGTTTAGTATGAAAAAGCTGGGAATCTATTTCAAGGTCATAACCAAAATCGAAAAAATAATGCGGATTTTGGCGGGAGTTACCTTTATTACAACAGGTTTGTATTACATCAATATTTACTTCAAACTATTTTAAATAATTGTTAAGTTTTAAAAAATAATTTTGTCTTTACAAGCAACTATCGTAATATTGCAATATAAAAATATAACAATGGGAGCTTCTAAAACCGATAGTTTTACAGAAAAACAAAACGAACTAGCCATTCTTGCCAAAGCCTTGGGACATCCAGCACGAATTGCCATTATAGAGTATTTATTAAAAGTAGATGCTTGTATTTGTGGCGATATTGTAAACGAATTGCCCTTGGCACAACCAACTATTTCCCAGCATTTAAAAGAACTAAAAAACGCAGGTTTAATCAAAGGAAACTTCGAAGGAACTTCTATTTGCTATTGTATTGACGAATTAGGATTCGAAAAAATAAAAGGCTTTTTCCAAGATATTACAAAGTATTTGGAGAAAAGAAAAAACAATTGTTGTTAATTATAAATTCAGATAAAATGAAACTATCAGAAGTAAAAAACATTTTGAAGTCCGTAGAAGCGGTAAACTTCATTTTGAAAGATGGAACAATGGTTCCAGAACATTTTCACGTGACCGAAGTGGGGTTGATTACCAAAAACTTCATTGATTGTGGCGGAACGGTTCGCAAAGAAAACGTGGTCAACTTTCAATTATGGGATGCCAATGATTTTGAACACCGTTTGAAACCACAAAAATTATTGAACATCATCGAATTGTCTGAAACCGTTTTGGAAATCGAAGATTTTGAAATTGAAGTGGAATATCAGGCACAAACTATCGGCAAATATGATTTGGATTTCGATGGAAAAAATTTCGTTTTGTTGAACAAAAAAACGGCTTGTTTAGCTGAAGATCAATGCGGAATTCCTGCTGAAAAACAAAAAGTAAGATTGTCGGATATTAAAATCGAACAAAGTTGCTGCACTCCAGGCGGAAGCTGTTGCTAAATTTTTAAATAATAAAATCAAAATAATGACCACAACTAAAACCAACCTATTTCCAGAAATTGAAAATGTAATCAGCACTTTAAACTTCGAAAGTATTTCTGAGGAACGTAAAATTGTTTTACAACCACTTATCGATTTTATTCAAAGAAAATCAGACGAACAAAAAGAAATTCGCTTAAATCTGATATGTACGCACAATTCCCGACGAAGTCACTTATCACAAGTTTGGGCGCAAACTGCGGCAGCGCATTATGGAATTCAAAATGTGTTTTGCTATTCGGGTGGAACAGAAGCTACGGCAATGTTCCCGATGGCGGCCAAAACATTAGCCAAACAAGGCTTTCAAATTAAAACTATTGCCGATGGAAACAATCCAATTTATGCGATAAAATACAATGAAAATGCGCATCCAATTATTGGTTTTTCTAAAACTTTTGATGATGATTTTAATCCTCAATCTGAGTTTGCAGCGATTTTGACTTGTTCTTCAGCCGACCAAGGTTGTCCTTTTATAGCTGGTGCCGAAAAACGTATTCCGATTACGTTTGAAGATCCAAAAGCCTTTGACAATACACCTCAACAAGCCGAAAAATACGAGGAAAGAAGTGTGCAAATTGCGACCGAACTATTTTATGTTTTCTCTCAAATTAAACAATAATTATGTCAGCAAATAATTGTGCACCAGTCGTAGAAAGAAAGAAATTAAGCTTTCTCGATAGTTATCTTACCCTTTGGATTTTCTTGGCAATGGCTCTGGGAGTTTTGATTGGTTATTTTATTCCTTCAAGTGGAAATTTCATCAATTCTTTTTCGAGTGGAACAACCAATATTCCGTTGGCGATAGGCTTGATATTAATGATGTATCCGCCCTTGGCAAAAGTGAAATACGAGCAAATGGGCGAAGTTTTCAAAAACACCAAAGTCCTTGGCGCTTCCTTATTCCTAAACTGGATTGTGGGACCAATTTTGATGTTTCTCTTGGCATTATTATTATTGAACGGCTACCCAGAATATATGATTGGCGTCATCCTAATTGGATTGGCACGTTGTATTGCGATGGTGGTGGTTTGGAATGATTTAGCCGATGGAAATCGCGAATATGCTGCAGGTTTAATCGCTTTGAACAGTATTTTTCAAGTGTTATTGTATAGCGTTTATGCTTATGTTTTCATCACGATTTTGCCTCCTTATTTTGGTTATACTGGTTTTGAAGTCAACATCAGTATTGGACAAATTGCAGAAAGCGTGGGGATTTATTTGGGAATTCCTTTCGCCTTGGGAATCATCAGTCGATATGCTTTAATTTCATTCAAAGGTTTAGAATGGTTTGAAACCAAATATGTGCCTTTTATTTCTCCAATAACCCTAATTTCGTTATTGTTTACGATTGTTTTAATGTTCAGTTTGAAAGGCGAATTGATTGTTCAAATTCCGTTAGATGTGTTGCGAATTGCCGTTCCTTTGGTGATTTATTTCACGATAATGTTTGTTATTAGTTTCTTCATCGGGAAATATTTTGGTGCCGATTATTCGAAATCAACAGCGATTGCTTTCACAGCAACAGGAAACAATTTCGAATTGGCAATTGCTGTTTCTATTGGAGTTTTTGGTATTAATTCAGGTCAGGCTTTTGCTGGAGTAATTGGGCCTTTGGTAGAAGTGCCAGCTTTGATAGCTTTGGTGAACGTAGCCTTTTGGTTTAGAAAAAAGTATTTTTATAAAGCAATATAATTTTGAAAATTATATAGAAAAAAGGCTCTTTTAAAACATTCGATTTTAAAAGAGCCTTTTCATTAAAACACAAGGGTTATTCTTTTTTCTCCCCGTGCAAATGTCTTATAATTTCAGCGATAAGTCCAGTCCATCCCGTTTGATGATTGGCTCCCAAGCCTTTTCCTGTATCCCCATCAAAATATTCAAAAAACAAGTTGTTTTTATTGAATTCTGGATCTTTTTGGAATTTCTCGTATTCGCCATACATTGGAATATTTTTTTTAGAATCTGGGATAAAGAGCGCCAATAATCTTTGAGCAACTCCTTCGGCAGCTTCTTTTAGAGTCGTTTCATTTCCAGATCCTGTAGGATAACTCACTTTGAAATCATCGCCATAATAGCTGTGGAATTTTTCTAATGAGTCTAAAATTAAGTAATTCATTGGAAACCAAATGGGACCTCTCCAATTGGAATTTCCGCCAAACATATCGCCTGTGGCTTCTGCTGGGGTGTAATCTACTTGAATAATTCCACCATCATGTTTGAATTTATAAGGATTCTCTTTGTGGTATTTGGACAAAGAACGAACACCAAAATCAGATAAAAATTCTTCTTCATCAAACATACGTTTTAAAATCATTTTCATTCGATGTCCTCTTAGAGTCGATAACAAACGTGTTTCGCCTTCACCTGCAGTGTACCAACTAGATACTAAACTAGCCAAGTCGGGACGGTTTTTTAAAACCCATTCCACACGACGTTTGAATAAAGGCAATTTATCGAGCAATTCTGGTGTTAATACTTCGACAGCAAAAAGTGGAATTAAACCCACCATAGAACGAATTTTTAACAACTCAGCATCACCGTTATTCTTATGGAGCATATCGTAATAAAACTGATCTTCTTCGTCCCAAAGACTTAGATGATTGTCTCCCAATTCTTGCATCGCTCCAGAAATATGCAGAAAATGTTCAAAGAATTTGGAAGCCATATCCTGATAAACAGGGTTTTTTAATGATATTTCGCAAGCAATACGCAACATATTCAAGCAATACATTGCCATCCAACCTGTTCCATCGGCTTGTTCTAAATGACCTCCAGTAGGCAAATCGGCTGAACGATCAAAAACTCCAATATTATCCATTCCGAGGAATCCACCTCCAAAAATATTATTCCCATTTTCGTCTTTCAAATTCACCCACCAAGTAAAATTGAGCAGCAATTTGTGAAAAATTCGTTCTAAGAAAACTGTGTCTCCAACTCCCCCATTGGTTTCTTTGTCAATTTCATACACTTTCCAAGTTGCCCATGCATGAACAGGCGGATTCACATCAGAAAACGACCATTCATAAGCAGGAATTTGTCCGTTAGGATGCATATAATATTCCCTAAGAATGACTGATAATTGTCTTTTGGCAAAATCAGGATCCAATCTTGCCAATGGCAAAGTATGAAATGCCAAATCCCAAGCAGCAAACCAAGGATACTCCCATTTGTCGGGCATCGATAGAATATTGGATGTATAAAGATGTTTCCAAGTACTATTTCTTCCTTCGTTTCGTCCATTTTCTGGTTTTGGTTTAGATGGATCTCCTTTTAGCCATTCAAAAACATTGTAATAATACCATTGTTTGGTCCAAAGCATTCCAGCATAAGCCTGACGCTGAATTGATTTTAATTTTTCGTCTTTTACTCCTTTTTGAATAGGAGCATAAAATTCGTCAGCTTCGTCAATTCGTTTTTGAAAAATCGCATCAAAATCTTCAAAAACATCAATAGGATTGCCATTTGTGAAACGAAGTCGGTATTCTTTTTTTCCATTTCCTGGAATGATATCATCATAAAGTACAGATGCTTTGGTTCCGACAGCTTCTGGATTTACTCTATCGCTTTTTTTATTAATTATGTAATCATTTATACCATCTTTAGTATAAGCTGATTGGGCTGGCGATCCATATAATTTTTCGTAATTGGTTTTATTATCACAAAATAATAGGTCTTTAGCCTCTTCGGCAAACAAGTTAAAACTACCAACTGTGTGGTGATACACTTCAATTAATGATTTTCCAATTCCTTTTAAAAGAGGCTTGTGTTTGTAATTTTCATATCCCCAACTCCAAGTGTTTCTAAACCAAATGGTAGGCAAAACCGTGATTGGAGCTGCTTCTTTTGACCTGTTTTCTACTGTTACTTTTATTAAAATATCCTGTTCATCGGCTTTGGCATATTCGATTGTAATATCAAAATATTCATTATTGTCAAAAATTCCAGTGTCAATTAATTCATATTCGGTTTCTAGACGAGACCTTTTTTTGCTTTCTTCGATTAATTTTTGGTACGGAAAAGGTTTCTGCGGATACTTATAAAGCATCTTTTGATAGGAATGGGTTGGTGTGGAATCTTGATAATAATAAATTTCCTTTACGTCCTCTCCATGATTGGATTCAGCTGGTGTCAATCCAAAAAAGCGTTCTTTTAGGATACGGTCTTTGTGATTCCAAAATGAAAAGGCAAAACAAATGTGTTGCTTATTATCTGAAATACCTCCAATACCTTCTTCACCCCAACGATAAGCTTTAGAACGTGCCATATCGTGAGTGGTACTTCCCCAGGCATAACCACTTTGAGAATAATCTTCTCTAACAGTTCCCCATTGACGATCGGTTAAATAAGGTCCCCATTTTTTCCAACCTTTATTATCGGCTCTTAGTTTTAAACGTTCTTTTTCTGCATTGGTTTCAACCCCACTTTCTGACATACTCATTCTGTTTTGATTCTGAATCGCAATTTATATAAAACGAGTCTAAAAACACCTATAGAATTGGTAAAAATCAATTGATTTAATTACTGAAAAACTATTTATAAATTGTTTTATTATTGTATTTGTAGAATTGCTAGAAAGTCAAAGTTTTGCTCTATTCTTTTTTCAAAAAGTAGTATTTCTTGTGACCCTAAACCTTTTTTTATGGTAATTTTGCAGGAGCAGTTTAGAATATTTAACTTATAACAACAAAATTATGGGATTTTTTTCGGCCTTAATAGGCAATGCAGGAGCAGTAAGTCAGGAAAGTTTAGTAAAAGATTATGGCAAATTATTAATCGAAAGTGAAGAAATTGAATTGGGTTTCAAACTCATTCGCGATGTGTTTATCTTTACCAATAAACGTTTGATTTTGGTAGAAAAACAGGGCATAACAGCCAGCAAAATTGAATACAAATCCATTACTTACAAGAGTATCTCAAGATTTAGCGTTGAAACAGCAGGTACTTTTGATTTGGAAGCCGAACTAAAAATTTGGGTTTCGAGCGAAACTCATCCAAGTATTGTAAAGCAATTTAACAAATCGGTCAATGTATATGACGTTCATATGGTTTTGGCTACGCATGTTTTAAATTCATAAAAAACACTTGCTTTCCAATCACTTTAAGTCATTTTTAGTGGCTTAGATTTTGAACAAAAAAGTATCGAGAAGCCTATAAAATTAGCTTTCTCGATACTTTTTGATTTCTTTGATTATAGAAATAATTTCAACGTAATGACATCGTGAGAAGCAATATCGGCAGTGAAATTCTTTTTGGTTGTTCCTGCGTCTTTGTTTTTCCAAAGGTCTTTGATTTTGAAAATGGTTTTGCTGAAATCGGCTTCGTAACCAAAATCGGCATCCTTGATTGGGTTTTTCTTCCAATCGAAATTGACTTTTTTAGGCAATTCAGTTCTATTCAAAAACGTGATTGCCCAAGCTCCATCGGACAAGGGTTTTACCCATACTTCTACTCCATCTTCAACCGTTAATTTGAAGCCTTGAATTCCTAGTTTGTCTTGATTTACGTCAATCAGATTTTTATTGGTTAAAATTGCTAATGTTTCAGGACTCATTTTTCTAAAATCATTTCCTGCAATAAGTGGCGAAGCGAGCATACACCACATACTAAAATGGGTTTTATCCTCGGAATTCGTCATTCCGTTCCCTACTTCCATCATATCAAAATCGTTCCAATGATCTGGACCTGAATATTTACGGATGTCTTTGCGCATTTCGGCAATTTTCATAAATCCCCAAGACGACCAATTGCCTTCTTCGTGGTGAAATTCGCAATCAAAACAAGGATAAATATCGCCCGAAATTCGCCAAAGATTCCCCATTGGTTTTGCCCATTCCCAAGGCTGGTTGTCGCCCCATTCGCAAAGACTAAAAACGATAGGTCGTCCAGCAGTTTTAAGCGCATTACTCATTGTTTTATATGCTTCGGGAGCCAAAATTCCTGCCGTATTACACCAATCATATTTTAGATAATCAATCTCTAAACTGGCATAAAAACGAGCGTCTTGGTATTCAAATCCACGAGTTCCAGGATAGCCCGCACAAGTTTGAGTACCGGCACAATTGTACAAGCCAAATTTCAATCCTTTGGAATGTACATATTCAACTAAAGCTTTCATTCCGCTTGGAAATTTTATGGGATCTGGAACTAAATTTCCGTTGGCATCACGCTCTTTTGTCATCCAACCATCGTCCAAAACGATATAATTGTATCCTGCAGCAGCCATTCCTGAAGCCACCATAATATCGGCGGTTTCTTTGACTAATTTTTCGTCGATGTTGGTTTCAAAAGTGTTCCAAGAGTTCCAACCCATTGGTGGTGTCATTGCCAAACCGTCAAATTTTCCAGCGGCTTGAGTTACTTTATTTCCTTGACCAAAGCTTGAAAATGCAATAAGTAAAAGAATAAAAGGCAGTGTTATTTTTTTCATTTTTAAATGTTTTTTATTGTACTGTTTTAATGATTATTTCTGTTGATTTTAATCCATTGGCTGTAGCCGAAAGTTTCACTTCTCCTGCTTCGCCAGTAGTTTGAATAATGACTTGAGCCAAACCATTGAATAATTTTCGTTTGTAATTATCCGCTTTGGTAATCAATTGAATCGTTCCCGGATTTTGATTAACCACATCCCAACTGTTTACTTTCAATAATGGTGTTGCGACAATTGCAATGGTATTTTTGCCCGAATGCAATATCGTTTTGTCTAAAACAAATGAATCGCCACGCTTGTTTTCGGGAATGGCATCGGCTATTTTTTTGCCATTAATAAAAATGGATTGCTGTTTTCCTAAACTATTATAAAAGAAATTAATTGTTGATTCGGTGTAATTTGCAGGCAATTCGAACTCAGTTCTATAAACGATGTTTTTTACTTTTTCGCCAAAAGCGGTATTTCTGTCATTCGTAAAGGCTTTTTGCCAAGAATCAGTTACTACATTTTCTTTGGTTTCGTCTGAAACATTAAAATCGGCAACCATTTTTTCTTTCAAATTTTCGATAGTCAAAACTGTTATAGTTTCCAAATATTTATCAGCTTCCAGCGAGGTTGGATTTCCGTTGCCAACGCCAATAATTTTGGCTGGACCAGAAATAGTAAAACTAACTTCGTTATCGGCAATTGGAACCTGAAGTCCCGCTTTATCTTTGGCACTAACAGTTATTAGTGCAATATCGTTTTTCGATGCTTCTAAACTATTTTTATTGGACTCTAATTTTAGAATTGTCGCTGCTCCAGTAGTTTTCACAACATCGGCAATGATTTTCTTGCCGTTTTTATATCCAATAGCTTCTAGTGTTCCGGGACTATAACTGACATTCCATTCTAAATGACTGTCTTTTTCCATCGCTTTTTTGCCTAAACTCTTTTTGTTTAAAAACAATTCTACCTCATCACAATTGCTGTAGGCCCAAACTTCAATAGGCTGATTTTCTTTGCCAGTCCAATTCCAATGCGGTAAAAGATGTAGTACGGGTTGGTCTTGCCACCACGATTTCAAGTACCAAGCGGTGTCTTTATAAAACCCACATTGATCGACCATACCAAAATAAGAACCCACCGACGGAAAGTCGAATGGGGTTGGTTCACCCCGATAATCAAACCCTGTCCAAACGAACATTCCAGCCAAATACGGACGGGAATTGTAATGTTTCCAACCGTTTTCTATGCTAATAAAACTAGCACTTGGGGCTTTGTCATAGGCTGGCATAATACGTTTTTGGTTGTCCCGAAAATATTCGCCACGAGTGGCATTGGTACTTCCTTCTTCTGTCCCCCAAAGACATTGATTTGTGAATAATTGATGTTGCTTGTCGGTGTTTTTATTAACGATATAATTAATTCCCAACAAATCCATTACTGTTGTGATTCCGTTACTCCCAATTCCGCCGCTAAAGGCTGCTGTTGTTGGTCTTGAAGCATCAATAGATTTCACATAAGATTGCATCGAACTGGCAATTCTGGCTCCAACAATATCATTTTCAATTCCCCATTCTTCGTTGCCTATGCTCCAACTAATTATCGACGGATGGTTTCTATCGCGTTCTATCATTTTTTTAACATCATTAAGTTGGTTTTGAGTACTTCCCATCAACCTGTTTTCGTCAATAACTAGCATTCCCAAACGGTCGCAAGCCTCTAATAATTCGGGAGTTGGTGGGTTGTGAGAACATCTATAAGCATTACTACCAAATGATTTTAAGGTTTTGATTCTAAAATCCTGCAAAGCATCGGGCATTGCTGCTCCCACTCCTGCGTGATCTTGATGATTGTTTGTGCCTTTAATTTTAACGTGCTTTTCGTTCAGAAAAAAGCCTTCGTTGGCATCAAACCTAATGGTTCGAATTCCGAAAGTAGTTTCAAAAGTGTCAACCAATTTTTCATCTTCAAAAATCGACGTTGTCATTTTGTACAAATATGGATTTTCGATTGACCAAAGTGTTGCGTTTTCAACCGTCAAATCGCAGGTAAAGTCTTTGTTTTCTCTTGGATTTAAAGAACAGGAATTGATTGTTTTTTCAGAGACATTTTTACCCGTTGCATCCGTAATTGTTTGAATAATTTGGAATGATTTTGAAGCTTTTCCATCATTTGCAACCGTAACCAAAGCATTTACCGTGGTTGTATTGTCTTTTGTTTTGGTTTTTACAAAAGTGCCGTTTTGAGGAATATGAAGTTCATTGCTTTTATTGAGCCAAACGTGGCGATAGATTCCGGCACCTTCATAAAACCAGCCTTCTTCCATCGTGGCATCCACTCGAACGGCAATTGTATTTTCGCCACCATAATTGATATAATCAGTAATATCGTATTCGAAGCCCAAATAACCGCTATCTTGATTGCCCAAATAATGACCGTTTATCCAAACAATTGAATTACGAAAAACACCATCAAAAGCAAGATGAATTCGGCGTCCCAAATCGCTTTGTGGAATGGTAATTTTCTTGCGATACCAACCTATACTTTTGTCTGGAAAATTGCGTCCAATGGCTTTGAAACCGTGACTAAAACTGGCGTCTTTGCTAAAACCTTGTTCGACTGCCCAATCGTGTGGCAGGTCTAATTTTCGCCACGAGCGATCATCAAAATTGGCATTGGCAGCGCCATCACCAAAACCTGCTTTGGCCAAATACGAGAAATAAGCAATTCCGGTATTAAAATCTTTCTTTGTATCGGACGGATGACCAAAAGCAAATCTCCAATCTTTGTCAAGGGAAATATGCTCTCTATTTTGCTCCTTTGAACCTGATTGTGAGAAAACAGAAAGGCAAAAACTAAAGAAAATAAGTAGTAGTAATCGTGTTTTAAAAGTATTTTTCATTTACAAATAATTAATTGATGCAACATACAATAATACAGAATAAGGACTGAAAACAATGATACTTTATTGTCAAAATTCAATCTAAACTTTACATAAAGTTGTTTTTGGGTATTTATAAAACTTGGATAAAATTATTTATATATTGCACTACAACAAAAGCTACTTTGTAGTATTTGCAAATTACCTCCAATTGAAACCGTATATTTGTTTTTACTAATTTAAAAACTAATAACTAAAACAGAATCTTAATTGAACGGCAAAATAAAATATGAGTTTTGTGAAAAATCTTGGCAACATTCTTCGCCAAGCGGATGGTATTTTGTTGCTCTTCCAAAAGAAATGTCAAAAGAAATAAGAAGTATTTTAAAATTTCAAGAAGAAGGTTGGGGTCGTTTAAAAGCGGTGGCAAAAATTGGCAAAAGTGAATGGAAAACAGCCATTTGGTTTGATACAAAAATTAATACATACTTATTACCATTAAAAGCTGAAATAAGAAAAAAAGAAAATATTTCAGCGGAAAAAGAAATAGATGTTACTATTTGGCTTTAACCTATTATTGGATAAAACAAAATTTTAAATATAAAAACTAAATTTACTATATTCACATCCTAATCAACAATAAACCACACCAATACAATGTTTAGAAGTTCTGATTTGAGGTGTAATAAAGAAAAATAGTAAATGAAAAAATCAGTTTCGCTAATTTTAATGCTCCTCACCTTCTACATTTCGAGCGCTCAGATAAAAACAGTTTTTTGGCGTGTGGACAATCTTACTCAAATTGGCGGCAAAGCTGTTACTGTAAGCGGAAGTCCAAAGGTCATTCAAACAGAATTGGGTACTGCGGTTGAATTTGACGGAATCAAAGATGGTCTTCTTGTAAATGATAATCCGATGAACGGAGCTACTGAATTTACCATTGAAATGATTCTAAAACCATATTCAGGTGGAGCAGTTGAACAACGCTATCTCCATTTTCAACAAGACGACAATAATAGAATATTGGCAGAGTTGCGTAACAATAATAATTTGAATTGGAGTCTGGATACTTTTATTAAATCTGGGACTTCAAACCAAACTTTATTGGATTATTCCTTAGTTCACAGCATGAATAATTGGGTTCATATAGCTTTGACTTATAAAAATGGAGTAATGACAAGTTTTGTAAATGGCATACAAGAATTGGTAGGTGCGGTTAGTTATCAAGTAGTAAATTCTGGGCAAACTTCATTGGGCGTTCGAATGAATCAAGTGGCTTGGTTCAAAGGAGCGATACATTCTGTAAAAGTTACTCACGAAGTGCTTAATCCCTCCAATTTTATGAAAACAACGGATTTTCTGGGACTCCAAAACCTAGAAAAAAACCAGTTGACAAGTCAAATTTCAACCAATCCCATGGTTACCTCTACCCTTTTGAAATACCAATTAGAAGAATCATCCAACGTTTCTATTAAACTCTTTACTATCCAAGGAAAAGAAGCGATTTCTCTTTTTGATGGTTATAAAAATGCAGGAAATTATGAATTAGAAATTAATCGTGATTATTTGAGAGCAGGAATGTATTTAGTAATAATTCATTCTGGGAACAAAAAATCTGTTCACAAACTCATTATTAATCCTTAATTGTAAAGTTAGAATCCTAAAAGACTTTGAAAATTACAAAACCGCAAATTCGCAAATTATAAACTCAATAGGAATTTATAATCGGTGAATTTGCGGTTACTCTTTTTATGAAATTTGTTAGGAAACTACTTCCTCTTCTTCAATTGCAAATTCCATGTGGTCTTCTATTTCGATAGTGTTTTCAGGTTTCGAAGCTTTGAGTGCGTTGAATTTTTCTAGTTGTTCTAATTCGTCTTCATCACCACTAAAATAAGGAAAAACATCTACAATAGGCGATTCAGAAATGGCTGGAATGGTGTAGTCGCCCATAGTTCCTTTCATTACTTCGATGGTGTTGTCGTAAGCTTCTTTGACATCGTTGGCTTGTACTAAAACATACATATTGGTTTTGCGTTCTTTGCCACTTTCTTCGTCATAGGCCATTAATGAAACTTTGGATTTAAACCAACGATCGGCATTTTCGAAAGGATGAATTTCGGCATAATTGGCCACTTTTATATTCGTGATTTTAAATTCTTCACTAATATAAGCTTTCATTTCTTCGTTGATTCTGGATTCGGCTTCCGTATAGGATAAAGCGTCAACCAAATAGGGTTCGGTTGTGACTTTTTGGTTTCCAATTTCGTCAGTTTTTCTATATTTTACTTTGCATTCGTACCACATTGCGCTCATAATTTATTTTTTTTAAGGACGCCAAAGATAGCAGAAAGATTTTTTAATTTAGAGTTCGGATTTTAGATATAAAAGTTTTATGGAATTGGGGCATTAAATTTAAAAACAGAAAACTGACAATCTTATATTAAATCCAACGAAATCTAAAATCTAAAATCCAAAATCTAAAATTCCTTTCCTTATCTTTGCACTTTCAAAAAATAAATATGGAAACTGTTTTAGAAAATACATTACCCGTAGGAAAGCCAAAATGGTTGAGAGTAAAACTCCCAATCGGTCAAAAATATACAGAACTTCGTGGATTAGTTGAGAATTACAAACTCAACACCATTTGCACCTCGGGAAGTTGTCCGAATATGGGCGAATGTTGGGGCGAAGGAACGGCAACTTTTATGATTTTAGGAAATATTTGTACTCGTTCTTGTGGATTTTGTGGAGTAAAAACCGGAAGACCAGAAACCGTAGATTGGGATGAACCAGAAAAAGTAGCGCGTTCTATAAAAATAATGAACATCAAACATGCCGTGATTACAAGCGTAGATAGAGACGATTTGAAAGATGGCGGTTCCATTATTTGGATAGAAACCGTAAAAGCCATTCGTAGAATGAACCCTACTACAACTCTTGAAACTTTAATTCCTGATTTTCAAGGTATCGAAAGAAATATTGATAGAATTGTGGAAGCCAATCCAGAAGTAGTTTCACACAATATGGAAACTGTTCGAAGATTGACTCGCGAGGTACGCATTCAAGCCAAATATGACCGAAGCTTGGAAGTATTGAGATACTTGAAAGAAAAAGGAATTCGCAGAACCAAATCAGGAATCATGTTAGGTCTTGGCGAAACCGAAGAAGAAGTTTTTGAAACCATGCGCGAATTATATGCTGCCAAAGTTGACATTGTAACCATTGGCCAATACTTACAACCCAGCAAAAAACATTTGCCAGTAAAAGAATTCATAACTCCAGAACAATTTGCTAAATACGAAGCATTCGGATTAGAATTAGGATTCCGTCACGTAGAAAGTGGCCCATTGGTGCGTTCTTCGTATAAAGCTCAGAAACATATATTATAATAAGTGTATTTGGTTATTCGGTTATTTGTTTAACGATTAACCAAATAAACGAATAACCAAATAAACGACACCCTTGAAAACAAGAATTGCTATAAATGGTTTTGGAAGAATTGGACGAAATTTATTTCGCTTGCTTTTGAACCATCCTACCCTTGAAGTTGTTGCCATTAACGACATTGCCGACAAAAAAACAATGGCGCATTTAATCAAATATGACAGCATTCACGGGGTTTTGCCATCGATTGTTTCTTCTGATGAAAAAGGAATTATCGTGGAAGGAAAACATTATCTTTTTTTCCACGAGAAAAGTATTTCTAAGCTCGATTGGAAATCTGCCAACATTGATGTTGTTGTAGAATCGACTGGAAAATATAAAACTTTCGACGAAATTAACGCTCATATTTTGGCTGGAGCCCAAAAAGTTATTCTTTCTGCCCCTTCAGAAGTCGATACCATTAAAACTGTGGTTTTGGGTGTCAACGAACATATTTTGGACGGAACTGAAACAATCATTTCAAATGCTAGCTGTACGACCAACAACGCCGCTCCAATGATGAAAATCATCAACGAACTTTGCGGAATAGAACAAGCTTACATTACCACCATTCATTCTTATACAACTGACCAAAGTTTGCACGATCAACCGCACAAAGATTTACGTCGAGCTCGTGGTGCAAGTCAATCTATTGTTCCAACAACTACTGGTGCTGCCAAGGCTTTGACAAAAATTTTTCCAGAATTTGAAGGTAAAATTGGGGGGTGCGGTATTCGTGTTCCCGTTCCAGATGGCTCGTTGACTGATATTACATTCAACGTAAAACGTGCCGTAAGCATCGAGGAAATCAATGCTACTTTTAAACTTGCTTCTGAAACGAATTTGAAAGGTATTTTGGCTTATACCGAAGACCCTATTGTTTCGGTTGACATTATTGGCAACAGAAATTCTTGCCTGTTTGATGCTCAATTAACATCGGTTATTGATAAAATGGTGAAAGTAGTGGGTTGGTATGACAACGAAATTGGATATTCTTCCAGAATTATTGATTTAATTATTTTAACTACTTAAAAAATAATTCAATACCTTTACCCACTTCATAAGAAAATATCAAATGTCGGATGAAATCAATTCTATTTTTTTTCTTATTAGTTAGTACCTTTTCATTTTCTCAAAAGAAAAAACCGGTTGAAAAGATCGATAGCATTGCCTATTACAACAATTTGCGTGATGTAAATGTAAAAGCAAATAAATATAAGGATGCACTTCATTACACCCAAAAAGCAATTCAGTATTCTAAAATTAACCATAACACTGATGCCCTAATAAATGAGAATTTCAGCTTAGGAAAATTGTATTATGATGTCAAAAAATATGATGATGCGTTAAAATATTTCAACAATTGTCTTTCATTATCTAAAACAATTACCCCAAATTCTTTGCAAGCAACAGCCTATTATTACTTAGGAATGTGCTTTATGCAAAAAAGAAGTTATACCAATGCCAAATATAATTTTGACCAAGCCGAATCACTATACAATACCCTAGAAATTATTGATCATGCTGATTTAATTAACCTTCAGCGAGGTATCATTTACAAATCAGAAAAGAATTATGATTTGGCTTCTACACTTTTTAATCAAATAATCGTCAAACCTGATAGTCCATCTATTTTAGATAGCAAATCTGAGGCTCTTTATCAAATTGGAACTATAGAAATGGCTCAAAATAGAAATAATTTGGCATTGACTTATTTCAATAAAGCTTTGGCATTAAATTCTAAAAGCAAAAATCTAGAACAAAAATCAGCTATTTTACTTGCCTTAAGTACGGTTTATGAAAAAATGCTGGATCGAAATAGTGCTTACTCCTATTTGAAACAGCACACCAATTTAAAAGAAAGTATATCAATTATAGACAATGAAAAACTTGGAGTGGACGATTATGAAAACTTCAAGGAATCGGAACGTTTAAAAGAAATAAAACAAATAAATGAAGAAGCCAAACAGCAAGAAAAAGCGTCTAAGTTTTCAAAACTGATTAGTATTCTTGCTATTGCATTAATATCGATTTTGTCATTATTGAGTTTGTCATTATACAAAAACAATATCATTAGAACTCAGTCTAATAAATTATTAGAAGAGAAAAATAAAGAACTAATTATTGCTAAAGAAAAAGTAGAAAAAGCATCAAATGCTAGATCTGAATTCTTATCTACTGTAAGTCACGAACTTAGAACACCTTTGAATGCCATTAACGGTATTACTCACCTATTATTAGAAGAGAATCCCAAGAAATCTCAAATGCAATATTTAGAATCTTTGCAGTATTCAGGGAATTATCTAACTAAATTTATCAATGATATTTTAGAAATTAACAAAATTGACTCGAGTAAAATACAAATCGAGCATATCAATTTTAACCTTAAACAATTAGTTGAAAATATACAAAGCTCATTGAAAGAGTTGGCAGTCGAAAACGACAATAGCTTTAATTTCAATATCGATACTGAAATCCCAAATTATTTAATTGGTGATCCCACAAAATTATCTCAGATTTTAATGAATTTGATTAATAATGCCTTAAAATTTACTCATGATGGAGAGGTAACTGTGACCACAAAATTAGTTTCTGTTCGGGATAAAAAAGCATTTGTTTACTTTGAAGTGAAAGACAATGGTATTGGAATTCCTGAAGATAAATTCGAAAGTGTGTTCGACAGTTTTTCGCAAGGATCAATAGATATCAACCGAAAATACGGAGGAACAGGTCTGGGACTAACTATTGTAAGGAAACTAGTTCGATTATTAGGTGGAAAAATAAATCTTGAAAGTAAAGTAAATGAGGGCTCCACATTTAGTTTCGAATTACCATTCAAAATTTCCAAAAGGATTCAAGATACTGACAAAAAAGAAACAGCAATTAACACTATAGCCTTTGTAAACAAAAAAATATTGGTAGTCGAAGACAATAAAATTAATCAAATGATTACCAAAAAAATGCTGAACAACAAAGGCATTGAATGTGAGATAATTGACAATGGAGAAGATGCGATAGAAGCCTGCAAAACAAACCAATATGATTTAATTTTAATGGACGTTCATCTTCCTGGAATAAATGGAACAATTGCCACCCAAGAAATAAGAAAATTTGACACCAAAACACCTGTAATAGCACTCACAGCAATTTCGTTGAATGAAAACAGAGAAATGCTTTTGTCCTACGGAATGAATGATGTCATCACAAAACCCTTTGTTCCTGAAGATTTTTATATTGCTATTGCCAAATATATTTAAGCTTCTAATAATTTAAAATCAATTCTTTAATCAAACTTCTCACATTAGGTTCGGCTTTTTTAGCCGCTTCAAGAACCTCATCGTGCGAAACAGTTTCTATATTTTCTTCATTGCCCATATCAGTAATTACTGATAGTCCAAAACACTCCATATCCATATGACGAGCCACAATGACCTCAGGAACAGTGGACATTCCCACACAATCTGCTCCAAGAATTTTGACCATTTTATATTCGGCAAGCGTTTCAAATGTTGGCCCCTGAAGTCCAAGATAGATTCCATCGTGAACTGTAATATTAAGATTTTTAGCTAATGCTTTAGCCACAGCAATCATATTGTTAGAAAATGGTTCGCTCATATTTAAAAAACGAGGACCAAATCGTTCGTCATTTTTACCACGCAAAGGATGTTCTGGCATCATATTAATTTGATCTTTTAAAATTACAATAGACCCCACTTCGTAATTTGGATTAACTCCTCCCGAAGCATTAGAAACAATTAATTTTTCGACCCCTAAATATTTCATTACACGTACCGGAAAAGTAACTTCTTTCATCGAGTAGCCTTCATAAAAATGAAAACGACCTTGCATAGCCACCACTTTTTTGTTGCCAATAGTCCCAAAAACCAAAGCCCCTTTGTGTCCATGAACTGTCGAAACTGGAAAATTTGGAATTTCGCCATAAGGCAAAGTAAATTCTATTGCAATATCATCTGTAAAACTCCCCAATCCTGAACCTAAAATCACACCATATTCTGGATTGAAATTAGTTTTTTCTTTTATAAAACTAACCGTTTCTTGTACTTGTTCCCACATAATTTAGATTGTTTAATTTCAAAACTTAATCAGTCAAATGTAAAAATAAATTGGCATTAAATCGAAATAAAAAAAATAAAAAAGGTGTAAAAACCGCACTATTTTTCTACTCAAAAAGCTTATAAAATAATGCACTTTTGATTATTATTCTTTTTTTTGTTTCAAATAATCCGAAGGTGCAATTTTGTAGTATTCTTTGAAACAGGTACTAAAATACCCCGCATCATTAAACCCAACTTTATAAGCAATACCAGCAATGTCGGTTTCGCCAGCATCCAAGAATTGTTTGGCTCTTTTGATGCGCATTTCTCTCACGAATTCTACGGGTGTCCTATTGGTCAGACTTTTAAACTTTCTGTTGAATGTGACTCTGGAAATACTCAAGCTATTTGAAATTACGTCAATGTTGAATTTCGGATTCGTCAAATTGTTTTCTACAATCGATATACTATCTTTCAAGAATTGTTCGTCCTTGGTGGTAATGATTATTTCGCCTGGTTCTAATGCTACTGTTTTGACATTCGCTTGCAAGTTTTCAAAAAATTTCTTCCTCTGCTTGATTAAATTTTCGATAGAAGCCAATAAAAAATCGGTATCAAAAGGTTTGGTGATGTAATAATCGGCGCCAAAATTCAAACCTTCTATTTTGCTTTCGACAGATGATTTTGCAGTTAATAAAACTACAGGAATATGACTAGCTTCCTCTGAATTTTTAAGCGCATCCAACAACTCAATGCCGTCCATTTCGGGCATCATAATATCACTCAAAATTAAATCTGGTAGGTTTTTAGATGCCAACGCTAAACCTATTTTACCGTTTTCGGCTTCTATTATCCGATAAAAACGTTGCAACTGACTTTTCAAAAATTTTCTTAATTCATTGTTGTCTTCTACAATTAAAACCAATGGAAGATTTGCATTGGTTTCCACTACTACATTTTCATTGTTTTGAGGAACAACAAGAGGTTGTTTTTGATTTTTTTGAACTACCGACGCTATAGTATTCGAATGACTTTGAAGCAATTCATTGTTTAAATCGATTGTTATAGCAACGGTGAGACCGCCATCAGTATTATTTACAGCATAAATGGATCCTTGATGCAACTGAACATATTCTTTGCAAAGTGCCAATCCAATTCCGGTTCCCACATTTTTGTTTTTACCTGTGTCGGTTTCATAATAAAGTTTAAAAATGTCTTCCAATTTATTTTCATCCACACCCGTTCCTTGATCGGCAACATATATTTTTAAAAAATTGTCTTTTTCTAAAGCAAGTTCTACTGTAATGACGCTATCATTTGGAGAGAATTTAAGGGCATTAGACAACAAATTATAGATAATAATATCCATTTTTTCCTTGTCGAGATTGGCATTTATACTTCCAAAATTAGATTTTGTTTGAATTTTAATATTTTTTTCGTGTGCAATATGTACAAACAAAGTTATGGTTTCATTGATAAAAGTAACCATTTCAATAGGTGCGATATGAAGCTCTTCGTTGCCACTTTGTACTTTTCTAAAATCGAGTAATTGATTAACAAAACGAACTAATCTATCGGCATTTTTTCGCACGGTTTCGATGTATTCGTTTCCTAAAGGGCTTAGATTTTCGTTTTTAGCGATTTCTTCAATTGGATTCACAATTAGCGTAAGCGGTGTTCTTAATTCGTGTGAAATATTGGTAAAAAAACTCAATTTCAATTCGGTCATTTGATGTTCTACCACTACTTTATTTCGCAATTGAATCATCGAATACACAATTCTTCTGGACATTTCTAGCAATGCAAGAAAGATAATGGCGTATAAAAAATAAGCCCAATTGGTTTTCCAAAACGGAGGAGTAATGGTAAAAGACAGCTTTTTTTGAGGGACATTAGTGTATAAATCGGTATTCAAACATTTTACTTCAAACTCATAATCGCCAGGATCTAAATTGGTGAATGTTGCTTTTTTCTGGTTTTTCACCTGATGCCAAGTATCGTCTAATCCCTTTAAACGGTAGGCATAAAGTTGTTTATTATTCGATCTATAATCTAAAACGGTGTAATAAATACTGATGGTATTGTGTTGGTAATCCAATTCTATATTGTTGTCATAATTGATATCTTGTTTTAAAGGAAATTCAGCCGATTTTACATTCGAAATTTTATTATTGACTTCAAAATTGGTAAAAACCATTTGAGTTGTACTTTTTTGATTTTTAATGGTTTGAGGGTTGAAATTTAAATACCCAATTTTACAACCAAAAATCAAATTGCCATTTTGTAATTTTAAACTAGATGCCTCAGAAAATCTGGTTTTAAGCAAACCATCATAAGTATCGTAATTTCTAAAAGTTTGATGTTTTATATTAAATTTTGAAATACCATTTTCAGTGGCCAACCATAAATTCTTCTCGTCATCTTCTACCATACTCAAGATAAAATCGCTAGGCAAGCCATTTTCTTTAGTAAAGTTTTTAAATTTTAATTGGTTGTTTTGGAATTCAATTGCCAAATTAAGGCCGCCACCCGCTGTAGAAAGCCAGATTTTGTCTTCGGAATCTTTGTATATAAACAATACATCGTTACTGTTCAAACTCGATTTGTCGGTAGCACTTTTTACATATCTTGAAAATTTTATTTGATTTGGATTGTACGAATCTGGATTAAAAGTTACTAATCCGTTTGTAGTGGCTACCCAAATTTGACCTTTATACCCTTCAGACAAATACCT